>Ga0315274_10000043_pt1 | contig 188378 bp, 220 predicted proteins | sample YL17G02_20_MG_FD_203700 | JGI IMG/M metagenome (GOLD analysis project Ga0315274, IMG submission 203700) | Sediment microbial communities from Yellowstone Lake, YNP, Wyoming, USA - YL17G02_20 | ecosystem: Environmental > Aquatic > Freshwater > Lake > Sediment | place: USA: Wyoming | collected...
AAACTGTTTATGTATATCCATTCCAATATAGTTCATTTTCTTTTTACCTCCTTTCAATTATTAATAATATTAAATTAAAGCCGAAGGCTTTAATCTATATTTCTAGAATTCTCATATCATCTCATCTATAATCCCTGATTATTCAAAACATTACTGAAAATAAGTAATAAAGCAATAAAGCAATAAAAAAATAAAAGGAAAAATTAAACTTATGAACTTAATTAACTACTTAAAATCTCCTTATATAAAAGTTACCTTCTAATATTGGATAATTTTCTTTAACTTGTTTTATAGGAATTATTAATATTATTAACTAGTTAATCAAGTAGTAGATTAGGTAGGTATACCTTAAAATAGCAACTAAATTTAACAAAAAGTGTTAAGGAAAAATTTAAAAAGAAGATTTTCGTAAGTTTCTCATGAAAGATAAAAAAAAGGGATTTTATATGATTATATTTTTTATATTTACAATATTATTAATTTCAATAGTTTCAGCTGGATTCTGGGATAAAATAACTGGAAAAGCCCCACAACGACCGCAAGATATTTCAATAAATGTTGTAGGGATTCATCCTGTTGTTATTGAATATATTGAAGCAATATCTCCTAAAGACCCTATTGAAAATTCAATTACAACAATAGTATTTGAAGTTAGAGTTAGAGACCCTGATGGAGTTTCTGATATAAATGACTTTAGTGTACGTGCTGAATTTAGTAAAATTGGAGAGACAACTAAAACTAATAGTTGTCAATGGCAAAAAGATATTGATTCTAATACTGCGAATTATTCATGCTCAGTTGGCATGCAGTATTATGATAGTGCTGGAACCTGGAATATTAAAATAAGTGCAACAGATTTCGGAAGCAGAATTTTAATAGAAGATACATCATCATTTGTATATCAAGAACTAAAAGCAATGACTCTCTCACCAGCATCATTAACCTGGCCAAATATTATCCCAGGTTCAATTAATCAAACATCAGATAATGACCCTGCAGTTATTACTAATACAGGAAATTATAATGGAGAAATTTCAGTAAAAGCTTATGATTTGACTGGTGAAACTGTTCCTAGTGAATTAATCCCTTCAGAAAAATTTAGTATTGGAGGAATAAGCACTGGAGCAAATGAAGAATGCAATCCTCCATCAACTGCAACTAGTATGGGAACAAATGGGCAAACAACATCAATAGCAAACACTGATTCTAATCCTGGCCCAGGACCAAATAATTATGAAGAACTTTATTATTGTATACCTTCATTTCCATTAGTATCTTCACAAAGATATTCAACATCTGCAGGAGGCAGTTGGTATGTACTTTATTAAAATGAAAAATAAAATAAAATTAACATTTGGAGCAATTTTTGCAGTTTTAATCTTAATAAGTTTTATAAATGCTTCTGGAATTGTCTCACCTTATTGGAAAGATTATCCTTTAGAAATGAATTTTGGAGAAACAAAAATAGCTAATTTTGTTTTGCAAAACATGGTTGGAGATGAAGATATTACAGTTAAAGCAGAACTTAAACAAGGGACAGATATTGCAAGTTTAGAACAAGACACCTATACTGCTAAAGCAGGAACTTCAGATACTATAATTCCTGTTAAAATAACAATACCAAAAGATTATGGCAAAAGCATTCAGCAAATTAGTTTAGAGGTTAAAACAATAGAAGCAGAGCAAGGAGGAATGATAACTTTAGGAACAGGATGGACAACATCTTTTAATGTTATAATATCTGAAAAGCCAATATCAAAAAATTTCTTAATAGGATTGATAGTTGCTTTAATTTCAGTAACAATAATCTTAGTATTAATAATTTTAATTATCTTACTAAAAAGAAGAACTAAATAAATTTAAATAATTGATCTCCTTCTTTTATTTATGAAAACTAAAAAGAGTACAAGAATCTTTTTGTTTATAATTATTTTAATGATTATACTTGCAATTGGAACACTAATAATAAAAGAGAATCTAATTAAAAACAATAAAAACTATAAAGGAGAGTTAGCTACAAACAAACAACAACAAAATCTTTCTATATTTGTATTGCCAGCAATTCCAATTATAACAATAATTTCTCCAGAAAATATTACATACTCAACAAATACAATTTTATTAAATTATTCAATTAAAAATACACTAAATTCAATTTGGTATAATCTAAATAATGAAATAAATATAACAATAGACTCTCCCTTGCAATTTACCACAATAGAAGGAAGTCATACTCTTTATTTATATGCAAATAATAGTTATGGTACTGCAACAAAAAATATAAGTTTTTTTGTTAATTTAACTGCAGAATCTACAACCACCCCTGAAGAAGGCAATAAGGGAGGAGGGGGGGGAAGTGGAGGTGGAGGAGCTGCAAGTGAAGGAAAAAAAGAGAACATAACCTGTGAAAAATCATTTGTCTGCAACCCTTGGAGTATATGCATTAATAATTTACAATACAGAAATTGCACAGATATGAATTATTGTGAAGAACCAAATATAAAAATTGAGAATAAAACATGCGCAACAGAGGAAAAACCAAGTGAAACAGAAATTCCAAAAAAATCTTCTTGGATTTTATTTATAATTTTATTAATAATTCTTCTAATAATCTTAATATTAACAATCTTAATCAAAAGAAAAAAAGGAAAAAAATATTTCAAAAAGAAATTAAGACAAATTAATGCACTTCGAGAACCATCGTTCGGATAATCCTTGTATTTATTTATTTTAATAACACAAAAAAGGTTATTACTTAAAATTTTATCAAAAAGCGTTACACTACAAAAAAATAAGCATTAAAATAAAAAATAATTAAAAAAATATTAATCAAAAATTATCAAATCTTCTTTCCAAGCATTATCTGTTCTTTAAGTTTGTTAAATTCATCCCTAAAGTTTTCTGAATTATTTTTTAATACTTTTCTTAAAGACATTTCATCTGCTTCTAAGATTCCATCTAAATTCTTAAAAAAATCTATTAAACTTTTTATTTCTATATCACTCAGATTAGTTTTACTTAAAAGCCTGTATCCTTTTGGTGCAATTTTTTTCTCTGAAGAATCCCCAAATAAAAGATTAGCAATATTTTCAGCATCCAATAAACCATCAAAACTTAAATTATCAAAAAATTGTCTTACTTTTGTTGGTTTTTGTAAATAATCTCTGATTATCTCTTCTTGTTTTTTATCAATGTCTTTTGTAACTTCTCTCATCCTCATTCTTACAATAATTCCTTCTCTTCCTAGTTCTACAATATATTCATTAATTATTTGTGCCATTTTTCTAATCATCTCAAGCCTTTGTAAAACACTGCAAATATCTGCAATAGAAACAAGACTAGTAACTTCTAGTACATTTAAATTCATTAATAATTCATCAAAAACCTCTCTTTGTTTTTCTAATATTCTAAGGGTTTCACTAGCTCTTCTTAACAAATCTTCTGTATTCTGTAAAACATATCTTGAATTTCCATAATAAACAGCAATAGTCCCTCTTTTTTCAGAAACTGCAATAACTAACCCATTGGTTTGTTTAGCAACCCTTTCTGCAGCCTGGTGTCTTGTTCCTGTTTCATTTGTGCTTAATGACCTGTCTGGAACAAATAAAGTATTTACATAAAGAATTTTTTTAAAATCTTCTGAAAGAACAATCCCTCCATCCATTTTAGCTAGTTCAGATAATCTTTTTGATGTAAATTTGCAATTAACTTTAAATCCTCCTTCAAAAATATTAAGGGAATTAGGATTACTAATTAAGATTATGGCCCCCATCCCCCCGCTAACAATATCATTTAAACTTTCTCTTAACCCAGTCCCAGGGCTTAATTTTTTTAAAATTTCTAATTTAGTTAATTTTTTTTCTTCTTTTACAGGTTCAACTATCATGGGTTCTTGAATGTTGATTAAAACTTTTTTATCTTCTTCCATATTTGCTTCTTTTAAAAATAAGATATTTATATATACACTAATTAAAAACCTTTTCTTTATAAGAATTTATGAGGTATAAGATAATTTAAAAGTTTCTGAAGAAACTTTTAAGCCACAAAAATCTTCAGATTTTTGATGTTTAAAAATCTTTTGATTATATTAAGCAATTGTTCACAACCCCAGACTTTCAATGAACTCCTGTTTATTAAATAATTTTAAATCTTCATACTTTTGTCCTATTCCAAGATAAAAAATAGGTTTATGAGTTGCATGGCTTACTGAAATAATTGTTCCGCCTTTTTCATCAACATCTACTTTACTAAGAATTGAGCCATCAATTTCAATTGCTTGGTTAAATATTCTAGCTTGTTCTGTTGCATCATTTCCTGCAATTGATTCTGCTACAAATATTTTAAGATCTGGATTTGTTACTCTGCAGATTTTTTGCATTTCAGCAATAAGATTAGTTTTTGTATGCATCCTGCCAGCTGTATCAATTAGAACTACATTAATTTTATGTTTTTCTGCATATTTTATTGCATCAAAACCAACTGCAGAAGGGTCTGAATTATAATCTTGTTTGATTAAAGGAACTTTTAATTTATCTGCATGGATTTGTATTTGTTCAATTGAAGCAGCTCTGAATGTATCTGCTGCTGCCAAAACAACAGAAATATTATTTTTCTTTAAAATATAAGCAATTTTTGCTATATTTGTTGTTTTTCCGCTTCCATTAATTCCAAAAAATAAAATCACAAATGGTTTTCCTGATTTTTTTTGCTCTTTTATTATGTCCAGAGGGTCATCTGGTTCAATTAAGATTTCATTTAATGAATCTTTTAATTCTTGTTTTATCTCTTTTTCTAAATCTGCTTTTTTAATTTCTTTTCCTATTAATTTTTTAGACAATTTTAGTTTAATATCTTCTACAACTTCTAATGCAACATTGTTTTCAAGCAAAAGCATTTCTAAATCATTAAAAATCTCCTTAAAATCTTCTTCTGATATTTTATATGCAAATGTTGATTTTAGCCTTGAGAAAAATGATTTCTTTTCTTCTTTAATTATTTCTCGAGCTTCTTCTATTTTCTTTTCTATTTCTTCTACTTTTTCTTGAGTCTCTTTGATCTCTTCTTCAGCCTCTTCCTCTGTTTTAGGGGTCTCTTGAGGAATTTCTTTTTCTAATTTTTTTATTTCTTCTGCTTCTTCTCTTAATTTTTCTAAATCTGGTTCATATTTTTCCTTTCCTACTTCAAATTTTAATGGAGGTTCAGATATTTTTTCTTTTTTTGCTTTTTCTATTTCTTTTTCTAATTTCTTTATTTTTTTCCCTAATTTTTTTTCCTTGATTGGTTTTTCAACTTTTTCTGCTTTTTCCTCTATCTTTTCCTTTGATTTTCCAATCCATTCTCTCAGCTTATTTTTTAAAAATCCAAACATAATTTTGTTAAGTAATTAGGGTTTAAAGGAGTTTTGGTAGTTAAACCATCCTAACCTAATCTTCTGATGTTTAACATTTAAATTAAGATATTATTAATTATAAAAGCTTTGCAGATGATTACTAAAATATAATAAAAATTGGTTATTCAAAATTAAATTTATAATAATTAATAAATAGTTTTTTATAGTATAAATAGATTATATTCTTGAGGTGATTGCATGAAAAAGATATTAGTTATATTAGATGGAGCAAGTGATTTGCCTATCAGTATTTTTGGAGGTAAAACTCCTTTAGAATTTGCTAAGACTCCTAATTTAGATTGGTTTTCTAAAAATAGTAAATTAGGATATATGTATCCTATTAATGAGAAAACAACTCCTGGAAGTGATAATTCTCTAATTTCCATATTTGGTAATGACCCTAAAGAATGTAAAAGAGGGGTTTACGAAGCTGTTGGTTTAGGAATCAAATTAAAAAGAGGGGATTTGGCTTTAAGAACTAATCTTGGAACTATTGACAATTTAAAGAATAAAAAAGTTATTGATAGAAGAGCTGGCAGAACTCTTACCTCAAAAGAATCTAAATTTCTAGCTGGTAATATAAATAAAAAAATAAATCTTCCTTGTGATTTTGAATTTAAATCAGGTGTTCAACACAGGGGAGTTTTAGTTTTAAGAGGGGGTTTTTCAGATAATATAAGTAATACAGACCCTGAATGGGGAAGTTCTGATAACAAAAATTATTTTAAATTTTCAGAGCCATTAGATGATGATAAACTCTCAGAATATAGTTCAGGTTTACTAAATAGTTTTTTAACCCAATCTTTTAAATTATTAAGTGAACATAAAATAAATAAAGAAAGAATAAGAAAAGGGTTATTGCCTGCAAATTTTTTATTTACAAGAGGAGGAGGTAGTGAAATACCTAAATTAAGGAAATATAAAACCTGGATGTCAATAAATTCTATGCCTTTAGAAATTGGAATTTCTGAATTAAGTGAAATGAAAGTTTTTTCTTTTAAATATCCTGAATTAAAAAATATAGATTCCTATGCTAATCTATATGATGGGTTGAATAAATCTATTCAATTTGTTATTAAAACCTTAAAAAAACAGCATAAATATTATTCTGGAGCTTATATTCAGTTTAAAGAAACAGATGTTCCAGGTCATGATAATAAGCCTTATGAAAAAAAGAATATGATCGAGATTCTTGATAAAAAATTTTTTGGTTTTTTAAAAAAATTTGCAGAAAAGAATAAAATTAAGGTGGTTATAACCTGTGACCATTCTACGCCCTGTAAAGAAAAAATGCATAGTGCAGATCCTGTTCCTGTTTTGGTTTTTGATGGAAAAAATTCAGATAAAATACAAGGATTTAATGAAAAAAACTCAAAAAAAGGAAGTTTAGGCAAAATCTATGGCAAGGATTTTATGATAAAGACAGGGTTGAATAAATAAAAAAATTATAATTCTATTTTTTTGTTGGTAAATGCAGATTTAATATGTATTTTTCTGTTTCCAGGAGTTATTTTTCCTATAATCTCTGACTTAAATCCTGCTCTATTTATTTTAGAAAGTATTAGGTTAGCTTTATCTGGATGTGCTGAAAGAACAAATCCAATCCCGCAGTTGAATGTCTTATACATCTCTTTGTCAGATATCCCTTTTTCATATAATTCATAAAAAATAGGATGAGGAGCCAGCCAATTAGAGTCTATCTCAATATTTCCTTCTTTTAATGGTTTTTTTAACTTGGTGTATGCACCTCCGGTTATATGCACTAATCCGTTTATTTTGTATTTTTTGTCTGCATTGATAATTGCATCATGATAAATTAAAGTTGGAATTGTAAATTCTGGTTTATTTTCATCTCCAAAAATTTCCCTTACTTTTGTGAAGCCATTTGAATGCAACCCAGAACTTTTAACACCTATAACAACATCTCCTATCTTAAACTGATTTTTTCTTGTATTTTCTACAAACCCCATCATTGTTATACTTAATTCAATCTCTTTTGAATTATCATGTATTGCTGTTTCCCCGCCTGTTATAGCTATATCTCTTTTTCTGCATTCTTCTGCTAGTTTGCCTATTATTCTTGCTATATACTTTTTATTATCTTCAGGAAGAAATAAATGGTCTGTTATTGCATATGGTATTGCCCTTTTCATTAGCATATCGTTTAAATTCATTGCAAGAGCATCAATTACTGCATTTTCCAGTGTTTTATTTTTCCAATGATAAATCCCCTTTGTTCCTATCCCGTCGCTATGATGATATTCTTTTAAATAAATTTTTTTTGTCACTAAATCATCTTTAACAAAAACATAGGGGGTTTTCCATGTTTTTTTTATAATACTCCTTATTAAATCATTATATAGTTTTGTTGTATCATACATAAAAATGTAATTTTTTGTGGGTATTTAAATTATCTTGAACTGGAATACAATAAAGGTTATAAATGAATTTTAATTTTTAATTCTGCTTAAAAGGAGAAAAATGATAATAATTGACATTGAAACAACAGGCGTGAATTTTTGGGAAAATGGAATCTTGTCAATAGGAGCTTTATGTTTTAATCACCCGGAAAAACAATTTTATGGAGAATGTAGAGTAGATGAAGATGATATCATCACAGAAGATGCCTTAAAAATTAATGGGTTTAGCAAAGAAGAAATAACAAATGAAAAAAAACAAACACAAAAAGAATTAGTTAAAAAATTTTTTGAGTGGTTAGAAAAACAAGAAATTAAGATTTTAGCAGGACATAATGTTGGTTTTTTTGATTTAAATTTTTTAAAAACAAAAGCAAAAAAATATAATATTCCTCTAAAAATGAGATTTAGAAGTTTAGACTTATGTTCTGTTGCTCAAACAAAATATTTTCAGATTAATGGAAAATTTTTATTAGATGATTATAAAGAAAATGCTATGAGTTTACCAGAAGTTTTAAAGTTTTGTGGAATAAAAGATGAAAGAATTGAAATAAGAAATAAAGAATTAATAAAACAAAGAAAAACACATAATGCTCTTGAGGATTGTAAATTAGAAGCAGAATGTTTTTCAAGACTTTTATCTGGAAAAGGATTGTTTGAAGAATATAATAAATTTTCAATCCCTGAATATTTAAAAATAGAATAATAAAAATGATAACCTACAATGAATTATATGATGCATTAAGAAAAGAAAGATATTCTGAAAGATTGCAGTTTATACCTAAAAATTTTATTAAAGAAGTTGCAATATATCTTAAGGATAAAAAAGAAATTGCAAATAAAGAAAATGATGATTTTTCTGATGCTATTCTAAAGACTAAAAAACAATTTGAAAATTCAATTGCTATTTTTAAAGAATTAATTCTAAGAAGGAAAAAAAAGATTTTAGAATTAGCTTTTATTGCTGCTGAAACAGGCATCAGTAAAAGAGATTTTGAAAATATGCTTGCTATTGAAAAAGAGTGTTTTGATGAAATTATGAAAATCCTAGAAAAAGAAGATAAAAAAGTAGCAAGAATTTTGAAAGGAACAGATGAAGAAGATGAAAAATCTAAGAATAAAATGATTGTTTTTATAAAAGATACTGATGAGTTCTTAGATTTAGAAGGTAAAAAATTAGGGCCTTTTAAAAAAGGAGATGTTGCAAATCTTCCTGAAGAAATCGCAAATATTTTAATTATTGATAAAAAGGCCGAGATAATTGGAGAAGATTAAATATAAATAACCTATTTAAAATTTCACCTCTCTTAACTTAAAGTTTATCCTATCTTTTTCAATATCAGCCATTATCTTACTCCACTCTTTATCATCTTTAAAAATTCCTGCAAATTTTATTATATTCTTTCTATTTTTTAGAGATATTACTTTTACCATGTATATTTATATAAATATGTATGTATAAACTTTTCTATTTATTCGATTCATATTGTTTTCTCAATCTTAAAGAATTAATCCTCTTCAACTTTATCAACTCTATAAAAACTTATTTTAGCAGTTTTCCAAGAATCTTTGTTTAATCCTGCTTTTAAAGAAAGCTGTTCTAAAAACTCTTTTTTATCAGGAATCTGTTCCCAAACTTGAGGTAAAAAAGTGCTGCTGCTTCCTGCTTTTTCTAAAATTATCCCCATTTTATTGTCAATTTTATCAAAAACCTGCCCACCAATACCTAATTTCTCAGGGATAGAAAGAACAGAAACTTCAATTTTTATTTTTTCTAACTCTCTTTCTTTTAAGGCTAAAAACCTGTAATCATGAAATCCAGCATGAATTGCATTATCAACAACATCTTTCCAAAGTTCTTGATTTGCATATAAACTTCCAATACAACCTCTTAACATATTATCTTCACTAAGAGTAACAAAGCAAGATTGTTTTTTAGAAAACTTTTTTTTAATTTCTTCATTTACACAAATCTCTCTATCATAAATTTTAGATTCAATTGCATCTCTTGCAAGTTTTAATAAAGGTTTTAGGTTTTCTGATTTATTTTCTTTCATTTTTTGATAAGAAAAAGGGGGCTTATTAAGATTGTTATTTTTAATTGAGTTTATGTAAAAGATTTGTAAGTTTCTAATTTTTATTTCTATATAAAAGTTCAATTTGAAATGTCATTGGTTTAAAATAATCAAGAGCATAGTTTGTTGCAACCCCTATATTGAAAGGTTTGCATGAAAATATATCTACAAAAATGTGGTTCTTAGAAGAATGTACAGAAATATGACTTTCTTTAATTGGAATTAATCCTTGGTTTCTATACACTAATGGTGGGGCGGCAATTTGCATCCCAACTTTCTTTGGCGATTCAAGTAAAAATTCTAGTAAATTTTTCTTATTAACAGATGTACTGCAATCATGCATATCTAAACATAAATGAGGCATATTCCTATAGAAATGTTTGCTAATTTTTATATTATCTTTCATAACTCTTTCTGTAAGATTTCTTAAATACCTATCAATCTTGTTATGGTCTTTGATATTAAACTGTCTCATTTAAAATTATACAAAACTTGATTATAAAAATTTTTCCTTTTTCATTTTCCAAATAATTCTTTTTCAGCTATTTTCTTTTTAGGCATATATTTTTTAAGCTCTTCTTTTGTAATTCTTTTATCTTTAATAAGCTTTTCAATAAATTTATTTAATAATTTTATCTGATGTTTTCTAAGAATATTCATTTTAGTCTGTATTTCAGCAACTTTTCTAATTCTATTAATGTCTTTCATTAAACTAGAATGTATTTTCGCAGATTCTGATTTTAATTTACTCATTTTTAATTTATTTTATATTAACCTATAACTCATTAACGCTTTGAATTCTGTTCTCATAGCATATCATTTTTGAACATTATCAATTATTATCAGTTTATTTATTCAACAGGAATAAAGCTCAAAATTATTTTTCTTTTTCTAGGGCCATCAAATTCACATAAAAAAATATTCTGCCATCTACCTAACTGCAATCTGCCATTTTCAACAGGAATCAAAACAGAATTCCCAATTAAACTTGCTTTAATATGAGCATCTGCATTATTATCAATTTTATCATGTCTCCAGATTCCTTTTTTAACTAACTTATTTAAAAAATCAGTAATATCTTCGGGTAAATTTGGGTCTGCATTCTCATTTATTGTTATCCCTGCTGTTGCATGAGGAATAAATATATGCAAAATCCCATTTTTAATATCAATATTCTTTTCAACTAAACTTGTTATATCAACTAATTCTTCTCTCTTATTTGTATTTATTGAAAGTTCCATTTTTAACTATTTTCTTATTCTGGTAATCTACTAAACTAATTTAATATTAGGCAATTATTAATTAATCTTTGTTTGAGTAGCTTAATCTTCTCTAATCTATCTTATTTCGTTTTTTATATTATTAATTTAATTTATTTAATATCAAACATTCCCAATATGAACATATTTTAAATGTTTTTTTCCTATTTTATATGCAGTTTCAAGTGTTGAAATTGGAGTTATGGATTTGTCTAACATTTTATACATTGGAAAAAATCTTGAAATATGCCATGGAATGTTTTTATCAACAGAAGCAATAAATTTAGCAATTTTTTCTAATTCTTCTTCAGAATCATTTAATCCAGGAATTACTAAAGTAGTAATCTCAATATGAATCCCTTTTTCATGAGCCCTTTTTATATTATCAAGAACAGGCTTTAATCTTGCCTTACAATATTTTATATAATATTCATCTTTAAATGATTTTAAATCAATATTCATTGCATCAATATAAAGAGCAATTTTTTCAAATGGTTCTTCATTAACATACCCATTGGTTACTAAAATGTTCTTAAGCCCTCTTTGCTTGGCTATTTTTGCTGTATCAAAAACATATTCATATGAAACAAAGGGTTCTGTATAAGTATAAGAAATAGAAGGGCAACCAGATTTTAATGCTTCTTCCACTAATTTTTCAGGAGAGATTTCTTCAATTTTAAATTCTTCAGCAGCCTTTTGAGAAATTTCCCAGTTTTGGCACCATTGACAAGATAAGTTGCACCCAGCCATGCCTATAGAAAAAGTTAATGTCTGTGGAAGGAAATGATATAATGGTTTTTTAGTAATTGGATCTAAGTTAATTGAAACAGGTTTTCCATAAGACAAAGAATAAAGAATTCCATTAATATTCTTTCTAACCCTGCATTTACCCATCATGCCTTCTTTTATTGCACAAAAATGCGGGCATAATTGGCATTGTACTAATTTATTTTTTAGTTTCTTGTAAAATTGTGCTTCTTTCATTTTAATATTAATCTTAATGAGAATAAATAACTTACTATTTCTAAAACTTAGATTAGAATATAGCTTAATTTCTGTTTTAGCTATTCAAAACATCAAAAGATTCTTCTACAAAGCTAATTAACCCAATCTTATTGGTTATTAGATTATTAGTTATAAATCTTCTTCAGAAATAACTTTTATTCCATTTCTTTTTAGCAGTGCAGTTGTTACACCATCCCCTTCAATGAGAGTTCTTTGTTTTAATCCACCTTGAATATAACCACAGCCACAAGAAGGACTCTCTTGGTTAAGAATAGCTTCCTCAATTTTTAACTCTTGTGCAATTTTCAAAGCTTCATATGCGCCTTTGATATATTGTTGAGTCATATCTTGGCAGTTATCAGCTAATAATCTGCTTTTGCCATCAAGAACATCATTGCCATCACCAGAAGAGATTCTTGCTCCACTTCTTGGCGTATGTAATCCTCCCAATTGTTCAGGGCAAATAGGTATAAGATTACCATTCTTATACTCATCTAACAAAGCAGGAGAAGCTTTTTCTAGATTATCTTTTCCATCATATCTACATTTAATTCCCAACAAACATGCACTACAAAGTTTCATAAAACTGAATATTTTAAGGGTTTAATAAATGTTTCTGCAATCTCAAAACCAATAAAGATTTATATTATAGGGTATTGTATATTTTATGGGAACCTGGTATCCTGACAGCAAACAAGAGCTAGAATCTGTTTTAAAAAACTACCTAAAATCAAACATAAAAATAAACAAAAAAATTAATGGGTTGGTAGTTCCTCATGCAGGATATGAATACTCAGGGGCAGTTGCAGGAAAAGCATTTTCTTTATTAAAGAATAAAAAAATACAAAGAGCAATTATAATAGGCCCTTCTCATTATGTTTATTTAAATGATGTAATTACAACTAATAGAGAGTTTTGGGAAACTCCTTTAGGAAAAATCAAAACATTTAATCCTGGTTTTCTTCATGCAGACATATATCATGAGCATTCAATAAAAAACCAACTGCCTTTTTTACAAGATTTAAATTTCAAAGAAATAATGCCATTAATGGTAGGGCAAATAACTCTAGAAAAAGCAGAAGAAGTAGCTAAAAAAATTTCAAAAATTCCTGCTGTTTATATTTTTTCAACAGATCTTTCTCATTTTCTTTCCTATGATGAAGCAGTAAAAAAAGATAAACAAACAATTGAAATAATTGAAAATCTTGATTTTAACAGAATAAAGGAAATAGATGCCTGCGGAATCTATCCATTATTAATTTTATTTTGCTTATGCAAAATTAAAAAAACAAAACCCCACTTAATAATCTATAAAAATTCAGGAGATGTTATAGGAGATAAAGAAAGTGTTGTTGGTTATGCTGGGTTATATTTCTAACTTTAAAAAACTATGCTGGAATCTTTAACATTTTCTTAATTCCTAATTCAGAAATTTTTATATCAACTGCCAACATAACTTCAACAGCAGGATTTTCTCTATTAAGCCGATACATCTTGCTTTTTCCAACCTGTCTTGTTTCTTTGACTATTTCTTTTTTTATCAAATCTGGAAATATATCAATTAGTGTTGTATAAGCCACTCCTGCCCCCCTTGCGATTTCAACTAAAGAATAATCATATACTAAATTATCAATTAAAAAATCTATAATTCTCAATCTAGGCAAATCTCCAAAATATTCTATGAAAAAGGATTTTTCTTCTTCCATTTTAAATTAAGTTTTATATATATATTTATAAAACACCCTTTAAATATCTTTCGTTTTTCGTATTTCAATTACGAAAACAGAAACTTAAAACTTTTGAAGTTTTTGAAATATTTATAAATGCATTTACATTTAGGATGTAATGGAAGAAAAAGAGGTTGTCAAAGCCACAATTTTATTTAAACTTTTTAGAAAGGGAAAAATTGGGGGAGCCCATACTGCTTTAAGAAATGCTTCCAAAGGAATGAAAGAAGATGATAAGATAATCAAAAAATCTATTGAAGAACTAAATAAAGAAGGATTCTTGTTAGCAAAAAAATCTACTGGAGAAATTCATGTTAGTTTAAATCCACACAGAATAAATGAAATAAAAGTGTATATTTCTAAATATCTTAATATTAATATTAGTATGTTATAATCTTGTTAAGAGTTGTTTCAATAATTTTCAATCTAGCTTAGATATAAGAAGCTGGAGAATTAATTTTTTTGAGGTTTTATTTCCTATCTTTTATTTTCCCCCATTTAATCTTCTTCCATAGCCTTTCGTGAAAAAAGAAAAGAGAAGCTTTAATTAAAGTTAATGCAAAACTAAAAATAAGCGAGGTTTTAAAATCCCCATAAATAAGATAAACTATCAGTAAAGTTATTAAAAAGGAAATAAATTCCCAGCTAAATCCCTTAATAAAACTTCTTTCATATGTTGAACCCATTTTTACCTCTTTTAAACATTCATTCTAAAATTTTCATTTCTTTTTCAAAATCTTCTATAGAATAACTCGACTTAAAACCCTGTTCTACTAAATATTTTTCCATTTCCCATAAATTTAAGCCTGATTGGTGTGCTGCTTCTGATAGTGTTATGTTTCCTTTAATATACTCTTCTGCAGATTTTCTCTTCATAAATTCAAGATAACCAAGTAAAACTAACTTCCTTATAATTGTACTTCTATCTTCAACCTCTTTTCTGCTTATTTTTTCTATTTTTTCTAACATTTCTTTTGGAAGTCTTATACCTATTGCCTTTGTCATTTTCCCTCCATTAAAACTTTATCTATAATAGCATTACTAAACCATCCAATTTTTCTTAATTTTATTATGCTATCTACAAATTTTTCTTTTTCTATCATCTTTTCTTTATAAAGTTTTAAAATAATAACAGGTGTTCCTATTATTTTTATATTCAATATCACGCTTTTTTTTCTCACATTATCATCATCAGTTGCAAGATAATCAGCCCTTTCTTGCCAGTATAGAGCAACAACTTCTGCTTCTCCCTCTTGTAAACTAAATTCATTCAATTTCTTTAAAAGTTTTTTGTCCTTAATTTCTTTTATACTTATTTTCTTTTTTTCAATTAATTCTTTAACTATTCTAATTTCTGTATGTTTTTCTCTGCAAAATGTAATTTCTTCATAGACTTTTTTTGGAATAATAACTTTCTTAAAATAATCACAACTTTTTTCTAAAAGTGTTATTTTAGCTAAATGAATCACAACCATAGCATCTTTGATTATCATGTAACATATTGTGCACAATGTAGTATTTAAACCCTTCTGTTAATAATTTTAGAAATTTAATCAAACATTCATCCTAAAACTATCATTCTTTTTTCTTGGCAAGATATGTAAATGCACATGAGGAACAAGCTGCCCAGCAACTTCATAATTATTAACAACTAAATTAAAACCATCTGCTTTTTCTTCTTTAAGCAATTTTAAAGCAAGCTCTTTTCCTGTTTCAAAAAACTCTCCTAAAAGAGAGCTAGGCATATCTAAAAGAGTTCTATAATGTTTCTTGCTTATTACAAGAGAGTGTCCCTGTGTTTTAGGATGTATATCTTTAATTGCAAAAAAATTCTCACTTTCAAGAATTTTCTGGCTTGGAATTTCTCCTTTTGCAATTTTACAAAAAATACAATCCTCTTTATTTGTTTCTGGCATTTTTGTTTTTATCTAGATTATGCAGCTTTTAATAATCCTTGAAGTTGTGAATATCCTTTTTCCTTAGCTGTGTCTAACCCTAATTGTAAAGATAAAAATTCTGCTCTTGTTCCTCCTCTAAAAAAATCATGAGCAATAATATAATAATTATTATCTTTAGTTTCTATTCTAATATTTCCAACAGGAGACATTTCAGAGTTATAAGCTGTACAATAAAAACCCCCATTATTTTTTATCCAAGCCACTTTTTTTATTTCCATACTTTAACCTATTCCCTAATGTTTTTAAATATTATTATATTAAAATCTTAGGGGCTATAATTTAATATGTATATTTTATAATATCTAAAATGCAAATTAACTTCATTAAAGGAATAAAGTGATTATTAATAAAACAAACCCAAGCCTAAAGGCTTTAGCAAGCATTCCAAATACAAAAAAGGTTCTGAATTTCATTCCAAAAGCTCCAGAAAGCCAGACAAAAGTCACATAAGGCAAAGGAGTTAATGCTGCTAGCAATAATGCCCATTTACCATATTTACTATAAAGATTATAATATTTTATATTTTTATTTTTTGAACAAAATTCTTCTAGTTTATATTTAAAAACTTTTCTTCCAATATTAAAATTAATAAAGCCAACAAGTGAAATCCCTGCAGCAGCACATAAAAAAACAAAAAGCACATCTAATCCATATACTACTCCTAATATTGCTGTAACTTCAGGCACTATTGGTTGATCAATAGCATCAGTAAGAAATGAGAACAAAAAAATAGCAGGATAACCATAAGCCCCTATATCTTCCTGAATAAAAGAATTTATTGAATTATAATTTACACTAATAATATATATTAAAACTATAAGAATTGTTATAAAAACCACCCAAAATACCTTATTTTTTGTTTTCATAGAGTAATAAATATATTGTTATTTAATTAGTTTACTATTTTACTCTTGTATCAACTAATTTTCCTGCTTTTTCAAACTCAATCTCGTTGTTTATTAATCTCTTCAAAACTTCTTTCAACTCTTTAATCTTGACTCTTATCTGTAATGTACTATCTCTATCTCTTATTGTAACATCTTTTCTTTTTGGAGATAAATCATCAATTGTAATACACATAGGCGTGCCGCTTTCATCGGCACGGGCGTACCTACGGCCAATCGAACCACCTTCATCATAAACAACATTGAATTCTTTTTTCAAATCATTAACAATTTCTTCTGCAATTTTTTCATATTCTGGCTGCTTTACAATTGGAAAAACAGCTGCTTTTATTGGAGCAAGCTTTGCAGGTATTTTCAAAACAATATTTTGCCTTTTAGAATCATAATTATAAGCTTTTGTTAATATTGCTAAAAAAACTCTTTCTATACCAAATGTAGGCTCAATAACTTTTGGAATAACTCTTTTTCCAGTTGATTCATCAAAAATTTCCATTTTTTCTTTACTAAATTTCTCGTGCTGGGTTAAATCATACTGCCCTCTATTAGCATTTCCTGCAATTTCTTTGCTTCCAAAAACATATTCATAATCAATATCAAATGTTGCAGATGAATAATGGCTTAATTCATCTTTTGTGTGCTCTCTTATTTTAATTTCTTTCAAGCCAAGACTTTCAAACCATAAAACTTGCTCTGCCAACCAGTAAGCATGCCACTCTCCTAATCTTTTTTCTTTTAGCATTTCTTTTATAGTTGTTTCTCTTAACTCTTCTTTTCCCTTTTTTTGTGTTTCTGCATCTAATAATCTGATTTTAACATCAAGCTGTTTTTTCTCAAGCAAACTGCATTTTTCCTCTTCTGGATTAATGAAAAATTCAAACTCACCTATATGAAACTCCCTGCTTCTAAATAAAAAATCCCTTGGAGAAATTTCATTTCTAAAACATCTTCCTATTTGAGCTATACCAAAAGGAAGTTTTTGTCTGCTTACCTGCTGTATCAGCTTGAAATCCATAAACATTGCCTGAGCTGTTTCTCCTCTTAAATAAGCAGTCATAGGCTCAGTAGTTCCAATTTTAGTTTCAAACATTAAATTAAACTTTTCATGATTTTCATATTCTCCTCCGCAGTCGCACTTGACTTTTCCTAATTCACTTTCATCTAGCTTGCCTACTTTATTGCATTTCTTGCATTTAACAAAAATATCATTAAAATTTTGCAAATGCCCAGATGCTTCCCAGGTTTTTGGATGGCTGATAATGCTTGCTTCCATGCCAACCATATTTTTTCTTGATTTCACAAAATAATTCCACCAGTCCTGCTTGATGTTATTAAACAACTCAACCCCTAATGGCCCAAAATCCCAAAATCCTCCTAAGCCTCCATAAATCTCAGAACTTTTAAACACAAAACCTTTTTTCTTGCAAAAATTAGCTAAAGAATCTATTGTTAATTCTTCTTTTATATTAGAAATTTTTTGTTCAGTTTTAATCTGCTCATCTTTAAATTCTTGTTTTTTTAAATTATTAATATCAGCTTTTTCACTCATATCTTTTTGTTCAATCTTAGGTTTATTAATCTTTTCTTCTTCCTTAGCTTTTTCTTCAATCCCCTTTGCTTTTTTCTCAGCCTCTTCTTTATTCTTTCCTAAATAAGCAATACACAAACTTTTAACTTTCTTGCCTTTTCTTACACTTTTTCTTAAATAATAATAATCTTTTCCAGAAATTTTTTGTTTCACGATGTACATTTTAAGTTTTTTTGATTATATTTATATTATCGACAGAAATCCAAGCTGACATCAACCCAAAACCCTTTTTATTAATTTCAAATGGTTCTATTTTCTGAGGATTTTTTAAGAAAATTAGTATGCAATAGTTTTTGTTTTGAAAAATTTTGAAAAATTCATTTTTTTCCTGCATAATTCCATCAGCTTTGGCATATTTATCCAAAATTTCTTGAACCTTGCCGGGAGTAAGATCAGAAATTTGAATTACTTTTTTAATTCCTGCTTTTAAGGTAACAGGCTCGCCAGAATTTTTAAAATAAACCAACTCCCCTTCTTGAATCTTGTTCCAAGGAGGATATTTATTCTTGTACCATCTAGACTCAATTGTTTTCTCTCCTGAAAGAATTTTGGGAATCAACCCCCAAGACTTTTTCATAATAGCTAAATGCTCCATAGATTTAGTAACTACAAAAAGCTTTATAAATCTTGTGTTAGGCACTACTAACTCACAAATATAGTCAAGAAGCAACCACCCAAAAATATCTGCAAAAAATATACTCCCCACATTTAGAATTTGGAATAAAATCTTTATATAACTTTTCAGTAATATAATCAGGAATACAGGTTAAGCAATCTCCTCCTTTCCATCCAATAGTATTTCTATGATCCTCTTTTCTTCTTAAACATCCAATAAAAAATTTATCTGCTATATTTCCTGCTTTTTCCATAAAAAGCGCGGGCCGGGAATCGAACCCGGTTAACTCCCTCTGCAGGGGAGTGCAAGACCATTATGCGACCCGCGCGTAATTAATCAAGAATCATTGGGTTTTTAAAACTTCTTAAATTTATTTTAGAAGTTACCAAAAATTCTTAGAATTTTTTAGTAATTAGTTATTTTAGAGATTTAATCAAACTTTTTACTTTCTTCTTTATTATCCTTGTTCTTCTCAAAATACCAGGATAATTGTCCTGGCTTGTATCAGAAATTTTCCAGACAATAATTTTCTTTTTATATTTTTTAAAAATATTTTTATTAATATTATTAGCAACAATAACAATCAAATCTGATTTATTAATTAATTCATTGTTTATTTTCTCTGGATGTCTATTAACTCTTTTTACTCCAAAAATTTTTAGTACTTTAATAACATTTTCAGCAACAGGAATATAATCTAAACCTATCCCGCAGCTTTTTGCTTTTATCTTATTATTTTTATTATATTTTTTAAAAAAAGCTTCTGCAACCTTACTTCTAAATCTATTATGTTTGCATACGAATAATATTTTCATCTCATTATTAAAAGGAAAGAAGGGTATTTTAATATAACTTAAACAAATGTATTAAAAACATTTTTAAATCCTAAAAGATTATCTAGAGAATGAGTAGTTGGACTAAAAGATGGAAAGATGAAATAAAAGAACATAAAAAGCTTCTTATTTTGGCGATTTTATTCTTTATTATAGCCAATATCCTTAATTATACAGCAGGAACCTATGTAGATAAAAAAACTTCTTTTGCAGTTAGTGATATAATATTAGATCATATTCCCATCATTGATCTAGGATTTATATTTATCTGGGGGTATATTGTAGTATTTATCATAGCATTTTTATATCCTTTATTTTTTAAAGTTAATAAACTGCATATTGTACTGAGCCAATTTTCCCTTCTAGTTCTAATAAGAAGTTTTTTTATATCTTTAACTCATCTAGGATTGCCAGCAGACGCTATAATCTATGAAACCCCTAAATTTTTTGCATTCCTTGATTTTAAAAATGCACTGTTTTTCTCCGGACACACTGCAATTCCATTTCTAGCATTTTTAATATTCAGAAAAGAAAAAATAGGAATTTTCTTTTTAATCATGACATTTGTTTTAGCAGTAACTGTTTTATTTATGCATATTCATTATAGCATTGATGTCTTTGCTGCATTCTTCATAACCTATGGAAGTTTTAAAGTAGGAGAGTGGTTGTTTAAGGAGATGAACCATTATTGAAAATAAAATGCGAATAACAATTTTTACTGACTCCTTTACACCCCTTATAGATGGAGTTGTTACCTCCACAACTAATCTGGTTAAAAATCTTGCTGATAGAGGGCATAAAATTTATATAATTGCACCGAGTTTTAATAAAAAATTTGAGGAATTCAAACACAAGAATGTTAAAATCAAGAGGGTTTATTCAATTCCAGCATTTTTCTATTCCGGCTACAGATTCACTTATCCTTTCAGTTTTAAAATATTAAAATATCTGAAAAAAGAAAAAATAGAATGTATTCATTTTCAAACACCCTTAGCTCTGGGTCTCCAGGCAATATTAATCTCAAAAGTCTTAAAATTACCTTTAATAGGAACATTTCACACGCTTTTTACACACCCAGATTATATTAAACACATAAAAATGGGCTATAAACCATTTGAAAAAATGGCCTGGTCTTACGCAAGAATGTTCTATAATAAATGTGATTTAATCACCTGCCCTTCACAAGAAACCAAAAAAGAACTTTTAAAACATGGTTTTTACAGACCAATTAAAGTTATCTCAAATGGAATTGATTTAAAAATGTTTAAAAATTCAAAGTGTGCATCTGTGAAAAAAAAGTATAACAAAAATGGTAAACTCTTATTATTTGTAGGAAGAGTAGCTCATGAAAAAAATATTCCATATTTATTAAAATGTTTTAAGCTCGTCCTTAAAGAAGTTCCGGATACAAAACTTCTAGTTATTGGCGATGGCCCACAAATGGAAGAAGTCAAAGAAGATATTAAAAAATTTGGTTTATCTGAAAATGTAATTCTTCTTGGAAAAATAGAGCATTCAAAGCTGGCAAAGTCCTCTATTTTTAAGGCAAGTGATTTGTTTGTAACTGCATCTATTACTGAGAATCAGCCAATGACTATGCTTGAAGCTCAGGCAAATGGAATGGCATGTGTAGGGATTAAAGCTATGGGAGTAAAAGATTTGATTAAAAATAACTATAATGGTTTTCTTGTAAAAAATGGCAACAAAAAAGAATTCGCAGATAAAGTGATTACTCTTCTTAAAAATAAAAAATTAAGGAATAAGATGGGAAAGAACGCCCTTAATGAAATTAAAAAATGCGAAATAAAAAATGTTGGAGATGTATGGGAAAATATTTACTCTGATATGATTAAAAATTATAATAGGCTTACAAAAACAAAATGAAAAAACTCAGAATAGCTATTGTTTGTGACTCAGTAACTAGCTATGGTGGTGGGTCGTCTGTTTCTACACTTAGATTTTCAGAATTATTATCTAAGAAAGGGCATCATATTGTCTTATTTTCTTCAAAATCGCCAAAGGAAAAAAAGATAGATTTTTATAAAGGCATCAAAGTTTACAGATTTCCTTCATTTCTTATGATAAAAAGCAGGGAAACAGTATATTTCTCACTCCCATTCAGAAAAAAAATTAAAATGATATTCGAAAAAGAGAAAATTGATATATTGCACTGCATGCTACCAACTTTTATTTCAGCTGCAGCAATTAAGGCGGCAAGAGAATTAGGTATTCCAGTGGTTTTTCATTCCCATACTCAACCAGAAAGCTGGATAATTTATTTTCCTAAATTTTTCCAAAAAGAGAGCATAGTAAAAATAGGATACAGATATATAATCAGCCAGTACAAAAAAGCAGATCTAGTAATATGCCCGACTAAATTTGGAGAAAGACTGATAAAGCACTATGGTCTAAAAAAAAGAACAGAGGCAATAAGTAATGGAATAAATCTGAAAAAGTTTAAGAAAATTAAAAATCCTAATAAGTATTCTGCAAAATTTGCCTTATCTCCAGAATCTAAAAAATTACTTTTTGTTGGAAGACTTGACCCTGACAAAAATGCAAGCCTGATAATAAAAGCTGCCCCGTTAATTAAAAAAAAGTTTGATAATTTTGAGGTATGCCTCGTTGGAGAAGGCAATCTAAAAGAAGATTTTAAGAATCTGGCGAGGAAACTTGGTGTCGAAGACAAAATAAAATTCTTAAACCGGGTTTCTGATGAAGATTTAATAAAAGTCTACAATATTTCAGATATTTTTATTCTCCCCTCATTTACAGAGCTTGAGGGGCTAGTTGTACTTGAAGCTATGGCCTGTGGTAAGCCAATACTTATCTCTAACTCAAAAATCAGTGCTTCCAAATATTTTGTAAATGGAAATGGTTTTCTGTTTGATCCATACAAACCAGAAGACTTAGCTGAAAAATGCCTTAAGCTTCTAAAGAATGAAAGGTTAATGAAAAAAATGGGAGAGAAAAGTTATAAAGACGCTAAAGAATATAACATAAACAAATGTGTTTCAAAATTAGAAAAAGTGTATTTATCATTATTAAAAAAAAGCAGGTAAAATTCAGGAAACAGAAAGCTAAATCTTCTCTTTTTCAGCTATTTTCTTTGATATCTTTTTGTATAAAAAATAAACTAAAACCACTAATGGTATTAGAAATAACAAAGCATACTCTCCTACTTTAAGATACTTAAGTATGCTAGCCGAAACAACACCAAAATAAAAACCAATTCCAACAAATACTATAGCAGAGGTGATATTAAATAATACGTCTATAAGAAAGAATTTTTTAATTGGTACTTTTGTAAATCCTGAAAGTATCAAACCTAAGACAGGTAGTGTAGGAGTTAATTTGGCAAAGACCAGAGTTTTTCCAGCATGTTTCTTGAATCCAGAATCAATTTGTTCAATTCTGTTTTTTTTAAATCCCAATTTTATAAGATACCTTTCAACCTTCGGTCCTCTGCTAAATCTTCCGATAAAATACAGTAAAGTATCTGGAATAAGATTTCCAAGCGTGGATAAAATTATAATTATATAGACATTAAAAATCCCAAGAGAGGACGCAAAAGCCGCTGCAGCAGTTGTTACTGGTCCTTCAACAATCATCAAAATAAAGATTAACAAATAGCTTTGTGACTGAATCAAAGATAGAATTGATTGCATATCTGTCATATTACCCTCTTTATTATAACATTAAAACAAGTTATATACTTTTTTATTATAAGTTATCACAGTTTCTCCTGAAATTTCATAAGATTTTTAAATATAAAAAATATTGGATATTATGAATAAAACAATACAATTAGTAAATAAGGGATTATTTTATGGAATGTTTATCTGTGGGGTAGTATTTGCTTTTCTAGAAAATAATCTTATCTTCCTCTTTTTTATACTTATTCCCTCTGTAATTGTCTCATGGTTTGCTGCTAAGATTCTTGAATTTAAGGATTTATCTCCTGATTATGAACTGCCTATTAACATTGCTCTATGGTTAAATATCTTGGGTGAGATGTATTTTTATTATAACTTCCAGTATTATGATAAAGTGCTTCATCTTACAATCCCTTTCTTAATTACAATAATTATTTATGAATATATTTCAAAAAATGCAAAAGATCATAAACCAAAAAAAGAAATTGTTTTTTTTACTGTCCTAGGAATGACAGCTTTATTTGAGATTTTAGAATATTTCTTGTATACAATTCTTCAATACCCTTTAGTTGGGGTTTTCCTTTCTGATAAGAGGTTGTGTTACCTTAAAAGGTGATAAAATAGCCCAATTTTACTAATTTATCGAAGGAATTTCTATGTTTCTAATCTTAAAAATTAACAAAATATTGATAATAGTTTTATCGAGGGAGATTTAGTAGCATCACCCGTTAACTCCCCATGACCTAATAAGAAGACATTAGTCATGTCGCGCTATGGTGATACTATATGGGACCTGATTATGGACTCTCTAGGGATTCTAATCTATCTTATATTTAAAAAAGAAGAGCCTTCAAAAGAACTAAAAAAACAAATAGTTTCTGAAGTAAAAGTATTTAAAAATAAAGTAAATAATAAATTGAAAGACAAATTTAGCAAAAAAAGATAAAAACTATCCTATTTTTTACATCTCACCAACCTTTCTGTGCCTTCTATATATTGTCAGAGCTAATTTTCAGAATAACTAGTAAAAAAAGTTTAAGCGCCCCCTCACGGATTTGAACCGTGGAACCTACTGCTTAGAAGGCAGTCGCTCTATCCAGACTGAGCTAAGGGGGCTTATTACTTTGAAATCGATTATTTTCTTTATAAAATTATCTATAAGCTCTTTTTTTGAAGACCACAACACCCAAGAGTTATTTGCTTTATCACAATAAGGATCTCTAAAATTTATATTAACATCATTAAATAATTTCTTAAGTTCTCTTAAGAACTTCTCTGATTTTTGTCTTAATTGAACTGCTTTCCTTTTCCTATGAGAGTATAAATTACCATCGCTATCAAAAACACCTTTTAAAAAAGCTTTTTTCATTTTTTTATTTCCTTCTAAAATCAATTTTGGGATACAGATAGAATTGTATTTTTTACCAATAGGGATCTGATATTTTTTGTTTAATATTAAAACAATGGGTTTAGAATAAACACATAAACAATAGCAACCCCTTCCAGGATAAATAAATGATTTTGAATCAAACAGATCTAATACTAGATTACCTACTTTTTTAGCTTCTGATTCTTCTCTAAATGCGATACTCATAAAATAAGTATTTTTTCTTATGCCTCTTTTTCGCACACATAAAAAACCATCTCCAAGAATTAATCCCAATAAATAACAAAAACCAAGAGTTTTATCATCTGTAAATTTTATTTTATTACCACCATAAACAGAGAAATAATCTATTTTTATTTTGTTAAGTTTATTTTCTCTCATAATTTTAAGTGAAATACTAAGAGGAAGGGGCCTTTTATTTTCTCTCCAAAAGTAAAAAGATCTTCTTGAAAAATTATCAAAATCAGAATAAGAAAAATTATAAAGAAGTTTTGAAACCTCAGGAGAAAAAATACATATATCTTTACCAGAATCTTGCAATTGGCTAAGTAATTTTCTTGTGAACTCCATACACCAATATAAGAGGGTTAATCTTTATAAACTTTTGTAAAAAAGTATTATATTTAAAATTATGTTTTTAAAGAAGTAAGGAAGATTATAGTATCTCTCAAAAATCTTTTAATAAAACAATATCCCCGATTTTATCAATAACATTATATGTTATTAACATCCCCTTTTTATTAAACTTCTTTCTTCCATTAAAATTAAATTTAATTCTTATATTTTCAATCTTACAATCTCTCAGGGTTATATTATCTATCTTGCCTAAAAATTCTCCATCTTTTGTATAAACTGGTTTGTGTAATAATGACCTTAAAATAGGATTCCCTGAATATACTCTGTTTAATAATTTTTCTTTTCTATCAGCCAACACAAATAAAATCATTCCAAATACAAGCATACAAAAAACAACAGCTCCGAAAATATTTTTATTTATTAAATTTGAATTATTTATTGCAAAACCAGTAAAATTTCTGTTAATGCTAATCAAAAAAATTAGAAAAACAAGAGCAAATACAGTTATTGAAGCTTTTTTCCTTAATAACGAATTAGGTTTATGGAAAGCATTATAATTTTTTTTATTGGGTTTATCTGCTTTAGCATGTCTTCTCCAAATAAAGAAAATAGCAATTCCAATTATTAACAAAAATAAAATATAAACCCAAAATTTACCTTTTTCTGAATCAAGAACTGTTTTTCCAGTAATACTTAAAACAACAGGTTTTTTAATAAAATTATTAGTATCACTAGAAAAAGCAAAATAAAGATAATAAACCCCGCCTTCTAAACCTTCTGGCAATTGCATTTCAACATTTCTTTTAATTAATCCTGCTTTATTTATAGGAGACTTATCAACAATTCTCATCAACTCAGTTTCATTCTCATTAGTAAGCCAAATTTCTACATCTATGTTATCTCCTACAAACTTTGAACTATCAAAAGTATAATTTATTTTTAATATATCTCCTTCTTGCTTTATATCTTTAATTTCAATTAAACCAAATTCTTTTGGGATACTAACACTTATATTTTGAACATCACTTGCCTCTTCACACTTAACTTCTAAACTTCCTTTATTGATTTCAGATGTCATTTCCTCAGGGACATTTAAATCAAAAGCAAAATCAATGTTCTGTCCAGGTGCAATTCCTTCAACATTAGTTGAATATATCCATGAACTTATATTTCCTTTTGCAATTAATCTGCATTTATTTAAAAAAATCCTTCCAGTATTTTTAACATTTAATGGTATTTTTTTATTATCTCCTGGATGAGCAATAATATTCCCAATTAATGATACAGATAACTTTCCCATCTTGCTAACATTATAAATAGAACCTCCGCCTCCACCACCACCCCCATCTGAAGGAGGGCTAACAGGTGTAGAAGTATCTACTGAAAAACTTGAGCTTGCTGAATTAAGATTATTAGCAAAATCTTTAACATAAAGACTTAAAATATAATCTCCATCAGTAGAAACTGTAAAGCTTGTTGAAGAGCAATTAACTGTAGTATTTCCTAAAACTTCTTGACCAGTAGTATATTTTACATTATACCAGCAAGTAATAGGAGAAGCATCAATAATTGAAAATTGTATTGGAATTCCGATCCTTGATGTTTTTGTTCCAGTTGGCTGTGTTAAGCCAACAGAAGGATTAATTGTATCAACATAAAATGTTTTGTTTCCATTAAATACAAAATGCCCCATACTATCATTACATCTTATATTCCACTTATAAATTCCATCAGGCAAATTCAAGGCAAAGGTATTTTCTGTATTATTTGTTAGGGAAGTATCAGTCTGGTTTAATTTAAATTCTCCATCAAAATCTCCCCATAATTCACAGCTTTGTAAATCTGAATCACTAGGGGTATATCTAAAAGTCACATCTTGATTATTCAAGTAAATACCTATTGGAGAGTTTAATATAACTGTAGGTGAGCCAACTGCAATTGTAAAACTGGAATTTTTCACAGCTAAATTCCCAAGAGTATCATTTGCATACAAGTAAAGAGTATAACTTCCATCAGCTCCTGCATCAAATGTTGAATTATCACAATCAACAAGAGTTATATTCACACCATTATCCAAATTATACCAGCAAGAATCAAGATGCTCATCTGAAACAGAAAATGTTAAAGGAAGACTAGTGTTATATCCATATGAACCTCCTTCTTGTGGTGAAATAATCTGTAATTCAGGAACAACATCATCAAGAGTTACATTTAACCATCTAGTTATTGATAAAAAAGAATGATTTTCATCTCCAGAAGAAACAGTAGTTATATTATAAACATGTGCAGTTCTTGCAGGAGTTACATTTAAACCATTTTCAAAAATAACATCAATCCCATCTTTGTAAATTGTAACACTTCCATACAAAGTTGCAGCAGTTATATTATACTGTTGAGGATAATCAATTGTTATGTTATTCTCCTGCCCATTTAAATACAATTTAATATTTCCTATTGCTTTATTAATTGTATAATTTATTTGTTCTGAACTTGCAGAATAATTTTGGTTTCCTGCAAAAGAACAATTAACAACATAAGTTCCGGCTGCTCTTACAATATTTAATCCCTTTTCACTTGTTTTGTCTTGCCCATTTATATAAAGAATTGTTTCTAACCCAACAGAGTTTGAACATGAAAAATTGCTTTCTGTTCCATAATTAATTCCAGAACCAGGATTTACAAGAACATTTGTAGTTGTTAATGCTGGGTTAATAATATAGCTTGAAACATTTTCAGAATAAGTGTAATTTTGGCTTTCTGCAAGAGAACAATTAAAACTCCAAGTACCAGCCCCTAAAATTAAAGCCTGCCCTGAATTTATCTCATTTCCATTTAAAGTCAGGTTAGAAGTTCCAACTCCAGAAATAACAGAACAACTAGGAGTTATTGAAGTTCCATAAAATTGCGGAGAGGTTTTATCAAATGTTAAAGAAGTTTGGGAACTTGCTTTATTTACAGTTAATGCTCCCTGCGACATTTCAGAAGAATAATTTTGGCTTTCTGATATATTACATTTTACATTATGCAGGCCTGCTGCCAAAATTATTGTTATGGGATTAATCTGCTCTGTGTTATTGATGTACAACTTAGGAGCTCCATATACAGCAAAACAGCTAAATATTGATTCTGTTCCATAATTATAACTCCATCCTGCTGAACTCAATAATGTTAAAGTATTATCTGCCTTATTAATTACATAACTTGCTTGTTGAGAGCTTCCTGTGTAATTCTGATTGTCTGTTGAATTACAACTTACAACATAAGTTCCTGCTGCCCTATTTATGCTTAATGATTTTTCAACTGATTTATCAATCCCATTTATATAAAGAATTGTTTCTAATCCATTAGAATTTGAGCATGAAAAGTTACTTGCTGTTCCATAAGTAATAGAACTTGTAGGAGTTGTTGTTAAAGTGGTTGTTGTAGAAGCTTTGTTAATTGTATAATATTTTATTCCAGAATTATTTATATTTCCAAGTGTATCATTTGCCCACCATTTATAAGAATAATTTCCTGCCGCCAAATCTGCTTTAGCAAAAGTGTAAACATTTGAAATATTTGTTATTCCATTTGTATAGTTTGTTCCATTAAACTCAATCCAAACACTTCCAGGATTTGTCTCATTTATTGTAACATTAAATTTATAATTTTGCCCAGAAGCATATACAGAATTATTTGCAGGATTTTCCACATAATTTGAAAAAGATGGCGGGATACTATCAGCAAGAGAATAGGTAATATTCAGATAAGGCCACAAACTGCTGTCAGTATATTCTTTTGAATAAAATTCATCAGCATTTCCTATGTTTATTGTATGCAAAGCAATAGAAACTTTTTTGCTATTATTTTTATATTCTTTACCAACCATATTTTTAACATCCCAACACTGCCATGTATTATCTTGAAGTCCATTATTTGATAAATTTGATTCTGCTGTTAAATTACAATTTGTAGAGTTATCAAAATTAGTTCCACAAGGCTGATTGTTCCAAGTTATTGTATTTTCTTGCCAATCAGCATAAACATGGTGTGCCGAAATATTTTGACTTGCTTCATCTTGATATAAATACAAACAAAGCGTAGCATTATCTACTTTTTGATTTTCTGGAATAGAAGAAATATTGAAAATTGAATAACTATTTCTTACTGGACTGTCCCCCTTAACAAGAAGTATGCTATCTGAACCGTAATTTGTAGTTGGTTTATCTCCTCTTACATAAGCATCTGCTCCTCCCCCATTTCCAGTTAGTTTTATTGTTGGGTCAATATAAATAGGATAAACTGCTGTTTCTAAAAAAGTTTTATTAATCCTCAAATCAAAACCCATCTGTGCATCAGAACCATGAACATAATATAACCCAAGAATAGATGTTCCATTAGAATCTGTTATAACTGGTTCTTTTAAATAAAAGATTGTGATATCATTTGTATCTTTGAATTCTATTTTTCCGCTGGTATAAAAATTATCCTGTGTTCCAGAAGGAATATAACACTGATTATTTGCACATATTTTTAAAGACCTGTTAAAATAAGCTTTTCCAGTATATTCAAGATAAAGGTAATCTTTAAAAGAAGGTAAACCAGATAATATAAAATTTTCTTTCAGCATATCATTAGATAAAATATAAGTAACATTAGTATTATAAAAAGCAGCAGGATAAGTCAAGACATTATTATTTATAACTGCAAAACTATCTTGAGAATTAGAAGGAGCTCCTCCACCAAGTGTGTCTGTTCTTGCTGGAAACCCTGGTTGTTCTCTCCATTGAATAACTCCATCACTTATTTCATAAACAAAAAAATATCCATCTTTTTCAAATCTAACAGATTCTGCAGTATTTGAATTATTTCTAAAATATACTTTGTAGGGAGCACCAATTAGTTCATATACAAAATTTGAATAATTTGAAGATTTTATTTGAGTATCTATCGGAATATAATTTGAACCATTAAGAATATTGATAATATTGTTGTAAATTTTTAAATTATAAGTTCCATCAGTATTATTAATCTTATTCCAATTAGCACCTCTTTCTATAATTTCTGCTGATACAAAGCCAATTAATAATAAACTGACTAATAAACATAAAACAAATATCAATCCTCTTTTTTTCATTTTTTCCTCTTTTCCTCCTTTTTCATCACACTCTCCATTTCAATCTCAAGCCTTCTGGAGAGCATAATAGCATTATCTCTGCAGAACTTTTTAAACTTTTCATAAATTTTATCATCAAAACTAAGTGTCACTTTTTTTTGCATTTTTCTCACCCTTTTCTTAAAATATTTAAATATTTTATAGTTTATAAATCTTCTTTATATGTATAAAGATGGTTTAAGGAATATTAATAAGTATCAAGATTATTGGATACTTTTGAATAAGAAGATTATATTAAACAAACGATTTAAATTTATCCTGAATATTTTTTATAAACTCTCGATCCAACAATAACAATAATTACTAATAACAAAGTTCCTAAAAACAAAACAACTATTCTATTTTTCTGCCAAAAACCAGCCTTTCCTAAAACCCTTTCTAAACCAACAACATTTCCAGTCAAAGGAACATCCTTAAACTCAAAAACATTTTCTTTTTCTTCATCAACACCTTCAATAACTCTTATATCATAGATATTATCTGGGGCAGTTAGTCTTATTTCTTTAGTTTGTCCAACTTCTAAAAAAACCTGGGCTGTTTGATCTTCTTGCCCTATATAAATAAGAATTTTCTTGTCATAAGGTGTATTCCCAACATTCCTTAAAATTAAGGTATCGTTCTCAAGAGTAATTTCTGCTTTTTCTAAATCATCAACATTAAACAATCTATTAACTTCAACACCATTATAATTTGCACTGATTTTCCAAGGCCCTTGAATAGCATCTTCAGGTAATTTAAAAACAACTTCATTTCCAGAACCAGATACTCCTTGTTTAATTATTTCAGAATAATAATTTTGAATAACATAATTAATCTGCCCGTCTATCTTATTATTTTCATCATTATATAAAATAAGTTTAAAATTAATTTCTTCTCCAGGAATATAACTATCTTTAATATCAATATCGAGTTTTTCAGCATAAACTGCCTCTAAAAAACTTAGGACTAATAAAATTCCAAATACTAATATAATGCTTTTTTTCATAATTATATTAACAGTTTCTCGTTTTTAAAACTTCCCTTAGGAAGTTTTAAGCCACAAAAATCTTCAGATTCCTAGAAAATCTTTTAGGGATTTTCTGGACCAGAAAAGCTCTGCTTTTCTAGGTTTTGATGTTTAAAGATTTCCAGAGAAAATCATATACTTAAAAACCTATTTAAATTGGGTTTTCTTATAATAATCAATAAATATCTCAATAGCTTGCCAAAAATATTAAGTTATGCAGATAATAACTCAAAGCTGCTCTAAACAAAGCTTTAGATATAATAAAATATTAAATAAGAATAATATAAACAGAAAATGAAAATTCCAATAACCTTTTTAGGAACAGGGCAGGCAGTTCCAACTGAAAAAAGAAATCATACAGCTGTGCTTTTAAAATACAAAGATGAAACAATCTTAATTGATTGTGGAGAAGGAACACAAAGGCAGTTTAGAAAAGCTAAAATTAATCCATGTAAATTAACAAGAATTCTTATAACCCACTGGCATGGAGACCATGTATTGGGCTTGCCTGGCTTGCTTCAAACTCTTGCTTTAAATAATTATAATAGAACTCTGCATATTTATATTCCAAAAGCAACAAAACATTATATTGATTTAATTTTCAGATTATTTGTTTTTGTCGGAAAAATAAAATATGAAATTCATGAATGTTTATCAGGAAAAATACTTGAAACTTCTGATTTTATAATAGAAGCAGAAAAAATGATTCATGGAACTCCAACTCTTGCTTACTCTTTTAAAGAAAAAGATAAAATAAGAATAAATAAAAATAAATTAAAAAAATTGAAAATCCATGGCAAAATTATTTCAGAACTTCAGAAAGGAAAAGATATAATCTGGCAAGGCAAAAAAATAAAGGCAAAAAGCTTAACTTACTTACAGAAAGGTAAAAAAATCAGTTTTATTCTTGATACAAAAATAAATCCAGATTGTGAAAAAATTGCAAAAAACTCTGACTTATTAATCTGCGAATCAACTTATTCAAAATTAGAAAAGGATTTAGCTTCAGAATATAAGCATTTAACAGCAGAACAGGCTGCCTTAATAGCAAAAAAATCAAAAACAAAAAAATTAATTCTTACTCACATCAGCCAAAGATATGAAAATAAAGAAAATATACTTTTAAATGAAGCAAAAAAGATTTTTAAAAACACAATTCTTGCAGGAGATTTAATGAAACTAGAGGTTTAATATGTTTTATTTTATTCATGTACTTGCAGGAGCAGTCATAGCAAAATATTTTCCAAGTATTATACCTATAATAATTTTAAGCATAATCTTTCATTTTTTATTAGATATTATTCCACATAGGGATTCTCTTTTTACTAAAAAAGTTTTTAAAAAGTCATATAAAATAAGATTTAATGATAAAGCTGTTTTATTTGAAACTATAAAAGCTTTTCTAACTTTTTTATTTATAATTTATATACAAATTAAATTCAAGAGCAGTTTAATGCTTTTTAGTATTTTTATTTCTCTGTTACCAGATATAGTAAAAATCGGATATCTAACAAGATTAAGAGATAATAAAATTTTTAAAAATTATATTTATTTTCATTCAAGAATACAAACAATAATCCCTTGGGTTCCAGGAATATTAATACAATTAATAGTTTCTTTAATACTAATAAAACTTTTATTTTAGGATTTTAGAGAGTCATTATTGAAATTTAATTCTCTTTTTCATACCACCCACAATAATCACAGCTTAAAACTCCTGTCTTTCTATAAGGACAATTTAGATGATCAATATTAATACAGGTGGCAGCTTTTTCTCTTGCTAGAATTTCCTCATCATCTAAAAAAACATCTATATCATCTAAAGTTTCCATAACTCTAAATAAACTTTCTTATTTTTAAACATTAATATAATGAAAAATATAATTTAGTTTTAACTACTTCCAAGCTCTGAGAACTCTTAACCTTGCGAATCTAATCAGGTCAAACGCTCAAATTACCTCTAATTAAGCAGCACTAGCTGGTGAAATAAAGATTATAGTGTCTCCTCTTAAAAAGGTTAACCCCATATTTCTTTTATTTTCCCCGTCTACAATCTCTTTTGCATTGTCTAATACAACATTGATATGTATATCAAATGCTAAAAGAGTTCCGACCATTTGCCGGTTGTTCTTAAGCTGAACCAATACCTCTTTGCCCTTGGCATTGTTCAACACATCTAGTGGTCTTTCAATTCCATTAACCATAAAACAAATTTATTTAACAACCTATTTAAACATTTCGATGTTTATAATCACTAATTTATTATCTTATTTGTTCATCTTCAAAGCAAAAAAGTTTAGGGGTTATTAAGTTGATTATATTTAAAGCAGAAAAAAGTTATAGAATAATAAATCACTCATCTTCAAATCTAAAAATATTTATCAGATATTAAAAAATAGAAAAACTTAGGTTGAATTTATCCTCCTAAGTTTTACGAAAAAACAATTGTTTGTAACAGTAGATAAACATTTTAATTCTTTTTGAGCGAGGATTTGGGTATTTCAACAACTAATGTCTTTATAGAAGCCTTATTTCTTTTAAGCAAGGGTAATATCTTACTCTTATTTTTTATGTCTATAATAAAAACCCCCCGGTTTATCTTAATTGAAGGATACTTTTTCAATAAACCATTTCTTTCATATTTATACCTTCCACTATTTGAATGGTCTACGTATCCATAAAGTGTTTGATGAAGGGTGGTTTTTTGATTGATATTTGCTTTCTTCAAATCATAACTAACCAATAATGCTTTCATATATATACTACATCACCACAATATATAAATCTTTTACTTTAATTATAATTAAAGTAATATGAAAAAAGAGGCAATATTAACAAAGTTTACAAAACAAGTTTTTATTCAGCATAAAAGGAAGAATGCAGTTACATTTTCAAATATAAATTCGGTATTAATTGAGGCTGCAGCCAATTCTGCATTTGTAAATGAGTCTTGCAAAGCAACAAAAGAAATAAGCCAGAGCCAGATAATCTACAGAAAATTGGAAGAAAATAATATTGATAAAATTCAGGAGAGATTTAAAGAAAATACTGTGCAATTTTTAAAGATGCTTAAAATTTATTCAAGAAACAAAAAATTTATACTTTCTTTTGATGAAACTGAAGAACCATTCTATGGAGAATTAAATAAATTTGAAAATAATCTTTATTTGCATGATTTGGTATATGAAACAAAAGGAGCAAAATATGGCTACAAATATCTTACTGTTGCAATAACTTGCAACAGTGGAATAAGGTATATTATCGACGGTATAATTCTTAAAAGAGGTAATTACATTGAAGATTATGTTTATGAAATGATTGGACAGGTAAAAGAACATATTAAGATTGAAGTAGTTTTGTTTGATAGGGGTTTTAATAATTGGGGGATAATATTCAAACTGCAAGAACTTAAAGTGCATTATATGATCTTTTGGAGAAAACAAGGAAGCTGGTACAAAGAGCCATTAAGAAATTTGAATAAAGGAGAATTTTGTGAGGTGACAAAAAAATATAAGTACTGCCGCGACAAATCTGGATATTGGGTATATTCAAAATTTGTTATTGTAAAACAGCTTGAATACGAAGATGTTATAAATGACTGGATATTTGCAACAGATTTAAATAAAAAATCTTCAGAAAAATATGTAAAAAGATACAAAAAAAGATGGGGGATTGAAACAATTTTTAGGGTAACCGATGACATTAGAATTTATACCACATCAACAAATCCATTGGTCAGATATTTCCTTTTTATGTTTACCTGTTTTGTTTATAATATATGGAAATTTTTTCAATTCTTTTTGGGTAAAGAGTTTACTCTTGCAAATTTTTGTGTAAATCTGAATAAGTTTATGGTTGAAAAAGAACTTATTCAGCCAAGAGAATATAAAGATTTCCTCCTAATCTTTACGAAATATAATTCTTTAGCTAAAAAAATTAGATGAAACTTTCTGTAAAATATTTATTTGCTTCTTATTCATAGCATTATTAAAAAAATTAGTAAACTTTTCTTGTCCGCAAGGCAGAAAAGTTTACATTATTTACTGGCAAAAGCCAGCTATTTTTTAAATCGAGAGAAATGATTATCTACTGTTGTAACAGTAGATAAACATTTTAATTCTTTTTGAGCGAGGATTTGGGTATTTCAACAACTAATGTCTTTATAGAAGCCTTATTTCTTTTAAGCAAGGGTAATATCTTACTCTTATTTTTTATGTCTATAATAAAAACCCCCCGGTTTATCTTAATTGAAGGATACTTTTTCAATAAACCATTTCTTTCATATTTATACCTTCCACTATTTGAATGGTCTACGTATCCATAAAGTGTTTGATGAAGGGTGGTTTTTTGATTGATATTTGCTTTCTTCAAATCATAACTAACCAATAATGCTTTCATATATATACTACATCACCACAATATATAAATCTTTTACTTTAATTATAATTAAAGTAATATGAAAAAAGAGGCAATATTAACAAAGTTTACAAAACAAGTTTTTATTCAGCATAAAAGGAAGAATGCAGTTACATTTTCAAATATAAATTCGGTATTAATTGAGGCTGCAGCCAATTCTGCATTTGTAAATGAGTCTTGCAAAGCAACAAAAGAAATAAGCCAGAGCCAGATAATCTACAGAAAATTGGAAGAAAATAATATTGATAAAATTCAGGAGAGATTTAAAGAAAATACTGTGCAATTTTTAAAGATGCTTAAAATTTATTCAAGAAACAAAAAATTTATACTTTCTTTTGATGAAACTGAAGAACCATTCTATGGAGAATTAAATAAATTTGAAAATAATCTTTATTTGCATGATTTGGTATATGAAACAAAAGGAGCAAAATATGGCTACAAATATCTTACTGTTGCAATAACTTGCAACAGTGGAATAAGGTATATTATCGACGGTATAATTCTTAAAAGAGGTAATTACATTGAAGATTATGTTTATGAAATGATTGGACAGGTAAAAGAACATATTAAGATTGAAGTAGTTTTGTTTGATAGGGGTTTTAATAATTGGGGGATAATATTCAAACTGCAAGAACTTAAAGTGCATTATATGATCTTTTGGAGAAAACAAGGAAGCTGGTACAAAGAGCCATTAAGAAATTTGAATAAAGGAGAATTTTGTGAGGTGACAAAAAAATATAAGTACTGCCGCGACAAATCTGGATATTGGGTATATTCAAAATTTGTTATTGTAAAACAGCTTGAATACGAAGATGTTATAAATGACTGGATATTTGCAACAGATTTAAATAAAAAATCTTCAGAAAAATATGTAAAAAGATACAAAAAAAGATGGGGGATTGAAACAATTTTTAGGGTAACCGATGACATTAGAATTTATACCACATCAACAAATCCATTGGTCAGATATTTCCTTTTTATGTTTACCTGTTTTGTTTATAATATATGGAAATTTTTTCAATTCTTTTTGGGTAAAGAGTTTACTCTTGCAAATTTTTGTGTAAATCTGAATAAGTTTATGGTTGAAAAAGAACTTATTCAGCCAAGAGAATATAAAGATTTCCTCCTAATCTTTACGAAATATAATTCTTTAGCTAAAAAAATTAGATGAAACTTTCTGTAAAATATTTATTTGCTTCTTATTCATAGCATTATTAAAAAAATTAGTAAACTTTTCTTGTCCGCAAGGCAGAAAAGTTTACATTATTTACTGGCAAAAGCCAGCTATTTTTTAAATCGAGAGAAATGATTATCTACTGTTGTAAGGCATAACATTTATAAATCAAATTTTCAATAAATCAGTATGGTAAAAGGAAGAAAAATTACTGGAGGGAAATACAGAGTATTTAGAAAAAAGAAAAAATATTCACTTCCAGGAACTCCAAGAAAAGTTAAACTTAGACAAACAAAGAAAAAAATAATCAGAGGAATAGGTGGGAATAAAAAAACAGTGCTTTTATCAACAGAATTTGCAAACCTAATAAATACTGAAACTAAAAAAGCAAAGAAAGTTAAAATTTTAAATGTTTTAGAAACTCCTTCAGATAAATTTTTAGCAAGACAAAACATTTTAGTTAAAGGAGCAATAATTAAAACAGAACTCGGAAAAGCAAAAGTAACAAATCGTCCTTCTCAAGAAGGAAGTGTGCAAGCGGTTTTAATAGAAAAAGAGGAATAATTCTCAATAAGTCTTTTTAAACCATAAACCATAGGATATTGTAATATTATCGTCATCTCTTAAAATTATCTCAAAACTTATTTTACCTTTTATTTCAATAAATTCTTTTTGAAAGTATAATATAACTTAGATTATATTCGATAAATGCTATTAATTATTTTTCTAATTAATAATATGGCTTCTAAATTTAGAATGATAAAATAATAATATTTTGAATAAAAATCAAAAGTGACGTTTAGTATACAGTATCAAACCATAGGCTTTGTGTATAAAGTAGCCTTAAATCAAGACTTTATACGCAAAGAAAACATAGAAAGGTTTATAAAGCAAAGGAGTTCCCTTTATAAATATTACTAAACATTTATATACAAAATGACAGGGGTTAAAAGATGTCCTGAGTGTGGAGGGATAAACCTTACTTGGGATGAACAACGCGGAGAAGTTTTCTGTAATGATTGCGGAACAGTTGTTGAAGAAAAAATGGTTGATACCACCCAAGAACTTCAAGGAAGTTTTGATGGTGATGAAAAAAAAGGCAGAGGAGGAGCACCATTATCAATGCAAAAATTTGATAAAGGACTTACAACAAATGTTGGCGAGATTTCAGATATTTATAGATTAGACGCAGGTTCAGCAAGAAAATTTTTAAGATTAAAAAAATGGCAAGAAAGAGTTTCAACTTCTATTGAAAGAAATTTAAGGCTTGCTATGGCAGAATTAAGAAGAGTTGCAAGTTTCCTTAATTTACCTGAAGTTGTAAAAGATGAAGCATCAAGAATTTATCAGTTTGTTTTACAAAGGGGGCTTGTAAGAGGCCGTTCAATGGAATCTGTAATTGCAGCTTGTATTTATGCAGCATGTCGTTCATATAATATCCCAAGAACTTTAGATGAAATTTCAGTATCTTCAGATGTAGAAAGAAAAGAGATTGGAAGAACTTATCGTTTTATAATAAGAAAATTAGGAATAAAAGTAACCCCAAGCTCTCCTAAAGATTATATAAATAGATTTGCTTCTGTATTAAAATTAAGTCCAAAAACACAGAATGAAGCACTTAAAATTCTTAAAAAAGCAGAAGAAAGCGAATTAACATCAGGAAGAGGGCCTGCAGGGATTTCTGCAGCAGGACTTTATGTAGCTGCTCTATTAAATAATGAGAAAAAGACTCAAAGAGAAGTTGCAGATGTTGCAGGAATTACAGAGGTTACTATCAGGAATAGATATAAAGAACTGCTGGATAAATTAGGATTAGAAGAAAGGCTAAAGCTTAAAGAAACTGAGCAAAAAGCAAGCAAAAAAAAGGAAAAATAATTTTTTAGAATTCTTTTTATTAACTATTTATTTAATTTTTCCAATATCTTATTAGATTATTAATTAGAAAACTATTTTATTGATTTTGATAACTTATTCTTAACATCCTAAATTATATTAAATAGCAAGAGTTTTAAACTACTAAAAATTAACATTTTTAAGCAGGGATGCCGGAGTGGTCAAACGGAACTGGCCTAGGACCAGTTGGCTTAGTGCCTACAGGGGTTCGAATCCTCTTCCCTGCATATTATAATCTTTAGAATAAAGTATTAATAATCTATAGACGCGATTTAACGAAGTCGTGCGTTAGCACGATTTGGGCGTAGGTGAGGAACTACAGTACCGCAAGCCGAAGCCGTTAAATCGCTGTCCCTTTTTCTAAAGGAAAAAGTCGAGAATTGCGAAGCAATTCGGAGAAGCCGAGATCGGCGAGCGAAATTTTTCTTGAACTATACTTTTATAAATTGTATCATATTTAATGAGTAATATGAAATCAAAAATAGCTGTAGTATTTTATTACACTCGACAAAATAGAAATAGCTATAATGTTTTGGCTGGAGCATTAGAAAAAGATGTATTTAATGTTGATATTTATTTTATAGGGAAGGATCTCGAAGAAAGTCTAACAGAAATAATTTTAAAATATGAAAAAATCATAGTTGCTATTTCTTTCTGTACTCCTCAAATTTATCAGATTGCAAATTTGTTAGAAAATTTGAAAAAGCAATTCAAAGATAAAATATTTCTCGTAGCCGGTGGTCCGCATCCAACAGGTGATCCAAAAAACACTTTGAATCTTGGTTTTGATGTAATTGTTATGAGCGAAGGCGAGGAAACTTTTTCTGAATTAATAATTAAACTAAAAAATAACGAGGATTATCAGGGTGTAAAAGGTATAAGTTATTTTTCTAATGGAAATTATATCTTTACTGGTTTTAGAAAACCGATTAATTTAGACGAATATCCGGCTTTTGCTATAAAACATAAAAAATTTAATCCAATCGAAATTACTCGAGGTTGTACATTTGGGTGCAAATTTTGCCAAGCAACATTTCTTTATCATGCTCCAATTCGACATAGAAGCATTAAAAGTATTTGTGAACATGTAAAGATTATGATAAAAGAAGGATTAAGAGATATTCGCTTTATCACACCAAATTCATTTTGTTACGGCTCACGAAATGGTAAAGAACTTAATTTAGAAGCAGTCGAAGATTTATTAAAATCTGTTAGGGACATAATTAAAAACAAAGGTAGAATATTTTTTGGCACATTCCCTTCTGAGGTTCGACCAGAACATGTAAATTCAGAAACAATAGAATTGGTTAAAAGATATGCGAACAACGATAATTTAATAATTGGGGCGCAATCAGGAAGTCCAGGAATACTCAAAGAATGTAATCGAGGACACACTGTTGATGACATATATAATGCCGTGGAATCAACAATAGGGGCCGGGCTAAAAGCAAATGTTGATTTTATATTTGGACTACCCCATGAAACAGAAGAAGATGTAAATATGAGCTTGAAAGTTATAGGTGATTTAATTAAAATGGGTGCTAGAATTCATGGACATACTTTTATGCCTTTGGCAGGAACACCATACGCTACTGAGCTTCCAGGGAAATTAAATAAAGATACCTTCCTTAAACTGGATAAATTAGCTTTTAAGGGAAAACTATACGGAGATTGGAAAAAACAAGAAAAAATAGCAAAGGATATTTATCGATTCATAAAAGAACGAGCCGACCCCGATTGGGCTTAATCTATGTGAATTAATTGGAGGAAAGGAAAACCCAGGAGGAGATATAAAAGAATTAAAATGGGTTTCTCCAAATGAATTACAAAGTTATTTCACAACTTCTTTTGACCCAAAATTAAAAGAATATATTAATAATTTGAAATAAGAATTATTTTTTCTCAATATATACCAAATTAGGATAAGTCTTTTGCAAATATTCTAAACCACCAGAAGCACTTTCCCATCCAAAAAATATTCTTTTTAATTCTGGAGCTTCTATCCATTTTAAATTTTGATTAAGAATTTTCCCAAAATCACTTTCTGCAGAAGAAAAAGACATCCATTTTCCTTCAGAATAAACATAATATTTGTAAAGAATATTACTTTGTTTTACCTGATAAATATAATTTTCAGGATTTTCAAGAGCTTTTTCAGCATCAGTTTTAATCGAAGAAGCATCTGCAGGAACATCAGAGATAGTAATATCTTCTGTATAAGGTTCTACTGGCCCAGTTATTCTAGAAAATGGATAATAACCTATTGTACTTTTCCAAATATAATTTCCTTCCTCGTTTTTTTGACTTGTTTTTTCCCATATTACTCCACCAAGATCTTTAATTTTATCCCTAACATTATAAGTATCACCACCAGCCCCAGCAGTAGTTGAAGAAGTAGTAGCAGCCTGAAGAGCAGGAGCAGGCTTAACAGCACTTGCAATCTTGCTGTATAATCTTCCAAGCAAGAATAATCCTCTTGCTCTATATCTATTAGTGATTCCTAAATTTGTTAATTTAGTTAATGTTTCAACAGTTCCTATAATTTTAGTATTAATATCTCCTTCAGTTTCAGACTTACTAATACTCAAACCATCAATAAATTTTTGTGCTTTATTTGCTTCTGTATCACTTTTATTCTGGTCCCAATAACCTTCTTCACCCAACACATTTAAACTAATATTATCTAAAACCTGTTGTTCAATTCCAGTATTAGTTATAACATCCTTGACAGACTTTGTATCTAACCAGCATCTTATTGTAGGATCATCACAATAACCAACATCTTTCCATCTGTCATAACTTGAATTAGTTGTGTCATATTCTCCTGAAAGAGTAACTTGCTTTCCAGGATTATAAGTTGAACATACTCTTATAATTCCATTATTATAAAGCTCAGAATTAATAATAGATTCTGCACCTGCTTGTAAATTAGGTTGAGCAAGGCTTAATATTGAAGCAGTTCCAGCAACACATTGTTTTTCTGATTTAATATCAACTTGGCTAGCTTGTTCTTTAGCATATTCATCAGTAAGTGCATTAACAAAATAAGAAGTGCTTACTTTTCCAAAACCACACTGGTCTTTTCCATTAATGCTCACACATAATTGCTTGTATCCTGAAACACTTGAAAAGTCTTTTGCCTGATCAACACTTCCTCCTTTTGCAATATATCCTCTATCAACAATATAAGTACCCATTGTATATATGTAATTAGATTCAGGCAAGTCTTTCAAATAAACAACATAACTTGCTCCTTGATCTTTTCCAGCATAAATATGATAATAAACTTTATAATGAGAAGTTGCAGGAATTGTTGCACTAGTTAATTGGTCTTCACTAAACCAGGCACTGTATTGTTCAGGGCTGTCTGGCTCAATCAAAGTGTTAAACATATCTCCTGTAGGAACATTAACAGACATAAATGATTTGCAAATATCATCTCCAAACTCTTCTGTTGAACGAGCAGTAAATGCATTCATAGAAGTAACAGCATAATCATTTTTAAAATAATCAATTGATTTTTGCATATTATCCCATGCTGCCTGGACAGTCAAATACTCTCCTCCACCCCTTACTCCTTGGCTGTAAAAACTTTCAATTAATCTTGGAATAATTACATTTAAGAATGGAGCTGCTTGTTTCCAGAAAAACTCACACAAATATACACTTTTAATCTCATCACAAATCCCAATATTTTTTCCTGTTGCTAAACTTTCATTTAAACACTGTCTTGTTGAATTTAAAATACTAATATATCCTTCAATACCAGCATGAACTCCTGACAAGCAAATAGGAATCATAACACCTTCTTTGTAATTAGGAAAGCATAATGTCAAACTTCCAATAATTCCTGTCTGAACAACATTATCAACTCTGAACTTGCCTCCTAAATCACATCTTGAAGCAGGGCACATAACAGGATCACAAACATTAAACAAAACCAAACAATCTTCAGGGCTCATAAAATCAGAACAACTACCTTCTTCTCCTCCTAAAGAAACCCCCCCTCTATAAGTTTGTCCATTAATAACTACATTGCTTTTTCCATATTGTTTTGCAGCTTGTGCAATTGCATCTTGAGCTCTGCTTACTAATCTGTTTGATTCAGTCAAATCCATCCCAGGAAAATTCATATCAGCAGTATTTCCATTATAATATCTGCAAATATCATCTCTGCTTTTCTTAAACTCTATTCTTCCATTTTCACCAACATTGCAAATATAAAAATTAACAGCTCTTCCAGATTCTTCATAAGGTTTTCCAAATCCAGACAAAACATAAGTTAATTCAACATACCACCCATTTTCAACATCAAATGGAACTTCAGCAGGCATTCCTTTATAAGGATCTCTTTCAAAATATTTAACACTCAAACTTGCAGGATTAGCTATTTTATTCTGATATGCTTTAGGACTAGCCTCAATAAACTTGGTTGCTCCTCTTTGATCTAAATAACCAAATAAAGAACTTGACGTATCTATTTTTGTTAATTTGCCGTCTGCTTCAATTTTATAAGCTTCTTTAGAATTATATTTGCTTCCAGTACCTTCTTTTTCTAAAACAATCATAACTGTTTTTCCAGTAAGATTTTTTAATGAATTATTTTTATTTTTCCTTGCATCTTCTCCAGCATAAAAAGTTGCACCAGGAGGAACTTTATATGTAATAACTTTTGTTCCTGATGTGATTCCACTTGCACCAGCACTATTCCATGCTTGTGCTTGTGTATTAGTTAAAGTATTCATAGGAGCATAAGTAATCTTATCTCCACTTAAACTTAATGCCTGAGGTCTTTCACCTACAAAAGGACCTGCTTCTTGTTTTAAAACATCATAATTCTGATCAAATTGATTAACCTCATATGTATAAAGCAAATCTTTTGACAACTGTGATTTTAAAACATCTTGAGCAACACTATCTTGTCCTTGTAATCGCCCTAAAGCATATAAATCTCTCATATTGCTTAAGCTTACATCACATTTTTCAGCATTAAAATTCTGCCCATTTTTATCAAATCCAGCTTTTTCAGGAGAAATAATATCTTTTAATGGTACTTTTTGTCCATCAGACAAATTAAACATATCCTGACTATGTAGAGTATAATAACCCTTAAAATTATCTTCGCAAAATTTTTTTCTTACTTTTTCTGAATTAACAGAAGTTTCAAAATCTAAAATATCAGTTTTATTAACTCCAACTGCTTTTTGAATTGCTTCCATTTTATTATTAACATAATTAAGCATCTTACTATAATCTTCAACAGACTGCTTTATTTCAGGCCCATAATCTAGCAGACATTGCTGAACACTTTGCTGAACACTTGAATAAACCTGCCCATTTTTGCCTGGTTTTTTTCCTTCAACTAAATCCTTGCATTTATCATTCCATCCATTTGCTCCTGTCATTACAGCATTTCTTGCCATTGCCTCTCCACTAAAACCTGAAAATAAATTCTTAACAGTAAATATTGCAGAAGTTGCAAAACAAGCTGCTTTTAACCCCTTAACAACCTCGCCTAATTTTGCATTTATGCTTGTCCATTTTTCTAATTGTTTATCTAAATCAGTAATCATTTCTTTTGTTTTTTCAGGAGAAAGTTTAATTGCTCTTTTTTCTATTCCAATTTTAAACTTAAAACTAGATTCTGTTCTTGGCCCAAATGCTTTAGGAGTAATAGAAATTTTTACTTGGTTTTCTAAATTAATTTTCATAAGCCTAACATTTACATCTCCAAAAATAACCTGGTTTTCACCTTCTATTGATTTTAATATTTCAGTTTTTGAAATAGAAGGAGAAAGTTTCCCTAAAATAGTAGTTTCAGGTTTATCATATTTTAATGTAATCTGCTCATCCTTAATTTCTTTAAGCTGAATACTCCCTATTTTTTTATCTTTTTCATCTTTTAATTCATAAATTTCTCCTAAACCAAGAGTTTCTTCTTTGCCTTGAATTAATAAAACAGCATTATTCTTTTCTTTTTTAGGAGATTTAAAATCTAATAAACTAATAAAATACTGGTCATTGTTTACATTAACAACTGCTTTTGAATCTGCTGTGTCATATCTCATTAAAACCTCTTTTTCTCTTAATGCCTGGTTTGCAATAAATGAATTTTTATAATCTCTTAATAATCTTGTGTAAAACTCATTAGCTTGTTCATTCATCCCAAATTCTTTAGATGATAAAGCAGCCTCATATAATCCTTGTGCAGCATAAGAGTCTTCAGTATCTTCTTCTATTCTTTTTTCATTTGGATAAAAATCAAATAAATCTTTATAATTTTTAATTGATTCATCATAATATTTTTTAGCTAATTTTTCTTGTTCATTTGCATTTTCATAATCCTTATCTTTCGCAACCAAGCTTTCTTCTAACCTAACTTCAAAAGCCTTTTCACCAAATCCTTGTTTAATAATTCCTATCTCAATTTTTTTAAGTGCATCTCCAGCTCTGCTTCCTAATTTTTTCTCATACTGAGTTTTTATTTTGCTTTTTATATCGCTTTCCAAATCCTTAATTCCTTTATCACTTTCACTGACAATTTTTTCAATAATACTATAAACATCTTTGTCTGCAAATTCTCTTTCATTAGTTGAAAATTCATCTTTGATTAAAACAACAAAATCTGTTTTATTATAATCCTGTCCAACATAACCTAACCAAATATTTGTTGCATTTCTGATTTTTTGCCCAACAGCATAAGTATCATTAACCCATCCTGTACTTAATTTTGCTTTACCAGGATTTAAACTTAAACTAAATTTGCCTGCACTAGAACAAATAATATCAATTTTTCCTCCTCCTTGAGAAACATCTAAACTATTAACTCTGCATTTTTTATTTAAAAAATAATCATTTTTAGAAACCCAAATCTGTTCATTATTTACTTGTAATAAAGCACTTTCAACAGGAGCACTAATTCCATCAAGCCTTATATTCATTCCAGCAGCACAATAAAATCCTCCTAAATATATGTCATTAGAAGTTTCTCCTTTACCCAAAGTTACTGAAGATTGTTTTTGTCCTGCGTCCTTATAAATTGAAATTGTTGCCCTGTCTGCTTCAACAGAATCAGCTCTAACATATGCTTTGCCATTCCAAAACCCATATTCTTTGTAATTTCTCAGCCATTCTTCATCACTCATTTCAGAAACATAAAAATTAGTATTTCCAATTCCAAAAGCTCCTTCAACATCATAATCAATTGTTGCAGTTACATTTCCTTCAACAAATTCAGGCATATTTTTTTCTGCAGGAGTTTGTTTCAAAACAATTACTAAATAACCTAAATTATCCTCAACAGGGGAACTTATTAATTGAGTAGTGCTTCTAAGAGCAGCTTTCGCAGGAAAATAAGAAATACTAGAAACTCCTTTAGGATAATTTTTATCAGAAAAATGCAAACTTCTTATTTTTGAAACATCAATCAAAGGATTTGTTTTAATTGCCATAACCTTGCAAAACACAGGAACATTTTGCTCTTCTAATAAATCACTTCTAACAACAGCAGGGCTGCATCCTCCTGGTGCAATTTGCATAATAAAATCCTGTCTTTCATAACAATCTTCTTTTCCAAATTTTGGCCAATAATCACTTGTTGAAGTAAATCCAGCAACATTAAAAAAATTAGGATTATTAAACTGAGGATTTAATGAACTTCCTACAACATTCATGCTCTGCCCTGAAAAACTAGGAACATAACTCCCTCCTGCAAAAGTCTGTGCTAAAACAAAATTAATATTAATTATTAAAAATCCAATTATTATTAATAATAAAGTAAAAATTCCAAGCTTTCCAAACTTAAGCTTCTCATTTCCTCGCTCTTCTTTTTTTAAATTATTAACATTTGTTATCATTTTTTAATTTTTATTTTATGCTTTTTTATTTTTTATTCTGTTATTCATCTCTTATTATTTGTGCCCAAATTTTTTGCCTGCATCTTTTTTGAAAAAGACGCTTTCATTCAAATAAAATCTCTAATCCTCCTGTTTCTACATTATTATAATTAGCTTGCAAATCTTCAACAGCTTTAGGTATTCCAAAACCATTTGCATTAATAATTAATTTACTTGAAGTTTGTAATTCTGATTCTCCAATATAATAATTTTGTTTTCCTCCTCCTGAAACAGCAAAACTAACTACCTGGTCTGGTATCTGTAAATCAAAACATTTTTCTGATGTACCTCCAAAAATTCCTGCAATTCCTGATTTAGGAACACTAACACATTTCTGGCTTGTACTTCCTTTTAGAGTAATTAAAGAATTAGAATAAATATAAGTTTTAATTTCATACTGCCCCTCAGTTAACTCAACTTGTTTTTTATCAGGATAAGTAACTGTAGTTGTCTCAGCTTCTTTAGTAAAAGTAATAATTGCATAATCAGAATCTAATTTAACCCCTTGTTTTTGAACTTCTAAATCTAAATTATATTTTTTGTCTAAAACAATTACAGCATCACTTGACTCTAAAGTAGAGATTAAATATTTCTTAGTTTCATATCCAGGTGCACTTGCAAGAATATATCCATTAACACATTGTGGAAAGTCTCCAATAAGCACAGCATCTCCTGCACTTAAATTTGTTTTTCCAATATTACAAGTAGTATCAAAACACTTAAAACTAATATCTGCTTCTACAGGTTCTAATTGAGTATTATAAGTGTAAACACCTAATTCTGTATTCTTATACATACACAATTCAGGAACAACATTTGGAAGCCCTTCAACATCTAAAGCCTGTCTTGGATTATTTTTATCAATTAAAACAACTACTGGGAATTGGAACATCTCATTTCCAGAATATAATTGAATTAAAACAGGATAAGCAAAATCATAAACAAAATGATATGGAACATAACAAAAACCAAGCATTCCCATTCCTTCTTGCAATCCTACAGGATCTGCTCTTAAAATCCCATCTTCAGAAGGCCAAACTTCTAATTTCATAGGCCACTGGTTTAAATACAAGAAATTAACATTAACATCAACATCTTCTCCAATATCCTGGACAAAGTATTTATTATCCTTGCTCCTTAAATCATAATAATCTCCTTCAAGTTTAACAGCAGGAACATTTGCTTCTAAAGCATTTATTAATTCTATTCTTATATCATTAACATTCCAAATTTTAGGACTGCAACTAATCTCACTTCCATCAACAGGGGCATATAATCTTAAAATATCTAATCCATATTTTTCTAAAAACATATTCTCTTTTTGAGTTGCATAAATTTTTTGAGCTAAATCATAAAATCTTCCTAAATTTGAATTAAAGTTAACATTATGTTTACTTCCACTCCAGGTTATTTCTCCAAAACTAATGCTTAAATCCTGATTAACCTTAACATCAATTGAATTAGCATTAATACTAGTTTCTGCTTCAACTCCTCCAAAATTAATATCAAAGCCTTGTTCTTCAAACTTAGAAAAATCACATTCTGAAACCCTTTCTTTTAAAAAATCATTTAATTGAGATTGCATCTTTGCCTTGGTTGGAATTTGTTCTTTTAAAACTCCATTGCCAGAAATATAATACCAATATGGAACTCCTGTTCCAAGAAAATCAAGCTGATTTGAAAAAGGCATGTACTGGCTTCCAGGAGAAAATTCTGGCTGCTCAATATATCCTGCTTGTTCTCCTAAAATCAAAGCACCATCACCTGCTTCATTCTCAATACAGCTTAAATAATAAGAATAAACAGGCTCTAATTCTGCAGGAAGTTTTTGCTGAAATAAACTGCCTCTAAATGCAAAATATAATCCAATCCCAGCAATAATAATAATTGCTAAGATTATGAATACTGTAACCTGTGAGCGTTTTGAATTTGGTAATATATTTAGTTTATTAAATTGAAAATCAAAATGTGAATTTGCTTTTTTACTATTTATTTTTAATAATTCTTTAATATAACTGCTTAAACTTCTGTTGCTTGCTTGTTTATTTTTATCAATTATTAATACACCTTTTTTCATATTAAAATTATTTATCATTTTTCCTTTTTTTATCAATCTTTTCTTTTATTAAATCAAGAATTTCAGTATTAATGTCCTTATTTATTAACTCTTTAAATTTTTCCCAGATTTTCTCATCTTCTATTAAAAGCAGATACTTTTTCATTTTATGAAGCTTTACCTCTTAAAGCGAATAATTGAAAATCTCAAAGATTTTCATATTCCCTTTTTTTTAATATATTCTTATGTAATAAAACATATATAAACCTTTCTTATTAACTTAATTAATAAGTAACTTAGTTAGTAAGTTAGTAAGAGAAAAAAGGGGGAATGGGCGTACCAAGAATGCCAGTAGTTTTCTATCCTAGGCCCTATAATACAGTTCTTACAATACTTCCTGTTGCTTTAGATTTTGTAGAACTTCCGACTACTTCATAAGTTATTTCTATGTTTCCTCTAAAAAGCTTTTCTAATTCATTATCACAAAGGAGAGTTAGAGTAGTAGTACTACCACTATTAATTAAAATTCCTGGTATTTTTCCATTATTAGTTAAATCTGCTACCTCTAAACAATTGGTTAATGTCATTTTTTGCATAAATATATCTTCATTACCAGAATTACTAATAAAGAACAAAACCCCTTTACTTGTTGCAATAGAATTATCTAAACAAACAAATGGTTCTCCTAAAACACAACTTTCTTGTGCAAAAGCATCTTCATTTATAACATTACCGCTTGTAGAAGGATTAAACTGCCTTATGACAATCACAATTAAAGCAACAGCAATTATAATTAATAAAACAATAACAATTTTTGTTCCCTGTGCTTTTTTCTTCATATAAAAACATTAATAAGAGTTTATTTTTAAGCATTTATCTGATTGAGTATACATAAAAATGGTCCTGCCAAGAATTGAACTTGGGTTTCCTCCACGTCAAAGAGGCGTCTTAAAACCACTGGACGACAAGACCTTAAACTAAATAATTTCTTTTAATTTTTAAATCTTCTACTTTTCTTTCCGCCTTTAACTCTACCCCAATTATCTTGTAGATATTTAACATTAAAATCTTTTTGATTTAACTTAGAAACATGGCATAGATCATTAAAAAAATCTTCAGGCAATAATCTTCTTTCAGTATAATAATTTTTAAGGCTATTATAAGAGATATTAAATCCAAATTGTAAAATCCCTCTAACAGAAACGCAATTTAATCTTTTTGCAACTAAATCTAAAAATTTTCTCTGCCCTCCTGATTTAAACTTAACTCGCATACAGTGTCACCATAATAAGGCAAAGTTTAAAAACCCTTCTTTCAAATATTACTTTATATATAATAATGAATAAAGCTTAAGATATTTAAACAAAGCTTAAAATCATTTGTTAAATTATCAAAAATTAAATATTAATAATAAAAATAATATAAGAAAATGAAAATGCCAAAAACAACCAAAAGATTTTGTCCTTTTTGTAAAAAAAGAACAGAACAAAAAATAGATTTAGTTAGTACAGGCCATAAAAGAGGAACATTAAAACACGGTTCTATTTCAAGAGCAAAATTAAGACATTCTTATCCTGGCAAAGGAAACAAAGGAAAATACAGCAAGCCTGCAGTAAAATCATGGAAAAGAAAAACAAAGGCAACAACAAAAAAATTAGTTATTTATACTTGTAAAGAATGTAAAAAATCTAAACAAGCTAAAAAAGGAAGGAGAGTAAGTAAATTAATAATTGAATAAAATGCCTGAGCAAAAAACAACAAAAGTTATTATAAAAAAGAAAAAATTTCAATCAGTTGAAATTCCTTTGATAAACTCAAAAGTAGAATTAGTTGGGGATTCTATTAAAGATTTAAAAGATAAAAACATAAATCTAGATTTAACACGACAATTAAAAGGAAAATCAGTTGAAGCAATTGTAAAAATAAAAATAGAGGATAATAAAGCAGTTGCTTACCCTAATAAGATTAAATTAATGCCTTATTTTATTAAAAGAATGATTAGAAAAAGAATTAGTTATATTGAAGATTCTTTTGAAACCCCTTCTCAAGAGAGCTTAATCAGAGTCAAACCTTTTTTAATAACAAGAAAAAAAGTTTCAAGAGCAGTAAGAAAAGCTTTAAGAAATAGATGTAAAAACTGGATTGAAGATTATATTGCAGAAAGAAAAGACAATGAAATTTTTAATGAGATTCTTTCAAATAAAATGCAAAGAGCGCTTTCTTTAGTTTTAAAGAAAACTTATCCTCTTTCACTTTGTGAAATAAGGATATTAGAAATTACAAGACCTTTAAAATCAGAAGAAGTTCCAGAAATAAAGAAAAAGAAAGAAACTGCAAAAGAAACAAAACCATTAGAAAAAGAAATAATTGATCAGATTGCAGAAATAGAAATAGAAAAAGAAAAAAAAGAAAAAGCAGAAAAAGAAATTGAAAAAACTCAAGAAATGGCATTAAAAGTAGAAGAAGGAGAAGAAACTCCTGAAGAAGTACTAAAGGAGATTGAAGCTTCAGGAATGCCAATTCCTGACAGTACTCAGAAATCAAAGATTTCTGATACCTCAAAGAACCTTGGTTCTTTAGGCAAGGAAAATCCAGAAGAACCAACCACAAAAAAAGCAAAAAGAAAAACTAAAGCTAACAACAAAGCTTAAAAATATTAAATATTATAATATAAAATAATAAAATGGCAGTTGAACAATGTCTTGTAATAATCAAACCAGATGGGCTTGTAAAAAGCTTAACAGGGAATATAATTTCTGTACTTTCTGAGACTAAGCTGAAAATTGTTGGGGCAAGAATTCTTAAAGTTTCCAGGAAACTCGCTGAAAAACATTATTCAGGATTAAAACAAAATCAAATTAAAGAACATGGCGAGAAAAAAGGGACCCAGATTTTTGAAAATACTATTAACTACATCATGGGAAAATATCACACAGATAGAGTGATGGTCTTAGTTTATCATGGAGAAAACGCAATTGCAAAAATCAGAGAGATAGTTGGAAAGACAAATCCAGAAGAAGCTGATCCAATTTCAATTCGTGGAAAGTATGGAAGAATAAACAGCAAAACAGGAGTTCTTGAAAATGTAATTCATGCTTCAGATTCCATAGAAACAGCAGAAAAAGAAATCAAACTTTGGTTTACTCCAGACCAGCTTTCTGAATTAATTTATCCTATAACAACAGAAAAAACAGAAACAGAAAAAACAATCTGGAAATAATCAAAATCCTTTTAAACACCTGTTATCTAACTAAATAATGCCTCTGTAGCTCAACGGTTAGAGCATCAGTTTTGTAAACTGGGGGTTGAGGGTTCGATTCCCTCCAGAGGCTTGTTTTATTTATTTATTCTTATAAGATTATCTCAGAAAAATGGCGGTACCGAGACTCGAACTCGGGACCTCGGGCTTATTTCATCAAAACTTTATACCTTTATCGAGAATATTTATGAGAGCAAAAGATATTTAAATAACAAAAGATTATATTTATTATGGTTCTAAAATTAAATAAAAATTTTGCAATTCTTTATGGAATAATGCTTGGGGATGGTTGTTTAACCTTGACTTGCAAAAATAAAAAGACTATTTTTATCGCAGGAAGTATTAAAGATGATGTTCCTTTTTTCAATAATATTATCAAACCGATAATTAATAGTTTTATAGGTAAGGATATTCCTATAAGATCTAGGCCCAAGATTGGATCTATAAATTTAAATTTCGTTAAAAACTCATTATTTGATTTTATTGCAGGTTTTGGGTTCCCTGTTGGTAAGAAAGGTAATAAGTTATTTATCCCTAAACTTTTTTATGATAAAAATTTAGTCAGATATGTTATTAAAGGTTTTTTTGCAACAGATGGTTCTTTAGTTTTAACAGATAATAATGGAACGCTGTATCCTAGGGTTGAAGCTAATGGAATTGCAAAAAATTTAATCCAAGAGATAAGCATATTTTTGAATTCTAAAAAAATTAATTGTAAGTTTTATGAAGCTAAAAGAAAAAATAATTACTGGAAAAATTTGCAACAACAATATAGGCTTCAAATAAATGGCAAGAAAAATCTTAAGAAGTTTGTTAGAGAAATTGGATTTGTTAATCCTAAACAAATTGAAAGATTACAATATTATTATGGCTCAGGGGAGAATTGAACTCCCGGCCTTCGCCTTATGAGAGCGACGATCTAACCCCTGATCTACTGAGCCTTGAAATTATCAATTTGAAGGGGTTTAAAAAAGCTTTGAATATATAAAATAAATCATCAATCTTAACATTACTTTTGCTCTTATTGCTTTCTATTTAATCTGCTTTTGCTCAATTTTCTTCTCCCAAAAGCATTTTCTTGTTTTTATTTTTTTACTAAAAATGCTTTTGCTCGCCTCTTGCTCAACAATCTCGCTGATTTTTATTATTAATAAAGATATAAATTTGACATCAGAGACAGAGAGCATTTTCAATTATTAACTAAATAGTAAGTATTAAAAACATTCAAGTTATATTAATAAGCATAAAAAGACTTGAAAATGGCATTAGAAAATATCACAAATACAATTAATCCTTTGAATAATAATATTTGGAGTAATTTACCACCTCAGTTATTAGCTCCTTTTGAAAGATTAATTACAATTTTGCAAGTAGCTGGGGTTATTATCCTGATTTATATTTTATTTTTGTTAATAAAAGGAATTTTAGGATGGAGAAGAAATAGAAGAATAGACAAAACTTATGAAAAGATTCTAGAAATTGATAAAAAATTAGATGAAGTATTAAAGAGAACTGCAAAAAAAGAAAAAATATTAGAAAAACAGGGAAAAAAACCAGGTTTTTTTGCTAGATTATTTGGATTTAACAAAATTCATAAAGAAAAAAATTCTATAAAACATAAAGCAATAGATTTAAAAACCAAAAAGTGATGTATTTATATCAAAAAAGTGATAAATACAACATAAAATAAGATAATTATATCAAAAAAGTGATAAATACAACATAAAATAAGATAATTATATCAAAAAAGTGATAAAATGATGCTAAATGAAGTAGAAAGGGAAATTTGGATAAAGTTTCACGAGTTTGCTTACAAAGATGATTTAAAATTATCAGAAAAAATTAAAGAGACAAATCCTAGATGGAGCATAATTTCTGGCTATTATGCAATGCATGATATTGCAAAACTTTATCTAGGAAAAATTCATAATTTGAAGATTTCTGGAAAAGATATTCATAGAAAAACCATAGACACTTTAAAGAGTGTTTTGAAGAATAAGGAAGAAGCAGAAAGAATTATAGTATTATTAAAGAATGCAGAAAAAGAAATTAGAGAGATAAGTGCTGAACAGATTCCATATTTATTGTTTTCTGGAAAAAGAGAAAGAGGAAAAGCACAATATTATTCTTTGAATGTTTTAACTGATAACAAAGAGTATGCAAAAAAGGCAAATTGGTTTATGGAAAATATTGTAAAAATATTTATAAAGATTATGGAGGAAATGATAAATGTTAGTTGATATTGTTTTAGGAAGTAAAGCAGTATGGAGAGTTCTGGGGGTTTTAGCTGATGCTCCCGGGCAAGGAATTACAAAAGAAGAAATAAAGGGAATAACTAAACTTGGTGGTAACTCTTTATTCAATTCAGTAAATGTCTTATTATATAATAATTTAATTCTAAAACATAAGTTTGGTAAAAAAACTTATTACAAATTAAATCTTAACAATAAATATATTAAATATATAATTGAGCTTATAAATTCTGAGAATGCTGATACTAATAAATTAAACCCAAGGATTTTAATTATATTAAGAGAGTATGTTAGACAGATTTTGAGTTTAATTGATTGCGAGATTTATGTTTTTGGTTCTGTTGTTAAAAGTTCATACAGGGAAGATTCTGATATAGATGTTGCAATTATAACTGAAAAAGAAATTACAACAAAAGAAAGAATTGAGATAGAAAAAATTAATGAGAAAATTGAAAAAAGATTTAAAAGAGAGATTCAGCCGCATTTTTTCACTAAAGAAGAATTCGCCAAGTCAAAAACAACTTTAGTTGAGCAAATTCACAGAGATGGAATAAAGTTGGTGTAAAAAAGAAAAACACTTAAAAGATTATTCTTTAATCAAATGAATTTCAATTGCAGAAACATGGATTCTTTTTCCTTCTTTGTTTTCAAATGCTTCACTTGATATTTTAATATCCTTAACCTGAACATTTTCATCTTTCAAGAAATTTCTTTTTGCAACTTCCACTACATCAATAGCTTTTGATGTGAATTTTCCTCTTGCAGAAACAATAACCTCTTTCTGCTTTTTGTTCTTAAATTGCATTACAACTCCTGTAACATAATTCATAAATGGTTTTATCCCAATGTAAATTATATTATCTTCCCCTTGTTTAGGAGTTTTATCTTCTTCTTGTTTAGGAGTTTTATCTTCTCCTTGTTTGGGATTTTCCTGGTTTTCTGTTTTCCCTGTCATTTTTACTTGATCTTCTGTTTTCTCTGTCATTTTTACCTGATCTTCTGTTTTCCCTGTCATTTTATGCTTTCTTGTTTACTATTTTTGCTTTTTTAGTCTTGCTAGATATCCTGCAATTTTGTTTCTTGTTTTTTTACTAGGTGTTAAACCTGTTAGAAATTTTTTATTATCTTCAAAATTAGAATTAAATTGATTTTCTTCTTTTAACAATAAACGGCTAGTTCTTTTAACAAGCTTTGATTTTATTCTTCCCATTTGTATTTCCTTATAATATTAGTTTTAATTCAAGGTTTAAAAAACTTTGTATGTTTTATTATAAGTTTTTTAAGCTTCAGAAACTTTAAGTTTCTGAGAGTTATCAGAATTTTCAATTCTGAAACCACAAAACCTAGAAAAACAAAGCTTTTCTGGTCCAGAAAATCCATAAAAGATTTTCTTGGAATCAGAATTTATGAGGATTTTTGATGTTTTTAAATATTGTTGTTTTAAATTTAACTAATTTTTTAAACAAGAGAATCTCAATAATAGAAACTTAATTTGTTTGATATTTATCTTTAAGCTGACTGAACCAGTTCTTTAGTTTTGTTTTATCTCCTAAATCTGTTTCGTCTCCAATTCTAAGCTCTAACCCTTTTCTGTTTATATTATTAAGTATTAATCCTGTATGTATATTATCAGAATATTTTTCTGTTTTTAACGTCAAAGTTCCTTCATTGATTTGATATCTTTGATTTATAAGAACATTAAAAACTGAGTTTCTGAATTCTTCAAACTCTATTCTCCCTTGGTCACAAGTATTGGTGTTCACCTTAATTCTGTGTATTCTCCCCCCTGATATTAAAATATCAAATGCTTGTTTTTCATACTCTCGGAATCCTTCTGGAATTGAAATAATTCTGCTACCATATATAAATGGTTTGAATGAGGGGGGATGATCTGAGCTTCTAAGTTCCATGCTAGAAAAAGGGATTATTTTATTTTCAGAACATTTTGAAAGATATTCTTTTAGGTTGCTGTTTTTACCATATAATGAATAATCAATACCATCTGCTAAAAAAATTAATCTTGTTTGCTCAGGAATTAAAGGCACAGAAGTTATTACTTCGTTGAAAAGTTCTTTAGAAGGTGTTTTAATTCTAAGCTCATCTTGGGTCTGAATAGTCATTTTCTTTCTAGAAAAGTTAGTCTTATAAACATTATTATTATTTAAACTATATTTTTGTTTTTATCAACTATAGTTCATCAATTGAAATAAGTTTTTTATGTGCTTCTATAGTGTCTTTTAGTTTCTTAGAAAGCTCTCCTTTGAATAATATAATGTAATCTAGCCCGTATTTTATGGATTTTTTATATGCTTTTAATAATTCTTTATCATTAATTTTCTTTTTATTATAAGCAAATAATAAATGTATTTTTTCAGGAGTAAGATTAAAGCGTATTTTAGCTATCAGCTCTTTTTTATCATAAGCCTCTAAGTTAACAAGCTCTATATTTCTTTGTTTTAAGTAGAATTTTACTTCTTCTAAGAAAGTTTCTGAGGTTTGTTTTTTCTTTACTTCTTTTTCTTTTATCTTTATAACTTCTACTGGTTTTTGAATTATTGTTTTTTTAATTTCAATTGCTTTTGGATATTCTATTCTTTCTGGCATTCTTTTTACTTCAATTCTTTTTGGATATTCTATCTTTCTTGGTTTAGGTGTTTCTCGATACTCTAAAAGAGATTCTATCTCTTCTTCTGGAACAGAAAAATATTTCCAATAAATTTCATCATTTTTTTTAAAACCTATTGCAAAATCTCTAATGCTTCTTAATGCAACTCTTATTGCAGGCTCTTGTTCTGAATCTTTTAAAACTTTGTTTTTTTTGAGTAAAATAAGAGCTTCTATTTCTCTTGGGTGTAAAAATGTATGAAATTTTTCTAATTGTTCTTCTTGGCCTTCTAAAAAGTATAAAGGAGAGCCACCTACTCTCAAATGGCTTACTTTAATTCTTTTTTCTCCTGCTAGTTCTGATAAATAAGCAGATATAAACAAAGATGAAATTCCTATTTTAGTAGCTAATTGTATAGGCAAGCTTGGACCTTTTTCATTTAATATATCTATTATTTTTTCAGGAACTCTTTTGGATTCTAACATAATTATTTTATAGAAGTTTGGTTAATAAAATTAATTATAGTTCATAGATAGGTTTTTATAATTTAAAATTTTATTTTTATTATGTTATATAAATTTAAATATCCTAAGCTGACTCTATTAATCCTTTCTATTATTCTTGCATATGTTCTTTTTACAAACCCAAATGTTGAAAGTTTTATCTCGGGCATAGAAAAACTTGGTTATTTTGGAACTTTCATTGCAGGAATGCTTATTTCTTTTGGGTTTACTGCTCCGTTTTCTGTTGGTTATTTTATAACTTTAAATCCTGAAAACATAATATTTAATGGATTTGTAGGAGCTTTAGGGGCTATGATTTCTAATCTTATTATTTTTAGTTTAGTAAAATTTTCATTTAAAAAAGAATTTCTTTCATTAGAAAAAAACATGGAGAAAGTAAAAGTTGTTAGAAGGGTGGAGAATGCCTTTAAAAATAGTTTTAATGGGAAGATAAGGCATTATTTAATGTATGTTTTTATTGGAATTTTTATTGCATCTCCATTGCCTGATGAGATTGGAGATGTTCTGTTAGCAGGATTCACAAAAGTAAAACCTCTATTTTTAGCTATCTTTAGTTTTATTTTACACTTCATAGGAATAGTTTTTCTGCTTTGGATTTAAATCCAAAGGATTTTTATTTAAATAAGAAATTTTTTAGTTTGAGCAGATACTGGGAGCATAAGTATCTAAGTGATTTTTTAGGTTGAGCATATAGTATACTAGAAAGTATGTCTTTGCCTGACGCATCTATAATAGCAAGTCTTGCAGATCTTTCTTTTTGAGGGTCATAACCACTAATAGGGTATTGATGTAATCTTATTGCTTCAGAGAAAGTAATATCTTTTCCCCATACTCCTCGCATTTCTGATATCCCCTCAAATATTCTTTCGACAATAGGATCTTTGCGTTCTGCTCTTTCTTCAATATCTTCATTTGACATATTTTTACAAGCAAAGAAAACTTTTTAAACCTGTCTTTTCTTCTTTTTTCATGAAACTAAGACAACAATTATTCGTTCTTGTATTAGTCTTAGTTGTGCTCTTATAAAAGAGCCTTAATTAAATCTCGATTTTTTAAAATGGCTCTTGAGTTTTTGTTAAGTGTTAAAATTGAACCTTGGAAAAAAACAAGGATAAAGATACCAGAAGGTGTGAATTGTTATAGATGTAAAAGTGGAATAATCAGATTTTTTAAAAGTAATCCAGAAATTAGATTTAAAAGAATCCCAAAAGAAGCTAAAGAAATTGAGTTTTATATGGAAAGAAACTCTTTCAATATAGAATATGGAAAGCCAAAGTTTTATGATTTTAAAGGAAATGATTTAAATATAGATAATTATTAATATGAAAATGAAAAAAGAAAAGATTGATTTTAAGAAAACTTCAAAATTGAAAAATTTTGACAGTGATCAGAAAAATAGAATTGTGAATTTTTCTGACATTGAAAAAAAATGGCAGGATAAATGGGAAAAGAAAAAAGTATTTGAAGTTAAAGAAAATAAAAAAAACAAATTTTATGTGCTAGAACAATTTGCTTATCCTTCTGGAAGCGGGTTGCATATTGGCCATGCTTTTATCTATACTATAGGAGATATTTTTGCAAGATTTAAAAGAATGCAGGGTTTTAATGTACTTCATCCTACTGGATATGATAGTTTAGGTCTTCCTGCTGAAAATGCAGCTATAAAAGCAAAAATTCATCCTAAAACTTATACAGACAATGCAATAAAATATTTTTCAAAACAATTAAAATCATTAGGGTTTAGTTATGATTGGAATAGACTCTTTTGGACTCATGACCCTAATTATTATAAATGGGACCAATGGATATTCTTAAAAATGCTTGAAAAAGGGCTTGTTTACCAAAAACAATCTCCTGTAAATTATTGTAAGAAGTGTGATACTGTTCTTGCAAACGAGCAGGTGCATAGTGGAAAATGCTGGCGTCATGAAGATACTGCTGTTGAAATCAAACATCTAAAACAATGGTATTTTAAGATTACAGATTATGCAGAAGAATTAAATGATTTTTCTAAATTAAATCAATGGCCTGATTTAATAAAAAAATTGCAGAAGAATTGGATTGGAAAATCTTATGGTACTGAGATTGATTTTAAAATTGAAAATAAGGATATTAATTGCATCATTGTTCATGGTTGCCCATCTGACAAAGAAAAAGCAATGAATCCTGAAAAAAGAACCTATGATAAACACTGGATGCCTTGGATTAAAAATGAACTAAATAAAAAAGAAATTAATGTAAAAATCCCTTTAATGCCTGAACCATGGAAAGCTAGTTATCTTAATTGGAAAAAAGAATTTGAAAAAAATGATATTAACGAAAAAACAATTTTAATTGGGCATAGTTGTGGTTCTTCTTTTTTAGTAAGGTGGTTAGGAGAAACAAAAAAGAAAGTTAGAAAATTAATACTTATAGCTCCATGGAAAATTGCTGAATCTGGAAATGCTCCTAAAGAATTTTATGATTATGAAATTGATACTAGCATTAAAGATAGGGTAGGAGAGATAATTATTTTTACTTCTGATAATGAAAGACCTGATGGAAAAAAAAGCGCCAAAATATTCAATAAAGATTTAGGGGGCCAGATAATTGAACTAAAAAATAAAGGACATTATATTTTAGATGACATGGGAACAAAAGAATTTCCAGAATTATTAGATAAAATTTTAAATGAAACCTGGCCCATATTTACAACTCGTCCTGACACTATTTATGGAGTTACATTTATGGTTGTCTCTGCTCAACATCCAAGATTGATAGAACTTGTTACAAAAGAACAGAAAAAACAAGTTGAAAAATTTGTTAAAAAATTAAGCTCTGTTAAAGAAGAAGATATAGACCAGTTAGAAAAAGAAGGAGTTTTTACAGGAAGTTATGCAATTAATCCTATTAATAATGAAAAAATACCTGTTTATGCTGGTAATTTTGTTTTAGCTGATTATGGTTGCGGAATGGTTATGGCTGTTCCTAGCCATGACCAACGCGATTTTGAGTTTGCAAAGAAATATAATATCCTTATAAGAGAGGTAATACAACAAGGTTTATTAGGAGCTGTAGTAGGCGCAGATAAAACAATCGAAACAGAATTTAAAAAATTGGATATTTATTATACATCCAAAGAAAATACTTATTTCATAAAATCAAATTCTGATAAAAAAAAAGAGGTATTTAATATAATCCAAAAATACATGAACAAAAATTATTATTCTGATATTTGGGTTAATGGTGAAATTTTTGTAATATTAAAAAATAAAATCTATAATATTTCTAAAAATGATTTAAAAAAAGCGCAAGAAGAAGTAAATAAACTTAATGTTCCAGAAGAATTTTCAAACTTAACAAAAATAAAAAAAGAATGGGAAACTTTAGTTAATGATAAAATTTGGGATATAGATTTAAAACAAGCTTACACTGATGAAGGAACACTTGTTAATTCTAATAGGTTTAATGGTTTGAACAGCAAAAAAGCAATTGAAGAAATTTCAATTTATATTGAAAATAAAAAATTAGGAAAAAAAACAATTAACTTTAGATTAAAAGACTGGCTGATTTCAAGGCAGAGATATTGGGGAACTCCAATACCAATTATTTATTGTGATAAATGCGGAGTTGTTCCTGTTTCTGAAAAAGATTTGCCCATTATACTGCCTGAAAAAGTTAAATTCGGAAAAGGAAATCCTTTGGAAACAGCTAAAAGTTGGATAAACACAAAATGTCCAAAGTGTAAAGGAAATGGAAAAAGAGAAACAGATACAATGGATACTTTTGTTAATAGCAGTTGGTATCACTTAAGATTTTGTGATCCAAAAAATAATACTAAAATATTTGACCCAGAAAAAGCAAACTATTGGAATCCTATTGATATTTATATAGGAGGAAAAGAACATGCATGCATGCATGATATTTATATCAGATTCTATCATAAATTTTTAAGAGACTTAGAATTATTAAAAACCAATGAGCCAGCAGAAAAATTATTTGTTCAGGGAATAGTTCATGGAGAAGATGGAAATAAAATGTCTAAATCACTTGGAAATACTGTTGATCCTATGGAAATCATTAATAAATATGGTGCTGATTCTTTAAGATTATTTTTAGTAAGTGTTGCAAGCCCTGACAGTGATTTTAATTGGAGTGATAAAGGAGTTTTAAATATAAATAAGTTAATTAATAAAATTATAAATTATTTTGAAAATGTAAAAATAGGAAAATCTTCAAAAAGAATTGAAAGCAAACTCAACAAAACAATTAAAGAAATAACCCAAGATATTGAAAAATTAAGATACAATCTTGCAATTATAAAATTAAGGCAGTTGTTTGAAAATATTGAAAAAGAAAAAGAAATCAGTAAAAAAGATGCTGAAAGTTTTTTAAAACTTCTCTCCCCATTCTGCCCGCATATTGCAGAAGAGTTATGGAGCAAGCTAGGACACAAGGATTTTATCAGCTTAGCAGATTGGCCGGTTTGTGATGAGAAAAAAATTGATGAAAAATTAGAAAAAGCAGAGCAATTAGTTGATAATACTATCTCAGATACAATGAATATTTTAAAAATTATTCAAGATAAAGGTAAGAAACCAAAAAAAGTCTATATTTATGTTATGCCATCTGAAAAACAGTATTTTGATGAAAAAAAGATTGAGAAAAGAGTTCAAAAACAAGTTAAAATCTTTGCTGTTAATGACAAAGATAAATATGACCCAAAAGCAATTTCTAAAAAATCAAAACCAGGCAGGCCTGGAATTTATGTTGAATAATTTATTATTAAATTTTATTCTCCCCACATCTCTCTTCTCTCTTTTTCTGTAAATTTTTTAATCCCTTTTAAAGAACCAAATCCAATTTTTCTAACTTTTTTTACTTCTATTTTTACTAACTCTCCTTCTCTTAGATTTTGCTCTTTAACAATCTCTTTAGGTATAGTCGCAACTAAATTCCCTTCTATTGCCATGATTTTAGTTAAAAATTTCATTTTTTATTCAATCTTCCAACACAGCTTTAATTCTTCTTACTCCTGCAGCAGAACTTTCTTCTTTTATTATCTTAAAATGCCCAAGTTCTGATGTGTTATTAACATGAGGCCCAGCACAAATTTCTTTTGAAAAACCTCCTGCAGAATATACTGAAACTTTGTCTCCATATTTATTATCAAAAACTCCTTGAGCCCCTGTTTTTTTTGCTTGTTCAGGAGTCATGAAATCACAGACAATAGGAATTTTTTCTTTTATTTTTTTATTAACTAAATCCTCGACTTCTTTTATTTCTTTTTCATTTAGCTTTCTGTCAAAATTAAAATCAAATCTTAATCTTTCTGGAGTAATATTAGAGCCTTTTTGAAAAATATCTGGTTTTTTTAAAACAACTCTTAGTGCTTGATTAAGAAGATGAGTTGCAGTGTGAAGTTTTTTAGTTGCTTCTGAATTATCAGCTAAGCCTGACTTAAATTTTCCTTGAGTTGCTGTTCTTGATAATTCCTGATGCTTTTGTAATTCTTTTTCATATTCTTTTTCATCTATTTTAATCTTTTTCTCAGATGCCAGATCTTTTGTTATCTCAAATGGAAAACCATAAGACTGATATAATAAGAATGCATCTTCTCCAGATAATTGCTTTTTATTTTTTGTCAGTTTTTCAAAAACAGTTATACCTTGTTCAAGAGTTTCAAGAAATCCTTTTTCTTCTTTTTCTAATTCATCAAGAATTTTTGCTTTGTTCTTTTTTAAAATTTCATAATCATCATAAATTTCAAAAACAGGCACAGCAACATGTTTTGTAAAATTTTTTATTTCCAATTCTCTTCCATATCTTACAGCTCTTCTTATCAATCTTCTTAATACATAACCTTGTTCTGTATTGCTTGGAACAACACCATCTGCAATCATAAAAACACTTGCTTTTAAATGATCTGCTATGATTCTCATTGGTTTTTTATATTTTTCAATCAAATACCTTTTTCCTGATATATCTTCTATTTTTTTTATTATCGGAGAAAAACAAGCAGAGAGATAATCATCTTCTAAACCATTTAAAATTGTTAATGTTCTTTCAACCCCCCCACCAAAATCAATATTTTTTTGTTTTGCCTCTGTGTACTCTCCTTTGTCATCTTTGACATACTGCATTAATACATCATTCCCTATTTCTACCCAGTTTTTATCTTCTGGATTAAATTTAACAAAAGGTTTTGTTTTTGCTTTCCAATAAAACATTTCTGTGCAAGGTCCGCATGGCCCTGTTTTTCCAGCAGGCCCCCACCAATTATCTTCTTTTCCTAAAAATGCAATTCTTTGTTTTGAAATACCTAAAGATTCCCAAACTTTTGCAGATTCATCATCTTTAGGAGCATTTTCATCTCCTGCAAAACAAGTTACAGCAAGTTTTTCAGCTGGTATTTTAAGAACATTTGTTAAAAAATGAAAACTATATCCTATTGCTTCTTTTTTAAAATAATCTCCTAAACTCCATTTACCAAGCATTTCAAAAAAAGTATGATGAAAACTATCTCCAACAGAATCAATGTCCTGGGTTCTTATGCATCTTTGGACATTTACAAGTCTTTTTCCTAAGGGATGTTTTTGCCCTAAAAGAAATGGAACAATAGGATGCATTCCTGCTGTTGTGAAAAGAACAGTTGGATCATTTTCAGGAATTAAACTAGCATTAGGAATCTCTTTATGATTTTTTATTTTATAAAATGCAATAAATTCTTTTATTAATTGTTTTCTGTCTTTTATCATAAAAAGAATAAGAAGAGGGTGTTTTTAAAATCTTCCAGAGATTTTTTAAGCCACAAAAATCTAAAGATTTTTGATGTTTTTAAATTTAGGGATTAAGGTTCTAATATCAAAGGTATAATCCCATATTTTTGAAATTCTTTTTCAACAGCTCTTGCAATATCTTTTCCTGGATTTAATTTTTTATAAACTTTAGGCAACAAAGCATGAGCATTGCTTAGAGCATTATAATTAACTCCAATTTTTGAGGTTCTTAGTTCTACGCTGCTGCCATCTTCTCTTAGTTCATTTCTATTAGTAAGACCAAAAGCAGCTAAGACAGAAACATTAGCTTCTAAGAGAGCATTAATAGTATCAATAAGCGAGCCTCCGGTTGTAGTAACATCTTCTAAAATTATTGTTTTTCCTTTTGGCATGCCAATGAAATATCTATCTTTAGCAATTCCATGTTCTTTTGGTTTTCCTCTTCCCATTGCAAGGACATGACTGTCTGTGCCATATTTTTCAGACTGTTTAGCCCATTTATATTGAGTGATAACAGCTAATTTGCTTGCTCCTTCTGGAACTCCATAAAAACAATCTGGTTCAAGCCCTTTATCTTTTGTAAATTCTATAATAAAGTCTGTTAATTTATCTGTTAAAAACACATCTTCTGTGATTGTTCTCCAATTTACATACCAATTTGATTTTCTTCCTGATTTTAGGGTAATTGGCTCTTTGAAAAAACCAATTACATTATTATCAAAAATAAACTGGTCAAACTCTCTTTGATTAAAACCCATTCTTTATAAAACAAAAATATTCTTTTTAAACATTAATATTATCAGAAATATACAACAAGATTACTGCAACTTAGCCAATTTTTCTTGAATATCTTTAAGCTCTTCTGAAAGATCTTTTGATTCTTTATTCTCACGACCCTCTCTTTTGACTGCTTTGTGCATTATTGGAGAACTTGGGACAACTGGGAGCATTAATGAAAGAAGATTTAATTTTGTTTTTAATGCAGTTATAGAAGTTTTTAATTGGTTTTTTAGTGTAAATTCTTTTTTTCTTAACATCTTATATCTTAATAATATTTTAGCTATGTAAATTAAGCTTATTTCAGAAGAAAGCACTTGTTTTTTTCCATTAAGACCTTGTGCATATTCTAATCTAACATGTCTGGTTTCCATTTTTTTTGTTTTCTATTAATTTATATTTTAGTAACTTTTATTTAATAATGTCAGAAACAAGGTTTCTGAGCACTGTCAAAATTTTACAACTTCAAAGTTTTTGAACTTTGAGAGTCATCAAAATTATCTAAATTTTAAGATTTTGAAGTTTGATAAATGATTTTGAGCTTTGATTGAGATGATTAAGCTTCTCTCAATAGCTTAATTCTTTTTATGTATTAATTGTTTTTATATCTTTTTTTTAATAGTTTATTATTAATTATGTTTTTATCTTATTAGTTTAAGCAACCTATCTAAAAAGCTTTATATCTTATTAATTATCAGTTATTTTTCATAATTTAATTTTTTTATATGTTATTGATTTTTTATTTTTAGTAATTTATAAATTTATTTTTAAGAGATTATTTATTTTTAATAAATTTATATTTTAATCAAATTTATTAAAAATATCTTTGTCAATTGTATCGATTCTTGATTTTATAATATGAACTTCTTTTTCCCATGCTTCTAACTCTTGCTCTTCTTTTTGTTTAATCTCTTTTGTTTTCTTTAGAGTATTTTCTACTTCTGCTATCTTTCTTTTAATTTCTTCAATAGACTGCAAACTTGCTTCAAATTTGTCTAATCTTACATAAATAGGTTCTACATTTTTAACTGAAGGAGTTGGTCTTGGGCTGGTTTCAATTATTTCTTGAGGAGGTTCTCTTATAAAATGAGGTTCTTGTCTTGGTCTAGTTTCAATTACTCCAAATTGAGATCTTTGCATTTCTTGGCGAGGCCTTATTATTTCTTGTTTTACAACTGTTGGATGAACAGGAGTTTTATTTTTAAGCTCTGGTAAAGGCGGTAATTGTAGCATATCTTTAGATTCCATATTAAAATTAAGATTTGGTGATTCAGGTAAAGGAACCCTCTTAGAAGTTAGGGGTTTAGGTAAAGAAAACTCATTAGGGGTTGGTAATTCAGTTAAAGAAAACTCATTAGGATCTGGTAATTCAGGTAATTCTGGAATTTCTTCTTCTACTATTTGTTTTTCTTCTTTTTTAAACCAGCCCATATTTCACCTCTCTTATTATTTTATTTATCTTTATAAGTTTATAAATCTTCTGCAAGATAGCTTTGTTCCCTTAAAATTATTAATAATTAATATAATATCTTTCATCAATCAAAGTGTGTGTTTTCCTCAATAACTCTCAACTCTTTCTCTCTTAATCTTCTGTTTTTTAAGAGTTTAAACATCAAAAATCTTTAGATTCCAAGAAAATCTTTTATGGATTTTCTGGACCAGAAAAGCTTTGCTTTTCTAGGTTTTGTGGTTTCAGAATTGAAAATTCTGATAACTCTCAGAAACTCAAAGTTTCTGAAGCTTAAAAATTTCCGTAGAAATTTTTAAATTGTAACATTATTAATTATCAGTTATACTGCATACTAAAACTTCAAAGAAGATAAACTAAAGATATTTAAACTATTTTTTCGATTATTATTTACTCAAAAATTCAATTTATTTAAAATGCAAATAAAATTTCTCAAATCAATTATAGAACACCTGATAAACAAACAAGCAATTCTAATTGTAGACTTATTAGCTGGAAAAAAAGATGTAAATGAATTTTTAATAGCAAAAAAACTTGGGTTAACTATTAATCAGACTAGAAATATTTTATATAAATTATCAGATTATGGGCTTGTATCTTTTATTAGAAAAAAAGACAGAAGAAAAGGGTGGTATATTTATTTTTGGACATTAAATGTTTATCAATCTCTTAGTTTGCTTGAGAAAAAAATGAAAGAAGAATTAAATCAAGCAAAAGGGCAGTTGAAAAGTAGAAAAGAAAAAAGGTATTATCTTTGCAAGATCTGTTCTATTGAAGTTACAGAAGAAGCAGCATTATTAAATGATTTTACTTGCCCAGAATGTGAAGAAGTTTATGAGTTATCTGATAATAAAGAATTTATTGATTCTCTTAATAAAACAATTAGCAGGTTAGAAAAAGAAATTCAATTAATTAGAATAGAACTAGAAACAGAAGAAGAGAAAATAGGTAAGAAAAAAGCAAAGAACATTAAAGCCGCTGAAGATAAAAAAAAGGCTAAAAGAAAGGAAAATAGAAAAAGAAATAGAATCCTAAAGAAAAAATTTGCCAAAAAAAAGCAAAGAAAAAGACTTCTAAAAAAAGCAAAGAAAAAGACTTCTAAAAAAATAATTAAAAAAAGGATTTTTAAAAAATCTGTAAGAAAAAAAGTTTCTAGATTTTTAAATAAATTAAAAAAGAAAAAAAGAAAATAGTTTTTTAATAAATTTATTATTATTAATTTTAAATAAATTAAGAAGTATTCTAAAAGTAATTAAATTATCAATTTATAAAGCTTTTGAGATTTGAACAATAATCTTTATAACTCTCAGATTAAAATGACTATAAACGATTAGGGGGTGTATTTAAACAAAAACCACTGATTCCCAAACTTTAAATATTAACTATTATTAATATAAAAATATGAATAATCAATTAAGAATTTATACTAAGAGGGATTTAAGCCCTTCTTTTTTTAAGGGAATTTTTAGAAAATATAGTGTAACTACGTGGATAATTATACTTAACATTCTTGTTTTTGTTATTGTTTTTTCCTTTATAGTAATCTTAGGAGAAAGTTTTTCAGAAAATATTTTTTCTTGGATTGCACTACAACCAAATGCATTTTTTTCAGGAAAAATTTGGCAATTATTTACAAGTATGTTTATGCATGTAAATTTTACTCATTTGTTTGTAAATATGATTTCATTATTCTTTATTGGGAATTTTGTTGAGAAATTGATTGGAAGAAAAAGATTTTTTTGGTTATATATGATTTCAGGGATATTTGCAGGATTATTTTTTGTTTTTTTGTCTTATTTTTTAGGCAGTAGTGAATTAGGAACTAGAATTTTTGGAAATCCAGAAACTTTTGCAGTAGGCGCAAGCGGAGCAATTTTTGCTTTAGCAGGATTATTAGCAATTTTAACTCCTAAACTTAAAGTTTATGTGTTTTTTATAATTCCTATGCAAATGTGGTTTGCAATGGTTGTTTTATTAGGCGGATTTTGGTTAGCTTCTTTTTTTGGTAATCTACCAATTGGGAATACTGCTCATTTAGGAGGGCTTTTAGTTGGAGCAGGATATGCACTTTATTTAAGGAAAAAATATCCTGAAAAAACCAGAAGATTAGCAACATATTTTTCAGGTTAGAAAAATATGTTGTTTTAGTAATTTATAAAGCGGTTTTAAGATTTGGATTTTGTTCATCAAGCTCTGACCTCTCTTTAATAGCTTATATTAGTTCATATTATTATTGAATTTAGTTTAAATTGTTTATCGATGGATTTATCAAGATAGTTTTATAAACCAATCCTCATTTTTATTATCATGAAATCAAAAGAGGGAAAACTAAAGAATAAAGAAGTTAATAATTATGTTTATTCTAATTTTAAATTTGGATTACAATATATTAAAAATTTGAAAAACTATTGTTTAATAATTTTATTTTTATTTTTATTGATAAGCTTTTTTGGATTTTTCTTTCCTTATTTTTTTAAAGAGCAAATAATAAAATTGATTACAGAACTATTAGAAAAAACCAAAGATCTTGGGCCTTTAGAATTAATTAGTTTTATTATTGCTAATAATATCAAGAGTGCATTTTTTGGAATGATTTTTGGTGCTTTTTTTGGGATTATTTCATTAGGTATTGCTGTTGTTAATGGATATGTATTAGGATTTGTAGCTAAAGAAACAGTTGGTATTGAAGGTTTTTCAATTTTATTTAGATTAGTTCCTCATGGAATTTTTGAACTTCCAGCAGTAATTATAAGTCTTGCATTAGGACTAAAACTTGGAATGTTTTTATTTATTTATAAAGGAAAAAATAAATCAAAAGAATTTTTAATATGGTTAAAAGATTCTGTAAGAGTCTTTATATTTGTTATTATCCCTTTATTAGTTATTGCAGGGATTATTGAAGGGATTTTGATTGTATTGCTGGAATAAATTAAAACCATTTACTTAATTTTGACTGTATCTTAATCTCTTTTAGAATTCTACTTTGATTTAATATATTATTTATATTAATCTTAAATTTACTTAATATAAAATTTTTTGCATACTCTAACATTTCTTCTTTTGTATCAAATTGAATTGGTTTGGGAGATAAAGCCTTCTTCACACTATTTCTGCATACCCACACGCCTAAAGGAACATCATATTCAGGCAATACAAACCTTAACACAAGGCATGAAGCCTGTCTTTTTTCTTTTTCTAAGTATTGAAGTACGGGAAATCTCGCAGCATAATAACCACCAGATGTTTCTTTAGCATAGTTCTTTCTTCCTCTATAAGCTTCATAATCAGTCATAATCTGCATTCTTGGTAAAGGATTCCATGTTGTTTTTGGAAAAACCATTTCAAATAATTCGTAACTAAAAACATCTGGAAAAAATAAAATTAGATAGTAATTTCCAAGATGTCCACCAAAATAGATAAGATAATTATTTATAACTTTATAATCTCTAATTTTTGTTAATAAATATCTTCCAATACTATCATCAATCGCAGTTATAGAATTCCTTGTAGGAACAAGTTTTCTATTTTTTTTCAGACCAGTAATTCCTATTGATAATATTTGTGATAAAGAATGCTCGTTAAGCCCCTTTTTATAAAGATATTTTAATGCCTCAACTGATTTTAAGTCTGTATCAAAATAAACTTTCTCTATAAAAGATGGTATTTTTGTATTAGAAATTAATTTTAAACTTTTTAATTGTGCAGAGGGGCCCATTGGTAATATATGATCATTAAACTCTAATTTTGGTTTTGGTTTTTCTTTTAATTTAATTTCTGTATCTGCCTGTGAAGAGGTCATCCCTATCTCTTGTACCAAACTTAATAATTTAGTGTTTTTTCTAACATCAAAAACTTTTGCTTGGAATCTTGAATTTATTAAGCTTTGTCTGAATTTTATTATTTGTTTTGAGTCTATTTCTTTTTGACTCCAATAATCTGGAGAATCATATAACCAAGCATTTTCTTTTATTTCTGATAAACTCATTATACCTACGTTTACTATAGGATAAGTTAATTTAGAGCCAATAAATACTGTTGGTGGGGAACTGCCTTGAAATTCTTGTTTTAAAGAATCTTTTAAGTTTCTTGTTTCTATTCTAAGCTTCGCTAATATTTTACAAGGTTTTCCACACCAGCCCTTGCCCTTGCATTTCACACAAAGCTCTGTTTCAAAAAACTGCTCCATATTACCTCTTTTATATTTCATTTTTATTAATAATATTAGATTAATTCACTTTTCACACATCAGCAGATTAAACTCTGATTGAATAGCTTACCCCTCCTTTATAGATTATCTAATATTTTTCAATTACTAATTTATTTAAGACTTAAATTGATTATATATTAATTATTATAAACCAGAATATTGTTTTATTAAGTATAGAGAGATATTGCTTTAATTTACTTTTATATAGGCTTTTATTCTCTTAAATCACTTATTCCTAGCATAAGGAATAATAATCCTATCATTATAATAAACCAGACAACCCCTCCTTTAAGGAATTCCCATGCAGCATGCCCAAAATCCCAAAAATCATAAGGCAGGGTTAAAAATATAGCTAGCACAGCAACTATTATAAGGATAAGCCCTATTAAAAGTTCTAACCATTTATTCATTGTAATAATAAAACCTTTTATTTGTTTATAAAGATTTATGTGTTTTTTTGATAGATTTTTGATAATATGTTAGATGATTTTAAGCTTGGAAGATGAGCATTTGCGAAAGTTTTAAAAAGAAAGGAATTATAATAAAACTGTCCTAAAGGGAAAGAGAGTTCTTGATAAATTAGAAAATGGAAAAAGTTGAAATTAATGAAGAAGAACTTTGGGAAAAGATATTTTCAAATATTAAGGAATTTGAAAATCAAAATCAAACTTTCCTTGAAGTTTATGGGGATTTAGAAGAAGATGCTGATTCAATTATAGCACATGAAGATTTTGACAGCATAAGATCACAAATAACCAAACAGAATTATAAAGATTTCTTTTCAAAACGGTTAAATCTTTATGAAAAAGAAGTTGAAATATTATCATTATATGATTTGTATATAGAATATTTCTCAGGATGTTCACGAATAGGTAAAGGAGAATTAGAAGTTTTTATTTCAGGTTTACGAGAGAAAAAAGAAAAACTAAAGAATAATCTTATTAGTATATTAAACGGTCAATAATTCTTTAACATACTCAATCAGATTATATCTAATTTCTTAATAGCTTCAATCCCCCTTGAACTCTTCGATGGGGGCAGGAAAAAAATCAAACAATAAAAATAAAAAGATACTTTTTCTTATTAATCTATGAAAAAAAATTATTCTGATGAAGTAAAAGAGCTTATTAAAAGATATAATAAAGAGGAAGATATTGTGTTATTAAAGTCAGATATTTATATAACTAAAAGAAATAATACTACAACAGAAGAAATAAAAAGAGAAATATTAGAAGTACAAAAATTATATTATACAGAAAAGCAAGAGAGGCAAGATGGGGTTAGATACGCCTTATTTTTTAAGTATAGCAATAAAAAAGGAAGATGTTATGTTATTGAATTTAATAATAAAATTAAGGTGGTTACAGTCTTCCCACTTGGTAAAAAGACACTTAAGAAATATGAATTAAAAAGATTTATAAAATAGAATGTGTTAATGTAAATATGAAGTATGATTTTGAATACGATGGTGAAAGTGATGTTTTGTCTATTTATAATTATGAAAAGTCACATCCAGAAGAAAGTGTAGAAATAAATGAATATATAGTTATGGATATAGATAAAAACAATAAAATAATTGGGTTAGAGATATTTGATGCAAGTGCCTTTTTTGGTGCTTTCAATAAAGAGGTTGATAAAAAATTTTTAAGTAACTTAAAAGAAATTATGATAGAACAAAAAGAAATGAGAAACAACTGGTTTTTAGTAATTGCTCTTAATTCAGGCAATAGTGTTGTTTATCAGCCAATGCCACCATTAAGAAAGTCTGAATATATTAGTCCTTTAATTGCTTCTTAATAAATTCAGCCGACGAAAGTTTTAAAAAGAAAGAAATTATAGTAAAATTGCCTTAAAAGGGAAAAAGAATTCTGTGATGTTGAAAATGGATAAAGTATTAACTAAAAAAAGTTCAAATAAACAAAGTCTTGTTGCAATTGCTATTCAATCAGAACACCCCGAATGCTAAATTAATGGGGAAGAAGCAAAAAGAATTTTAAAAGCTACGGATGACAATGGGGATTTTAACTTGTCACCATATGGTAAAGGTAGAGTATTCCAAATAGATTATGGAAAGTTAAGAGAAGATGAAAAAACCATATATGGAATACCATCAACAGAATCTTTATATTTTCGTGATTATGTTGAATTAGGAAGACCTTTAGTTATTTCAGTTGAAAGAACCGAGATTTATAAAAACCTAGATTAAATCTCAAAAATCCCCTTTATTTGTTTTACAGATTACTAACATAGTTTATCTTATCAACTTACTCATAGCTTCAAATCTCTTTGAACTCTTCGAGGTATTTATAAATAAGCTTTTCTTATACTTTTTGATGTTCAAAATGACAGACGATAAATTTATATTAATGGGATTAGATGATGAAAGAGCTGGAAATATAGCTGAAGCATTAAAAAATCCAACATGCAAAAAAATATTAAATTTCTTAGGGGATATAAAAGAGGCAAGTGAAAAAGACATTTCTGATTCACTAAAAATGCCTATTAATACTATTGAATATAATCTTAATAAACTTATTAAAAGTGGCTTAGTTGAAAAAACCAAAAAATTTTTTTGGAGTGTGAAAGGCAAGAAAATTCCTATGTATAAGCTTGCTAGAAAACATATTATAATTTCTCCTAATAAAAATCCAAGCATGAATTATTTGAAAACCATTTTGCCTGTTATTTTAATTGCAGTTTTAGTAATTGTATTAGCAGGAATAATTTTATTCCCAAAACAAAATATAATAAGTGAACAAGATAAAATAAAACAATTTGCGTCTCAAGAAGATTTGACTAATTTTATAAAAGAAAATTCTGATTCTACTGGTTATTCTAATATGCTTAGAAATTTTGGAGGAGTTGAAATGGCTATTGATGAAGCCATGGCTGAAAATACAGCCCCCACAGCTGTAACAGGAGCTTCTGAAAAATCATCAGTTAGTGCTTCTGATTATTCAACAACAAATATACAAGTACAAGGAGTTGATGAAGCAGATATTGTAAAAAATGATGATAAATATATTTATGTTGTTAATGGAAATAAAGTAAAAATAATAAATGCTTATCCTGCTGAAGACATGGATATTTTAAGCGAGATTAATTTTAATGAAAGTAATGCTAATATTGGAAATATTTTTGTTAATAAAGATAAATTAATTGTTTTCGCATCTGGTTATGGACCTATTTTATATGCAAAAGAAGCTGCTTCAAGCAGTATTAGATGTGTAGGTTGTGGAGGATATGAACAAAATTCTTTAGTATATATTTATGATATTTCAGACAAAGAAAATCCTGAATTAGAAAATGAAATTTCTATTGAAGGAAATTATATTGATTCAAGAATGATTAATAATTATATTTATGTTGTTTCTACAAAATATGTAAACACTGATAATCCAGAACCTCCTATTTATTATGCTAATGGGGTAGAGAACAAAGTTTCTGCAAGTGATGTTTATTATTGGCCTTATTCAGATACAAGTTATGTTTTTACTTCAATAATGGCAGTTGACATAGAAAATAAAGATTTTAATAATAAAGTATATTTAACAGGAAGTACAAATACTATTTTTGTTTCTCAGGATAATATTTATTTAACTTATCAGAAAACAGCTGATTATAAAGAATATGCAGAACAAATAGCAGAAGAAGTTTATTATCCTCTTCTTCCAAATGAATATGACAATAAAATAAAAAAAGTCTTGGATTCTGATAAAAATAACTGGGAGAAATTAAGTGAAATGAAGGAAATAGTTAATGATTATGGAAATTCTCTTGAAAACTCAAAAGATATGTCTGATTTTAGTGCTGAATTAATGAAAAATTTAGAAGAATTTAATGTCAAAATTCAAAAACAAACAGAAAAAACAATTGTTCATAAAATTAATGTGAATAAAGATAATATTGAATATAAAGGAGTTGGAGAAGTTCCTGGAAGAATTTTGAATCAGTTTTCAATGGATGAATATAAAAATAATTTTAGAATTGCAACTACAACAGGAAACTGGAGAGAAACTAGTCTAAATCATTTATATGTTTTAGACAAAGATTTAAAAATTATTGGAAGTGTTGAAGATTTAGCAAAAGGTGAAAGAATTTATTCAACTAGATTTATTGGTAAAAGAGCATACATGGTTACATTTAAACAAGTTGATCCTTTATTTGTAATTGATTTATCAAATCCTGAAAAACCAGAAGTTCTTGGATATTTGAAAATTACTGGATTTTCAGATTACTTACATCCTTATGATGAAGATCATATTATTGGTATAGGAAAAGAAGCAACAGAACAAGGAAGATTCTTGGGATTAAAAATTTCATTATTTGATGTTTCTGATGTTCAGAATCCAATTGAAGAATCTGAAATTGAAATAGGAGACAGAGGAACAGACAGCAATGCTTTATATAATCACAGAGCATTTTTGTTTGATAAAGAAAAAAACTTATTAGTTATTCCTATAAGTGTTTATGAATCAAAAGAAATGGGTTCTGGGAATAATGTGTGGATGGGTTCTGATATCGTTTTTAATGGAGCATATGTGTTTAATATTGATTTAAATGAAATAAGTTTAAGAGGAAAAATAACACATTTTGACAGCAAAAGCAAATATGGGCCAGCAGAAGATGAGACAATTGGAGCTACAAGAGAAATTTATGGACAAACTTATACAAAGATAGCAGAAAATAGCTGGGAAATAAACCAAACTTATTATAATCAATATTCTAGGACTACTTATACTGACGAATATATTGACCAACAGCCAGGAGGAATAAATTATAATAATCTTTATGATTATAACAATCAGATTCAGAGAAGTTTGTATATGGATGATGTGCTTTACACAATTTCACAATCAAAAATAAAAGCTAATGATTTAGATAGTGTTGATGAGATTAATAGCTTGGATTTAGGTTATGAAGAAAATTATTATCCTTATCCTGTTTATGATACAGGTATGGCTATTTAATAATTTTTATAGTATAATAGTCAGAGTAACATAAAAAACAAAAAAACTTATAAACTAAAGAGATTGAGAACTATTATGAAAAGAGGTTGGATTTTATTTTTAGTTTTAGGAATAATTTTAATTAATCTTAATTATGTTTTAGCTGATGGAGGTTATTTTCCTCCTCCAGGATACTGGATTAGACCAGGAGAACAAAAAGCAATTATTTTTTATGAAGATAATACAGAAACCTTAATCTTAACTTCAGGATTTCAAGGAAATGCAAAAGATTTGGTTTGGATTATCCCAACCCCAACTAAACCTGAAATAACTAAAGCAAATGAAGAGATTTTTACAAATATTGCAAAACTAGCTCAAGCAAAATATGAAACAAAAAGTCTTAGTTTTGGAAAAGCATATATGGAAGGTGCAGCCGATATCAACAGAGTTCTTATTTTAGAATCAAAAAAAGTTGATTATTATGATGTTAATGTTATTTTTGCTGTTAATTCTGAGGATTTAGTTGAATGGTTTAATCAGAATAATTATTCTTATCCAGAAGAATATAGTTATGTTTTAAATTATTATCTTAATAAAGGCTGGTTTTTTACTGCAATAAAAATCTCTCCTGAATCACAAGGAGCAACAGAAGTTACTCAAGATTTAGAAGAAGGCCACCCAACCCCTATAAAAATGGTTTTCTTATCTGATAAAATAGTTTTCCCTTTAAAAATTTCTTCTGTTGATTTTAAACCAGAAGATGAAGTGAAATATGGGGCTGCAGAAGATGAACCAATAGGTGCAACAAGAACAGATGCTAATGGAAATGTATGGACAAAAGTAAGAATAACAAAAGCTTTATATGGCCCTGCAAAAGATGAACCAATTGGTGCAGAAAGGACAGATGCTAATGGAAATGTATGGGTAAAAATAGCTTCTGATGATTGGAAAATACAAGAAAACGTGCCTCAGGGCTATGCGGGAACAGGCTGGGGAAATATACTTATAGATCAACAACCAGGAGGAATAGATACTTCCAATTTAGGAGGTTACTGGACAACTAGTGCACAAAAATATACAAGTGTTGAATGGGCAGATTATATAATAGACAGACAGCCAGGAGGAATAAAATATGTTTCTAATTATGAATATAGGTATGGGGATTATATTCCTATAGATCTTTATGTTATAGCTAATGAAAAATATGAAGCAGACAATTTTCAAATTAAGTATGGAAATTGGGTTGAAAAAGAACAAATACAAGATTTAGGAGATGATGAAAATGGAAATTCTTTTATTCAGCCTAATAATGAGAAGTATTATTTAACTCATCTTTATGCAGACATGCAGAAAAGCCAGATGAATGATGATGTTTTTTTAAGAAAAGCAGATGATAATAAAAAAGTTAATACAGGACCAGAATTATGGCAGATTTTTATTTATAGTTTATTAATTGGTGTTGCATTAATTATTGTATGGATATTCACTCCATTAGGAATAATGTTTATTGCTGGAGCTTTAATATTATTTTTATCATCTAATAAAATTGCTAGAATCTTTGGTTGGATAATGCAATGCATTGCATTAGTAGTTACTTCTTTAATAGGGCTTTTCTTTTTATTTTTAGTCCTACTTGAAAGGAATCTTAGTAGTTATTATATTCTATCTATTTTAATTAGTGGAATGATTTTAATTATTATTATGGGGCTGTTAATGTTTAAAGAATTTAGACACTCAAAAAGAATTAATATTAAAAGAAGAAAAATTTAATTTATAAAACTATGGTGTCAGCCTATCTCTTGGGGATTTAATTAAAAAATCTATATGTTTATAGGCGTTTTCAATTCCTCTTAAATCTTCTGCAACTTCTCTTACTATAAATTTATTTAACCATAAAGAAAAAGCAATTTCTTTTGGCAGATATTTAAAATAATCTTTTTCCCCAATAATAAAACACATTTTAAGGATAGCATAAACTGAAACTTTATTCAACTGATATACCCATGCTTCAACTCCTTTATGAGATATTTGTAGTCTTTCTTTATTTAATTTTTGAGTTAGTAATTTAAAATTACCGCACTTATCTTTTGCTTTATAAATTAACTCTTTAATATTGTTATTCATATTAATTCTTGTTATTTTCAAAAAATCTTCTTGCTTAATCACTTCCATCAAATTTTTAATTTTGTTTAAATGATGAAAATAAGGCATGATCTCAAAAGCAAATTTTTGAATTTTAAAAACACCCCAAAAACTAACTTTATATTCAATTTCTTCCATACTTCTTCTGCTTCTTCTAAAAATACTAAAGTTAGCGGGATACCCTAATTCTCTTAATTCATTAAAAACAGATTTAGAATAATTTTTACTATAAGTAGAAAAACAAATATCGCAGTGGGTAATATTATATTTTCTATGTCTCGCAAAACTTCCTTCTGTTTCCATTTCACTAGCTAAAATTTTCAGAATATCCTCTTTATTAAAACGAAATGATATATTGGGCTCAATTTCTCTGCTTTTGTATCCTAAAGGGATTTCATATTTCAAATTTAGAAGTTGTCTTAGAGGAGCAGAATTGATAGTTAGAATTAGAATATTTGGTCTAGTTTTAGACTTCAATAAATTCATAGAATTCTCGGGGACATTGAAAACTTGTTGAAAATACTTTTTTAATTTTTCAAAACATAATTTTTCATAGATATTTTGTGAAATTGATATTATTGGGCGAGAGATCCCTAAATTGCCTTCAAGTTTAATCCAATTTAATAATATATAAAGTTCAGCAGATATTTCATTTTTAAATATAATAAATCTAGATCTTTCTGAAGAACCTGAATAAAGTTTGCAATTATTTAATTCTCTCCAAGCATCTATACCCAATAACTGACATGATTTTAAAAAAACAGACAAGGGAATTTTATTTTTCCCAGAAATATATCCTCTAATAGAAACATAATGTTTTCTACATATCCCAGAAAAAATTTTACTTTTAGGCTTTGGGCATGAATCATACGCTTCAGAAATAATTTTCTTATTTTTTTCAGAATTCTCTACATAAGTATCTGAAAAAGAAACTTTAATTTTTTTCCATCCTTTACTAAACTTTCTATGAACACATTCTTTATCTAAACAAAACCAAACATACTGTAAATTGATATCACAAAATTTGTTTTTTAAATTTAATTTACAAGCTTTCTCTAAAACAGAAAGTGGAATTAAATTGTTTTTAGTTGCTCTTTTTAATCTAATAATATTTATTCCGCTCTTTTTTATAGCATTATAAATATACCCTTTTAATTCTATATAATACACCATTTTTTCCTTATAAGATAAGCATATTTACATTTATAAACTTTTCTATTAAAAAACTATTTTTAACGTCGAAAAAAAGAAACCTATTAGATTTAAGGAACTAAACGATCGCGGTCGCGAGGAAACATCGTAGCTTCTTTAACATTATCCAAACTACAAATGATTTGTGTCAATCTCTCGAGCCCAATGGACCACCCCGAGTGCATCGGCGAGCCGTAGCGGAATGAATTTACATAACTCTCAAAATTCTTAGGATTTAATCCCTTGGCTTTTAATCTTTTGATTAATAATTCTGGTAAATGAATTCTTTGCCCTCCTGAACAAATTTCAACACCCCCATAAAGAGCATCAAATCCTTCGCTTGATTTTGCATTTTCTTTTTCATCTTTTGGCATTATATAAAAGGGTTTGATAGATGATGGCCAAGAATGTGTAAAAATCAAATCTCCTGGATACATCTCGCATAATTTTCTTTCTTGTTCTGGAGTAAAATCTTCACCAATCTTTCCTTTAACTTTTTTTATTGCTTCTTCATAACTAAGATAAACACCTTTAGGAACTTTTAACTTAACCCCAAAAATATTCAGTTCAGTTTGACAATTATCAATTACTTTTTTAACAATATATTGAATAACTTCTTCTAAGTGTTTCATTATAGAATCTTGATTTTCAAAAGCAGCTTCAATATCCATTTGTCTTATTTCATTAATATGCCTGGTTGTATTATGTTTTTCAGCTCTCCAAACAGGAGTTATCATAAATGTTTTTTCCATAGAACAAGCAAGCATTTGTTTGTATAATTGAGGGCTTTGTGCAAGATAAGCTTTTTTTTCAAAATATTTTACTTCAAACAAATCTGTTCCACCCTCGCTTGCAGCAGAAATAACACATGGTGGTTGCATTTCAATAAATCCTTTTTTATAAAAAAATTCTCTAAATGAATTTGCAATTTCATTTTGTATTTTAAAAATAGCCTGAACTCTGTTTCTATGCAAATCCAAAAACCTGTAATCTAGTCTTTTAGGTAATTCTGTTTTTGAATGATCTGAAACATCAATTGGCAATGGTTGAGCAGCTTCAGCAATTACTTCAATTTCTTCAACAAGAACTTCTTTTCCTCCAGGTGCTTGTTTAGAATCTTTTAATTCTCCTTTAATTTTAACAACACTTTCTCTTGAAACTTTATTCATTAATTCAAAAAACTTGTCTTTTGTCTCTCTTTTTATTCCAACACACTGAATTCTTCCTGAAATATCTTTTAAAATTAAAAATCTAATTTTACTCAGATCTCTTGTATCATGAACCCAGCCATATAACTCTACTTTGCCTTTTTTATTAAAAGCTTCTTTAATATATGTTCTTTTTGAAATATCCATATTATAACTCCTTAATTATAATTTATAAAACTTCCCTATCCTATTTTAGGATTTTTTATAATTTGATAAACGATTTGTGTTTTGACAATTCTTTTTTACTGCTCAATTGCTCCTTATTTTTTAGTGCTATTATATTATTTATATAATTTATTTTTTACTTATAAATTTACTTAATTAAATCTTTTTATATTTTTTGTATAAGCTTTATCAAAAATTCTATAATCTTTTTCATTAGCATTACAATAACAAAAGAATGGACAGTGAGATTCTAAACATTTATATTGAGGAAATTTTTTTTTATTTCTTTTTTTGCACCAACTCGGCCTTTTGTTCGCAGGAATATAGTTTTTATTTTTCATAACTCTATATTTCTTTCCATCTAACCCAACAGGATGAAACTCTTTCTGCGTTGCCCAACTAAAAGTACAATATGCTTCTAAATGTATGTGTGTCCAAGAGCTCATTTTAACTTTATGATTTGTTTTCTATTTATCTAAACTGCTTAACAATTTATCTATATTAATTTTTTCTTTAAAATGTTTATCTGCACTTAATATCTCGCAATCTAAAGCTATTGCAAGTGCCTCAACCGGCTTGTCAGGCTTATGTTTAACTTTTACTTTGTCTATAAATCTTTCATAAATAATTTTATCAGTCCAATTTATCTCAAAATCTGAAAGAAAATCTTCAATTTCTCTGATACTTAATCTTTGTTCTTGTAATATCCTAAAAATTTTTATTTTAACAGAGTCAGGTGCATAAATCTCGATTTTGCCTTCATTGGCTTTTTCTAAAACTTTAGCACATTTTCCTTCAGGATTATACCAAGCCATAAATAAAATATTTGTATCTATGACTATTTTATTATTTGTCTGGGAAAAGTTCATCTGCAACTCCCTCTCTTATTTTTTCAGCCCTTTTTAAAAATTCTTCAAAGCTTATTCCCTGCTTTTTAATTGCCTCTCTAAACTTTTTAGAATGTTCTAAAAATCTCTGCTGTTTATAAAAAACTATTAATTTTCTAATCATATCTGCTACGTTTTTATCTCCATAATCAAGTTTAAGTCTAATAAGCTCTTTATGCAGATCTTCAGGTATGCTTATTGTTTTTACCATTCTATAAATCTATAGATTTATATATTTATAAGTTTTATGGGAATGAAAAATATAGTTCAAAAAAAGAATAATTTTTAGAGGAATAACCTAAATCTTTTTTATTTAGAAATTAATTTTTGCAGTATCTCACCAGCTTCTTTTCCACTAACTTTTCCCTTAAACTTACTCATAATTAATCCCATATAAGCATTAATATTCAAGCCTGGTTTTTCCTTAACAAGCTTTGCAATCTCTCCTTCAATATCACTCAAATCAATCTTCTCAAGTTTAATAGCTTCTTCTAAAGATTTTCCTTTTGCAATTTCTTCTATTACATGTTTTACATCAGATTTTTCAATTTTCTTTTCTTTAACATAACTAACAATAGTCTCAATAATATCTAAAGTTATTTTTTCATCAATATTTTCAATATGTTCATGGCTTGCAATTTCTTTAGGAATCTCAATTAATACTTTAAAAATAAACTTAGTATCATCAATTATTTTTAATAGATTCTCAAAATCTTCTAATTTTCCATCTCTTAAAATAATCTTAGCCTGGTCTTCATGCAATCCTTTTTTAGTTAATTCTCCTCTTATCTCACTTCTTAGTTTAGGAAGAGTTTTCTTAGCTTCATCAATTATTTCTTTTTTAATTCTAAGCAAAGGCAAGTCTGTTTCAGGATACATTCTTGATGAACCAGGCAAAGGCCTAAGAAATTTTGTAGAAGCATCTGGATTTGCCCCTCTGACTTCTGCTTTTGATTGTTTTTTATTTTTTAAATCTTCTTCCTGCCTCTCTGCTTCTTTTCTTACAACTTCTACAAAAATATTAGGGTCTTGAAAACCTTTAATCTCTGCTCTTGGATGTCCTGGTATACTAACATTAATATCTTGTCTTATTGTTCCAATTCCTCTTTTAACTTTGCAGCTTCTTAATAAATCACCTATGTGCATTGCAACCTGTTTAGCTTGCTCAGGAGTTTTAATATCAGGAGCAGTCACAATTTCAACCAAAGGAATTCCTAATCTGTCTAATTTGTAAATCTTTCCCTCTTCTTCTTCACTAATTGTTCTTGCAGCATCTTCTTCTAAATAAACATACCAAATCCCAACCCTTCCACTTTCTGTATCAATATAACCATTTCTTGCAATAAGAACACTTCTTTGAAATCCTGATGTATTGCTTCCATCAAGAACAGTTTTTCTCATTATCTGAGTAACAGGAAGTATTTCACAATTTAAAAGTAAAGAAATATGCAAAGCAATTTTCAAGGCTTCTTCATCGATTTCGAAAGGGGGGGATTCATCATATTCAAGGAGGCAATTAGTATCTGAATAGCCTTCATAAATAAATTCTCTTTCTCTTCCAGCTTCATAAGATGCAGCTACATCAACCTCTCCAGATTCACCAGCAACAGCATGCAGTTTTCTATGAATTATTACATCTGGCGGGTCGGTTCTGATTATAGAAGGACATCTACAAAAAAGCTTTCCTGTATCTAGCTGTTGGTGTATCTCCAAACCAACTTTTAAACTGACTTCTTTATAATCTTCTATCATAATAAATTAATAATTCATGTGTTTATAATTTTAACTTCTACTCACAATCGCACTGAAAAAATCTTTTAATACCCCACTACAAAAAATAGGCTCATTTTTACATGTATAAACAGGGTTTATACTAAAAGTGTTCTTAACTATTCTTAATATTTCATCAAAATCTTCGTTGAAGGAATTAGTATAAACTTTAGAAAATGAAATTCCTCCATCTCTTAATCTAACAAATTTTCCTATTTTCAATATGTTTTCGCTAAAAAATAAAGGCAATTTCACAGAATACTTAGACCCCTTACCTTTCTTAAATCTATAATTATTTATTTCTTTTAAAATATCTTCAATTTCTATTCTCCTGTTTTTCATTAATGAAATGACTTCGTTAAATTTAACATTTGGTCTATGGTACTTGTTATTACCATATTTAATAAAAAGTTCTCTTCCTTTTTCTACAAAAATAGAATCATCAAATATTTTATCATATCTAATAATTCCCTCTTGCGTTTTAATTTTATTTTTAACAAAAAAGTCCCTATCTTTTAATTTTTCTTTTAAGAGCTTTGACTTAAGGGGATGTGTAAATCCAATCTTATTAGCAAAATCTCTAAAAGAAACACTTCTTATTAAAACAATATAAGATTTATCCTTCTTTCTTTTAGCTTTATATTCTGAGAATAAAATTCCTTTTTTAGATAGATAACTTGCAAAAGATTTTATAATATTCTTACTCATAGACTCTAAGGCAATTCTTCTATATTTTCTCGCGATAGAGCCATCTCCATCTAAAAATCCATTCCAGAAATCTTTTTCATATCTGGAATCTTTATATATTTTAGGTATATCTACTATCTTATATTTTTTTCCAGGATATATTTTAAAATATTCTATAAACAATCTAGACAGTGCCTTACTTCTAAATCTTAAAAAAAATTTATTACCTTTCTGCCTAATTAGAGGCAATTTTTTATGCAAAAAATTCTCAAGTATTCCTCTTATTTTTAACAGGTGTTCTAATGAATATCTTAATTCTTTTTTATAAGGTGTCCCATCGACAAATTCAAATCTAAAACCTCCTCCGCTGAAATAAAAAGAGCCATCAGCCATAAAATTTCCTAGCATATACGCAAAATCAGAATTATTCACTCTTTTCATAAAGGGTAAAAGAAACATTTATTTAAATATCTTTCCACTTCATCTAATTCTATAAAACAAGTTGTTGGTGTAATTCGAGTCCTGCAGTAATCTTAATATTATCTTCTTCCATAAAACAAGATAATAAACAGAATATATAAAATTAGTGATTTTAATCTTAACTAAAACTTAAATTAACTTTAATCTTCTCATAATACTTATTATTTCCTCTGTATCAAAATCCTCATTTGGAAAAACTTTTTTTCCAACTTCTAAGGCAAGTTTTTGAGGATTACAATCTCCTAATTCTTTTTGTGTTGTTTTAACAAGCCTTCTAGTAACCCTAGTTAAAATTGTTTCTTGTCTTGCTTTTAACCAACTTGATTCTCTTTTAGCATCAGGTAAGTTGATTTTGCCTGAATCAGAAGCTGTTTGATAAGGATAATATCTTCTAATCCTAACTACTGCAGCAATCGCTCTGTAATCAAATCTTATTCCAGATTCTTTAACAACATCTTTTTGAACTTCTTCTACAACATCAGAAAAACCAGGATGTGCAACTCCTCTTTCATCTCTTAATCTCCTTACTGCTTTTTTAACTCTCGGAGCATTTATGTACTTATCCTCTAATGTTTTTTCTTGTTCTCTTAAGTCAGAATATTCTGGATTAAGAGTTTTTGCAAATGTTAAAGTAGGATAGTTTTTTAAAACCAACCCTTCTAATTTTCCATCATATAACTGGCTTTTAGTATTTGCTCTTAGCTCTTCTATTTCAGGAGAACTAAACCTCCCTCTTTTAATAGGACCAAGAATCTCTATATTCTCTATACCCCATTTTTGAAGATAATCAAGAGCTTCCTTAAAATCATAAAAAACTGGTTTTCCAGAATCAATAGCTGCTAAATCTAAAAAATAAAATTTATGTAAATTCTGCGGCTTATACTCAATAGTTGTTGGGTCAAGCCACTCTCCAAACACTATAATATTCTGTGGAAGATTTGTTAAAGATTTATTTTTCCTCATCCAAGAATTAAATTTGCCAAACCATGAAGCATCATATTTTCTACCAGTTAAATAAGAAGACCTACTCCCACCATAAACACCAAGAAGAGTATTTCTTACTTGAGATTGAGCTCCATCAATTTTTTCAAATATATATACTTCTTTATTTAAAATACCCTTATCTTCGTCTAAAAAAGGAATTTCAGGATACTCTATAAAAAGAGGTAATGCACTAGCCACATTATTATTTTGTTCTATCATTTTATATTTAATTATCTACCCCCATGAATTGCATTTACATCTAACTTTTCATGAAAAACAGGTTTTTTATTTGCAATATGTTTTATAGGACCTAAAACATGATTATCTAAACTAATAACTCTTATGGGTCTTGATAGTCCTATTTCATACTGTTTTACTCCAACTAAATAAGCAGCTTCAACTAACTGCTTGTCTGTTCTTGATATAATTCCTATTGCAGATTCTCCGCCTTGCTCTAAAGAAAATTCATGAATAGCACCATTAACTAAATATCTCAAACCTCCCATACAATAAGGTGCTGTGCAAGTACAGACATACTTATCATTAACAAATCTAGAACCACATCCATTAACAAAACTACCATCCCCATCTTTATGATAAGAAACCCCAAAATGATTATTAACATTTCCTATCATTTCTGTGGTTGCTTCTCTAATTTCTGGTCTTCCACTTCTTTTATAATTTTCATTATGCAAAGCTATTTCTCTTAAAACTAACTCAGGAAAATGAATCCCAAAACCTTTTCCATGCAAGACAGCTAAAAATCCTGGTGCATTGCTTCCTTGATCTCCTTCTAACTCAATAATAGTACTTGTATCAAATAAAACAATAGGTTTAAAGGCAGGGTTGTTACTAGACCCAGCAATTCTATCAAATAAAATTCTATCTAAAGCACTCCTAATCTTCGCTGTCATAATATATCTATATGAAAAAGACTTTTAAACCTTTGTATATTGTAACCATTAAACAGTTACAACTAATATTAAATAGTCTTTACACAATTCTTACAATCTCTTTATTTTTATCCAGCTCTATAAACTTGCTTACTTTTCCTTGCCTATAATCATCACACTGATTTTCAACAAGATTATCTTCATTTATTCTTGGAACATGAACAATATCAACAGCATAATTCCCACAACTTCCTAAACATTGTGAAGAAAATTCAATTCCCTGAGCTTTTTTTTCATCATATAAACCCAAAGCACAACTGACAGCAGTTTGTTGCTCTTTAACATTATCAGGAACAGAAGCAGGATTTCCATGTTTTACCCAAACCCCTCTAGAATCTTTAATCCATGAATCTTCACTTCCACCAAGAATAAATCTAACAAAAAGCCAGCCAACTATTAATATTCCAATAATAATCAATATTAAGTATATTTTTTTCATGTTCTAAATAAAAACACAAATTTATCTGGAAAAAAATAAGCACAAATATAAATCAGACCATTAATAATTAAAAATATTGAGAAAATATATAATATTACTCTAATAAAAGTTACATATCTATGGTTCTTGTTTATTATATCATAATTTGAATATAATTTATAGTATGCACTCTCAGTAATAAATGATAATTTTTTATGCACCCCCACAAACAAAAGTAGTCCAATTAATAAAGAAAATATCCCTGTTACCAATCGTATTGATTTTGTAATTGGAGTTCCCTGCGTCTGCGAACCTGCAAAAAGCAGAATAATGAGAACTGCAAATAATATGCTAACCCAGAAATTTTTATAAAGCCATTTAGGGTAATAATAAAAATATACAAGTTTAAGTTTTTCCCATAGGCTCCCCCTTGTTAACCCCCTTTCTATACTTTTCATTTTATTCCAAAAATTCATTTCCCAACCTTTCATTAAATTCCTTATTTATATTTTCAAGCATTTTTATTTTAGTTGCAACACTTCCTCTCCAAGATTTATGCCCTAAAACCCACCCTAATTTAACAAAAGCTGTCTCAGGCAAAATATCATTTAAATAAACAACACCTGTTTCTAAAATTCTTCTTGCAGATTCATAAACATATGGGTCTAATCTCCCATAAAGTGTCTGAGGAGCAGCATAAACAAACATTCCTTTTTTAATTATTTTCTTTAAAACAGGTATCCAGTCATTTTTTCCTTTATTAATAACATGCCCTAATCCAGACATTTCAATTACAATTCCTCTATAACCTTTTTTCTTATAATAATCAAGAATCTTAGGTTCTTGTCCAGGATAAAATTTAATTAAAGCAACTCTGCTGTCAAAAACAGCATCAACTTTTATTTTTCCTTTTATATTTCCTCTTTTATTCATATCATATCTAATCATTTCTATTTTTCCATCTGAAAAGATTTTTGCAATTGGTTTGCAATTAATTGGTTTAAAAGCATCTCTTCTAGAAGAATGCATTTTTCTCGTCTTGTTACCTTGCAGGGCATAACAAAAATCATCATTACTAGTAGCATGTCCAACTAACATGACTTCTGCAATATCAGAAAGTGCAGCATAAGCAGAACAAACAAGATTCATTTTAGCATCACTGCTTCCTCTATCAGAACTTCTCTGGCTATAAGTTAAAACAACAGGCTTGTTTAATTTTCCAAGCATAAAACTTAAAGCAGAAGAAGTATAATGCAAAAAATCAGTTCCATGGCTTATAATAACTCCTTTAACATCAGGATCATTTAATGACTTTCCAACAAGTTTAGCAATTCTAATCCAGTCTTTAGAATCCATGTTCTCACTCCATTTCATAAATGGGCTTTTAACTCTAATATCTGCTTGCTCAAAAATATCAGGATACATTTTAAAAAATTCTTGCGGATTTGTTAAATCTTTAACACCTCCTGTTTCAGGGTCTAATTTAGAAGATATTGTTCCTCCTGTTAAATAAAAATCAATAATTGGTTTTTTCCCACTTAGTTTTAATTCTTCTTTTTCTTTTTCTTTGTTTTTTTTATCCAAAATCTTAATCTCAGAAATATCTTCTCTTTTTAATCCAATATTATATCCATTGTCTAATTTTAATAATAAAACTCCAGTATCATGGCTTTCTAATAAAATTCCTTTTTCTTTTTTATTGTTAATAATTACTTCTATTTTATCTCCTGGTTCTGGTTTTTTAAAAGGCTTTTTCATGAAAAAACCAAGAATTTATGATATAAAAAGCTTAGTAAGTTTTAACACAATCAGATTTAGGCTCTGTTCTTTCCGGACAGAGCAGGTCTTAAGCATAGTCTCTTAATATAACAATTATTAAAAAGTAAATTAATTCCAAATTTAAATGGAATATTCAAAAAAGTATATTGTTGAAGAAGATATTCATCTTTTAACTGCTATGAAAATAATCGATGCTGTTGGTTATATAAGTCACATTTCTCCTGGAATTAAAATAAAAGTTAAAGACCCATCTGCTCAAGAAACAATAGAACCAAGAGAAATCCTTCAAGTATTAGCTTATTCTCATAGATTTTAAAAAGATTCAGAAATAGAAGTAATTGTTTCAGGAGAGTTTACTAAAAAGAGATTAGTAGAAGTTGCAGATTGTATAGGGGATTGTTTTCTAAAGATGAATAAGTTTCCCAAAAATCCAAATTTAAAAAATTTTCTCAAAATATCAATCTCTAAATAAGGTTTTAACCATAAAAACCTTATTAAATCCCAATTCTTTCTTCAATTATCCTTGAGATTGGCTTTCCTGTTTTCTCTCTTAATTCTTTTAATTTATTTATAGCCCTAACTGATAAAGTCAGATCTATTCTTTTTCTATGAAAAGGCAATTCTCTTGTCTTATCATAATTTTCAAGAGTTTCAAATACATCTTTATATTTTCTTAGTATTTTGTTTATTTCTTTTTGTTCCATTTTTGTTTCTTATAATTTAATCTTTTTTTTTATCTTATGCAAGTCTTTAGTCTCCATTCAATCTGCCTTATTTCATTTATATTATTTTTAGCTATTGATAGAGCATGATGAATTAATAATTCCCTATCCACTTGCTTTTTGTTTTCTTCTGCAAACTTCAAAGCAAAAAATGTTGCTGTTCTCTTATTCCCGTCTGAAAATGGATGATCAACAAGAATAGCTCTCCATAAATAAGCTAGCTTCTTGTAATCCCTTAATTTATTGTTTTCCTGCATTTCAATAGCAAAATCTAAGCTTGCATCATTTCTTAAATTGCCTCCAAATCCTAAATTTATTCTAAGCAAGTCTTCCTTACTAATTTCCATACACATAAATAATAGTAAGATGTATTTAAATCTTTCTGTTTAAAATTTGATTAAATTTTATAAAAGTATAAAAACACCAATTCTCTCTTATATCTATGAAAAAACAAGAAAAGGAAATCAAGGGCAAAATAGGCTTAGAAATTCATGGTTATATAGAAACAAAAGAAAAATTATTCTGCAAATGTAAGAATTTTCATGACATGAAGCTGATAAACCCAAATACAAATATTTGCCCAATCTGTTGTGGACAACCAGGCTCTAAACCTATGCTTCCAAACAAATCAGCAATAGATAAAATAATACAAATAGGTTTAATGCTTAACTGCAAGCCAAATATTCTTCCTAAAAACTTAGTTTTTCAAAGAAAACATTATAGCTGGCCAGACATGCCACATGGATATCAAAAAACAATTTCAGGAGCTTATTCAATCCCAGTAGCTGAAAATGGCAAATTTCTTGGAATAAAAATAAGAGAAGTTCATTTAGAAGAAGATCCTGCTGCTTGGAATCCTGAAACAGGAAATATAGATTATAACAGAGCAGGAGTTCCTTTAGTTGAAATAGTAACAGACCCTGATTTTAAAACTCCTGAAGAAGTTGAACACTGGTTAAGGCAGTTAATCTTAACATTATCTTATATTAAAGCATTAAACAAAGACGCTGGAATAAAAGCAGATGTTAATGTTAATATACCTGGAACAGTAAGAACAGAAATAAAAAATGTAAATTCAGTTACAGAAATAGTGAAATCAATTATTTCTGAAATAAAAAGGCATGAAAAAGAAAAGCCAATTACTAAAGAAACAAGAAGATGGAATTCAACAACAAATAAAACAGAGTTAATGAGAAGCAAAGAAGAACAAGCTGATTATAGGTTTATTCCAGACCCAGACCTTCCTATAATAAAGTTAGACAAAAAAAGAGTAGAAGAAATAAGTAAAAATCTTCCAGAATCTCCTCAAGAAAAATTAGAAAAAATAATAAAAGAGCATAAAATAAATCCAAGAGATGCAGAAGTATTAACTCAAAATTTAGAGATTGTTGAATTTTTTGAAAAAGTAATTGAGAAAATTGACCCTAAGATAGTTCTTCCATGGATAAAAATTGAATTATTAGGTGTTTTAAATTATAATAAAAAAACTTTAGATAACCCAGAGATAGAAATAAATCCAGAGCATGTTATAGAGTTATTAGAATTAGTAATAAATAATAAAATAACCCCATTAAAAGCAAAAGATATTTTAAGAAAATTTATTCCAAAATCATTTTCTCCATTAGCAGAAGCAAAACAAAGTGAAAAAATTTCAGATGAAAAACATTTAACAAAAATAATAAAAAATATTATAAAAGAAAACAAAAAGTCAGCAACAGATTATAAAAAAGGAAATAAGCAAGTATTCAATTTTCTAATGGGAAAAGTCATGCAAGCCACAAACAAGCAAGCTGATTTTCAAATTGTAAGAAAGATTTTGGAGAAAGAATTGAGATAAAAAAATCACCTCTTTCATCTAATTATCTTTCTATAAATAGGGAAGACCACATCTTTTTGCTTCGCTTTCACCCATTATTACTTTAGCTTTTTCATATAACTGCCTTGCTTTGTAATGAGCATCTTTATTATCAGAAGAACCTTCTGTTTCAGAAGCCAGATTATAAGCTTGCATAGCTATAGAAGCTAAATTCAAAATAGATTCTTCTCTCTTATGTCCTGCCCTTATTAACTCCTTTGAGATCCCAGTATAAACTTTATCAGTTTCCCTAAATTGAGCTTCAGCTGCATTAAGCATTTCAGTCAAATTTTTTTGTTTTTCCATTTTATTTTTGCCTCCTTACAATTATTTATCTTGTAAATTGATTACACAAAAGTAACAACAACTACCTACTTAAACATTAACTCTCCAAAAATAGAGAGTTAACAGTAAGATTTAAATACGGAGAAATCTAGCGTATTTAATGGAATTATCAGTTTTAGAGGGGCTTGGCTTAAGTACCGGAGAAATTAAAGTTTATATTTCATTACTTGAATTAGGAGAGATAAAAGTAGGCAGAATAATAGAAAAGTCTGGAATGGCAAGTTCTGCTGTTTATAATTCTCTAAATTCTTTACTTGAAAAAGGTTTTATATCATATATAAAGAAAGGCAAAATAAAATTTTATCAAGCTGTTCCACCAAAACAAATAATAGGATTTATAGATGAAAAGAAAAAAAAGCTACTAGAACTAATTCCAGAGCTTGAACTCAAAAGGAAAAAGGCAGAAGAAAAACAGGAAGCAGAGATATTTGAAGGAACAAAGGGGATAATAGCAATGCTTAATCTTCTTATAGAAGACACAAAAAAAGGAGATGAATATCTGTTTTTTAGTATTAATGTTGACCAAAAAAATGAAGAAATACAGGACTTTTTTTCAATGTATGATATCAAAAGAAAATCTAAGGGGCTTATAACAAAAGGATTAGCCCAAAAAGAATTAAAGAAATTATTTGAAAAAAGAAAAATTCTAAAAATGAAATATCCCAATTTTCCAATACCTTCGAACATAAGTGTATGCAGGGATAAAACTGCTATTTTTTCATGGGAAGAAAAACCTGTTGGATACTTAATAAAATCAAAACAAATTGCAGATATGTATAAAAATTATTTTCATAAAATATGGGATAACCTTTAAAACCAAAAAGCCCATATTTTTACTCAGATTCATTTAATTCAAGACTCTTTCTTAATTCTTCTAATCTTTCTCTGTAGATTTGAACAGAGTTATCATCTTGTGTTCCTAAGATTTTGATCTTAATTTCTAATGCCTTTAATAAGCCTTTATCTATCTCTTTAAGATGATATTTTCCCCTATCAATATTTTTTTCCTGAATGTCTCTTTCAATTTTGCCAAAATGCTCTTCTATTTGTTTTTTTAAACTTTCAATTCCTTTTTTTGCTCTCTTAACTCTTTTAACCATTTTTTAGATAAATCTATTGCGCTTATTAATTCATTGGGGGAGAGATTATTTAATTCTTTCTCATTCCTCTTTATTCTAAGATAAGCTGAATAAACTTTATCCTCTAACAATTCTAAAAAATCTTTTTTATAGTAAATCTTTTTAGAAAAAAGACATTTAATTAAATATAGTTCTCTTAATCTTAAGATAATAGAGTAGGCAACACCATCAGGAAGATTCATATTATTCTCTTTGCACATTTTTATTGAATCTTGATTTATCTTAAAAATATTTTCAATCTCTGACAGACTTTTTTTAAGATTAAACTTATATTTTTTAGACCTATATTTCTCAATTAAATCTTTATTGAAAATAACTTTTATCTCCCTTAACATACTTAAGTAATTTAGGTTATTTGGCAAGTTTTTTGAAAAAGAACTTTCTGAAACTAAAAGAATTTCGTAATTATTATGATTAATAAGTTTATTTGTATTTTGCGTGATAATCAAAATATCTATATCACTGTTAAAATCAAAATCTCCTCTTGCATAACTGCCGAATAAATAAATTCCTTTCACCTCCTCATTTAAATTATGCTTGAATATCTCCTTTATAATGTCTCTGGCAATCTTATCTTTTGATGGCTCGAAAAGAGTTACAACTACCTGCTTGTTTAGCCAGTTTCTTGGCAATAAAACTCCTGCCGAGGTTCCAACTTCTCTAGTTTGTTTTACTATTATTTCCATATTATAATATATTATAATACTATTATTTAAACCTTTCTTTTTTAAGGAAATAATAAAAGAAAACAAAAAGCCAGCAACAGATTATAAAAAAGGAAACAAGAAAGTATTCAATTTTCTAATGGGAGAAGTTATGAAAGCCACAAATAAGTCTGCTGACTTTCAGATTGTGAGAAAGATTTTGGAAAAAGAATTGAGATAATTTTTAATCCTTAAGTTTTAACTCCAGACCTTTCGCGAGATAACAATCATTCCTTCCTTTTTTAGGTATTCTTATTTCTACAAGTTCACCCATATTTCTAAAGGGGGTTACTGTAAATCCACTATTATCACTATATTTTTCAATATGGTAATATGGGCATTTACTTTTAACATCATTTACAGGGATTATTTGATATATTAACCCTTTTTCATTAAGTTTTGTTTTAAATCCTATTTCTTTGGTTATAACTGATTTTCTTGAACCAAACTGAGATGGATAATTGAAATAAAAATCTACAGCTTTCTTTATATTACCAAAAGTGTAACTCTTTAGCGGATCACACCATTCTCCTTGTTCAGGTATCACAAAAAATCTTTCTTTTGCTTTTTTTGTTTGTTTATTTTTGTTCATTTTCTTATTTCTCCTGTGAATTTAATAATTCAATTGTAATTTGAGCAATTATGCCCGGTTTTAATTGAGATTCAAGAATCTTAGGCACAACTATAATTGCCTGATTGCCATGCTTAGCAATCTTCTTTGTTATTGTATATTGTTTTGTTTTCATTTTGTTTTTTATTACAATCAATTTTGATTGTTTTGTTGTTACAGAATAGTTAGAACAAACACTCTTTTATATGTTATCTCCCACTTAGTGAGGTGTAAATAACAAGTTTTAAATACAAGGGAGACTATGATAAATTATGAACGAAAAACTGCTTGAAGAAATAGGTCTAACAAAAGGAGAAATCAAAGTTTATCTTACTCTTCTCAAGCTTGGAGAGACTACAACAGGAAGAATAGTTGATGAAGCTCAGATTTCAAGCGGAAAAATATATGAAATTCTTGATAAACTGATAAAAAAAGGACTTGCAAGTTTTATTATCAAAGAAAAAACAAAATATTTTTCAGCATCTTCTCCAAATAGAATTTTAGACTTTCTACATGAAAAAGAAAAACAAATAAAACAAAGAGAACAAGAACTAAAATCAGAAATTCCTATACTCCTAAAAATTCAAAAATCAAAAACAAAAGAACATGAAACTCATTTATATAAGGGATTCAAAGGAATTCAAACAGCAATCTTTGAGGCATTAGATAATTTAACTTCAAAAGATGATGTTTTAGCAATGGGAATTATCTCATCTAAAAGTGAAACTTATAATATTTTATGGCAAAACTGGCATAATCAGAGAATAAAAAAGAAAATAATCTGCAAAGTTATTTTCTCAGATAAAAATACAGATTATTATAAGTCCTTTAAAAAAATGAAAAAAACAGAAGTTAAAGTGATCCAAGGATTAACTCCTTCAGCAATAGATATAATGGGAGATAGAGTTTTAATTTTCACATATAAAGGAGAACCTTCTTGTTTATCAATAGATAATAAAGAAATCGCTCAGTCGTTTACAACATTTTTCAATACAATGTGGAAACTTGCTAAAAAATAAACTAAGAAAATTATTTCACAAACTCAACATTCTCTAAATTTTTGAATTCTTTGTCTCCTGTTAAAAATTTTAGATTATTTTTAAGTGCAGAAATATAACCTATACAATCTGAATATGATAAATTTCTTTTTTTATTGTTCTTTCTAAACTTCATAGCTTCTTTTAAAACTTCATCTGAAATTTCAACAACACACCATTTATACTTCTCATAGATTTCTTCTGTTTTTAGTTCATCTATATTATTTAGTGCAGAATAATAAATTTCTGCTAAATTAAATATTGTTATTGTAACTGGTTCTTCTGCAAATTTTGCATAAACAGGATTCCCAGAAACTAACTCGATTATAGCATATGAGTCAAAAAAATAATTAATCCCATCCCTTTCTTGCTTCATCTTTTAACTCCTGCGCAGATTTTTTAGACTTCCACTCAGGAAATCTTCCAAACATTTCTCCAGCCAAAATTTTTTTCTTTACTTCAATTAATACTTCATCATTCTCCCTTATTCTATTTGCCTCTACAATTGCCTTTGGCAGTATAATCCCAATAGAACTTCCCCATCTCTTAGCTGTAGTTTTTACTTCCATTTTCAAGATTTCAATTATATTTTGTTATATTAAGTTATATTTAGTTATATTTAAACCTTTCTATTTTTGTTTAAGAACTTTCCACAATTTCTAAATATAAATCTTCAAAGCTTTTAAAAATGCAAGACTACTAAATAAATTACAATTAAAAATTATTAGATTCTAATTATGGAAAAATTAGATAAAATTAAAAAAGAAAAGATATGTTGGATAATCTTAGCTGAAAAATCATTAAATAAATTTTGGAACAACAAAAAAGATGATGAAATCTGGAATAAATATTTACAATAATCAATTATTGAATAAATTATTTCTAGGTTAATATTTAACTTTAACCTATATTTATAAATAATAATTCCTTAACCATAAAGGCATTAATCAAATAAAAAAGAGGCAGCAAGAAAATGTTTTACATACCAATCATAGGTTCTATTTTAGAAGGAGCAGGGACTATCATAGATAAAAAAATCATAATAAAACACAAGGTTGATTATAAAAATTATACTGTTTATGGTTTTCTTGCATTAGTTTTAGTAATGCTTCCTTTAATATTTTTCTTCTGGGAAATAAAGCCAGAAGCATATTCAATTAAGAATATATTAATTTTTATGTTAGTGGTTTTATTTTCAATTTTAGCTAATTTGCTGGTTTTTTATTCATTAAAAAGAAAAGATGTAACAGAACTTGAACCAATAAGATTAATGCAGCCCTTATTCACAGTTCTCTTAGCTTTTATTTTAAGTTTCTTTTTTATAACTTATTCTACAGAAAGAAAATATTCAATATTAATCTTAGCTTTAATAGCAAGTATTTCATTAATAGCAAGCCATGTAAGAAAACATCATTTAGTCTTAAATAAATATATAATAGCTGCATTATTAGGAAGCTTTTTTTTCGCAGTTGAGCTTGTTATTTCAAAAGCAATTCTTCCTTATTATTCATCTTTAACATTTTATTTTCTTAGATGCTTATTAATTTTCTTAATCACTGCTTTTATTTTTCATCCAAGTATAAAATCAATAAAAAACAAAACAAAGCTATTAATGCTTTTAAGCGGGATAATCTGGGTAGCATACAGATGGATTTTATATTATGGTTATCTTGCTTTAGGAATTGTTTTTACAACAATCTTGTTTATCTTAGCGCCTATTTTTATATTTTTATTTGCAAGAATTTTCCTAAAGGAAAAAATAAAATTAAGGTATATAATTGCTTCAATTATAATAATTCTCTGTGTTATTACTGCAATAATTTTAGAGATATAAAATTATTTAATAAATAACAAAAACTACTAATAACCAAAACAATAATTTTAATAATCCTCTTTTCTATCTCAATTCATAGAGCCCATAGTTCAATGGAAGATTATAATTTCTCTAAACTCTCTCTCACTTTTTTTGTTCCAATCTTTTTTAATTTTTCTTTTAATTTTTTATTGACTCTGATTAAATAAATTTCAGGATAATTCATATTTTTATCTCTTCCGGTCATAAAACTATAGAATAACAGATACTTATAAACATTTCTGTAATACTAATATAAAACAGAAACCGAAAGATATTTAAACATATTTGTATTACTAATATGATAATTAACATTACTCCTGAACTAGCTGAAATTTGTGGCATTCATGCAGGAGATGGATATTTAAGATGTAGAGAAAGAAATAGAGGAGAAATTCAAATATGCGGGAGTTTAGAAGAAGAGAATTACTATGAAAATCACGTAATCCCTTTATTTAACAATTTCTTCAATTTAAATGTAAAAGGGAAGAGATTTCCAAATACTTATGGTTTTGCTTGTTACAATAAAAAAGTCAGAGATATTTTTTTAGGATTAGGATTCCCTCAAGGAAAAAAATCTGATTCTGTAAGAGTTCCAGAAATAATTTTGAATGGTAAGAATAAAGAATTATTTTGTAGATTTTTAAGAGGGATATTTGATACTGATGGCAATCTATCTTTTAGAAAATCTTATGCTGGGATTAATAAATTTAACATGAAATACAATCAATATCCAACTATAAAGATATCCACTGTCTCCAAATTTTTAGCAGAGGATATTATAAGGATGCTCCATGAACTAGACATCCTTTTCTTTTATTTTAATCATGATACAAAAAAACAAAATGAAAAAAGAAAATATATCATAACTATAAGTGGTATTGACGGGTTAGAAAAATGGATGGAGTTAATAGGGATGAAAAATCCTGTTAAATTATCTAGATACTTAGTTTGGAAAAAATTTGGGTTTTGCCCGACAAACCTTACATTAAAACAAAGAGAAGATATTTTAAAGGGTGAATTAGATATATATTCAATAGGCTCGTATGTCAATGGATAGACAGCTTGGCCTCGGACCAAGAAATGGGGGTTCGAATCCTCCCGAGCCTATTCATCAGACAGGGGTTCGAATCCTCTTGGGCTCATTAAAAAAAGTAGAGAGTTATAAAAAATAAAACAAAACTTTTATAAACCAAATTTCCAGAATTATGTTATGGGAACTGCATTAGTAATAATTAAGATTATGCCTGAATCTCCTAAATCAGATTTAGAAAAGATTCAAAAAGAAGCAAAGCAAATAGTTGAAAAAAATAACGGAAAAAAGCCTTTAACAAAAATAGAACCTGTTGCATTTGGATTAAATGCTATTCTTCTTAACTTTGCAATAGACGAATCTTTATCAATGGATAATATTGAAAATCCTTTGAAAAAGATTAAAGGGGTAAGTTCTGCTGAGGTTATTGACTTTAGACGAGCGTTTGGATAATAGTAATAATCTTTAATTAAATAGATTATACAAACGCGAGCAGAGCATTTGGATAATTAAAAAATCTCTTTACTAATAAAATACTATTTTAGATAATCATAATTCTTATAAACTCGTTCTTGCTTTTTTAGTTTATTCAAACATCAAAAATCTTTAGATTTTTGTGGATTAAAAATTTCCGTAGAAATTTTTAAAGGGTGAAGCCATGGAAGGAAATTATAAACGATTGATTGAATTTATTTCAAGAATTTCTGGAATCTCTATTGAAGAAATTGAAAGAAAAATTGAAGCTAAACAAGCTAAGCTTGCAGGTTTAATTAGCAGGGAAGGTGCTGCACAGATAATTGCTGCAGAATTAAATGTTAATTTTGATAAGCAGATAATTAAGATTTCTCAAATAGTTCCTGGAATGAGAAAGATAAATCTTATTGGTAAAATAATTAATTTATTCCCAATAAGATCTTATAATAAAAATAACAGGCAAGGAAGAATTGGAAGTTTTATTCTAGCAGATGAAACCAGTAATATAAGAATTGTTTTATGGGACGAAAACCATATAGATTTAATTGATAAAGGGAACATCACTCAAGATTGTATTGTAGAAATAAGTAATGCAAGTGTTAGAAATGGGGAGATACATTTGAGTTCTTTTTCTGAAATTAATATTTCTAACAAATCAATTAACAATGTTGTTATAGAAAAGCCAAGTTTTCAAAAATCAGTGATTGATTTTAATCCAAGTGATAATGTTTCTGCAAGGGCTTTTATTGTTCAGATGTTTGAACCAAGATTTTTTGAAGTTTGCCCTAGCTGCAGAAAAAAAGTTGTTGATTTAGAATGCCAAGAACATGGTAAAGTAATCCCTGAAAAAAGGGCTTTATTAAATTTTGTTATAGATGATGGAAGTGATTCTATAAGGGCTACGATGTTTTCAGATGTTTTAGAGAAAATAATTCCAAGAGAACAATTAGAAGATTTTGAAGCTTTTGCTAAAAAAAAGCAGGATTTGCTTGGAAAAGAAATGTTAGTAACAGGACAGGTTAGAAAAAATCAAATGTATAATAATAATGAATTTATTGTTTCAGGATTAGATGAAATTGATCTTGATAAAGTTATTGAAGAATTAGAGAAGTAAGTTTTATAAAGGATTATCCCTATATATCGAGGGTTATAAAATATGGAAAAGGGTGATGAATTTATAAAAAGATTATTAATTTTAATCTCAGTTCTTCTTATTTTATTTTTAGTTGTAGAATTATTTTCTCTTAGTATAATAAATGATTTAAAAAACACTTCTAATCTAAAAGGAGAATTAGCTACACTTTCAAGAAGTTCAAGTACATACACATCTAGTTCAAGCTTATCTAGTTCAAGCTCATCAACTCTTCCATCAGATTATTATCTTCGTGCGTATTATAAATTTGGAAACAATACTTTAGATTCTCTAGGAAAATATAATGGGACAATTTATGGAAACAAAACATTTGTCTCTGGAAAATCTGGAAAGGCTTTAAACTTTGATGGAAATACAACATATGTTTCTTTAGGAAATGTATTAACCAGTGATATGACCAGTGCTTTCACAATAGGAGCCTGGATTAAACTTTCTCCAGGAGCACTCCAAAAACCTCAGAATTATATTTTCCATAAAAATGATGACATGCCAGGAATATCTATTGGTTCAGATGGAAAAGTATATTATTGCAAGTTGTCTGCTGGAACAGGAGCTTGTTTTGCAAGCTCAATAAAAATTAATGAATCAACCTGGTATTATATTTCTTATACTTTTGATGGAACTACTTTTAAAGGATATATTAATGCTCAGCTTGTAGGAAGCCTTCTTAATTCTAATGGCACTAAATATTCTCCTGGAACTACAATTAGTATAGGCAGAGATGAAAAAACACCATCTTATAACAGATTCTTTAAAGGAGCAATGGATGAAGTTAAAATTTGGAAAAAAGCTTTAAGTGCTTCACAGATTATGACAGAATATATTGCTCTCACTACTCTTAGTATTACAAGGAAAATTTCAGGCAATACAGTCACTCTTAATATTTTAAAATATAAACCATTGTCTGAAAATGAGATTATAATGATTACTGAAGAACTTCCTGCAGGTTCAACTATAGTCAGTTCAAGTATTAATCCAACTTATAAAAATGGCAATTTATTTATCTGGCTGTTTTCATCAAATTCAGAAGGTTATTTTGGGGAATTTGATTTAAGCATGATTCCTAATTCAATAACTTACACTGTTTCAGGAAGCACATCTGGAATCAAAGGAAAATGGGGATTAAAAAATGCAAATGAAGAAGGAGTGATTAATTAAAATGAAGAAAATTTACAATTTTCAGTATTTCAGAATTAAAAATTCTGAGAACTCTCCAATTTTTCAAATTGGAAGTTTCAAAAATCAGAGGATTTATTAAAATGAATAAAATAAATAAAAAATATTTAGCTTGGTTAATAATATTAATTATTTTAGTTAATATAAGTTTTATTTCTGCTCTTATTATTGATCAATATGTTACATCAGAATCTGTTTCATACTCTCGTCATAATAATGATCACAGCCAAACCCAGGATTATGGTGCAACTGCAAAAATGGATTTTAAAAAAGATAGTGTTACTGGTTGGAATGGTTCTGGTACATATATTATATCTGATGGTTCTTATAGTACTTCTTATGGAGATGATAGTACATGGGAAAACACTAATATTACTTGTAATTTAGGAAATTGCATTAAACGAACATATATGTGGTCTTATTCAGATAATAACTACCCAAAAGAATCAGAGAGTTTTAAAGAAGAGCAAATAGATACAAGCAGAAATTGGGAACCAAGCTATAGTATTGAATCTTCTGCTAGTGTAGCAGTAACTAGAATTTGTGATTGTGCTGGTGCAACTGATAATTTTGAATATTTAACTAATTGCAGAGGTTATGATCAGTATGGTGGTAAAATAAATCCTGATTATGAGAGATATGGAAGTGCAAGTTGTACTGAAAATGATATGTATAGTGAGAAAGATCATTGTTCTTATAACTTTGATATTACTCATAAAGAAGGTTTTTGTTGTAATTATGATCAATACACAGATGGTAATATGAATTCAGAAGATTTTGTTTGTGATTTTGATTCTACATTATTTAATTCAGCACAGTTGGATTCTTATGGATATCCATTTATTACAAAACCGCAAGATGGTTGCAGAAATCAAGACACAGATGGAAAATTATATGATTATCTTGGTGATAAAACTTCTCTTTTCTCAACATCTGATGCTTGTTGTCCTGCTAAATTAGGAGATGCAGCAAAATATGTTGTTCCATTTATGGTTAAAGAAGGATGGTACAAGTGTTCTCCTCATCCAACTAAACAAAAATGTGTTGATGGATGTACAAAAGACAGTGATTGTCCTGGTGAAAATCAGGCTTGTTGTAAAGGAAATTATGAAGAAAAAGGCACTTGTTATACTAAAAAACATCTTGTTGGAGAAAAATATGTTGGAGAAAAATGTTGCTCTGATCCTTGTGGAAGCGAGGTTTGTAAAGACTGGAGATATGAATGTTATGATAAAGATAAAGATGGAAGAGCCTTAGAATGTAAGCATCCTTGCGAAAATTCATGCAATGCAATAGGAAAATATCTTTTTACACAGATTAAAGAAGGGGACACTGCCAAATCAACTGCAGAAGCAGCTATAGCTGATGCATCTTATGATTCATTATATCGATGCAAAAAAGATGAAAATACACAGTTCCCACCATTTGGTAATTGTAATCCTAAAAAACAAGAGGAATGCTGTAACACGTTTGAGAGTTATCAAGTCACTAAACTTAATATATGGAAAAAAGAAGAAGATAGTAATGGATGTATAGGAGGCGAAAAAACCATCTCTCTTTCTGATTCTGCAAGATGGTATAATACTTATGAGGAAGCTCAGGGAGTATTAGGTGATAAGCTGGCAAAAAAATTAGAAACAGAACTTTCTGCTTTTTCTTGTGGAGGACAGGATTGCACTAAAGAAGTAATAACAAAATCCGGAGGCGTTCAACTTAACAGGGTCCAAGGTAAGTGGGAAGCTATAGCTTCTGGTTCTGCACAGATTAAATGCATGAAATCAGGAAAATGGGAAGCTACTGCAGAAGTAAATGCACAAATTAAATGTGCCCCTTGGAAATGGTATGATGATGCACCAAAAGGTTGCTCACCCGAGTGCTAAAATGAAATATATAATCAAACAATTAATCAATAAAAGCTTATTAGCTTGTATTTTTATAATAGTTATTCTTCCATTAGTTTCTCCAATGCAAGATTTTACATATTTCATAAATAAAACAGAAAATATGTCAATGATTAATCTAAATTATGGAGAAGATATTTTATTTATGGATCCTTGGTTTAGATATGATGACTACAGCCTTGATGATTGTATTAATAATCTGGCTAATGGAAATGAGATTAATCAGTTCAGCATAAGAAATCTTTATCTTGATTGTGGTGAATATAGTCTTTATAATTTTATTAAATATATTAAAGAAAATAATTTTGAATTAATTCTTGGTAGTGGTTTAGATTCATCAGAAATAACTTCTGCAAATCAACTTGCGAGTTTTTTTAATATTACAGTCATTAATCATGATTCAGATTATAATTCGGTTAATGATATAAATAATAATGTATTTATTATAGGCAACTCTAATAAAAATACTCTTACAAATGAATTAATTGGGAGTTGGAGTTATTCTTCTGGAGAGTCTATTGCAAGATTCATTGTAAACAATAGTTATGTAAAAATAATTTTAGGAGGAACAGAATCTGCAGATACTATTAGAATTATAGACTCAATTATTGAAAAAACAAATTATTATGAAAGCTTTACAGAAGATTGTATATTGCTTGAGGGTTGTGATTATGTCTGTTATCCTGGAGACTTTAATCGTGATGGTTTTATCACAGTAGCTGAAACATTTGTTTATCTTGAAGATTTTTCTTACAAAAAAGTTTCTGAACCTGATTTAACCAAGGCTGTTAAAAAGTGGATTTCTGAAATTTAAAAATTTTCAAAGAAATTTTTAATTCTGAAACCACAAAAATCTTCAGATTCCTAGAAAATCTTTTAAGGATTTTCTGGACCAGAAAAGCCTTGCTTTTCTAGGTTTTGATGTTTAAAGGGGCCATTTAAAGCTAAATATTGAATAAAAAGCAAGAAATTCTCTATCACTCACTTTATTAGGATTAGTAATAGAAGAATAAAAATTACATTCAGAATTTTCTTCATAGATTTTTAATACTTTCCATCTTTGGGCTTTAGATAAGCTTAGAAAATCCTCTTCTCTTCCATTAAGCTGTGATTTGTCTACTTCCCCATTTTTCATAGGAATCTTTTCATAGGCTTCTCTTAATTTGTTTGTTTCGTATTCTCTTGCAGAACTTCTATCCTTATAGCATAGTTCAATGTTTTGAATTACCCTATCTAAATTGCTTTTTCTATAATTTGGATTGGTGCATCCAATATTACTTAAAGTAATTGCAATTAAAGCTCCTGCAGTTACAAGATTTTTAAAAAAACTTCCAGTAGGATTATTAGTTTGTTCAGTATGTTTGGTTAAATGGTTATTTTCCATCTTCTTTAAATTACATAGACAACACAAGTATATAAACCTTCCTATTTTGTTGTCACTATATAGTTGTTATAAATAAGGGGGTGGGTTTTATGTATAATCGAAGATATAAATAACCAAAGAAATTAAATTATTCATAATTTTTTGAATGTTTTAACTGAAAGAAATCAAAGTATTTATTAAGGGTTTTTATTTTAATTAATAATATTTTGAGGTGAAAATATGTTAGTAAAAACACATGTGGCTTTTGCAGTTTTTTTAATTATTTTGTTTTTTGAACATGTTACTCATCCTTGGATTTTTATTATAATGGTCTTGGTTGCAACAATTTTTCCTGATTTAGACTCTAATCTTTCTAGTTTTGGGAGACATTTGATTTTCAAACCATTACAGCTTCTTACAAAACATAGGGGGATGATTCATAGTTTTAGTTTTGCTATTTTAATTTCCATTCTCTTTGCTGTTTTTTGGCCAATCTTAAGTTTAGGCTTTTTCCTAGGATATTCTGTTCATTTAATTTGTGATAGTTTTACAAGAGAAGGCATCCAGCCTTTCTGGCCATTAAAAGCGAGAAGCTCTGGTTTTATCACAAGCGGAGGAAGAATTGAAGAAACTTTGTTTTTTACTTTAATTATTCTTGATATTATTTTGTTTTTTGGAGTGTTTGTTTTGTGATTTGATTATTATATAATGAGATTACAAATTTGTCTGCATTAATAAGGTATATAAGAGCATAACTTAATAAAAAATATAATAATTAACTTTTAATAAGCTATTAGAATATTGGTATTTATCAACATATATAATTCTATTAGATAATACTTATAAAGAAAAATAAGTTGATTAATCTATGGCTAAAATATCTTTGGATTTAATTGTGGGTAATAATATAAAATTTCTCTCTGTTAATGGAGTATTAGATAAGGATGGAAAAATTGTTTATTGTTCAGATAGAAAAGGATTACCTGAAAGCCACGGACGATTTGATATTAATGATGTTTATAAACAAATAGTTGAACTTGCTATAGAAAAAGGATTTGTAAAATATCAAGTTAAAATAAAAATAAAACATGGCTGAAGAAGAAATAAAAGAGATTAAAGAAGAGGCTAAAAAAACAGCTAAGAAAAAAAAGAAAGAAGAAATAGCAGCTAAATTATCTGATCTGCCTGGTATTGGTCCCGCTGCTGTGGAAAAATTAGAAAGTGCAGGAATTTTTGATTTAATGGGTGTTGCTGTTTTAGGCCCAAAAGAATTAGGAGATATGGCTGGATTAAGTGAGAGTGTTGCTCGTAAGACAATTCAGGCAGCTAGAAAAATGATGGATTTAGGATTTCAATCAGGATTAGAATTTGCAGAAAAAAGAGAAGAGATTTTTAAGATTACTACTGGAAGCAAGGAATTTGATAATCTTCTGGGAGGAGGAGGTATTGAAACAAAAGCAATTACAGAGGCTTTTGGTGCTTATGGTAGTGGAAAAAGCCAACTTGGTTTTTCGCTTGCAGTTAATTGCCAAATGCCTATTGAAATAGGCGGTGCAGAAGGAAAAGCAGTTTATATTGATACTGAAGGAACATTTCGGCCTGAAAGAATAAGGCAGATTGCAGAAGCAAAAGGAATGAATCCTGAAAATGTTTTAAAAAATATTTTAGTTGCAAGAGCTTTTAACAGTTTACCTGCCTCAGAAAAAGTTTATATTTTAAATGATGAAGAATTTCATAAAGAAAAAATAGGAGATGTTGTTGAAAAAAGAAAAGGCCATAAGATTTTGACTTTTTCATTTGATTCTTCTACAGGCAAAATGAAACCTGCAATTGTTACAAATCTTATTTCTCATCATATTCCTAAAGGAGAATCTATTTATACAATAAAAACAAAATTTGGCAGAGAAATTAAAGTTACAGGCTCTCATTCTTTATTTAAAGGGATTAGGAAAGGTAAAAAAGGAAAGCTTACAGTGAAAAGAGAAAGTGGTAATATGAAACCTATTGCTGAAGAAGCTTCATCTTTAAATGTTGGAGATTATATAACAATACCCCGATATTTACCTATGATTGAAAAAGATATTTCTAGAATAAATTTAGTTAAAAGTATTGAAAGATTTCCTAAAAATGTAAAGAAGGAACTTAGGATTATAGATAATAAGATGAGTTTAATACATACTGGAAGGCGCAGGGCTCATGTTTTTCCTTGCTCGATTAATGTTGATGAGGACTTATTATGGCTTTTGGGATTTATTATTGCAGAAGGGAACAGCCAATATAAAGATAGATTAGTTAGAGTCAGGTTATCTTCAGAAACAAAATATCTTGAAAAAGCCAAAAGAATTATTAAGGATAAATTTGGATTAGAGAGCCATTTACATGAAAAATTTCATATGCTTCTTATATCTAGCAGATTATTTAGTTTAATTTTAAAATATATTTTTGAAATAGATGTAACTAAAAAATCTCCTGAAAGAGAAATTTCTGGATGGATAATGCAATTGCCTGTACAGAAACTAAAATATTTTATAAAAGGATATTGGGATGGAGACGGTTATCATGCAGAGAGCTCCAGAAAGGAGAGGCTTATTTTTCATACTTCAAGCAAGGAATTAGCAAATGATGTTTCTATGGCATTATTAAGGTTTGGTGTACTTTCTTCAATATTTGAGATTAGATTAGATACTAGAAGAGATTATAAAGATTTTTGGAGTAAACATTATAGAGTTGAAGCTGCAGGGCTTTCTTCTAATAATCTTTTAGATCTAGAAAATGTGAAACAAAATTTAAATGCCCCCATTTGGAATGATCTTGTTTTTGCTAAAATAAATTCTATAGAAAAAAAAGAAATTGAAAAAGATGCTGTGGTTTATGATTTTGAAGTTGCTTCTACTGATGCCCCATATCAGAATTTTTTAGGCGGGGTTGGAGGGGTTTGCTGCCATAATTCAGATCATCAGATTTTATTGATTGATAAAGTTGGAGAATTAATTAAAAACGGAGAACAAATTAGATTGGTTGTTGTTGATAGTTTAACTGCACATTTTAGAGCAGAATTTTTAGGAAGAGGGCAATTAGCAGACAGACAACAAAAATTAAATAAATACTTACACACTCTTATGAGAATAGCAGAACAATTTAATTTAGCAATTTATGTTACTAATCAAGTTATGGCAAATCCTGCAATGATGTTTGGAGACCCGACGACGCCAGTCGGTGGGAATATTTTAGGCCACGCTTGTTTAACTGCTGATTCCTTGATTCAGTTAGCAGATGGAAAAATAAAAGAAATTAAAGATATGAAGCAAGATAAAATATTTTCAGGCGATTTTGATAATTTAAAATTTAAAAATTCTGGTTCTGATTTAGTTTTTATTAATCCTAATGTAGAAGAAATATATAAGATAATTACAAATGGGAATATAAATTGCTCTAAACTGCATAGATTCTTTACAATTGATAATTTTTCTATTGTTGAAAAAGAAGCAAAGGATTTGAAAGAAGGAGATTTTTTAATGCAGGCAGGAAAAATTGAGATTCAAGGAGAGGAACAAAAACTGCCTTTAATAAATATTAAGAAAATAGCAAAACTTTCTGAAGAATCCTGCAAACAAGTTAAAGAAAAATTAAAAGAGAATAATCTCGGCAGAGAAGAAATATGTAAAAAAATAGGAATTACAAAAAGACAGTTTAGAAGAGTGATTAATCAGAATTGGCCAACGTCTGTTAATGTTTTAGATAATTTACAAGATTGTTTTAATGGAATGCAACTTCAATTAATCCCTGTTCAAACTTATAAACATAGGGATTTAATAATACCTTTAATTCTTAATAAAGAAACATCGCAAATTTTTGGGTATTTTTTAGGTGATGGAAACCTTGAGAAAAGTGGGATAAGGTTTAGAGATGCTAGAATTGAGGTTTTGGAGACATATAAAGGTTTGTTTAAAAAACTTTTTAATATTAATGGGAATATTTTAAAAATGAAAAATAAAAATTGTTATACTCTTTGTATAAATTCAACAGAAATAGCAGAATTTTTTAAACTTGCAATACCTCAAATATTAGATTTAGTTTCTTGTTCAAAAAAAGAAGTTGTTGCAGGATTTATTAAAGGATTTGTAGATGCAGAAGGGCATATTGATAAGAAAAGGCCAACAATAACAATTGCTCAAAAACAAAAGCAGATTTTAAGATATATGCAGTTATTTTTATTAAGGTTTGGAATAAGAAGTTTTTTAAGGTTTGATGTTGGAAGGAAGAAAATATCTGTTTTGTCAATAAGAGATAGAGCTGTTAAAGATTATATACAAATAGGATTTACAGCAAAAGATAAACAAGAAAGATTAATTGAGTGTATTTCTCTAATTAATAGCAGTTATGAAAAAGAGATGATGCCGATTAAAAGAAAAGAGATCTGGAATTTACTTAAACAAACAGGATTAAAGCCTTCTTTAGTAATTAAATCAAGGCAAGAAAACTATAAATGGATTAACAGAATAGAATTAGAAAATGCATTTAACTCTTTAATGAATGCAAACATAAAAGACAGGCAAATTAAACAAAAAATAGAATTTATTTTTAAACTATTAAACTCAGATTTTAGTTTTGAAAAAATAAGAAAAATTAGGATACAAGAAAACAAAGACAAAGAGCTTTTTTATGACTTTTCTGTACCTGAAAATAAAAATTATGTTGCTAATGGGTTTGTTGTGCATAATTCAACCTTCAGACTGTATTTAAGAAGAGGCAAAAAAGGAAGCCGTGTTGCTAAATTAATCGACAGCCCTAATTTGCCTGAAAATGAATGTATTTTCTGGGTTGGAGCTAAAGGAGTAAGTGATGAAGAAGGAGCATAAAAATTAAGGTGGCATCTTCCCACAGCTAAAGCTCTTGACTTCCTCAATAACTATTAACATTTCTCGCTTAATCTGGTGTTGCTTAAGCATTTAAATTATAGCATTATCAGTTATTAAATAATCATATACTAAAGCTTCAAAGTTCTTTGAACTTTGATAGTCATCAGAAACCAAAGTTTCTGAGATATGTGAATTTTTCTTTTTTTAATAATCTTTAAATAAGTTTTATAAACCTGGTTCTTATTAATTTATTATGGATAGTAAAATAAAAAGGGAGATTTGGAAAATATTTATGGTTGCAAGTTTTTTATTTATAACAATATTCTTTATATTGCCTTATTTAATTCAAGTATCTACTTTTTTTCATGAAAGAGCACATCAAAAAGAATTAACTAAATATGGAATAGAAAATACTTATAGTTTTAATTTATTAGAAACAATCCCTAATTTTTTTAACCCAAAAGTGCAAAAGCTTGGAGTGACAAGATTTGATTTAGAAGAATATAAAAAATTAGATGGATCTAAAAAAACAGAAATTAATATCGCAGGCATTGTTTCAGATTTAAGATTTTTATTTTTAATTGCTATTTATTTGACTTTTGTTAATATTTATTTGTTTTATAAGATTAGAATTAAAAAAGAAATTAATTTTGCTTGGGTTTTAGGAATTAACTGGATATTATTTATGTGGTTACTTGCTTTAATTCAGATCACAGTTTCTAATATAACCTTTTCATCAGGAGATATTTATCAATTAGTTAGGTTTGTGTGTTAATTAAATCATGAGTTTCTATATTTCATTATATTCTTAAGTTATGTGTAATCTATTAAATTTAAGCTACTTTTCTTCAAATCTACAAATATATTAAATTAATATTAATAAATAAAAAAGTTATAAAATAATTAAAAAAATCTTAAAATTCTCATTTAATTTAATAAAAACAATCAATAAAACATAATTTTGAAATTTTTTATATTTGTAAGATACTAAATTTACAATAAAGTTTAAAAACTCCTTATTACTATATAAAATATGGAAAAGGGTGATGAATTTATAAAAAGATTATTAATTTTAATCTCAGTTCTTCTTATTTTATTTTTAGTTGTAGAATTATTTTCTCTTACTATAATAAATGATTTAAAAAACACTTCTAATCTAAAAGGAGAATTAGCTACACTTTCAAGAAGTTCAAGTACATACACTTCAAGCTCTTCTTCAAGTTCAAGTTCATCAACTATCCCACCAGATTTTTATCTTCGTGCATATTATAAATTTGAAAATAATTCTTTAGATTCTCTAGGAAAATATAATGGAACAATTTATGGAAACAAAACATTTATCTATGGAAAATCTGGAAAAGCTTTAAACTTTGATGGGAATACAACCTATGTTTCTTTAGGAAATGTCTTAACCAGTGATATGGCTACTTTCACAATAGGCGCTTGGATTAAACTTTCTCCAGGAGCACTCCAAAAACCTCAGAATTATATTTTCCATAAAAATGATGACATGCCAGGAATGTCTATTGGTTCAGATGGAAAAGTATATTATTGCAAGTTGTCTGCTGGAACAGGAGCTTGTTTTGCAAGTTCAATAAAAATTAATGAATCAACCTGGTATTATATTTCTTATACTTTTGATGGGACTACTTTTAAAGGATATATTAATGCTCAGCTTGTAGGAAGCCTTCTTAATTCTGTTGGCACTAAATATTCTCCTGGAACCATAATCAGTTTAGGTAAAGATGAAAAAACACCATCTTTAAACAGATTCTTCAAAGGAGCAATGGATGAAGTTAAAATTTGGAAAAAAGCTTTAACTCAATCAGAAATTATTGCAGAATATACTTATCTTAGTGTTACAAGAAAAATTTCAGGTAACACAGTTACTCTTAATATTTTAAAATATAAACCATTGCTTGAAAATGAAATTATTATGATTGCAGAAGAGCTTCCTTCAGGTATAACTATGACTAGTTCAAGTATTGCTCCAACTTATAAAGATGGAAATATACTTGTTTGGTTTTTTTCATCAAATTCAGAAGGTTATTTTGGAGGATATGATTTAAGTGTGCTTCCTAATTCAATAACTTACACTGTAAGAGCAGGTGTTTCTGGAATTAAAGGAAAATGGGCATTACAAAATGCAAATGAAGAAGGAGTGATAAAATGAAAATAAACAAAAAATATTTAGCTTGGTTAATAATATTAATTATTTTAGTTAATATAAGTTTTATTTCTGCTCTTATTATTGATCAATATGTTACATCAGAATCTGTTTCATACTCTCGTCATAATAATGATCACAGCCAAACCCAGGATTATGGTGCAACTGCAAAAATGGATTTTAAAAAAGATAGTGTTACTGGTTGGAATGGTTCTGGTACATATATTATATCTGATGGTTCTTATAGTACTTCTTATGGAGATGATAGTACATGGGAAAACACTAATATTACTTGTAATTTAGGAAATTGCATTAAACGAACATATATGTGGTCTTATTCAGATAATAACTACCCAAAAGAATCAGAGAGTTTTAAAGAAGAGCAAATAGATACAAGCAGAAATTGGGAACCAAGCTATAGTATTGAATCTTCTGCTAGTGTAGCAGTAACTAGAATTTGTGATTGTGCTGGTGCAACTGATAATTTTGAATATTTAACTAATTGCAGAGGTTATGATCAGTATGGTGGTAAAATAAATCCTGATTATGAGAGATATGGAAGTGCAAGTTGTACTGAAAATGATATGTATAGTGAGAAAGATCATTGTTCTTATAACTTTGATATTACTCATAAAGAAGGTTTTTGTTGTAATTATGATCAATACACAGATGGTAATATGAATTCAGAAGATTTTGTTTGTGATTTTAATGCTTCAAAATATAGTGCTGGTTATTGTGATGCTTTTGGTTGTGTTGGAGATAATTTTCCTAATTATATTGAAAGACCTCAAGATGCTTGTAATAATATAGATACTAATGGTAATGGATATAATGATGCTTGCTGTCCTGTTTCACCAACTGCTGCAGCAAAATATGTTTTGCCAGTAACAAACAAAGAAAAGATTATTATTTCAGGAGAAGGTGGAGGAGATTGTTCTGACTTATATAATAACATATATATACGTAGTCTAATGCGTACAAGACCAGACATATATACTGAAGAATGTAAAAAAATAGGTTGTAAACCAATGATTGATAAAACAACTACCCCCCATGAACAAGCTTGTGGGGGTGATGGAACATATCTTTGTCTTGGAGCTAACACAGAAAATGTTTGTAATGCTCTTCCTGAATGCAAATGGGATAGCAAGAATAATGTTTGTGGACAAGAAATAGAAATTTGCAATATCACTTCTCCAAAACAAGTTTGTTCTCCTTGCACTATAGGCACACAAGAACAAGATTGCGGGACAGGAAATAAATGTTGTATTCAAACAGGTGGAATAGGAGTATGTTATAACCCTGCAGGTTATGTTTGTTGTGGGCCTGGAAACTGGGTAGAAAATTATGGATATGCAGGATGTGGAGAAAAAAACATGAGGGGAGGAGGAGAACTTGGTTTTTGTGTTGAGTCAGGAGGAGTTTGTTATCAAACTGGAAAAAATACTGAGTGTAAGAAAAAGGATTGGGAACTTCCTCCTGGTTATGTAAGAGATGTATCTGATGATTATAATGTTCTAGTAGGTAATTTACCACTAAAAATTAAAACCCTAGGAAATGCTTTTTGTAGTAAATTAAGTTCAGAAGCTACTTTAGATATTGAAGAACCTTTTGGACAGAAAACAAAAATTGCAACCCCTGGTTGTAATTTTCAATACACCTCTTTGGGTGGTCACAATGGTGTTCATGCATCTTTTGCAACAGACCTTAAAAATGTTCCAATATTTGGGGATATTACTGCAAGATGGCATGCACAATTAGATTATAAAACTAAAATAAAATATATTCGTGGTACTACTGGTTATAAAAAAGTAGTTGATAATGAAGGTAGAGGAAGAGGAGATGGAAGAGGAGGCGGAGAGCCTGAATACGAAGCAATAATTGGTATTATAGGAGAGGATAAAACATTTGAACTAAAAAGTTGGTTTGGTGGAGGACCTGTGTTTGAAGTTGAGAAGGGTTGGACAATTAATCCATATGTTCTTGTTAATATGGCTGGTGATATATTACCTGGAGTAAACTTAGGAAATGGAATCTTACTTATTGATGCAAATCCAGAAATGATAATAATTAGTTTGCGTTGGCTTTTTTAAAAATGAAAAAAATTAATAAACTAAAAAACAAAAGAATAAAATGAAAAAACAAATAATATTAATCATAACAATTTTAATAGTATTAGTTTCTTTTTCAATAGTAAATGCGTCTATGCTTGATACTCTTGCATCATTAAAAGCAAAAAACTGCAATCTTATAATAAATGATTATGTTTCTAGTTCTGATGCATTAAAAAATAAATTCGGTTTAAATTATAATACTGATGCAGCTTGTAGTTTTGTTCTTGATTCTGCTCCTTATACTGAAGAAAACCTATATCTTATATATTATAATGAACCAGAATATGCTGAAATAAATTATCAAGTTGATGGTTCTCATGAATATTTATTTTTATTAGGAATAGATTATACTGCTCTTGACAAAGTAACAGCCCTTGTTGCAAATTATGAAACCTATCAATATTATTTAAAGAGTTATGATACTCAGTATAATTATTTTACATATGGTAGTGGGCATGTTAGTCTTATCCCAGAATATTTTTGGGATTATTATGACCCAACATATACAGGCCCTGAAGACCAAAATTGTGTAGATAATGCTATTGAAAATGTTTATCTTGGTAATAAAGGTTCTTATCAAAAAGGTGGAACAGTTCAATTTAGTTCTTCTTGTATTAATGCAAATACAATCTCTTATGGTTTTTGTTTTGCAAAATATTTTATAAATCTTAATCATAATTGCAAGTGTGCTGCAGGAAAATGTATTGCAACTCCATATGAAATATTCTATTATTTTGGTTTATTTGACCAGTATGCAGGCCCTCTTGGAAGAATAATAGACAATAATTTAATTAATTCTGCTGTTAGTAGTTGGGTTAGAAATTATTAAGGTTGTTTGATTATGAAAATAAATGAGATTTATTTTAAACATTTTTTTAATAAGATTAAAAAATTTTATTCTAGTAAAAATCAAAGAATAAAAAGGAATTTGGGAAAAGAATAAGGATTTGATTAGATTCTTCTCAGTTCTGAGCGCAATTTCCCTTTTTTTAATTTAAATTCTCTTGGGCTTAATCCCAAGATTGAATACTCTTTAAAGTTAAAAAGAAGAGTTTTCAATTCTCTTAAATAATCTTCAATTTTATATTTTTTTAAAATCTCATAGTATCTTTTAAAATCTATCTCACAAAAAAATAATAAAGAAATAATGTCTATTCTGTCCTTTTCTCCCTTAATAGAATTTTTCCTATTTGAATATGCTTTTTGCTTTAAGATTAAAAGAAGTTCAGGACAAGCAACATCAAAAACCCCTATTTTTAATGTGTAATTTTTTATATCTTCCACAGGAATCGCTAGTTCAGAATAATATTCTAAATAAATATCTATATCTACTTCTTCTTTTTTAATTTCATATTTCTTAAGCCTATCATTTTTTCTAAGAATTTCTTGTTTAAGTTTTTCTAATTCTTCTATACTAACAACTATGTCAACATCTTTTGATTTATTCTGCCTTGTTAAAAGCCAAACAGCCCATCCACCTATAAGAATAAATTTATATTTTTTCGGCAACTCCTGTAAAATCATCCAGCTTTTTTCTGTTAAAAGAAAATTCCAAAATTCCTTTTTTTCTTTATCCATTTTAATCTTCTTTTAAATTTAGTTTATTTTCAAGAGCTTTTAAAAAATCAGAAGCATACCAGTGTTTTATATTCCATAAATCAACAAAAATCTGGGCAATTGTGCATGTTTTTTCATATTTATCCATATTTTCGTCTTTTTCCAAGACAAAAATATTAGGAAACTTATCAGTTTTATTAAATCTTTTTATAATTTCTTTTAATTGCTCTTCATCAGCATAAACATAAACCTCTGAATAATCAGCAGGAACATCTTTAAATTTAAACTTATAAGCAGAATATCCTCCATAAAAAACATCAGGCAAATTTCTTTCTATTTCTCTTACAGGCATATCTGCTCTTGTTTTATAAATAACATCTTTCTCTAAATTCCTTATAGATGCCCAATAATAAAGAATTTTCTTTATATCAATGACCCTAAAACCCATCTTTTCTATTATAACTGCCCCCATCTTTTCTATTTTCTTGATAGCTAGGTTAACATTACTTAAAGAAATATTAAGTTTTTTAGAAAGCTCTAGCTGAGTTAATCTTCTTTCCTGCTTTTCCATAGCCTGATACAAAATTTCTCTAAAAACTTGTTCTATTTTTTTCATTTTTTCGTCACTCAATGCTTTCTAAAATAATATATTCTTATTTATAAATCTTTCGATTTCTATCGAAAGCATTATAATCATACTAAATTAAAAATCGAAACCTAATTTTTAAAACTGCTTTAAAAACTAGCAGAAAAATTTAGGAAAAAAATGAGGATATAAAAATTGGTTTAATAAGAAAAGATATCATAAGGGTGTGAAAGGTTATCCTGCTAATCTTTATGTTATTTAATTTGTCTCTATTCAAAAAATAGATTATAAGTATAGCTTTGCTTACCTCTTTTAACTGCTGATTTTGTACACTAATGATGAGAAAAAAAGAATTTCTCTGGATAATGGACGAGAAATTCTGTCAATGATTTTTATAAAATGTTAAGTTGTGAAATTGACTTAACAATTTAATAAAGTTTAAATAACTTAGTATTCTAATATACTTATGATTAAAAAGGGTGTAAAATAAAGAATGATAAATAAAAAATGGTTATTTTTAGGGATTATTATTCTAATTATTGCCATAATTGCTGTTTTTGTATTTTATTTTTTTAATAAACAAGATTTATGCAAAAAGATTAATGATGAAAAATTACTAAATGAATGTGTTTTGTGCAAACAAGCTTATGATGCTATTGATTGCAAGGACAGAGTCTATATTAGTTATGCAATGTTAAAGAAAGATGTTTCTCTTTGTAAAAATATTATCAGGGATTATAATAAAGAAGATTGTGAAGTTCGTGTTAAAATTTCTTCCTCCTATAGAGGAGGAGAACCTATTTATGAACCAGTTGGTGATTCTGGAGGATATAAGGAGATTAGTTAAAATGTTAAGAAGAATATTATTTTTTTCAATGATTATAATAATTTTAAATATTAGTTTTGTTTTTGGAACAATTTATAAAATAGATGTTAATAATGATGGGATTATTGGGCCGGGGGATATAACTACTGAGGATGTAACTGATTTACAATGGAGAATTTCTTTTGCAACACATGGAGATAATGATGGAACTAAGCGCCCTAAATTAACTGTAAGTGGCGATGCCTCTTATTCTATTGAAATTTCATCTTGTTCTTTTTTTGATTGTTCTAGTGGCTACAAAGCAGGTTGGAGTTCTAAATCTTATAGATATAGTGGGAGTAATATTTATTATACTTTTGAGCATTATATGAGTGATTTTAATGACATTGATAAAACTCCTGTTGGTGTTGGAACATATAAGTTTAATATGGTTGCTTATGGTGATGCTCCAAGCCCTCCTACCTTAGAATCTAATCTTCCTGCTAGTCTTGCAAGATGGGCTGATGAGAATTGTGGAAATCCTTTTACTACTGGAGAATTTCCTTATAATGAAAATTTTGAAACCAGTGATTCTATTTGTGCTTCTAATCTAAATGGAGCAACAATCTGCCCTGTTTGTAAAGATATTACAACTTCTTGTACAGAATATGATCCTGATAATGGTTATCTTTGTAATGGAGTTTATGCTGAAATAAAATTTTATGACGGAGATGGGGATTTACCTTATATAATCAGAAGTGATGATTGGGATTTGTCAATGCCCGGGAGAAGAACTTATGAACAAGATGATGGAAATGCAAAAATTGAGGTTTATACTTGGATAACAGATACTACTCCTAGTATAGTTAATGTTACTCAAACAATATATATTTTTGAAAATTGTTTTACTGCAGCTGATTGTCCTGACCCTGGTGTTTGTTTAAATCCTACTTGTATTTCTGACCAATGCGGAGAGGATTTTGTTCCTATAGGAGGAACAGATGTTGGTTGTGTTGGTGTTTGTAATGGTATTGGTGGTTGTGTGGAATGTACTCAAGATTCTCATTGTCCTGCAGATACCTGGACAAATAATTATCGATGTAAACCTACTAATCCACAACAAATACAAAGACAAAGTTTAAATTACACTTGCAGTTCTAATACTTGTGTTCCTTCTAATCCTTGGTATGATAAAACTTTATGTTCTTCTCCTCAGGTTTGTGTTGAAGGAAGCAGTACTTGTTGCACTCCTAATTGTGGTTCAGTAAGTTCTCCTCATGAATGCGGGAGTAATGATTGTGGTGGGAGTTGTGGGACTTGTCTTGAACCAACCCCGAATTGCAATGAGGATTACACTTGTGAAGGTACAGGACTTGCTTATTGGGCAAATATGAATGGAGATAAAATAGGAGACGGAAGCTCTGTAACACATTCTGAAATTGGTGATAGTGTTCTTTTGATTTATAAGAATATGGGAGCCTATATTAATACTTATAATTTTGTTATTTCTGAAAAAGATGGTGGTTCTTATGATACTGTAAGAACAATTCCTGCAAGTGAAACCTTTAATTATAGAGGAAATTTAGCTGCTAAATGGATTATTAATTCAAGCGAGTTTTATTTAAAGAGTGATGGACTTATAAATAAAGAAGCAGAATTTTATTTTGATGTTAATGGGAATAAATCAAATGAATTAAAAGTTAATGATTCTAGCACTACTCCTCCTGATGCTCCAACAGTTATTATAAAAGAGCCAAAAATGGATTCTAAAGTCAGAGTTGGCAAGGTACTTGAGTTTAATCAAACTGCAAAAGATGCTGATGATGATTTAAAAATTAGATGGACATTTGAAGATGGAGACAATAGTGAGTGGATGTATAATTGCTTAACAACAGGCAATTGCAATACTACTCATGCTTATGATAGTTCTGGAACTAAAATTATTGAAATTATTGCAAGAGAAATGACAAGAACTCAAGAAGCTGTTAATTATTCCAGGGTTTTTGCTTATGCTCCAGGAATAAATGTTTTTGCAGTTATAACCTCGCCTCCATTTGGAAAGATTTTTACAGGCCTTAGTGCAATAGATGTTTTTTTTAATGCAAGTAGAACTTATATTGCAAATTGTACTGTTTATGATCCTGGACAACCCTATTATAGGGTTGAGGATTTATATTGTTATGATTTTGTTAAAACAGATATTCCAAGTAAATATAATTTAGATTTTAATTGGACATTTAGTGAAGGTGTTGGAAGAACTGGGCGTTGGGATCCAAATACTGATTATAATAGAGTTGTAAATTTTACAAGATTATTTATTGCTCCTACTGCACACTGGGCAAAATTAAGAGTAGATTATAATCCTAAAATTGCATAAAATTTAGATATTTTGTTTAACCATAATGAAAACATTTATTTCGATAATCTTTTATTAGTGATATTAAACATTTTTAAGATTTTCAAGAGCATACTCTAAAAATATTAGAAAATTCAGAAAGATTTATATAGAGACATATCCTGTATTATAGATGGAATGGAAAAGAGGGCTTAATTTTTCAAGAAAGAAGTATAAAATAATTGAAAAAAATATATTTATACCCCACATAAGAAAGGATGGCAGAGCAACTATTCCTTATCAAATTCTTCTAAATTTTAATATTTCTAAAAAAGAAATTGCATTAATTAAAATAAAAGGTAATGGAATAGAAAAATTAAGGATTAAGAAACTTTATGCAGAAACCAATAGTTATACAATTTCATTAAAAGCAGAAAAAAAATTTAAAAATTTAAAAATAGAAGTCTTAGATATTATATCTGAAAAAGATGCTCTGTCAAGAAACCCAGAAAATGATTTTTCTTTAAAGAATTTTATACCTCAATTTACTTCTTCTAATAAAGGTTCCACTCCAATCTATTTATTTGAAATAAATTCTAATTTGATTGTAGGAGGTTATTACAAAAAAGATTTAAAGATAAAAAATAAAATTGATTTTAATGATTCTTCACTAGAAGCCATAGGGCTTTATTTTGCTGAAGGAGGAAAAACAGCATCTTCTTTTACAAATTCATGGCCAAATGCTATTAATTGTGTTTTGAATTTCATGGAATATCTTTTTAATATCAAGAAAAAAGAAATAAAAGCAAGTATATGTTGTAATTATTCTCTGAATAATAAACAAAAAAAACTTGAATATTTCTGGAGAGTTCAAACAGGAGTTTCTAATTTTTCAAGGGGGTTACACTTTAATAAAAACTCTACTTCTCCACAAGGAATTCTTGAATTATACTTTTGTAGTATAGTTATAAAAAGTATTTTAGTCAGTATAATTGAGAAAATCTTAGATTATGATATTAACATAACTCCATTATTAAGAGGGATATTTTCAGGTGATGGAAGCCCAATATTGCAAAACAAATACTGCATAACCCATAATCTTGCTTTTAATAATAAAGAAAAAAAGTTTTATTTAAATGTACTTAAGAAAAATTTTCCAAACACTAAAATTAGTATTGTAAAAGGAAGATTTGTTGTTTATTCTTCATGGGAAGAAAATAGAGAGCTATTATTTAATGATATTTATATGTTTAATTCTATTAATAGAGGGAAATTTGCTAGACAATTTTTCGCATTACCAAAAACAAAGAGAATGTTGTCTAGTGATCCTAAATTGCAAAGATTTCTAAAAAACAAATATCCTAAAATAATTTCAGAACTTTTAAATACTTACAGAAAGTTAGTTAACTTAGGTATTCAAAATAAAGATTTTATTAAAAACAAGGAGAAAATATGGATAATTTGATTTGCAATGCTGATTTACATATACATGGTTTATATTCTGCGGCAGTAAGTCATGATATGATCCCAAATAAAATAGCTGAACAAGCGCCCTTAAAAGGACTTAATCTAATTGCAACTGGAGATATATTAAATTCAAGATGGATAAAGCTTGTAAAAGAACAGCTTAATGAAAGCAAAGATTGTGAGGGATTTCTTGAATATAAAAATGGCATGAAATTTATTTTACAAACAGAAATTAATGATATGAATAGAGTTCATCATATTATATTATTTCCTAACTTTTCAAAAGTTGAAGAAGTTAGACAAGCTTTTATGAATAAATGTAAGGATTTAGATGTTGAAGGAAGACCAACCATACACTTAAATGGCGAGGAAATAGCTGAAATCTGTTTGAAAGCAGATTGCTTGCTTGGATTCTCTCATGGGTTTACCCCATATTTTGGTTTATATTCAAAATATAATTCTTACAAGGATTGTTATGGTAAATATTGGAATAAAATCTATTTTATGGAACTTGGATTAAGTGCTGATACTAATATGGCTGACAGAATTTCCGAGCTACATAACTTAACTTTTACTTCAAATAGTGATGCACATTCTCCATGGCCAAATAAGCTTGGCAGAGAATTTAATGTTTTTCAGCTAAAAGAGATAAATTTTGAAGAGATTAAGAAAGCATTAAAAAGAGAAGATGGAAGAAAATGTATCTCAAACATAAAATTTAATCCCTTAGAAGGCAAATATCATAAGACAAGATGTACTGGCTGTTTAAAATTTTATGAGCCTGAAGAAGCAATAAAATTAAAATGGAGATGTTCAAATTGTAATAAATATATAAAAAAAGGAGTTGATTATAGAATTCACGAAATTGCTGATTTACCAGAAGGAAAACATCCAGATTATAGGCCGAAATGCATTTATATTATTCCTCTAAGTGAGATAATTGCATTAGCATTAAATATAAAGAATGCATGGTCAATTAAAGTTCAGTTAATTTGGAAAAGATTTATAGAAAAATTTGGTAATGAAATTAAGGTTCTTTTAGAAACAGAAATAAGTGAGATAGAAAAAATTGATAAAGAAATTGCTAAATATATAAAATATTTTAGAGAAAATAAGATTGAATATATTCCAGGAGGAGCAGGGGTTTATGGAAAATTAGTCAGGCCAAACGAAAATATAAATATTAACAATTTCAAGAAAAAGCAAGCTTCTTTAATGGATTTTGCCTAAAAAAAAGTCAAATTATTTTAATATCTTTATATTATTTAGAAAAAAACTTACATTTTTAATTTTAATACTCAGCTTTTTTCCAAAGAAAAATCACATTTTTGTTTTTTTGCTTCACTCTTAATTTTATTTATTATTTTATTAATTTCTGATTTTAATTCTTTAAAATTTTCTCCAATCATTAAAAGCCTGTATTTTCCTGCTGCAATATAAGAAACCTCACATCTTGAATTTTTACACGCATTATTTATTATTTCCTTTATGATTTTTATTCCTTCAGAAGATTTATTTGAAAGTTTGAAAATTTGTTTTATTTCTTTGGGTTTTTCTTTTTTTGATTCTAAAATTTGAATTATTTTTTCAGCTTCTTTTTTACTTATTAATTTTTCTAAATTTTGTGGGTGTTCTTTAATTTCTTCAAAAAAATCAAAAATGCTTTGTTCTTGAATTATTTTTTCAATTATTATGCCTGCTTTTTCTTCCCCTAAAACTGTTTTTAAAATTGCATTATAAGTTTTTTCTTTTTTAATTTTATCTAAAAGCTCTTTTTTCTCATTTTGTTTTACTCTTCTTAAAGATAGCTGCACTCTTCCATTCTTTATACTTAGTACTTTACAGACAATTTTTTTTCCTGGCACTACATAAGCTCGTAAATTCCTAATTCTCCCAGGAGCAATTTCAGAAGTTGTTATTGTTCCATCTACATTATCCTGTATTTTAACAAAAACAGTAGTTCCCACTACTTTGTCTACAATGCACAATACAATTTGCCCTTCTTCTAATTGTTCCATACAAAGAGAATTTTAAGAGAGGTTATAAAGTTTATGTTTTACAAAAATAAACTTTAACTCTTAACATCAATATAGCCCTACTTTACTCAGCTCAATTTATTCTTGCTAAATCTTCTCCTCTTGCTCGAAGATTTGCTGATATTTATTAATAGTTATATAATAAATCTCGACATCGTTAGATGTGGGCATTTTTAATTTAGAATCTTAAGAATAAAATAAAAATTAAAAGTACGAATAGAACAAATGTTAAGTTGGATACTTAACAGTTTTACAAAAGTTTAAAAACCTCTTATTACCCATGTTTTTATGAAAAGTAAAAACAGATTCATAAAAGTCAGATGTCAAGGTTGTAAAAATGAGCAGAATATTTTTGAAGGAGCAACCACAAAAGTAAAATGCTTAATTTGTGATGCTATTCTAGCTGAGCCAAAAGGCGGAAAAGCAGAGATAAAAGCAAGAGTTGTTGAAGTTTTGAATTAATTCTTTTTATTTATTACCAACTTTTTATAATAGTCTATTATTAGTTATATTAAATATTTTAAAGAGTTATAGGTAAGAGGAGAACTTAAGAGATAGAGAGGAGATAAAAGCTTAAAATGTGATGTTTTAACTTATTATTTATAAGATACTAAAAAATTGTTTTTAATTTATATTTTTATTAACTCAAATTCAAGCTTGTTTTTTATTAAATCAATAAACTTATCTTCATCTTCTCTTCTGATTATGCACCCAGCTGCTTTTTGATGCCCTCCAGATTCTCCTCCAATTATTTCTGTTATAGATTCCATTAATTCTTTGAGATTTCTATTATATTTTGGATTTCTTCCAGCCATTCTAGTTGAAATTTTAATTTTATCTTTATCATAAGCCATTCCAATGATTATTGTTCCTTCCTTATAAATTGATGAAAAAGAGAGTATACTTGTAAGAGTCCCTATTAATGTATCTTTTATTTTATCTTTTACATTGATTATTACATATTCTTTTCCCTGTATTTTATTATTCTGTTCAATATGCTTTAATCCAGAGATTATGTGCTGGCGATATTTTACATAAATTCTTTCTGCATTCAGCCTTGCTTCATTGTTTCCTAAACAAAACATTAAAGAAGTGGATGGATGGCCCATTCTGCTTCCAGCATTTATTATTGCAGAAATTTCTCTTGCATCTTCAATTTTATTAAAAAATTTTATAAGATATAAATTTCCAAGATATTCTTGTGATTTTTCTTTTCCAGAAAGACGCAACATAACCGCAGTTACTAAATTTTTCATTTCTTTTTTATTTAAGTCAATAAGAGCTTTATAGGTTTTACCAACTTTTTCTATTCCTGCTTCTTTTAAAAGTTCAAAAGTTCCTTTTGCATCTCCAGTAACCCCTGGGATAAAGGGCCTTGAACTATATTCTAATGCCTTGTCAAGTGGTCTTGTTGAGGGATAAATTAAAAGCCCTTTTTTAATATAAACATTAGAATCTTCTATGATTATAGAAGTAGTTTTAGTGATTTCTGATTCCATTGTGTCTCCAATCCTTCCAACTATTGCTAAATGTGCTAAATCTTTATTTTCTTCTGAGATTTCTTTTGAAATAAGATAAGTTATTTCTGCAGTGCATAAATTTTCACATCCCTCTATTAGGTGGGGGTTTATTATTTTGATATTTGCAGCAGGAATTTGATTTTTTATTTCATGATGATCTATTATAAAAACTTTATTTTTTAATTTTGATAATTCGTTTAAATGATTTGACCCTAAATCAAGAAGAACTATTGTTTTATCATCTGGAAAATTTTCTATTTCTTCTTTAGTTAGTGATTTAAGGATTTTGACTGAAAATTGTTTAGCTAATCTTTTTAAGGTTTTTATAAGGATTGCTGCAGAAGTAATTCCATCAGTGTCAAAGTGATTTACTAAATAAATTTTTTCTTCTTTAGTTTCTTGCAAAAAGTTTTTAGTGAAATTTTTAATTTCGTCAATCATATATTAACCCCTTTTTTATTTTGATAATATTCTTTATTTTTAATATTATTAATCTTTATCTTATTAATGCTTTACAGATGAGTTAATTAAGCTCCTCATCAATAACATATTAGTTTTATTAATTATTAAATTAATTTTTTTATCTTTTCTTTTTCTTTGAATAGTCTTCTCTTTTTTTAAGTTTGGCTTTAGTGATTATTAATGAGAGCTCAGCTCTTTTATCCTGTTCATGTTTTTTGTAATGAGAGATTATTTTTTGTAACTTGTTTTTAAGATTTAAGTCTGTTGGTTCTTGAAATTTTTCTTTTAGAATTTTACTTATTTTAAGGTTATATATTTTAACCTTAGGAATACCATATTGATCTCTTAGAACAAGCCCTATTTTTTCAGCTGTTAATCCTTTGTCAGCTAGTTTTAAAACTATTGCTCTTACTTCTTCTTCTGTATATTTTAACCAGACTGGTTTTTCTGTTTTATTTGATTTTTTTGTTTTTGACATGATAATCTCATGTGATTTTTGGTTTAAAAAGTTATTTGTTGATTAATAAATATCTATCGTTTAGCGGTCAAGAATAGGTTTAATAGGTTTATAAGTTCAAAAATATTCTAATCTTAATGAGATTGCTATTTGAAAAAGGAAAGCAAAGAGAACTTTTAAAGAAAGAAAAAGAAAAACGTAATCTAACTTGGGACAAATTCGCATTTGAATTAGGAATAAAACATTCAAAACTTAAAACTTTTTTTAATAATGAGGTTTTGATTGATGATAAGACCTTCAATAAACTAGAAATAAGGCAAGACTATAAAAAATTTATTATAAAAAGATTAAATGAAAATTGGGGGCAATCAAAAGGGGGTAAAAATTCTAAAGGGAATACTAAAGAAATAAAAATTCCTAAAAGAAATGAGAAATTAGCAGAACTTTGGGGGATTTTGCTTGGCGATGGAAATATACAAAGAATCTTTGGTTATAAACTAGGGACTTATGATATAAATGTAACTGGACATTCTATTCTAGACAAAGATTATATTCTCAATTTTGTTAAACCTCTTGGAGAAAAATTATTTAAAGTTAAAGGGAGATATTATTATTCTAAGCACAGTAATGCGATCCATCTCTATTTTGATAGCAGAAAAATTGTAGACTTTTTCGAAAAAGAAGGATTTAAAGCAGGAGATAAAATAAAAAATCAAGTTACAATTCCTAATTGGATAAAAGAAAACCCAAAATTTTTATCAGCTTGTTTAAGGGGGTTACATGATACTGATGGATGTTTTTATAGACTAACTAATCAAAATAGCTTTCAGATAGGTTTTACAAACCTCAATCATACATTATTGATTGATGCTAGAAATGGATTATTATCTTTAGGGATAGGAGTATCTAAGATAATTGATAATAGAAAATATGTTGTAACTAAAAAATCTGAAATAGCAAAATTTTATAAATTGATTGGATTTCACAATCCTAAGCATCTTAATAAGATAAGAGCTTATTTTAAAGCCCTGTAAGATAGTGGTCAAGTCCCAAGGTCTTTGGAACCTTGTACCCAGGTTCGAATCCTGGCAGGGCTATCTGATATTCTGCACATAAAGAGGTGTTAGACCTTAGGAGATTAGGAGGTAATTCTTGCGAGAATATGCGATAAGCCAAGCAATGGACTACTTTTATAAATCCATTTTAATTAGAATTTCTATGAAAAGGAGGATATAATGAATACTTTAACAGTTTCTTTAATTATGGCAATAGTATCCCCATTTATTTGGGGATTTATGAACACTTTAGACAAATTTGTCGTATCTCGCAAGATAAAAAATCCTCTGAGTTATACTCTTGTTGCTGGATTAGTTAATCTATGTATCGGCGTAATATTAGCATTATTTTTAGATTGGTCTAACTTAACATTATTAAATTTGGGTTTTCCTTTGCTCGCAGGAGTTATCTTTGGTTCACAATTCTTTCTTTACTATTATATGTTGTCAAAGGAAGATGTTTCTGATGTAATTGGATGGATATATGTCTATCCGATTATCGTGGCATTATTATCTTTTTTCTTCATAAATGAGAAACTATCTCTAATTAGCTATGTAGGAATGGGTCTTATTCTGTTTGGAGCTTTGATGTTATCGATTAAATCCAAGAAAATAAAAATAAAAGTAAGCATATGGGCAATTATCTCTCTAATTCTAATTGTTGCATTATATGAATTTTTTATTAAGATTGCTACAGCAAGTATCCCTGAATTAAATGGTATTTCTTTAAGTTGTATTGCAGTGGGATTAGTCATTAGCTTAGGATTTATCCATAAAAAGACAAGAAAAGGATTTACTAAAGAATTAAAAAACATCAAATGGGCTATATTAGTTGAGTCTTTAACATTCTTTGGAATATTTACAACATATTATTCAATGGCAGGATTACCCGCAACAGTAGTTTCTTCCTTAGCTGCAACCCAACCATTAACAGTATTAATCATTGAGAAAATATTTTATAAAGCAGGATACAGCATAAGTAAAGATAAAAATTTCTTATCAAAATTAATTCCTATCAGTTTAATAGTCTTAGGCGTAATAATAATGTATTCTCAAGAATTAATGCTCCTGCTATTTTAATTCATCAACGATAAAACCTCAAATTCTCAGTATACATTTATATATCAGTAGAGCTTATTTTCAGTAAATGTTAATAAACAATCAAAAAATAAAGATGCGTAAAAAAGGTTCGGAAACTACCATTTCGCTGAATTCTATAACTGATGAATTAAAGGATATCCGAACTACCGACGTCCAAACTCCCAAATCCCACGTTTCGCTCAGGGCGAATCCTGGCGGGGCTATTGATTTATTTTTGATTTATAAGTTTATTTGTATGTTATATTATAATTTTATTTTAAAATAGTTATTTACTTGATTATTCATGAATTTTGATATTGAACAAATTATTTTAGATAATACAAAACATATAAAAAATAGAGAAGATAGGGAGCATTCTAAAATGTGGTTAAGAGCCTATTATATAATAAGTAATGAGACCGGAATCCAGCTTAAAGATACTGTTAATTATAGTTATTGTTTTGTGAAAAAAGGCAAACTTTTTGGAAAAATAGGGGTTTATAGCAGGACAGATGGATATGTAGATTATTTTAGATTTGGCAGGAAACCGGTCGGTTTTGATATAGGAAGCGAGGATATTTTTTGTAGCAAAAACCCTATTATGCTTCTTGAAGAAAGAGAGAAATTTTTTAGATTATTTTAATGCTTGTCTTTATATCTTCCTCTTGCTTCAACTTTTTCTAAAATAGAAAGATTTAAATAATTGGTATAATTATTAATTATACCATGGTTGTTCAAACTAAAACAAGAATACGAGAATGGGGCAATTCATTTGGAGTAGTTATTCCAAGAGAATTAGTTCTTAAGGAGGGATTTAAGGTAAATGATAGAATAACCATTATTATTAATAAAAAGCAAAGTTTAGAAGAGTTTTTTGGGAAAGGAAAAGGAAAAATTAAAGATGCACAAAAAGAAAAAAACGAGGCAAGAAAATTATGGGAGATGGATTGACTTTTTTCTTTGATAGTTATGCTTTAATCGAGATTTATGAGAAAAATCCAAATTATGAAAAATATGCAAAAGCAAATGTAGTGACTTCTTATTTTCAAGTTTATGAGGTTTATCATATTTTAATAAGAAATAGTTATTCAAAAGAAGAGATAAAAGATTTTTTTGAGTTTCTTCAAACTCTTTGCATTGAACTGGACTTTGAGTGGATCCCTAAATCAGTTGAATTTAGAAAGGAACATAAAAAAAGAGAACTCTCTTATGCGGATTGTTTGGGGTATATAATTGCAACAGAGTTAAAAATAAAATTTTTAACTGGGGACAAGGAATTCGAAGATTTGTCAAATGTAGAATTTGTTAAAAAATAGCATGGACCTTGTGGGCTATTGATTTATAAGATATATCTAATGATTCTTATATCTTCCTCTTGACTCTACTTTTTCTAATTGTTTTAAGATTTTATCTTTATCCTTGCTGTTATAACCTTTAATTATATGCTCAAAAAGAGATTGCCAATATTTAAAGTGTTTTGCTTCTAATGCTTGTCTTATCAAATGCAAGTCAACTGCCTTGTCTTCAATTCTTTCTGAATGAAAACCTAAACCAAAATCAATAAAATAAACTTTGAAATTATTATTTTTATTATTGATATCTGATAATCCTTTATTAATCGAGTTATCTTTTATTCTATTTTTATTATTAAGATTTATTAGTTTATAAGGATTAATTGAAATTTCCTTTATACTTTTTAAATCCTCAACATAAATCATATTTGAAGTTGTCAAGTCTCCATGGATAATATCAGAATCATGGATTTTTGCTATTTCCTGTCCTATTTGTTCTGCGATTTCATTTTTGTTTTTTAAATCATCTAAACAATCTGAAAGTTTTTTCCCATCAATATATTCCATAATTATTTCATTTTCTTTAGTTTCAGTTATTTTTGGAACATTAATTATTGATTTTAATTTATTGATAATTTTAGCTTCTGATTTTGTTCTTGATTTCCTTAATTTTAAATCCAATTCAGGATGCCTGTATTTTTTTGAAATTCTATCTTTTACAACTTTGTCGTTTATCTTATAAATAATTGCTTCTGCACCTTGTGCGATTATTTTTTGTGACATAATTTATATTTCTATTTTTGGTTTATATTTTTTTATGTGCTCAATTATTTCCATATCCATCATATGCTCATTAAAACCATTAATAACATTTATGCTGTGGTTTCTTGTTATTTTGATTATTGAAATTTGTTCCTGAAAGCTTAATTTTTTCAATTCTCTCTTTGTTTGTTCATTATCTACTATTGTTTTTTTAAATTTAATATTATTTTTCTGCAAAAATTCTTCTATGTTTAATGAATGTTCGCAATTTGGAACAGAATATAATTCAATTTTCATTTTTTTATGATATTTGTTTCTTTTAAATATCTATCAGTTAATTGTTCTATTAAATTTAAGTCAATATTTGTGTAACCTTTAGAGATTCTTAAAAGAAGTTCTGCTTTAACTTTACTCATTATTTTCTCTCTGATATAACTAATATCCTTAAATGGAAAAGAAGTTTCTTTTGGGTTTATTTTTTCCCTATATTTTTTTGCTATTACCAAGCTATTCAGCAATTCTTTGTCATATTTAATAATTAACTCATTCTGGAATGTTGCTTTTTCTAATATTTCATGGGTTATTGAATTAGATATATTGCTTATAAATAATTCTATTAGCTTATTTCTGTTCTGAACCATCTTTAATCCCTGCCATTATTTTATTAAATATTTTATTATAATATTTTTTATAATCCTTTAAAAAACTATTTTTTTCAAGTAAATTTTGTTTTATTTTTTCACTTTTTATATCAAAAATATTATTTATTTCTTTTTCCAGATTTTCATTGTTAATTTTTTTGTTTTCTAGAAATAAAGAAACAGCAAGCATATTTCTTATTAAATAATATTTTTCATCTCCATTTAAAATATCGAAATTCTCAATTAAAACTTTGCTTTTTAAAAGATGCAAGTCTAGTATTTTATAATTTATTTTTTGCTTTATCTTATAAATAAGTCTCTTTTTAGAAATATATCTGCTCAACATCATTTGGTAAAGTGGGTCTGATGATAAGCCCTTTATGAGTGTTTTGTTATCTAAGAAGATAATATGCGGCTTAATTCCTACCTGCTCCTTTATTTTTTCTTCTATTAATTTTATATTACTATCATTTTTACCTATCAAAATTATATCTATATCATTAAAATCAAATCCTTTATCTAAGAAAGAGCCAGTAATTATCATGTTCTCGAATTCAGCTGTTTTTTTAATTATCTTCATTAACTCATTTATTATATTAAGCTTTATAGGTTCTATTTTTTTAATATTATAAAAATATGGTTTTTCAACTGATTTTCCCATGTTTTCTTCTGTATCTAAGGGTTTTATAATTACATAGCTTCCAGCAGAAAAACCGCCCCTATTTTTTGGGATATAGATTTGGTCCATTTTACTCCCCTTGCTTATTCTTGATATTATTTCCATATTACGTAATATAACGTAATAACCTTATTTAAGCTTTTCTATTTTATTTTTAGATTAAGAATTAAAAGAATTAAACCCTAATTTTTCTTAACAAAATTATGCTACAAGTTTCTTTATTATTCCTAAGTAAGTTAGTCTGGGTTTTTCATCCAATCTCCTAACAACCATCTTACCTTTAGTATAACCTAAATCCATATATTTTTTCATTGCTTCTGTAATTGTTTTTCCAAAAACATATTTTCCAGAAGTTGTATCAATAGCTACTATCTCATTTATGTGTTTCAACATTTCTTCTAAATTATTTCTATAAATTCGTTCTGCTTTTTGCGCTAGTTTTTTAAGCTCTCTCATATTCTCTTTTAAACAATAGTGTATTTAAAGATAGTTGTAACTGTAGCTAAAAATGTGCTATCTCACATCCTCATTTTTTTTCCAAATTTCTTTGCAAGTTTCATCATTTGCTTTTGAGAAAGCCCTTGGCTTGGGTCAATATCCGAAATTCCTGCTGTTCCTTGAGTTAATTCTTTTAACATCTTATACTGCTTAATTAATTGCCTAATATCACTTGTTTTTGTTCCAGAGCCTTTTGCTATTCTATTAAACCTGCTTGTTTGTTTTTCAATTATATCTGGGTTATTAATTTCTTCCTCTGTCATTGAATTTATTGCATGCTCCCATTTTTTCATTTTATCTTCTTGGGTTCCTAAAAGATTGTCTGGAATTTTTGCTTTCCCTAAACCAGGAATCATTTCTGCTATTTTTGATAAGCTTCCCATACCTTTCATTTGTTTTAATTGCTGTTGAAGATCTCTAAGATTAAACTCTCCTTTTTCTAATTTTTCTTTTAATTTTTTCTGTGATTTCTGGTCAACTGCAGATTCTACTTTTTCTAATAACCCTTCTAGATCTCCTAACCCTAATAATCTTGAAATAAATGACTTTGGATTAAATGTTTCAAAATCATTTATTTTTTCTCCAGTACCAATAAAATAAACAGGTGCTTTTGTTTCAGCACAAGCAGTTAAAGCTCCTCCTGCTTTTGCAGTACTATCCATTCTTGTAATTATTATTCCATTAATATTGCAAGCTTTTTGAAATTCAGAAGCCTGTTGTTTTGCAGCCTGCCCAATATCTGCTTGAATAGTTAAAAGCATATAATTTGGTTTTATTTTTTTCTCTAATTCTATTATCTCTTTTACAAGCTCTTTGTCTAATGAGTGTCTTCCTGCTGTATCTATTATAACTAAATCATAATCTTCTAATTCTGCTTTATATTGCTCATATATTTTAATAGGATTTTTTTCAGATTTGTTAGAAATTTTTGATTTCTGAGCACTATCAAAATCCGAAGATTTTGAAGTATTTACAAAAACCTTTATTTTAATTTGACTTCCTAATTGTTCTAATTGGTCTGAAGCAGCAGGCCTATGAACATCAAGGCCTAGAATTGCTGTTTTAAACCCTCTTTTTGAATAATAAGCTGCAAGTTTTGCTGTTGTTGTTGTGTTATGAACAATAAATCCTTCTGAAATGAAACTATGATTATCTTGAACAGTTAAATCATAGACATATTCTTCATCATTCTTTATAGGAGTTATTTTATTAATTTCTGACCAATAAACATTTGAATTTGATAAATTCTCTAAAAATTCTATTAATTCTACAGAATTAGTTTCTTGTATTTTTTGTAAAAAAGTTTTTCCATTATTGGTTAAGATAATTTTATTTGAGTTATTCTGAATAATATTCCAATTTTTTAATTGATATAATAATCCATTAATTTGCTGAGTTTTATAATTTTCTTTAATAGAATTATTTTTAATGCTTGTTAATAAATTTAAAAACATGCCCTTCTTCTTTTGTTTATAATAATTAATTAATTTTTGTAATTTTTCTCTAGATATAATCCCCCTTTCTTCATATCTCCCATAACTATACACAGCATTTTTTTGAATCTCTCCAATTGAAAATCCATTTGCAATTCTAATTTCTTTTAAAAGTTTTCCTAATGGTATCATGTCTTCTTTTCCACTGCCTTGAATTAATCCATAATCCTTAAATTTATCAGCTCTATTTTGTTTTCTTTTTATGAGATAACCTATTTTTTCTGCATATTTTTCTGCAGATTTTGACTTAATCATTAATCTCCAATAGGGAACATTGTTAATTATTTTTTTTGAAATTGTTGATATTATACAAAATCTTTTTAACAGTATACTCATTTGTTCAGTTAATATGTGACTCTCTGATGTGAGTTCGATTTGTCTGTGATTGCGTGAAGGTGATGAGTCACAATCAAAATATGCTCTTATAAATGTTCTGATAGTTTCATTGTCTGAAAGTAATATTTCTTCAGGGACTTTAAGTTCTCTTCCCTTTTTTCCTGGTTTTAAATGGAAGATAGATAATAGATTAACTAAAGTTTTTGAACAAATTCTTATGTCATACATCTTTTTTGTTCTTTTTGCCTTTTTTATTATAGGTTCTATATTAAAAATAAGTTTGGATAATTCTTTCACCCTCTTGATTATTTCAGGATCTTCATTTGAGATCTGAAGGTATTGGGATCTAATATTTCCATCTCCCATTAAATAACCTAAAAACTCTGCTAGTTCTATTGTTAGGGTGGTTGGGAAAGTTATAATTTTTTGACTTTGATATCCTTTAATTTTTAGAATATTCGGATATTTTTCACTAATAAGTTCTATGGGAAATCTATATTTTTTAATACTTGAAGTTAAATAACAATAATTCTTTTTATAATATAATCTTTTACAAATTTCTCTTAAATTCTCATTTTTGAAATAGATATATTCTCTAATTTCTTCAGGTGTTAAATAAATATCTAAATTAAATTTTCTAATTTTATTAAACAACAATTGTAATTCTCCATTTATTCCTATTTCTCTTGGTGTTGCAATATAATCCCCTTCTTGAATTTGGTCAGCTCTTATTTGTTCAATTTTTCCATTCCTTAAAACAAAGAATGGATGCTCAGGCGTTACTTTTATTGAATAATCATTTCCATTATCTAAACCTATTTCATAAAGTTCTTCTTTTTTTAATTTCCAGAGGTGAGTTATTTTCTTATCCTCAATTTTTAAAGTTTTAGGATTAAATGATTTAGCATAAATCTCTTTTGATAATTCTATTACTTCACCATCTTCTAAAATTTTTTTTATTTCTCCAGTACCATATTTTTCATAAATATCTTTTATTTTAGTATATTCTCCATTATTTAATAGAACTTTACTTTTTGCATGAATACATTTACCAGCTCCATATAAACCTAAAAGCATAATTTTGTTTTGTTTTCCTTTTTTAATTTCTAATTCTTTTTTCTCTCCTCCAATAAGAGCTAAAATCTCATCATGTAAAACCTTTGTTAAATGCTCTTTTTTCTCAATTCCTTTGATTTTTTCATCTTCACCAGCTTTTTTAATTCTATCTCCTAGTTCTTTCACTAAATGAACATTAACATCTGCCTGAATTAATGCCCTCTGAAGTTCTTTTACAACACTTTCTATTGTTTTTTTGTCAATAAATATAGCTCCAGCTATTTTGTCAAATCCTCTTTTCAGAGCAGAACCAAGTGAAGATAACATTTTAATTATTATAAAGTATCAATAGGGCTTTTTATATTTATCACCTTTTATTTTAGGGGATTAGTTTATAAATATTTATTTACTTCTTGATATATGAAAATCCTTGCAATTGGAGATTTTCATGGGAAATTTCCTGAGAAACTGAAAAAAAGAATTGAAAAAGAAAAAATTGACTTAATTATTAGTATTGGAGATTACATACCTTTTCATTATAGAAAATTATGGTTTAAACATTGTTATGGTAAAGATATTGAATTATGGGAGATTATAGGAAAAGCTAAATATAAAAAATTAGTAATTAAAGATTTAAAAATAGGAGATTCTGTTTTAAAAAATTTAAATAAATTATCAATTCCAATAATTAGTATTGTTGGAAATTTAGATTATCCAGGTTATATTGATACTCAAGATTCGAGAGTCATTAATACAAAAAAAAGAATCTGGAAGTGGGATAACCAGGATTTCTTGAATAAGCTTTTAAAAAAATATAAAAAAATTAAAAGATTTGATTATGATTATACTAAATTCAATAATCTTATTTTTATAGGGGGGTTTGGGCACAGCAATCCCGGTGATATTAAAAGTAAAACACATAAAAAATATTTAAAAAGATTAGATAATTTATTCAAAAAATTTAGAAAAGAAAACAAAAAAAGAAAAGTTATTTTTGTATTTCATAATATGCCTTATAATTGCAAATTAGACTTGATTAGGGATAAAAAAGCAGATAAAAGAGCAAGATATAAACATTATGGTTCTAAGCTAACAAGGAGGATTATTAATAAATATCAGCCAATTTTAGGCATTGGCGGCCATATGCATGAAAATCAGGGCAAATGTAAGATAGGCAGGACTTTAGTCATAAATACAGGAGCAGCTTATAAAGGAAAAGCTGTTATAATTGAGTTTAATGAAAAAAAAGGTAAAGTTGAGAGACTGAAGTTTGTGGGATAAATACAAGTTCAGGTTTTCTAAAAGCGAAAGATTTATAAACTTCTGGAGGTATATAGTTATCATAAATGATAACTATGGTTGCTTGAAAGGTGAAAAATGAATAAAATAAACATAATGAGAAAGCTTGAAAAATATCCTGTTTTTAATTTAAAAACATTAAAAGATATTATAGATAAAGATAGTGGTTACTCTAAGTTAGTTATCTACCGACTTAAAAAAGACAAACTTATTTTTGAAATTGAAAAAAATAAATATACTACAAAGAAAGATGTAATTTTAATTTCAAGCAATATTCTTTGGCCTTCTTATATTTCTGGCTGGAGTGCGTTACGCTATTATAATTTAACAGAACAGCTTCCACAAATAATTTTGATAATAACAACAAGAAAAAGAAAGAAAAAAGAGATTAAATTTAATAATACAAAAATAATATTCACAAATGTAAAACCAAAATATTTTTTTGGTTATAAAAAAGAACGCTATGGAGATTTTGACATTTTCATTGCAGAAAAAGAAAAAGCATTAATAGATTCTGCTTTACTTAAAAAAGTTTCTTTTTCTGAAATTTTTGAGATAGTAAGGAACAATATCAAAGATATTAATGTAGATTTACTCATAAGCTATCTGATTAAAATTAAAAATAAAACATTAATAAAAAGATTTGGGTTTTTACTTGATAAGTTGGGCATAGATAAATATAACGAACTTAATAAGTTTATTAACTCTAAATATATTATTTTAGATTATGCTCTTGCAGAAAAAGGTAAAAAAAACAGAAAATGGAAGGTGATTGAAAATGTTAAGTTATGAAGAGCTAGAGAATATAGCAAGATTGAAGAGGCTCCCTTTAGTAAATGCAGAAAAAGATTATTTGCAAGAGTTAATATTATTTAGTATCTATTCCAATGTTGGAAAAGAGCTGGTTTTTAAAGGCGGAACAGCATTATACAAAATTTACAAATTAAATAGATTTTCTGAAGATTTAGATTTTACTTTAACAAAAAAATTAGATACAGAAAAAGTAGCAAATAAAATAATATCAGATTTAATCTTACTTAATATAGGGGCAAAAATAAAAGAAATCAGAGAATACAGAAACGAGATAAATGTTAGATTATTGTTAAAGGGACCTCTTTACAAAGGAAGCAAAGAAAGACAATGTTTCATTCCTTTAAATATAAGCAAAAGAGAGCAAACTCTTGAGCCAAAAAAAGAAACAATTATTCCCATGTTTAGAGAGATTCCGAGCTTTGAAATTTTTATAATGTCTGAAAAAGAAATTTTAGCAGAAAAAATTAGGGCAATTTTTACAAGGCAAAAACCAAGAGATATCTATGATTTATGGTTTTTATTAATAAAGAAAAATGTTTCTTTTAATACAGAATTGGTAAACAAAAAGTTATCTATTTATAATTTGAAATTTGATTTTGGGAATTTTAAAAATAAAATAGAAAAAATGAAAGGGCTATGGCAAATTGACCTTAAAAATTTAATACTCGGCAAATTGCCTGATTTTGATAAAATTAAAAAAGAAATAATTGAAAAGTTGAGAGATAAGTTAAGAGAGTGAGGGTTGTGAGATAATTAAGGATAAGTCTTTTCATCTAAACTTATTAATAATTTTTTAAATTCTTTTTTTATCTCTGGTATTGTGTGGGGGATTTTGTCATTAATTTTTAAGTTATATCTTTTCTTAAGATATTCAAAAAGAGACTCTGCACTTGTTCTTACGAGATGGCGTGGAAAAGTTTTTATTCTAGAAGTCATTTCAAAATCTAAGATAAAGAAATATGGCTCTAATTTTTTCTGCGGAAGCGCCTGAAGTTTTTTTATTACATCATAACTTCCGTAAATGGTAATCATATGTTTTTTAATCTCTTTTTGGAAATCTTTTGGATTAAAAATTTTGAAATCTCTATAATTTGTAAAGAATAATGAGTGGATTGGTATTAAACCAGCAGCACCTTCTTCGAGAGATGCTAAATAGTAAGTCAACTCTTGAATTGCTTTTTTTGGACAAGCAGTGACATAGTATCTCTCATTATGTTTTCTTAAATATTTTTCAACATTTTCATAAAGCTCTGCAACTTCAAGTATAGCTTCTCCAATTTTAACATTAATGTTTGGAAATATCAAAATATCTATATCATGTGATTCTTTTTCATTTTTCCCCGAGCCAACAAACCCAATAAATCCTAACTTGGTTTTATCAATTTTTTTAACTGATTGTTTTAAGGCTCTTAAAAATAGTTTTTTAACTTCTGGCTCAATTAGATGCCTATATTCACCTATTTTTTCCATGTTATTTATTATTGAGCATCCTATTTAATCTTTTCGTTCATAGACGACGAAGAAGTTATGATAGGTTTAATAAAATCTAATGTTACTTTATTAATCAAAGATTCAGCTTTTTGCAAGCTCATGAAAAAGCTGTTTTTAGAAACATATAAAAATGCAGAGGAGATAAAATGATCAACCAAAACATTTATATATGAGTACCCATACTGTGTACATATAGATAAATAATATATCAAATGATAGGAATAAAATAAAATGGCAAGCATTAATATCTCAATAACTAATGATGCATACAACTTTTTGAAACTGCTCAAAGGCAGGGATAAAAGTTTTTCTGATGTTATTTTAGAGCTAAAAGAAAAAGATGCAAAAAAATGCACTGGAAAAAGCCTGTTAAAATATGCAGGAGTTTTAAAAAATTCAAATATTAACTGGAAAAATGCTGAAGAAAATATACTTAGATTTAGGAAGTCTTTTAATAAAAGAATTGAAGAAACAAGAAAAGAAATGGAAAATTTAAGATGATAGGAATAGATACCTCTGCAATAATAGACATGTTTAAAGAAGAGAAACTTTTGTTAGAAGTTTTAAAAAATATTAATGATGAAATAATAAGCACTATTGTTAATTATCAAGAAGTTTTGTTTGGATTAGATTTGCTTAATCCTAAACACCTAATAGAATTCAACTATTATGAAAGTTTTTTTAATGAAATGGAAATAATGTCTCTATCAAAGAAAGCGTCCCAAAAATCTGCTGAAATATCCTGGTATCTTAAGAAAAAAGGAATAATAATTGACAATTTTGACTGCATGGTTGCAGGGATTTTATTAGTAAATGGAATAAATGAAATTATCACTAGAAATAAAAAACATTTTGAGCATATTCCTGGATTAAAAGTTATTTCTTATTAATTTTTCAATAATCTTAAATATCTTTAATCCTATAATCTATAAATAGTCATATTAGTAATATAAAAGACTAAGTTATGTGTAAGAAAAACAAGCTACTGAAACAAAGCTTAATAAATTAACATCGATATTAAATAGTCTATAATAATTACAAAATAAGCAATAAAAGCATAAAATGGACCAAGAAAGGATTAAAAGGCAGGCAAAGCAGATTTTAGATAATTTTGCAGATGCACTTGCAAGTGTAGAAAAAGAAGGAAAAGAAGAATATGTAGAAAGAGAAGATTTTGAAAGAAAAGAAGAAAATGAAAAAGAATCAGACCCTGAATTCAGACAGGATTTTTTAAAAAATTCACCTAGCCATGATACTGATTTTATAATAGCTGAAAGAGGTGAGTGGAAATAAAATGTTTGGATTTGCACCAATATCTGCAGGTGAATTAAGTATTCCTGAAATAATTGAAAAGTATGGAGTAAGTTTAGCTACTGCATATTGTCTTGTTAATATCTATAATTGTAATTCTGATCCTAATTCTAGTCCTGATTGGAAGGCTTATGAAGATGCAAAATCATTTTTTAAAGGCTTAAATTTAGGTCCTATTGAATATGAAAATACTATGAGGTGTGTTACAGATAGATTAAATATTTAAAATGGCAATAAATAATAAACTAAAACTTATTAAATCAGGAGAATTAACAGCAGAGACTAATATCATGGGTTTTATTTCTAAAATCAGGGCTGAAAACCCAAAAATAAATGCTGTTTTGCATTTAAATGAAAATGCTGTTTCTGAGGCAATTGAAATTGATAAAAAAATTAAAAAAAACAAAGCAGGAAAACTAGCAGGTTTAGGTGTTATTGTAAAATCAAATATTAATGTTAAAGGCGTTATATGTAATTGTGCAAGCAAGACTTTGGAAAATTATAAAGCAACCTATAATGCAACTGTTATTGAAAAATTAATTGCTGAAGATGCAGTTATAATTGGAATGGCTAATATGGATGAATTTGCATGTGGAAGTTCAGGAGAAAATTCTGCTTTTGGGATTACAAGGAATCCAAATGCAATGGACAGAATTCCAGGAGGAAGCAGTTCTGGAAGTGCAGCTTCTGTTTCTGCTAAATTTTGTGATTTTGCTTTAGGAACAGATACAGGGGGAAGTATAAGAAATCCTGCTTCTCATTGCGGAGTTGTTGGTTTTAAACCAAGTTATGGAGCTGTTTCAAGATATGGACTAATTGATTTAAGCATGAGTTTAGATATTATAGGCCCTCTTGCTGATGATGTTGAAGATTGTGAGCTTATTTACAATATTATAAAAGGAAAAGATGAAAATGATGCAACAAGCAGGGATATACTGTCTGAAAATAAAAATATGAAAAAAATATTAATTGGAATTCCTAAAATAAGTGCAAATAAAGAAATATGGGATGTTGTTAAAAATAAAGTTAAGAGAGTTTGTGAAAAAAATAATTGGAAAAAAGAAGATATAGAATTAGAACATATTAATCTAGGAATTCAAACTTATTACCCTATTAATTATGTTGAATTTTTTTCAGGGACCAGGAAATTTGATGGAAGAAAATATGGGCTCAAAATTGAAGAATCTTGCGGAGAAGAAGTTTTAAGAAGAATTTTAGGAGGCCAGGAAATTGCAAAAGCAGAATTTGCAGGAAAATATTATAGAAGAGCTCTAAAAGCCAAAAAAATAATTGAAAAAGAATTTGAAAATGCTTTTAAAAAATATGACATTCTTATTATGCCAACTGTTCCCAGACTACCCCATGAAATAGGAACCAGTATATCTGTAGAAGATATGTATTCTTATGACAGTTTATCAGTTCTTGCAAATCTAGCAGAAATACCAGCTATTTCAGTGCCTGTAGAAAGAGTTTATAATATTCCTGTTGGAATTCAGATTATGGCTGCCAGAGGAAATGATGAATTCTTATTAAAGATTGCTAAGATGTTTGAATAATAGAAGAATTCTTGTAATGTTATTTGGTATAAAAAATACCTTAAATTGGTAAAAATTATACCAAGGTTAACAGAAAGATTTATAAGGTATAAAATATACCTAATTTTGGTATAAAATAAACCGAACCTAAAAATAATTAAAAATAAAAATTGAATCAAAAATGACCTCGATAGATGAACATAAGAAAAAAATTCAAGAACATTTTGAAGAAATAGAAGATGCTATAGAAGAAGGTATAGAGAAAAAACCAATCACAATAGGTTTTCATTGCTCTGCCTGTTCTATTCAGTTTCTTGAACTTTATTTTCATATTACAAATAAAATTCCTATTGGGAAGATAATAAAACATGATTGGTTTAAAAGACCAAAGCCAGAACAGAAAAAAAAGCTATTAATAGAAAGAAAACTTCAAGTAGAATTTTCAAAAAAACAAGAAATCTATGGTTTAATTTATGATTTAGAAGATGAAAGAAATATTTTGATGTATGGCAAACCTATTGAAGAACAAATTAAAAAAGTTCTTGGAACATTTTCAAAATTAAAAGAAATATTCAAGGAGTTGTTTAAAAATGAAGGAATTGAAATTTAAACAAGAATTAATAGCATACGCCTCTGGTTTTGTTTCGTTTTTGTTGCCAAAAGTTGAAAGAATAAAAGAGATTATTCTATTTGGGAGTGCAGCAAGAGGAGAAGCTGAAAAAGAAAGTGATATAGATTTATTTTTTGATATAGAAAAAAAAGAAGATGAAGAAAAAATCAAAAAATTAATAAAAGAAGAACTAAAAAAATTTTATAAATCAAAAATAGCTGAAACATGGTTTTTAAAAGGAATAAAAAACCTGATAAATGTTAATGTTGGGGTATTAGAAGAATGGAAATTAAAGAGGAGCATTATAAGTGAAGGAATAAGCCTTTATGGAAAATACAAAGAGATTCCTAAAAATTTGAAAAGTTTTGTTTTTTTTAATATAGAACCAATAAAAAACATAACCAAAAGAAACAGAATTATAAGAGAAGTTTTTGGAAGAAAAGAAAAAAATTATTTCAAAAAAGGAATTTTAGAAGAATTTAATAGCAAAAAACTGTCTGCTTCATCATTTATTGTTCATAAAGAGTATGCCGACAAGATACTAGAGTTGCTTGGAAAAGAGAAGATTGATTACAGGTTTTTTGAATTTTGGACAGATAATATAAACTATTAAAGAGTTTGGAGGTTGTGAGGATGTTTGAAAAATAGAAGAATTTTCATAATATTATTTGGTATAAATAATATCTTCTGCAAAAATTATTAATACATTAATATAACTTCACGTTCATATCTCCATATTACATTACACACTGTATTTTTGGGGTCTTCATGTGTACGCCTCATTACAAAATCAAGAGCCCCTTCTGGTTCATTTGCTCTGAAAACATCAAGTATTTTTCCAAATATGCTTTTATTTTTCCATTTATTTCTAAAGTAGTGTATCTCTGGTTTTGTTGGGGGAGCTTTGTAAACTCCAACTGCATAATCTTGTCCTTTAAGAACAACTTCAAAAATTTTATCAAAATGATGTTCCATCCACCTATGAAGCTGCATGGCTTTAATATTATTTTCTGCAATTTCCTTTAATTCTTCTTGGTTCATAACAGAACTTTCTGATATTGTTTCTAATGTTCCATTCATATTATATTTTAAGAAGACAAAGTTTATAATCTTTTATATATTTTAAGTTGAATGAGAATTGGAATAATTGGGCCAGGTGAAGTTGATAAATACTGCAAGAGAACTAAAATAAATAAAAATAAATATGAAAAAATTCTTTCTGGTTTAGCTAAAGTTATTGCTGACAGAGGAGCTGAAATTGTGATTACCCCTGATAAAGGAAGCACCTCTGAATTATTTGGTTTAAAATATAAAGAACAAGGAGGTAAAAAAATTAATATTATTGCTCCTTTAGATGATAAAGAGTTTGGTTATAGCTGGGTAAATACAAGCATCGGAGATAATATTATTAATTGTGGAACTTGGAGAAACCAGCCAGAAAATCTTTGTGAAAATTCTGATTTATTAATTTGTATTGGTTGGGGAGGGGGAACTTTATGTGAAGTTTATTATACAAGGTGGTTTGGAAAAATAAAAAAAGTTTATATTATAAATGATTTAATTGACTCTAAACTGCCTAATTCTCTAGATGAAACATTTAAAATTACTGAATATATTGATAGTAGTCAATTAAAAGAAAAATTAAAATAATCAACAAACAATTTTCTTTTTAGGCATAATTATCTCATCAAAAACTTCAATCATTTTTTTTACAAAAAGATTTTCTTGATTAAGCTTGTATAATTTGGCATTTCCTATTATTCTTGTTGATAAAATTATTTTATTTTTTATTAACTCATCAAAAATTCTAAATAAAGTTGTTCTTCCTATTTCTGCCCCTTCTGCAATATCACTTATAGAATAGTCAAATTCTCTTCCTTCTATTAAAAATTCTAATACTCTTATTTGAGGGGTATCTCCTAATGCTTTTCTGAATAAGGTTTCCATATTTATCATAAATTAAGCATATTTATAAATGTTCCTATTTTGGAACATTACTGTTCCATATAAATAGTAAGTTTTAATTAGTTATATTTATTATTTGAATTATGGAATTAAAAGAAGTAATTATGAAGAGATTTCTGAGAAAATTAATGAACTTAAATATGTGGGGCGGCAAACATACTGAGATTAAAAATCTGCAAAAGGCTTTGCCTGATCATTTAAGAGGAACAAAAGAAATGAAAAAAGCAATAAAAGAATTAATAAACCTCAGATTTTTAAACATTAAACCTTCAACAGGTGAACTGCATGTTTCATTGAATCCACGGAAAGTTAAAGAAATTTACAAATTTTTACAAGGAGAACAAAATGAGCTTTGAACAAGACAAACAAAAACAATTAAGTAAAATTGATAAATCCTCAATTGGCAGTTGGGACTCTAAAATTAAACAGCTTTGCAATAAATTAAACAAGAGCAAAAATTATTATACAACTTCTAGTTGTGGGGGCAGGATTGTGCTGATTAAATCTTTGGATGAAAAATCAGAAGATGTTTTTCTTTTTAGAACTCATGATAAAATAAGTTTTAATGAATTAAAAAAAGCCTTGGAAAATATAAAATATAATGGTTTAGTTGAGTTTCAGCAAACAACCTGTATTTTGCATGTTGCTTGTGAGAGTTTGAAACATGCTCAAGATATTGTAAATAAAGCAAAATTTGCTGGATGGAAAAGAAGCGGGATTATAGGAGGAAAAAGAAATATGGTTGAATTACATTCCACTGAGAGTATAAGTTTTCCAATCATGGAAAATAAAAAAATACTAGTGGATGATAATTTTTTAAAATTAACTATTGAACAAGCTAATAAAAAATTAGAAAAAACTTGGAAAAAAATTGAGAATTTAGAAAAAATAATTTGAATTTTACCTAATATATCTTTTATTATATTAAATAGATTTTGTAAATCTTAATTCTCTTTTATTTATTTTGCTACTCTTACATCTCTCAATTATATCTTTATTAATAATAAATAAATATTTGTTTTTTATCATAAATTTACTATTTTTTTAACAAAATTATGATTTTTACTGAAAATTCTCTTAAACCTATATACTGCAGTATATATATCGATTTTAGGAAATATTTTTAAAGAATTTATTTATCTTTATATGATAATTTATACTCAATTTATTGAAAGGAGGTGTAAAAAAAGAATGGTTTTAAATATCGCAAAAGAGGCTATTGAGAATGTTGATACACATAGTATTAATTTTGATGACTTAAAAGCAGGAAAAGCTAATATCAAAGTTTTTGGTATTGGTGGAGCTGGCTGTAATGCAGTAACCTGGTTGTTTAATAAAGGAATCAATGGAGCTACAATTTTTGGAACAAATACAGATGCACTTCATCTAAGTATTACTAAAGCAGATGATAAAATCCTGATTGGTAAAGAACTTACAAGAGGCTTAGGTGCTGGTGGTAAAGCAGAAATTGGTAGAGAAGCTGCAAAAGAATCTATTTCTGAGCTGAAAAAAGCAGTTGCTGGTTCAGACATGACTTTTATTCTTGGTGGAGAAGGTGGAGGAACAGCTACTGGAGCAATGCCAGTAATAGCGCAGCTTGCTAAAGAAACAGGGGCAGTAGTAATTGGAGTTGTTACAATGCCATTTGAATGTGAAAAAGCAAGAATAGACAAAGCAGAATTTGGTTTGCAAGAATTAAGAGAACAGGTTGATACAGTTATAGTTATTGATAATAATAGATTAGTTGACATTGCAGGCCAATTACCTATACAACAGGCATTTGCAGTTGCTAATGAATTAATAAGTACTATGATTAAAGGAATTGTAGAAACAATTACTTTGCCTAGTTTAATTAATCTAGATTATGCAGATGTTTCTTCAATTATGAAAAAAGGCGAAGTTGCTGTAATTGGTATTGGTGAATCAGATTCAAGTGATAGAGTTAATGAAGCAGTTAGACAAGCTCTTACACATCCATTGTTAGACGTGGATTATAGAGGTGCTAATGGTGCTTTGATTCATATTACTTGTGGTCCTGATATGAAGTTAGAGGAATTCAGCCAAATCGGTAAATTAGTAACTGAAAATATTGCTGTAGAAGCGCAAGTAATAATTGGTGCTCGTATCAATAAAGATTTTGAAGGAAGAGTAAGAGTTATTACTATTATGACAGGAGTATCAAGCCCATATATTTTAGGTAAAAGGCATTCTAGAGGTTTTGAAGAAGAAACCCAAAGATCAGGATTTTCTGAATTAGGAATTGAATTTGTCAGAGATTAATTATACATTAATTTTTTATTTTGCCCCTTTGGGGCTTTTTCTTTTTTTCTAAGATATTGCTAAGTTCTATAGAAGATAACTCATTTTTAACTATTTCTCTTATTGATTTAGGGATAAAACTTTTTAAGTAACATTCTCTAAAGATAGATTGAGAATGATTTTTTAGAATTTCATTAATATTCTCTCTTAACCAATCTTTTTCTTTAGAATAAATCTTTAATAATTCCTCAACGATTTTGTTCTCAATATTTCCCAAAATTTTAGGTTCTCCAATTAAAGTTATATTTTCAAGTATAAAATCATCAAAAGCAGGAGATTCAAGATATAAAGTAGTTCCAGGTTTTATATGATAAGTTTGACTTCTATCTGTATCAGTAGAACAGGATATCGGTTTGCTTTTAAATAACCTATAGATAAATTCGCTTGATTGAAACCCCTCAAAACAATCATCATCTAAACAGTATCGAAATCCAGAATAAATTACTTTTTCCATTTTATTCTCCTAAAATTTCAATTGTAATTTGTGTTAAAGTTCCTGGTTTAAGCTGTTCTTCAAGTATTTTAGGCACAACGATGATTGCTTGATTACCATGCTTGGCAATCTTCTTTGTTATTGTGAATTGTTTAGTTTGCATTTTGTTTTTTTTCTCCTGAATAATATTCTAATTTAAAACCGTTCTTGTCAAAAGGATTTTGTATACTGTAAGTTTCAAAAAAATTATCCCCTTTAAAATCAATTCCTAAATAAATTGTTTGTGTTTGTGGGTCTGACCAGCCAGTTATTCTGTCTCCACGCGCGCTGAACTCAACCCTTTGCTCTAATTTCCCTTTAATATTGGGCACTAAAAAAGAGATTAAACCATATATAATTGCTCCAGCTACCACCCCTTTAACAAAAGTTTTTAGTTTCGTTTCTTCTGTGTTTAATATTATTACCATTTTAATTACTTCTGTATAGTCATTACTAATCAGTATTTTAAGTTATGTCAGCAGTATTACTTACGACAAATAGAAACTTTTATAAAGCCAGAAAATAAACAATTTGTTATGCAAGATATAGATGCTTTGGAAAGAGTAGGCTTAACAAAGAATGATAGAAAAGTTTATTTAGCTTTAATTGAGTTGGGAATATCTACAGTAAGTGATTTAACAAAGAGGACTAGTTTACACAGAAGCTATGTTTATGATATTCTTGACAAGTTAATTGATATGGGTTTAGTCAGCTTTACAATAAAAAATAAGAAGAAATATTTTGATACTGAAAATCCAGACAGGATTTTGCAAATTTTGAAAAATAAAGAACAGGAGATCAAAGAGAGTAAGATAGAAATCAATAAGATTTTACCAGAATTAGTAAAAAGACAAAAAATAAAAATAGAAAAACAAGAAGCAAAGATATTTATTGGTAAAGAAGGAATTAAAAGTATTTTGGAAGATGTTCTCAAAACTAAAAAAGATTTTGTTGCTTTTGGTGCAGAAGGAAAATTTAAGGATATTTTTAAGTGGTATTTTGATAATTGGCAAAATAGAAGAATTAAACTAAAAATTAGATATAAAATAATTTATAATAGCAGATTAAAAGGCAAAAGACCAACAAAAGAACAAAAACTAGTCAAAATCAGATTTTTACCAGAGAAATATGAATTCCCAGCAACAAACATAATCTACGGGAACAAAATAGCCATAATTGTATGGGAGATTAGTCCGATTGGCTTTGTTCTTGAAAGTGAAAAAGCAGTTAAGAGTTTTCTTAGTTATTTTGATTTGTTATGGGGTCTTGGGAAATAATAGTTTATGAACCCGAGAATATTTTTCTTATATTATTTTAAGAAAATCTTCAGGTAAAATTATTTTAATTCCTTTATATTCTTTTATGTTGAGCAAATGTTTGTCTTGGCTTACAATGTAATCTGCATTTTCTAAATGTAATCTGCATTTTCTACAATTGCTGCTTCAATAAATTTATTATCATCTGGATCGTCTTTAACAACATCTACTCTTTCTTCTGGTTCAACTAATTCTGCTTTCCATAAAAAGATACTTAACCATAATAATATCTCATCGAAGGGAAGCTTAATCTTAAAATTCATAAGAGTTTTAATGATTTCTTTAATAATTTCTGATGATATAACAAGCTTAAATTTGTCATCAGCCCATGCATATAAAACTTTTTCTGATGCGCCTTTCCAAAATATTCCAGAAACTATTACATTTGTATCTAAAATTACTTTCATTCTCTTTTTTCAGGCTATTTATTTCTAGCTCTCTTAATTGCTTCCCACATATCTTTTTCTGTAAGGCCATGTTTTTTCGCAAATTCGTGTGTTTTTATCATAAGATCTTCAAACTCGTTTTTAGTTGGTGCTTTTAGTCTCCTTAAAACAATTGCATCTCCTTGTTCAACTACAATAAACTTTTCTCCTTTCACTAGTTTAAGATGCTCTCTAAATAGCTGAGGTATTACAATCTGCCCTCTTGAACTCATGCTTGTGACTTCTACATTTTCCATTTTAACCTCCAATAAGTTTATCTTATTAGTAAGAATATCTTATTTAAATACTTTTCGGTTTTATTTTTTGGTAGTTTTAAAATTAGAGTATAATAATATTTAAAAACCAATTATTAATGATATTAGAATTAATATTTAAAAACCAATTATTAATGATTAGAGTATGGGAAGTTATTTAGATTACAAAGATGCTTTAGATGCTGCAAAAGCATTAAGATTGGCAAGTGAACATAAAGGTAGTCAGAGTTGTTTAGATTATAGAGATTCTCTTGATGCTGAAAAGGCATTAAGATTAGCACTAGAACATAACAGTATAGATGATATTATGAAGATTCTCTTGTCAGATAGTGCTAAAAATTAGTTCTTTAAAAATATTTTAATAATTTTTTAAGAATTATTTTTTAATGTGGGAATATTTTTGTTACAGGTTTTTTATACTTATTTCCATATTTCTCAAAATAAACAATTGTTCCTAAGTCTGCTTTTGGTTTTTGTATTGTTTTATCTGCTTTTGTTTGATAAGCAATTGGAAGAATTGCTTCTATCTCTGTATCTTCTGGAACCCCAAGAAGGTTCTTTGCTGTTACTTCTGAAAAAGCTCCAACCCAGCAAGAAGCTAATTTCATTTCTGTTATTTTTAATAAAAAATTTTCAATAGCTGCACCAACATGTTGTTTAATATATTTATCAGCTCTTTTATCATACATTAATTTTACTTTTTGAGAATTTGAACAAATAACAACAATAACCTTAGCATCTTTAACAAAATCCTGCTGGCAAGCATCTGCTAAATTGTTTATTGTTTCTTTATCCTCAACAACAATATATTTTATTATTGGAATATTTCCAGGAGAAGGGGCTAAATTTGCAGCTTCAATTGCATCAATTATCTTATCATATTTTACTTCTTTATCTGAATAATCCCTAATTGATGCTCTTTTCTTAATTACTTTATTAAAATCCATGTTTTAAATAGAAAAAAGAAGTATAAAAATATTGTGATTATGGTCTTCTGTATACCCTTATTTCTGTATGAGATGCTCTTCGTAATGATCTTAACCAGTAAAGTATTCCTATTAAGAGCAGGATTATTATAAGAATAGGAATTAAACCTGAAAATGAATCTATTGTTTTTGATAACACATCTGGTGCTTCAGTGAATAAATTATACCATGCCATGTTTTAATTAAGAAGAACATATATAAAAATCTTTATATGTAAAAATTTGTTGAGGGTTTTTTGCCTGATAAAATATCAAATACACTATCTCCTGCTTTTGCAATCATATATTTTTTTCCTGCTTTTGTTGCTAGTTCAGCACATTCAAGCTTTGATTTTAATCCACCAAAACCATTTCCAGAGCTTTTTACAGTATCATAAAATTCTGGATTAAAATTATTTGTTCTAATTATTATTTTTTTATTTTTTATTAATGGACCTTTTTCTGTATAGTTTATGAGAATATCAAAATTTAGGCTTCTCATAAGCTGCCATGAAAGAATATCATTATCTCCAAAAGATAGCTCTTCTATTGCAGTTGTATCATTCTCATTAACTATTGGAATTCCTATTTTCTTTAAGTTAGCATAAGCTTGCTTTACATTATCTAATCTTATTCTATGATTTAAGTCTTCAGAAGTCAAAAGAAACTGAGCAACATTTAAATTATATTTTGAAAATTCTTCTGCATAAGCTCGCATTAAGATTGGTTGTCCTATTGATGCATAGGCCTGCCTTGATGCTATATCCTCATCTCCATTTGCATTCAATTTAGCTTTACCAAGACCAACTGCTCCAGAGGTTACTATGATTATTTCATTTTCTTGTTTTATAAATTCTGAAACATCTTTTGCCAATTGCTCTAAAACATAAGTCTTGATTTCTTTTTTTTCTGAATCAAAAATTGCAGATGTTCCAAGTTTTGTTATGAGTTTCATTTTTATTTATCACAGAACTCTTTTATTTTTAGATTAATTTGAATATTACGTTCCCGAGAGGACTCGAACCTCTGACCCTTCGGTTACAACCTTCTCTAATCCCTTAGAGGGTAGGACTATACCATCACCTTAACAATGTTTTAGGTGGCAAGTGTCTAGTCTCTGCACCTTCCCATATTTTGTACTTTTTATATAGGCTTGGCTCAGGATTGCCTGTTCTAGGTTTCCCTGAATTTACTCGCTTTTCATTCCAAAGTTTCCTTTGGAAGCTGCTAACTTTTTCTCGACATGAAATATATATTCATGTCTTATATGTCTTACAGCCGAATGCTCTACCAGACTGAGCTACGGGAACATATTAAAGTGAGAAAAAAACAATATTTAAAGTTATTTGTTTAGATTTTTATAATCCTTTATTTTTTAATGTCTTTTAATATTAATTGGTCTTGCAGTCTTTTTTTCTTCATTTCTTTTTCAGCATGTGCATAAACATTAGCCTGCTTGCTTCCACAGATTAATGAAATAATTGCCTGCATAGCTTCTTTTATATCTTCTGCATCTCCAATAATGCCTACCTCATTATTTTTAACAGAAAAGTCACATCCAGTAAGATTATCTAATGTTTTTAATGTTTTTCCTTGTTTTCCAATTATTCTTGCTCTAACTCTTTCTAAATCTTTTCTTTTTGTTATATCTTTTATATGGAGTGTTTGCAAAATTATATCTTCATTTTTTAATAATAATGCTTTTCCAACTGAAAATCCTAAATTAATTGCTTTTATTACCTGAAGTGTGATAAATTCTTTATCTGGTTCTCCGTCTATAAACAGGTTTTTTCCTTGATTTGTTATTTTTACTTCAAGCTCTTGTTCAAGCTTGTTTTTGTTTTGAAGAACTTTTTGTATAAATTCTGTATAAATTTCTTGCATGCAAGAAATATGAATTATCTAATTTTAAACCTTACGCTTTCTAGACTTTTGCGAATCACACATAAAATAGGGTACAAGCATCCGAGGAAAACGCAAAAGTATAGGCTTTATTAATAATCTGATAATATGTTTTACATTAACCTAATTATTTATATATCCTATTTTATCATATATTTTATGAAAATAATTGGAATATCTGGAAGTCCAAGAGAAAAAAACACAAACTACATGCTAAAAGCAGTTCTCGATGCAACAGGACAGGATTATGAATTGATTCATTTGAAAGATTTAGAAATTAAACCTTGTTCTGCTTGTAAAGGATGCCATAAAACCTTTAAATGCATTGTTGAAGATGGCATGCAGAATTTATACCAGCAGATGTTAGAGGCAGATTATATTGTTCTTGGAAGTCCAACATATTTTGACAACGTCTCTGGGATTATGAAAAATTTTATGGACCGTTGCCTTCCATTTTATATTTCAAATAAATTGAGAAACAAAAAAGTGGCTTTAGTTACTGTTGGAAACTATAAGGGTGGTGAAAAATTAAGAGGCAATCAAAATATAGATCAAGTTGCTGAAATTAATTCTGTTGAAAAGTGCTTGCACACATTAGAATCTTTTTGTGCTCATCTTGGACTTAAAGTAATTGGAAGTGCCTATGCAATAAGAAGTAATCCTCAAGAAAAAGAAGAAGAACTTCTCAAATTAGGGAAAAAACTAATCTCTTAAAGACATACGTCGGAATTTGCTCAACTTCACATAAGCCTAACATTATGATATAAACTATTTTCTTAAAACTCTCTTTCAATATCTTTCAAAAACCCTTTTCTTTTTAGCCAGTCTATTTGTGCAGGAGTGTATTTGAATATAACATCTCCTCTTGTATCTGCATCAAATTCCCAGGGCTCTACTATTACAGTATCTCCTGGTCTTAACCATAATTTTCTTCTTAATGCTCCTGGAATTCTGCAGTTTCTTTGTTTTCCATCTAAGCATTTAACAATCATTCTATTTGCTCCAACTCTTTGCTCTATAATTCCTAAAACCTCTTTATTTCTTGGAATTCTAACTCTTACAAATACTGGTTCTTGCTGCTCTTGAGGAGTTTGCTTGTTTTTCTTGGATTTATCTTTAAATTTATTAAATGCCATATTAATTCTATTAAATTATGATTTAAAAATGCTTTGGGAGGGCTTTAGTTTTATTACAATTCCTGCTGATTGTAACTCAAACAGAATCTATTTTTTTCTTCTCACAACTTCATAGTTTGTTATTCTTAATTCAGTTTGAGGAATTGAGCCATCTCTTAAATTTACACTAATCATCTTTGTCCCTCTTCTTGAACAATTAAAGCCATTAAAGTTTGCGTAAGTGCCATACATATCTTGGAAGTACCCTGCATATTCCACATCCTTTCCTCTTAAAATAACTAAATCTCCTCGGTTAAGGTCTTCTGCTAAATTCTCTAAAGGTTTTAATGTTTTCATTATTTTTATAATGTGAGAGGATTTATAAGTAAATTGCTAATATAAACTATATTTTTAAGGGTATGTTTTACAGCAGAACCAAGGCAACAGGCACACTGTCAATTTTCATAATCCCTTCTTTTTTGATTATTCCTGCTTTTAATGCACATTCAACTGATTCTTTTCCTACTATATTAAAAGTTGCATCTTCTTTTTGCATATCCTTTAATATTTCAATAATTTCTGCTTTATTTTTTTCTTCTCCTTGAAAAAAACCAAACTTAACCTCTATTTGCCTAATTCCTTCTTCAAATTTTTTCCCTATTAAATCTGTATCTGCTAATGCAACTATTGTTCTATAAGATTTATGTATTTTAATCATCATTTTAATGATTATTAGAATTAATTGTTGTTTTTATACCTTTTTAACAATTAAATAAAAAAATCTTAAATTAAATAAACACTCAAAAAAACTTTATTTTTTGGGTGCCGTAAAAATTAACATTTTTCCGGAAATAAAAAATAAGCTTACTTAATCCCACCCATTCTACAAACAGTTGTTCCGCACTTAGGACATTTTCCTTTTGCTATTTTAGTGCCTCTTGAAGTTTTAGATTCTTTTGGGTTTTGGATTTCTACTTTTTTCTTGCATTTAACGCAGTATCCTTCTGTCATTTTTTACCTCCTTGAATTATTTAATTATCTATTATAAATAAATTAAAAAACATAGGTTTTTTGGATTTTTAAAGGTATTTGTTGTGAAGTTTGTGTTATTTACATGCTGGATTTGTGTATAAAACTTATATTAGGATTATATTTTCGCCCTCACACTATGTTTAGCACCGCAGGCTAAACAATGAATAAACAAAAAATCCTTGTCTTTTTTTAATTCTGTATCTGGTTTTTTACATTCTTTGCATATAACAAACTCTTCTACATATTGTTTTATTTTTTCATTTATTTTTGCAGAAGATATTTTTGTTTGCAAGATTAATTGATTTCCTTGCATTTTTCCAGAGCTGGCTAATTCTTTTAAAAGAAATTTTAACAAATGACTAATGTCTCTTCTTAAACAAGAGGCAATTTGCGGTATATTAATTAAAATTGTTTTATTTCCTTCTAAATGCCCTTCAATCTTAGGAATCTCAAATCTTTCAGAACTTCCAGTAATTGGCTTTACTTCTTTATATGCTTCATTTAAAAGTTTTTCATAATCATCTGCCATAAAAACTATAGAAATAAGGGGTTTATAAGGGTTTTTGATAAGGAGTTTAATTTACATTTTGGATAAATTTATAATCTATTTGTTTTTAAATATATCATGGCATTAACATCAGAACAAATTGAAGAAATTAAACAGCAACTTATTGCTCAAATTGAAAAACTTCCTCAAGAAAATAAAGAAGAAATTAAACAGCATATTCTTGATTTAAATGAAGAACAATTAGAAGAATTTTTAAAACAAAACAAGATTAAAATAACAGAATCAGGACAATTACAACAAGAACCTTCTAAACAAACAACAAGCCAGTGTATTTTCTGTTCAATTGTAAAAAATCAGGTTCCTTCATATAAAATTGCTGAAACTAGCAAAGCAATTGCAATTTTAGAAATAAATCCTTTATCCAAAGGCCATTCTATAATTATTCCACTACAACATATTAAAACAGACAAACTCCCAAAATCTGCATTATCCTTAGCTCAAAAAATAGCTAAAAAAATAAAAACCAAATTAAAACCAGAAGACATTAAAATTGAAACCTCAAGTTTTCAAGAACATTCTATGGTTAATGTAATTCCTATCTATAAAAATGAAAAATTAGAAAAACACCAAGCAAAAGAATCAGAACTTAAACAGCTTCAATCAAAGCTTGAAACAAAAAAAAGAAGCCCAAGAAAAAAAAGTTCAAAAACAGAAACAAAAACCACACAATCAATAAATAATAATCTTCCTCAAATAACTTTTAGGATTCCTTAAAATAAAGCTCAATTTTAAGAAGATAAATCTAACTTAAAATTTTCTACTTTTCAATATTTCTCAATCATTTAAAGTTATGAAGAACAGTTTATCATTTAAAAATTTCTACGGAAATTTTTAAGCCACAAAAATCTTAAGATTTTTGATGTTTAAATCTATTAATCAAAACTTATCCTTATCATCTTCAAGGCTTTATCAACTCATCTTTATAGCTAAATCTCCTATCAAATTATTAAAATCAACAATAAATAATCAAAACCACCACCAATATCTCCAAATTAAAAATAATAACCCAACAAAACCAAACAAAAAGCTTGGAGTAAAAGGAATTCCGTATTTTATAAGTATTTTTTTCTTGCATTTTTTCTGTATTATCTCTAATTCTTTTGCAGAAACCCCTTCCCAGTTTGATTTTATCTTCTTTCCTCCAACTAAAACATCTTCATATAACCAGTCTCCTTCAGTAACTTTATCTGGATTAATTCTTTTAACCATGGAACTTTCTTCAATAGATTTAGAAAAAACAAACAATATAGGAAATAATAAAACAATTAATCCAATTAAAATAAAAATTGTCTGATTTATAATAAAAGCAAAAACTACCCATAAAACAACAAAAACCAAAGCAAACAAAAACATTTTTTGATAAATTTTCCATTGTTTTAAAAACTCTTTTTTAAAATTTTTCCAGTTCATAATCATTAAACAAAAAGCCCATATTAAAGAATAAACACTTCCTCCTAATAAGAATAATAAAATAAATACTCCAAAAATCTTAAAATTCAACATCCAGTTATAACTCAAAGGAAGAATAACTCCCAAGGTCATTAAAAGTTTTGCATCTCCTCCTGCAAATAATCTTGAATAATAAAATAAATTATGCAAAATAAAAAAGATTGCAAGACCAATTAAACCATTTAATACAAACCAATAATTCCCATTAAAAATAAAAACACCCAATCTATAAGCAAGTGCAATTGGAATCAAAGAAAAATTCCATAAATTATCAATTTCCCTCCTACGCAAGTCTTGCAACACAGCCACAATAATCCAAATCAAACCTAATAAAATCAAAAACCAATTTTCAGGATTTAATATTTCACTTACCATTTTTCTTTCTATAATTAAACAAAAATGACTTATAAATATTCTGATATTATTAAGCTCAATCAATTATCTGCAAAACTTAAAAATAAAGTGTTGTTAATTATAAATATCAATTAAATTTATATATTTCAATTGTTTTAAGAATTTATGAAAAAGAGGACATTAAAAGTATTGCAACTAATTGCGTGGATAATGGGGTTTATAGCATTAGGTTTGTTAATTTTGGGGATAATTAGAACATTAGTCTCTTAAGATGAAAGTAGGAAAAACATTATCAATATTCTCTCAAATAATTAATTTTGCAATATTTATATATATCACAAAACCCTAATGGGTTTTGAGATTCCCAAAAAAATCTACAAAAATAACAAACAACTATGACATAAATGTTATAGATTTTTTTAAGGATTTACAATAACTCTCCTTAAATTAAATGTTTTGGATATCACTGGATTGTTGATAAGTGCTTTTGGATTGCTCTCTTCATTAGTTACAAATATAATTTCTGTTTTAGAATCTAATGATAAATAATAAATAACATCAAAAATCATTTAGAGAGCTTATTATCCCCCCTAACCCTGTTATGCCCGCCCTTTTTATACTTATTATAGCGAGCTTTAGCTCGCTTATCATTCTTAGTTTTCCTTTTTCCATTAAATCCATAATCCATAGTTATTTCTCCTAAATTAGATATAATCTAATAGCAATAGAATTATTTAAATGTAATTATTTAACACTACATTTAGGATCCTTAGTACCATCCCATTTACAATCTGAATCGCCAGTACAAGTAGCCTCAATTATTATTGCTTCACATTTAGCTTTTTTTACAGCAGCTATTTGTTCAGGGGTACAATCAATACTGCAAGCATCTAAACCATATTTAGTTCCTTCTAATCCCTCACAATTCACAGGTATAGGGGCTTTTGCTTTCCCATTAGCATCTGCTTCAATTAAATTTCTAGTCTTGCAATAATCATACTGACTGTTTGTTGTACAAGATAACTGACAGCTTTGAATAACTGTTTGAACATTAACTTTTCCTCCGCCAAAACCTGTAATTTTCTCCCATAAATTTGACCAGCCTGTTGAAAATCCATAAACCAATATAACAAGAACAACTAAAGCTAAGATTATTATAATAATAGTCCCAATAGTCATCTCAGCCCCTTTTTTGCTTTTCATCTTATTCTCTTTATTTAAAAATTTCTTTGGGAAATTTTTAAGCCACAAAAATCTGAAGATTTTTGATGTTTAATCTAAATATTTACACTTTATAAATCTTTTTCAAAGGTTTTTTTGTAAGCATAAACAATATTCATATCTTGAATAGGTTTTTCATCTATCCTAATATCTAAATTAAGGATTATTTTTTTCTTGATACTATCAAAAATAAGGTTATCTGCTTGCTCATTAACTTCTTTTAATTCTTTTATAGTATAATTCCCGCCTTTTTGTTTATATTTTTCTAATTCAATCTTAAACTTTTCAATAAATTTATCTTTTCCTTCATTAATATCAAAATTTTTAATAACTTCATCTAAAATGTCATTAATATAAAAATCCATTTGATTTTCCTTTAAATAAACACTATTTAAAAAAGCATAATTTTCTATTTTTGTTTCAATTTTTCCCTGATTAATATTAAAAACAAATAAGGTTGCTCCTGCTAATACCACTGCCATTAAAACAAGCAAGGTTATTGCAACATCTGCTTTTTTATTTATGAGCATCTTTGGATCCCTCCTATACCTAATTTAATCTTAATTTTATTATCCCCTGAAAAAATAATAATTTCAGGCCCATAATTCAAAAACTCCTTTTTTTGATATTGATTTAGATTGGTTAATTCAATTGTTTTTTGATTGATAACCACCTCACTATACATCCCTGCTCTTGAATCTCTTTTTGAGGCCTCTTCTATATTTTTCTTAAATTCCTCTAAACCATATTCTGCATGAAAAAAATAACAACTCTCTTCTTTCAAATTATTTTCTAAAATTTGCTTAACCTCTTGACCAATTTTTAATTTTACTTCTTTATCTCCTAACAAAGTCCATTTTTTAATAAGCTGGCTTATTTTAATTTGCTGATTATCATAATTAATTTTATTATTCAAAACTTCAATTAATGATCTTTGAGCCTCTAAACCAGTACTATCACCTCCCACAGTTATAATAGGAACCTCTCTTTTTCCAGCAATAATAATTGAAGCACTTATAAACAGCAAAATTATAAAGAATATAATTATAAATGCAACAAACCAGGTTAAAGTAGCATAAATTTGAGATTTTTTATTTTTAAAAATTTCTTTAAAAATTTTTAAGCCACAAAAATTTGAAAATTTTTGATGTACCATAATCAAATAACAGAAATTTTCCCTCCTTTTTGATTTGAAGCAGCTAAAATAATTAATCTCACATTTTTATCATTAAACAAAGCAATTTCTTGATTTTCAGAACATCTCGGAAATTTTTCAGCTTCAACTTTCTCTTGAATTTTGCAATCTTTTTCAAAAGAAGGGTTTCCTTTAGAAACATTGAAGATTAAATTTTCAGAGTCATATACTGAGATATTTAAATAAAAATTGCTTCCTTTTTCAAAAACTTTTGAATTTAAATTACAAAAATCAAAAATATTAAAATTAGTATCAAGAATATTTTCTTTCAAATAACCATTATCAATTAAACAATCAATAATTCTCTCTGCTAAAACATTTGCTTCAACTTCTTTAATATTAACCTCTGCAGAAGAATAAATTAAAACTCCAATAACAATTCCTCCTGCTATAACTGCTAATACAAAAAACCACCATACAGATAATAATTTATCTGCTTGCTTATTCATTTTTTTTCTTTTATATAGATTAATAATAAATTTTTTTCTGATACAATAGAAACATTACTGTCAGAAAAATATTGATAACTATATCCTCCTTTTTGTTTTAAATTTACTTCTACACTATTTTCTTCTTTGTTTAATTTAACAATTTTTTCTATTGGCTGCTTGTTTTTTTCAGCAATCTCGATATATTTACTAATATCTAAAGAGACAATAATAGTTGGTTTTGCATTATCAATAATCAAAGCAATTTCCTTTGCAAGAGTTTGCTCATAAACAAATTCTCTATTCCCAGAACTATATGCAAAAATAAGCATAACAACAAAAAAAACTAGATTTAAAACTAGAAAAATAATTGTTTCCAAAGGGAGTTTTGCTTTTTTATTTTTTTTGTTCATTTTTCTATTTTTGCCTGCATCTTTTTTCTAAAAAGACGCTTTTAAGGGATACTTTCTATAACAGAACAATAATGAGAAAGATCTTCTACATCATAATTTACAGTTCTCACAACAGAACAACCATCTCTTGCTTTGTCTCCAGTTGAAATATCACCACAATATCCAGCAGTTACTGCCCTATTATGACCAACAGAACCATATTGATAAATTCCTAAAATTGCCCCTAATGTCAAAGTTACATACCAACCACTAACAGCAGCACCAACTGCTTTTGTAGCTACTACAGGGGCAGTTAAAAAAGCTGATCCAATCCCAATCCCAGCAGTTTTCAAAGTATTGCTAATAACTTTTGTATAAATTGGCGCAGTAATCTGCATGAACATTATTGATAATTCTTCTCCTTTGTCTGGTTCTTGACTAGAAAATTCCTCAGTATCTAATTTAAATTGTCCATCTACAAAAGTAATCTTATCACCAACTTTTTCAATATCAACTAAAGTTAAACTTTCTCCTACTGAAATCTTTCCACCCTCTCCAGCAAGATAACCATAATAAGAAACATTTTGATTAGGAATTGCATGTCTTTGCATGTATTTCATAACATCTATCTTGCTTAAATCAATTCCTGCTTTTTCCAAACTTACTTTATCAAATGCAATTCTATTGCAAATTACACAAGAACTTCCAACATCTCCTACCCCATATTTTTCAGCTAACCATTGACTAAAAACTTGAATTTTACCCTCCCCCATCATTTTCCAGCAATCAATAATCTCTCTTGCAAGAATTTGCTCAATTTCTTCAGTGTTTCTAACCTTCATTTTAGTTATTCCTTTAAGATTTTCAAATTCCTTGCAACTACCACCAATCAAACCAGAAGTAATGCATATTTTATTTGTTTTGCACTTTAAAGGAACATATTCTTTTGCACCTGCAAGAGAAGGTAATGTTGCCCTGTAAATAACACTTTGATGACAGACTTCTTCATCTACCCTTCCTGTCCAATCAAACATTACAAAAAAATAAAAAACAATTGCAAATCCAACTACAAGAATAATTATCATAACCAGCATATTCATAGTCATTGAACCTTTTTTTTCTTTTATCATATTCTTAATCAGCCTTTGTTTTTAATTATTACTAAGTAAGTATCTTTCTTAATAAAAGACCAATACCCACAAGCAAAATAATAAATAAAATAATCCAAGGTAAATTATCCATTAATTCATCCATTTGTGCCTTTTTGTTTTTAATCATTTTTAATAAGTTATGGTGCAACAAATCCTCCTCCTGAACCTGGTTTTATTTCCCATTCACCTATTTTCAAGATAATAGAATACTCTTTTCCATTTGAATCTTTAATTTCAAGTTTTTTATCTAGAGAATTTTGATAAAAAGTATAATCTTGAAGATTGCCTATAATTTCATTACCTTCATTAAAAAATAACTGCAATTTTATTCCTTCATCCTCATGGCGTATTATTTGAAATATCCCACTTTCTTTTTTAACTGAAAAAAATTCTTTTACTTTATTTGTGATTTGAGTTACTAATCCCATATCAGTCAGTTTATTCACATACTCTATGCATAAGTCTTTAACTGTTTTTTCCTCATTTCCTTTAAATTCAAGAAACTCATTAAAAAGATTTGAAACTTTTATAGAAGCTTCAGTTTTTATATCAATAACTTCTCCATTTCTCATAAGGTTTATATTCATTGGAATGTCTCTAAAAGAAATACACTTCTCATAAAGTGAAGGTTTGGCTAAAGGAAAGTTGCATACTGAATCTATAACAACACTCTTTTTTGGAATTGAATGTGCACCTTTAGTACAACAATCTTCCATGCTCTTAAGGAGATTTTCTTCAGAACAAATGCATATTCCATTATTATAACTTAAAAAATACCATTTTTTTGGTGCAACAACCAAATACTCTCCTTTCCCCCCTTCCCCTAAACTATCAATCTTAGCAACAATTTCCTTAAGACTTTCTCTTGCTTGTTCTAAATCTGTTTTTTTTGTAAAAATCCCATATAATCCAGCAGCAAGAATAATTAAGATAATAATGCATACAAGTGCAAGCACCATTTTAACAACTTCTTCTGCCAAAATCTCTGCTTTTTTATTTTTCATTTTTTTGTTTAAATTCATCAACCTTTTTCCTTATTTTGTTGTAATCGATTCTTAAATTTGTTTCTAACCCATACCATTTGTTAGCTGCATCTATAAATAAATAAGGATTTTTTCTTGACAAAACTTCTTTTTTAGTATTTGAAATAGAAATTCCATAATGGAGTGCATTTCCCTCAATAAACCAAATAGAACCATCAGGATAAATCTCTAATAAATCCTCTCTATCAGGGGCAAGTCCATCAACACCCCACCAACCTTCTCTATATCCATTAACTTGTATAAAATCTTTTTTATTTTTTAAATACAAAAATTTAACATCACTATTTTTAAGATTAATATAAGGGTATATCCCTATAAAATCTAATTCTCCAGAATTAACTGCTAAACTTGGATCAATATATTCTAACTTCCCACCAACATTTTCAGGCCAAGCTGGTTTAGGTTTTGCAGGTTCAGCAACTCTGCAAATTTGATTATTAAAAGCAAGATATGCATTTTCTAAATAAGGTAAAAGGGATAATTCTAAAATTTTTCCTTTAAATCTTGTTCTTTGATAAATTTCAGATTCTAAATCAAGCAAAATTGGTTCAACTTTAATTACTCTTTTATTAACAGTTGCAACTAATAAATCTTTTTTAAACCAGTCCCATCCAGTATATTTATCTTTCTGATACAACCAAATTTTTGCATCAGTTTCACTTCCTTTCCAGTAAAGCCTAGAAACCAAAGCACGTTTATCATCAATAATAAAATTAATATATTGTTCTCTAAAACCAAGATCTCCTCTAAGAGGTCCTACAAATCCTACTTTTGAAGCATCTGGACAAATTCCAGCAAGTTCTGCATCTGTTAATTCACTATACTGAATCTCTCTATCAGTATCATTATATTTATAGTCAGGCAGAGATCTTACAAAATCCCAGATTCTCGGATTGAAAATACAAACTAAAACAACAGCTATCACTATGGCCACTAAAAGAAGTGAAATTAATTGAGTAATAGTCACATCTGCTTTTTTGTTTTTTAACATTTTATCCAAACCTAAATAAATCTCTAATTTTATTTATAAAACCAAGACCTTTTCCAGTAAGTATCATATATCCAATAAAAACAACAACTAAAACAGCTAGTGCAAACAATAACCACCCAAGATTTTCTTGTAAAAATTGTCCTTTCTTATCTTTAATCAATTTTCTTATTTTATTTTTCATTTTCTTTGTTTTTATTACTGACTTCTTTCATTAGTGATTTTATAAACTATTTTTAAGTGGAGATGAACAGCTTCTCTTAATATTCTCTTATCCAGCTTAATTTGTTTTTATATAGTTCTTATTTGTTTTTTTTGATATTATAAATAATTTAAGTTTGCTTCAGCAGATTAAGCATTCTCAATCCAGCTTTAACTCTGTACTCTCTTATTATTAATTTAGGTTTACTATTAACAAATAATCCCCTCGCAATTCAATTTGTTTATTCTATTATTAGTAAAGCTTTTATCAGCCAGCTCAATGCAGGTAAAAACCCCTTCTGCTTTCTTATCTCCTTCATAATATTTTACTTCTTTTTTATCACAACAAAAAGCATAATTAGAATCACTACTGCTTAAAACATTACAACTTTCAATAACAGCATCAACATTAGAATAAACAAAATAACTTCTTATTTTTCCAAAAAGATCTTGCGAACTTTGAGTGAAAAAAGCAAAAAGAAGAACAACTGCAGCAACACTTAAAATTAAAAGCATGATAGTTTCTAAAGTTAATTGAATAGCTTTTTTATTCTTCCTTTTATTTATTATCCCTCTCTTTTCCATATATTATACACAAAAACAAGATTAATAAATTTAATCTTATTATTAAACCATATTATCAAACCAATACTCTATTAATTATTTCTTGCTTTGCAGGCATAATCTATTCATAACCTACTTTATTAATAATATATTATAAGAAGATAAGGTTTTTGTCAAATAATAAAGATGAACTTCTTGATATTAATTTTTATACTAATTATTAATAATTTATCCTTTCATAACAGCAACAGGAACAAGTTTAACAACTAAATTTCCAATCCCTGCTTCATGGCTTACTCTTACAACTTCATCAATATCTTTGTACATCTGAGGAGCTTCTTCACTTAATCCTTTCCAGCTTCCTGCTTCAACATCAATCCCGCTCTTATTTAATTGGTTTTTAACATCTTCTCCTCTTATTGATTTTCTTGCAGAAGTTCTTGAAGCAACTCTCCCTGCACCATGAGCTGTACTTCCAAATGTTAAATCCATTGCTTTTTCAGTTCCAATTAAAACATAACTCGCAGTTCCCATGCTTCCTGGAATTAAAACAGGCTGATTAGGAAAACTTCTTGTTGCACCTTTTCTCATAACTAAAATTTCTTTTTCTTTTCCATCTATAATATGTTTTTCAATCTTTGCAATATTATGGCAGACTTCATAAACAGTATCTATTTTTATATCTGGAAAATAATGTTTCATATTTTCTCTAACCCAGTGAGTTATAATCTGCTTATTTGCAAATGCAAAATTTGCAGCACAATTCATAGCAGAAAAATATTTTTTCCCCAACTCACTTTTTATAGGAGCATTAACTAATTCTCTATCAAATTCAGGCCATCCATATTTGTCTTCCATCAATTTTATATAATCACTCGCTACTTGATGCCCTAATCCCCTGCTTCCGCAATGAATCATAATAGTAATTTGTCCTTTTTCTAATCCAAGTTTTTTAGCTGTTTCAGAATCAAAAACACTATCAACTTTTTGAATCTCTAAAAAATGATTTCCTGCTCCAAGAGTCCCTAACTGCCCAATTCCTCTTTGTTTTGCTCTTTTACTAACATCATCTGGATTGCATGGACTTAAACACCCATTCTCTTCTAAATGCTCTAAATCTTCCTTAAACCCATAACCATTTTCAACAGCCCATTTTGCACCTTTTTTCAAAACCTCATCAAGTTCTTTATAACTAATATTTAAATTGCTTCCTCTACCAACTCCAGAAGGAACTGCTCTAAATAAAGAATGAAGAACCTCTTTTTTATTTTTAATATCTTCAATCTTTAAATTAGTTTTCAAAAGCCTGACAGAACAATTTGAAACAACAAGCCCATTAGCAATAAAATTATGATTTTCATTGCTGATTGTGAAATCATATACTAAATCATTATAATCAATTTCTTCTTTATTTTCAATTTCATCCCAAATAAATCCATTTTCACCATAACAATATTTTTCAACAAATTCATTAAATGAGATAAAACAGTATGCTATTCTGCTTCCAGTTCTACCGTAGTCCTGATGATAAATTGCTTTATCAATAAAATACTTGTTGGAATATTTATCCTCTAAAGAGGTTATTATCTGGCTTTTTGTAAATCCATTTTGTTTCATTTCTCTTGCTTTTTTCATTGTTTCTTCCCTAAATTCTAAAATTTTTTCTTTTTGTTTAAGCCACAAAATTGCTGCATTTGATAATCTTCTCTTTTTTATATTGTATTCGTAGTTTATTTTAGAGAAAAAGTTAATAAGATTTTTTGAGTCGGAATATAGCATTAATCTTATTCTTGTAGATTTTGTGCCATTTAATTCGTCCTGCCTGTATTTTATTAAGACACTTTTAATCTCAAATTCTTCAAGTATAGCGGAAATTTGATTAATAAAATTAAGGCCATACAAGGGATTTTTTTTATTTAAAGAGTAGATTAATCCATAAAAATTAAATTTTTGATTTGTTGCAGTCCTTGGAGAGCTTAGTTCTGCCCCGAATAAGCTTGCTAAGAATAATCTTTTATGCCATCTAATAGAATTCATAATCCATTCTGGAATTTTATAATCTTGTTCTGCTTTGTTTCCTTTAGGAGTGCCAAGAAGATGTAATAAAATTGTGAGGGCAGAAGAACTGCAATGCAAAGAATCTTCTATTCGTTCAAACTCATATTTATTATATTGTGTTTTTATCATATGCTTTCTTTTTCTTGAATATAAATGAGCGCAAAAACCGACTTTTTTTAAATCTTCTTTAATTAATTCTAAATCCTCTTTCTTTCCATAAAATCCTACTTGAAGATTTTTGTTTATGCTTAAGCTCCCATCTCCAAAGATAAAACCCATTAATTTTATTATTAAGGGTATTTTTGGGTTATCTAAATAAAGGGGCAGTAAATCCAATTCTTTTAATTTATTTTTTATTTGCAATTTTGAAGTATAACTCCTGTTTAAATTATCAATATCTTGCTCAGATACAAGCAATATTTTTTTTGGTTCCTGATATTCGACTCCCTCAAAAGGATATGTTAAAATCTCTTCTCCTTTGTTAATCTCTTTAATTTTCTTCATTCCATTTTTTGTATAAATAGGGTGTTCTTCTGTTGCTAAAATTTCAGTTCCAGATTTTGTTTTAATCTTAATTATTTTATCAGAATTTTTAGCCATAAATAGTGAAATTTTAGAATTTTCAAGTTTCAATTTTTCTTTGTTTAATATGTTTAAGAATTCTTTTTTAATATCTTCAAAATCTTTTATTTTTTTCCAATAACCAAACTCAGTTAGAATTTTTGAGTCTCCACTCAGGCAGTCAATATCATAACCAACTCCTCCAGGAGAAATAATCCCAGAATCTAAATCAAACCCAGCAACACCCCCAATGCAAAATCCATATCCAGTGTGCATGTCTGAAAGCCCAATTGAATATTTTTGTATTCCAGGAAGCATTGCTACATTTGCAACTTGTTTTAGGGCATCTTCTTCAACTAATTCTAATAATCTTTCAGACAAAAATAACCTCCCAGGTACAAGCATATTTCCAGTTTTAGGCAACTCATATATACTATCATCAATTTTCTTTAATTGTTTTTTATATTCCATATTTTTATTAATTTAATTTAGTTTAAATACATTAGGTATAAGCTTTAATTCTATTAGTTTTTTTACTTCCTCTTTTTTGTTAATACTTAGTTCATAATAAGGAGTCCCTAACCCACTAACATATCGATTAATTAAAGGTTTAATATCATAAAATTTTTTTAGATAATAACTTAGCTTTTGTAGATTTTCTTTTTCTTTTGAAAATAATCTTATATATTTTTGTTTTCTAATTCTTATTTTATTTTTTAACAAGATATAAACAAATTTTTTACATTCTTTTTCATCTTTAGGAAAATTCCATTTATATATAACAAAATCATTTAAAACCTCTTTTAATTTTTCGACTTTTTTAGGATGTAAGAACCCTATTTGTTTTGCAAATTTTTTTAAATTTTCCTTCCCATAAATAAATATCCTATAAATATTCCTTTTATCATTATATTTTTTAAAAGTTTTAATTCCAAAAATATTCAGAGCAGAAATAACCTGATTTAATCCTTTTTCATTTACGCAATCTGCTCCAATATGCCTATTTTGATGCGTTTTACAAAAAACCCATCCTTCACAATCAAAATATGCTCTTAGCCAAGCTTTTGCAAGTTTATTATTTAACTTAGGCATTTTCCATTCCCAGGAATAAAAACTTCCAAATCTTTTAATTAGTAATTCATAAATTTCTCTGCTTCCTTTTTGGCATCTCTGCCCTTCATATAAACATGGTTTTACCCCAAAAACTTTTTCAAATCTTTCTTGGAAATCTTTTAATAAAATAAGATTTGTATTCCTAAAACCTATTTTATAATATTTTCGTTTTTGTGTTTTAGGATTTTTTATAACATATCCATCAGCACATAAATAAGCATGAACCGCAGCAAGATTTTCGTCAATTTTCATAAATAATTAAAGAAAAAAGAGTTTAAATACCTTATGTTTATCTGGTATAATTAGGAGGTTTCCCATTCAACTTCACTTATTTTCTTGATATCAATTTTTTCCATTTCTAATACAAGAGAAAAGAGTTTTTATATTTTTTTAAATTCTAAAAACAATTAGTATTTCATAAATTTCTAATGTCTATGCGTTCAAAATTATAATCTCTTGGGGCATCATAATTAATTTTAACTTTCAATCGTCCATAAGCTGGTTTATTCCCAACTGCTATTTTAATATCATCAACTAACTTAACTAATCCCTGATCAGCAGATATTTCAATCTCATCTAAACCTTTAATACCTTCTATCTTAAATTTGACTTTTTTGTGGGGGTCTTTACCTTTTATATTTAATATAACTATACTAATACACTCCCCTCTACCTTCTATTTATGTTCCTTCCCCTACTTCTTGTGCTCGAACCAAACCCATAACCAAAATATCTCTTTATTTTTTAAATATTTGAGTATATTCAATTATATTCTTTATAAAATCGATAATTATATTATATAAAATCTTTACACATCCACTACAACCTGACATATATAAACTTTCCCCTCTTTTTTTACAAACATGCTATTATAAGTTATAGCTTTAACATTATTTGAAAAATTATAATTTTCAGCATTATCCCCAATTACTTCTGCAATTAATTTATATTCTTTATTATGGTTATATTGCTCTTTATTACCATCTTTAATAACTTTCAAGGCTAACTCATCCTTGCTAGATTTATTATTTTTATTATTAATTATAATAAGATTATCTTTAATATTTATCTTATTAATTTTGCTTAAAACAAAATTTTCTGAATCTAATAAAAAAAGAAATTCTTCAAGAAAATTATATAATAATGCTTCTTTATCTCTTCCTTTAACTTCAATTTTCTTTTTAATTACTGGCTTTATTTTAATTTTTTTTGTCATAACCTCTTGTAAAGCATAAGCAGAGTTTTCAAAAGCTTTTTCAATTGTTTTTCCAAATGCCTGAAATTTAATATCAGCTGTATGCTCAAGAAATTTATATTTCATTTTTTTAAAATTTTGTTTATTTTTATATTTGTAAGTTTTGTAAATTATCTACTTCAGCTTATCTCTCATAACATATATTTTCTTATTAATCACTAATAACTAAAAAAGATTCGATATTTATAATTAACTAATAAATGCAAAATAAATAAACTCTTCATTTCCTTTAATAACCTTAAATTATTTATTCCATCTCTTAATTTATTAAAATAAATAAATTTTTAGTATTATAAGTTATAGAATTATTAGTTAATTACGCACCAGGAGCCACCAACCCTCTTAATGCAACACTTGCTAATAAAGACAAAGCGATTACAGAAATAAAAGCAGTTATTAAATATAAAACAATTCCTTTCATTAAGTTCTTGCCTGTTTCATAGGTTTTCTTTAATTTATCTTCACCAGCATCAATTGTAACTAATGTTCCTGTTAATACAAATATTATCTGTACAATATAAAGCCCAATTGCAATTTGCATAAAATAAGGAGGAATCATATTCTGTAGACTAAATAAACCTCCTTCTCCAATAATACCTTCGAGATTAAAACCAATACCAAAACTATCGCCTCCACTAAACTTCAAGAAGCCCTCTAATTGTCCTAAAATTCCTGTTATCATGCTTGCTAATCCAACAACAATTCCAGCTAATAAAGGAGCTAAGAAAGTCATATTGCTTCTCATATCACTTACAACATCTGCTAACAAATCTCTTAATCTTTCATTAATCTTTTGTATATCTCTGACATATTCTGAAATACTCATTAAACTTTGAGCTGCAACCTTTAATCCTTTTTTAACACTCTGAATTAAAATCCTCATGCTTGTTGCAATTAAATTTGAAGGATAATAAACTAAAGCCCCTCTTTTTGGATTAAAAATAGCTTCTTCTAAACTCATGCCCATTGATTGAATATTTGTGTTAACTATCTGAAAAAACTTTTCTGTTTTTTGTCCTTTAGAAGATTCTGCAACTTTTGCAAATGCAATCTCAGCAGGGATTCCATCCCCTAATCTATTTCCTAAAACAAATAAACTACTATTAAATTCTTTTTCTAAATCTTTTGTTTCATCTCTTAACTTAATTAATTCTTTTGTTTTTAATGAAAAACTTAATGCAAAAAACATTGCAATTGAAAAAGGAATAAACAAGCTTAATAATAAAGAAAAAAATCCAAAGGGGCCGATTATAGTTCCATTCTTTTCTATAAATCCAAATAAATTCCCATTTCCAAAAACTCCTAATCCTAAATCTGTAAGAGCATAATCAGACTTTATTCCAATCCATTCTGGAATAGGAGTATAACCCATAATCAAAGGAACTAATCCTAATAATAAGAATGGAAAACAAATCCAAAATGCTTTCCAATAAGGCGCATTACTTTTGTATTTATAATAAAAAGGATTTTTTTCTAATAAAGTTGTTTCACCATATCCTCCTGGCCTCTTTAGCATTATTTGTAATGTTAAATAAAAAACTAAGAAAGGAATTATTAAATTAAATAGTACAAAAACATGAATCCAATTTATCATTCCATTTAATAATGTAGATGCTAAAGGCAATAAAGCTAATCCAAGAGTAGGAAGCACAATCCCAAGCATATAAAGATTTGTTAAAGGTGCTTTTATTGTATAAGTATATTTTAACATTTTTTCATGAACTCCATCTAAAATAACTCTTAAAGCCCTTTCTAAAATCTCTATTCTTCTATTTTCATCTGGCTCATATAAGCTTGATTCAATTAAATGAAAACTTTCAACAAATTCCATGTTTGTTTCTCTCCAAGAATCTAAATAACTATCTAAACTATCTTTAATAGAACTAAATTTTCCAGTTTCAACATCCCATAAAACTTTTCTGAAATCCAAAGACAAAGGAGCATCTATATGCTGGCCAACAAAACTAATTGCTCTTTCCAGATTGCTTGTGTGCTTCATATAAATAACAGTATAAAGAACTGCAGGAACCATCTGGCTTCCTGCTTTTAATCTCCATTTTATTGCTAATCTTCCTGGCATAGAATAAAAATAATAAAATAAGAAAAATGAAGTAATTAACATTAAAAACAAAAATAATAATGGAAAAGGAGATCCTAATAACCAAACTGCAATGCTTATTAAAATTCCAATAAAAAAAACAAGAAGAAAACTTATCATTGCAAGCCCTATTACTTCTCCAGGAATAAGGTCTAAATGAGCTGCACTTAATTGCTTGCTGATTCTAATTTCATCTTTTACAGAAAGTTTAATCTTAATAAAACTTCCTAAACTTTTAACCCATTTCTCATATCTTGAAAGCTCAGGCATCATATCACTTTTAAACTGAGAATAATCTTTTGAAACAGAAACCTCTTTCACATCCCCAAGATTATTGCTCCCAGGAATTATCTGAGGATTAATAGATTCATAGCCCTTTATTTCTTTTTCTATTTTTTGAGAATATTTCTGCAAAATCTCATCAACTTTTTTATCTGCCATATTAACCTCTTTTTATAAAATATTAAACCAAAACCCATTTATTAATATTCTCATTACATAAAATTATTATAAAACCAATCCCAATTTCTTTGATCTTCTTTAAGACTTGAAATAGTCTTATCTCGGTTAAACCTTATGCCTAACAAAAATTCTCCTAATCTTTGAATTAAGATATGATCTTGAGCACTTAATTTATTTAAATCATGATTTTCATCAGGTTTAATTTCTCTTAATGGAATTGCATAATAATAATTATAACTATTTTGTTGATAAGGTCCATAAACAATTTTAAATCTATAATATTTTCCAGCTTCAACTTTTAAATTAGTGTTTTCATAATTTTTCTTTACATATCCTGTATGATTTTGAATTCTATTAATAGTTAAGTTATTTTTATCTCTTAAAAAAATTGCTTTAGCAGTGAAAACATCCCCTCTTACAGGAGCATCTGCTCTTTTAGAATAAATAATTGGAATATTATCTACTTTCTCAGAACTATAGACAAGATTATTAATACTCATTAATAATATTAAAATAAAAGAATTAATAAATATTGCTACGTCTTGTCTTTTATTTTATCAATAATTTTTGTTGTTGATAAGTTGTATATAATAGGTATAAATGCAAATCCCCCTCCATAAGACTCTATAACTTTTCTCTCGTCTTGATCCATCTTATTTATATCATAATCCCCTGCCTTAACATAAACATCTGGCTTTAATTCTTTTAAACAATTCTCAACAGTTAATTCATTAAAGATAATAACATAGTCTACAAAACCTAAAGAAGACAAAACTTCTGCTCTGTGTTTTTCATTATTAATTGGCCTGCCTTCTCCTTTTAATTTTCTAGCTGAATCATCGCTGTTTAACCCAACAAAAAGACAATCCCCTAATTTTCTGGCTTTCCTTAAGTAATCAACATGACCTGCATGTAGTATATCAAAACAACCATTTGTCCATATAACTTTTTTCCCTTTTTTTCTATAATCTTCTCTGATTTTTTTTAAGTCATATAAATCTTTAAGTTTCTTATTTTCTGATTCAATTGTCTGTTTTAATTCATTTTGAGAAACTGTTGCTGTTCCTGCTTTACCAACAACAATGCCTGCACCATGATTTGCCAAATAAGCAGAATCTTCCAAACTTAAACCAGAAGCAATACATAAAGAAATAATAGCAACAACAGTATCTCCTGCTCCTGTAACATCATAAATTTCTCTCGCTTGTGTTGGAAAATTAATGATTTTATCTCCTTCAAATAAACTCATCCCCTCTTTTCCTTTAGTAATAAGAATATTGCTTCTAAACTTATTCTTCAGATATTTCCCTATGTTATCAATATTTCCTGAATCTAATTGGCTCATTTCTTCAGCTTCTTTTGAATTTGGAGTGATAAGATAAACATCATAATAATTTTCTTTATTTTTCGGTTTTGGGTCTACAATAATTTTTGTTTCTGGATTATATTTTTTTATTTTTGAAAATAAACTACCAGTTAAACATCCTTTTGCATAATCAGAAAAAATTATAATGTCTGGATTTTTATCACAAACCCCTTTTGCTAATCTTTCTTCTATATCTTCTAAGGCTTTTGCATAACTTTCTTTATCCAATCTCAACATCTGATGCTGCCTGTCACCCATCAATCTAATTTTCTGTGTTGTTTTCTCTAAAACATCAAATAATTGAAAACCTACATTCTCTTCATTAAGTTTCTTAAATAAAATATCTTTTGCACTATCTTTCCCAACATAACCAAATAAAGTAACATTTCCTCCTAAAGAAACTATATTCTTAGCTACATTAGCAGCACCACCTAACTCATAAACTTCTTCATTAGCTTTAAGAATAAGAACAGGAGCTTCTGGAGATATTCTATCAACACTCCCATAAATATAACTATCTAACATAACATCTCCAACAACAGCTATTTTTACTTTAGAAAAATTATCCAGCACCTTTTCAATATCCATAAAATCCATTAAAATCCATGTTTTAAAAGCATTATTAAGGTTGAATATACTTAATTAAAATATTGTTTAGGTATTATACTAATACCAATACTTTGATCTCCTAAAACTTTATCAAGATATTCTTGATGAACACATCCAGTTTTAAGATAAAAATTCATCTCTTCTACATCTTCTTTTTTTGGTTCTCTTGTTTTTAATTCTAGACAATCCATTTTAAATCTTCATCTTTTTAATTTCTTTTTTCAGCCATTCCTGCCATAAAGGAAAAACTCTGTTTCCAACAGGCAAACCAACTTCTTCTTGAACTTGTTTTGAAAATTGATGAAACATATTATTGCTTAATGAATTAAATTTAGCTTCTAATAATTCAGGCATTTTATTTTTTTCAGCAACATCAACTATTTCTTGTTTTATTTGCCCTCTTAATAAAATATTATCATAAACAGCATCCCAGTTCCCACCCCAGCCTTTAACACCTACAGCAATATCTTTAATAATTTCAGAATCTCCATTTATTAATTCTTCGCTTGGTTCTAATTCATCTTTTTCAACATTATATTTTAATAAATCAACAAAACCTCCTTCTTCTTCAGGATCTTTAATCCAGTGTTTTCTAACTTCTGCTAATTGTACAACTCTTTTCATGCTTCTTAAACCATCAGGAGTTTTAACAGGATTAGCAATAATAATACAGTCTGTTGCTTTAAAACTTGTAACAGGAACTTCTAAATCATTTACAACTCTATCAAAGATTCCATAAGGGCTTGAACCATGAATTGTTCCAGCAACTGTGTTTGCTAAAGCTCCTACACGCATAGCCTCATAAAGAGCGCGGCATTCCAGCGACCTAACCTCCCCCACTATTAAACTTGAATCTCCAAGCCTAAGTGCAGTTCTAATACCTTCATCAGCTCCAATTTCTGCGCTGGTTTTTAATAAAGTACTCCTTACTTTCATTCTTAAAATATCATATTTTAATTTTCTTAAAGCTTCAACAGGCAATTCAAGAGTGTTATGTGCAATTATATTTTCGCATATAAAATTTTCACATTCTGGCACAGAAATATCATAAACAAATCCTTTTTCTTCTATTTTTTTAACACTTTTAATTTTATCCCAAAATATATCTGATTTAATTAATTCTTTAATTGGCTCAACAAGATTTGTAATACCTTCTGGGATAAGCTTAAGCATCTGAGATAAATGTTCTCTTCCAATATTATTCTGCCTTGTAATGTAATCATGTTTGCTAAATTGCTTGCCTAAAATATCATTTAATTCTATTTTAACATCTAAAGATAATGGAATGACATCAGAAGTATCATGAGTAGAAACCCTTGAGCATAATTTTTTTAAATTCTCCTGTTTTGAATTAACTAAAAAATCTATATTTTCTCTAAATTTGTTAAGCATTTTTGTAGAACCAATCCTGCTGTGAAACATTGGTATCTTCTTATTTAAATAAGAACTGTTTGAAAGTCTGTAAGAATCTCTAGAGACAATACCAAACCTCAATAACAATGTAGAAATACCCTCTGCTAAATCTTTTGAGCAGGAAGAAAAAACAACCTCCTTATCAGAAGCACATCCATCTCCACTAAAATATCCTTTTAAAAGCCACCCAACCTGTTTATCAGATAGATTATATGCCCAATCAGAAATTTTTTTAGTATAAGAATTTCCTTGAAGCCCAAACACTTTTTGCATAATTTCTTTTAATAAAGCAGAATTCAACATTAAAGAAAATTTATCTGAATGCATTTTAATTGGGATGCCAAATTTATTTGCAACATTTCTTACAATATTTCTGTTTTCTTCTTCTTGAACAGAAATAATCACAGAACTTTTATCATAACAACCATCAGCAAGCCATAATCCTATAAAATTTAAAAAATTTTCATCTAAAACAAATTTAATAGGAATTGCTTTAGAACCTCCATAAGATTTTATTGATAATTTTTCCTCATCAATTTTATCTTTAACTTTTTCAAACATTTCTGCTGGAAGAATTTTTTTCTTTACCCAATTCTGAATAACTGATTTTTTATAATCTAAAGAATATGCTAAAGCAAACAATTCTTTTCTGTTATTAAAGATATAATCTTCAATTCCTTTCCCAAAAACAAATATTTTCTTATCTAATTTATCAAGATATTCTAATAAATTAATTTCCTGTAATAGATTATCAAAAGGTAAATTTGAGGGTATCGCTATAAACCCTCCTTCTTTTAAATCTCTGCATTTTATAGGTTTAAATATATTTTTTTTGTCTAATGTAAAAAGAGAATGATCTTCAGTTACTTTTATTTTTTTGCCAGAAGTTGTTATAACTTCATAAACTTGTTTGTTGGTTTTATGCCTTATAAATTTGCTGGGCTCAGCCAATTTAACTTTTCCTTTTTTATCAACAGAAAAAATTTCTATTTTGTTTGGGTTTAGTGATTTTTCTCTTTTATCAATATCCCAAAAACCATTTTCTTTGATTTGTTCATCAATAAATTCGCCGATTGTTGTTTTTTTAAATTTTCCATTTTCTTTAATAACAATCTTGCAATCTTTAGTTACACTGTCTTCAATTACAATACAACGAATTTTCGGCATAATTTCTAACATTAAACTTCCTAAAAGTGAGGTTTTTCCAGAACTGCGGGTCCCTCCAATAAGGATAGTTCTGCTTCCATCAATTAAAAAACTAAATAATCCTGCAGAAAAACTATTTAACATTTTGTTTTTAATAAACAAAGGCAAAGTCCATGGCTCTTCTCTATGTCTTCTTATTGCATAAGCTAATCCATCTGGAGACAAAGGCTGTTGAATAACTGCAACTCTTGCTTTAATATCTCCTAATCCTAAATCAGTGTCTAAAACAGGGTTTGCTTCATCCAAGGGCCTCCCAGAAATCATTCTAAACTTAGCAGCCCAAGAATCAGAATCTTCTCTGCTAGGGATAACATTTGTAATACACTCATCAAACTCTTGATGTCTTAAAAAAACAGGGTTAATTGAAATAGGAGAATTTAAAACAATATCTTGCAAATTTTTATCTTGCAATAAAACTTCTATTAATCCAAAACCAATTGTATGTCTTACTAAAATCACTGCTAACTTATTTAATTCATTATAATTTAACTTTACCTTCTTAGTCTCACTTAAATCTTGCAATAAATCCCTTGCAACATTAAAAAAAACCTGCCTTGTTTTTTCTGGGTCTGTAAATTCCTCTGCTTTTGGTTGATGTTCAATTAAAACATTTCTTGCTAAATTTAATAACTCTTGCTTGTCTTCTTCTAAAGAATATTCAGGAGGATTTAAATGATAAATATATTTAGCATCTTGTTCTCTTTTTAAAATCGTAACCGTTGATGTATCATAACCCTCTCCAATTTTATACTGGTCAACTATTTCTGCATCTTCTGGCAAACTACTAACCAGTCTAGTAAATGTAAAATTAGGGATTATATCAGGCCTAAAAATCCTAAAATAAATATCTCTTTTCCCAAAAATATAGCTAGATGAAAATTTCTCAGCTTCTTTTATTAATTTAGTTCCTCCTAATAAAGAACTAAATTTTTCTAATAACCTTATATAACTTAATTGATCAATTTTCAAATCTTCAGGAGTATTTTCTAAATTTATTTTCTCTTCTCTAATAAATCTGTTTAATTCACTATAACATGCAACTGGGTCTCTTCTTAAGGTTATTAAAAGATAACTAACATCATTATGCCTTTGACTTAGATATTCTGAAGTAGAAATAGATAATTTTGAAGGAGAAAGTATTTTTTCTTGTTTTGTTAAATAAACATAAAGATTTGCAATTTCTTGCAATAAAAAGGTTTCTGAAGAACTATAGCTATAATTCCTTTGCTGGACAAAAACAATTCTTGAGATATTTGGACTTTCAATTAATAATTCCATTGTTCTTGCCATAATATTTGCATTTTCTGCTATATTTGGAACATTAACTGCTCCAAGGTAATTAATATACATGACTTGATGCCCTGCTTCCCTGACTACCTCATAAGAATACAACGGAGTTCCTGGTTTGAATAACATTTTCTCTTTTTCCTCTTTTGATTTTGGTTTACCTTTTCTCGGAAAAGGTATTCTTTGTTCAAACTTGTCTTTTTAAAGAAAGTTTGTTAGAAATAATAAACAACACCATATTAAAAACTTAATTATATTCAAGAAACACTCTTATTTTAAGCCTATAAATTTTAATTATTATCAAACATCAAATAAAAACAATTTTAAACCCCTTCTTCTTTAACATTATATAAAAAGATGGCAGAAGATCAAATACAACAAGCCCCGCAAGACCCCACTACTGCACTTTTATCTGAGTTTGGAACAAGATTAAACGAAGTAGAAGAAAAGCAAAGATTGATTAAAGACAGAATCTTATTAGTTGGAGAAAACCTGATATCAACAAAAGAAGAAATCGAAAAACAAGATTTAGAAAATAAAATAAGAATAAATCAAATTGAGTTTGAAATTAAAACAATTAAACAATTGCTCAAAAGAATAATTAATGAAATTCAAAATTTTACAAGAAAATCAGAAGTTGAAATTTTAGAAAGGCAAATAAAAATGTTTGAACCATTAGAATTTGCAAGATTTAAAGATATAGAGAATATTGTAAGGCAGGAATTAGACAAAAAAATTAAAAATAAATAACAAAAAAACAGGCTAAAAAAGGAGATTGAAGCCAGATAAGAACTTTGGTTCTTTAGGCTCTTATCTGTAAAGCTTAAATATCACTAAATATTAATTATAAAGAATATAAAAACAAAATATGGCAGTTTTAGAAAAAGTAATGCAACTGAAACAACAAGGAGCTACAGAACCGCAAATTATTGATTTTTTAAGACAAGAAGGTGTATCACCAAGAGAAATTGATGAAGCTCTTTCACAATCAAAAATAAAATCAATGATAGATACAGAACAAGAGGAAATTCCCCAGCCAGAAGAACCTTCTGGAATATTTCAGCCGCAAATGCAGTCTCAAATTACACCTATGCAACCAAACATGATCCCAGTAAATTACCAGCAACAAGAAGATTACCAACAACCAGGGATTAATCAACAACAATTCCAGCAACAGCCTATGCAACAAATACCCTCTCAAATTCAACAACCCTTAGTTTATGAACAAAGATCAGAACAATATGCACCACAAGAATATTATGAAGAATATGCCCCTCAACAAACTTCAGATATTGAAACCATTAATGATATTGCAGAACAAATAGTTGAAGAAAAAAATGCAGAACTTAAAAAACAAATATCTGCATTTAGTGAATTTAAAGACTCTCTTTCTTTAGAAGTAGAAAAAATAAATGAAAGAATTGCTAGAATGGAAAATATCTTCAATGAACTTCAAATAGCAATTCTTAAAAAAATTGGGGATTATGGAGAAAACATACAAAATATAGAAAAAGAAATGCATATGACTCAAAATTCTTTTTCTAAGATTCTTAATCCCTTAACAGATAATATAAGAGAAATGCAAAAAATGACAGGGTTAAACACACCAGCTAAACCCTCTCCAAAAACAAAACAAGAATTAAATAAAAAAGAAAAACCAGGTTTTGAGGATTATTTGCGTTAAATCTTCAAAAAATCATTTAAATATTTTGCAAAGAAATTTATTTCTTCGTAACAATCCAAGCAACAACAACTGCAACAATTAATAATAAAATACTTCCTGCAACCCCCCCACCCATATAATCTCTTATTTGTTCTATCATACTTGTCCCTTGCCCAGAAGTTACCCCTAAACCTGGGTGAAATACAGGATTAAAAACATAAATAGCTGCAATTAAAAACATTAAAATTAAAATTCCAACAATAACCCATGCAAAAGCAGGAGTAAAAATTTTATCCCATGCTTTAGTTGAAAACATTGCAATTATCAAGACTAAAAAAACAATAACCATAAGAATCACAAACCAAGGAATTATTGTTCTTATGTATAATTCTGCAGAAGAAAAACTCATAAAAATAATACTAATAATAAAACTAATCAAAACTAAAACAAACTTGCTCTCTCCAACAATCTTTGTTTTAGCTAACAATGCAAAAATTATTAAAAAAACAAATAAAAAACTAAAAACAGGCATAAAAAAAAGCAGCCCAGAAATATTTAATGCCATCTTATTTTAAAATTTGTTTATCATTTATATATACTCTTCTTATTCTTCGTGTTTTTTATGCCCACCCCAAATAACAAAAGATATTAATAATAACAAAACAATTGCAGCAGTAATTGCAGGCCAGGATTCAGAAAATCTGCTTCCACCTATAAAAGCAGAATCAGATATTGAAGTAACTATAACTACTAAAAAAATAGCAGCTCCTAATCCAAAAAACACATATTTAACCCAATTGCTTTCACCTTCCTCATCATACATTAATCCCATTAAAATAACTGCAATTAATAATACTGCAATTCCAACACCAGCATAAGGCATAAATATTGAGAAAAAATTTGAAACATAATCAAATTGTAATGCAAGTAATCCTAATGCTAAAGCAATTGTTGCTTGAACACCTTTACTTTCTCCAAGAACTTTTGTTTTATTTAAAATACCAAAAACAACTGCAAAAATAAACAAAAAGGGCAACAAATATGCAAATACTCCTGCATCAGCCCATTGATTCAAAACTTCAGTAATAGTATCAATCCCCTTTGCCATATTATAATTATCTTTTTATTGTTTAAATATGTTTCTATAATGTTATATTCTATAAAAATACCATCCTCCAAAAGCTCCTCTTGCTCGCTTTTTCCGAAGATATTTAAATCATTATTAATAATATTAATATTAAAAAAATAAGATAAAAGGTATTAAGCTATAAGTCTCATTTAAGATATTATATATCAATAATTATTCACTGCCACTTCCTTTACCACCTTTGCCTGAAACAACTGCGATTATTGCTCCTGCAATAACTACAAGCAATAAAACATTAATCCAAATCTGTGCTCCTTCAGGCCTTTCAAACATCATTGAATAAATATAATCCCAAGCTCCAGTAATAATCAAAATAACTGTTATTAATGCCAAACTTCCAATGATTAAAAGAGTTATTTTTATTCCTTTATGCATCGTATCTGTTTTTCCATATACAAATCCATACAAAAGCATAAAAACCAGCAATATAGCAACTGAAACTGCTAAAAAAGGCATTAACTCAACAACAATATTTCTTGCAAAAGGAAATGCAATTAAAATAATTCCAATAATCAAGGCAACAAGAGAATCAACTTGTTTTTTTTCCTCGCCTAAAATTTTAGTTTTTTGAAGTAGTGCAAAAACTAAAGTAAAAACCAAAACAAAAGGTAAAAGATAATCTAAAAAAAACGGTGATATAAAGATAGGTGCTGCCATTTTTTATTTTCTCCTCCCGCTCTTCTGGAATTTAGTAAATTTAAAATTCATTTTATCTCTTTTTGATGTTTAAAAATTTCTTAATTTTTAAGCCACAAAAATCTTTAGATTTTTAATGTTCAGTTATTTTTATAAGCAATACAGACTATTTAAGCTTTATTTTAATAAAAAATGTGTATAATTTATCTTCAATATCTAATGATTTAATATTAGCTTCTTAAAATGTGTTTGAGCCGCTTAATATCATAAGCAACATCTCAACTCGCTTTATAGATTATTGATATAATTTATTAATTAACAAATAAAGCCTAAAAATTAAATACTTGATGCTGAACCAGAATCTTCAGATAAATCTATTGTTTGTTCAACAGCTTCTTCTCCTTCTTCTAAAGGCAAACTGGCCCTGCTTACAATTAAAATATCCCCTACAGCCTTAACAAACTGATGAGGAATAATCACCCCTCTTGCACCTCCAAGAAAATTACCCATAGAACTAGAGATTCTTATTCTCCAGCCATCTACTTTGTTCTCAACTAGATTACTTTCTTCAACTTCCCCAAAAAAGTCTCCTGTATCAGTATAAACCTTTTTTCCTATTACCTCTGTTATTTTTTTTAGCTTTAACATACCTAAGAAACATTAATTTCATTTAAATACTTTTCTGTATCCTGAAAGCATATTCAAAAAATATGCTTTTAGCTATTTTAATCCTGAAAGATATTATCTTTTACCTGCTATAAACAGAAAAGTATAGATGTAAGTTATAAAAAATGACATAATCCCAGCATAAATGCAAGGGGTTCTTAGTATCTTACCTCTAGCTCAGCTATGCACAACATCATCAAGCTTAATCTTCTCATTGCAAAGCTGAGAAGTTTATACATTACTAAAAACAAATGCTGAAGCATATGAATTCTGTTTAATTTAATTAAAAATAAACACAAAATCAAAACAAATAAATTCACAACATTTATATAAATAAAAATATAAGATTAATTATGATAATGCCTACTAAAAAAGAGATAGTTTGGATAATCATTGCAATCCTTATTATGGGATTTATGATTAGTTTCTCCTTGTCTCCAACTTATTCTCTTAAAATACTATTAATCTCTGCTATAATAATCTTAACAAGTACAATCACTAAAAAAATTGCAGGAGAGTTTTTTAGTATTAAAGTAGAACATAAAGTCCTAGAATTCCAGAGATGGGGGTATTATAGAAGAAGTCATTTCAATAAACCTATCCCACTTGGATTAATACTTCCTTTTTTCATTTCAATAATATCTCTTGGGATAATAAAACCTTTCTGGTTATTGCAGTTTAATTCTGAAAACATTATGAAAAAAAGAATCCAAAGAGCAAGAGGGGAGAGCATGTATAGAAGAACAGAGATAAATGAATCTGATTTAGGATTTACTGCTGCATGGGGATTTTGGGCATTAATCCTACTTGCAATAATTGGATTTTTCTTAAAACAACCAGAATTAACAAAATATTCAATTTATTATGGAATTTGGAATTTAATTCCTTTAGGTAATCTTGATGGAATAAAATTATTTTTCGGAAGTATAATTAATTGGATATTATTAGTGATTGTTTATTTTATTGGTTTGATTATTATCTTGGTATAAATAATTCTCAATAATCCAAATCCTGTACTAACAAATATCTTATGAATTATGCAAGTTTTAAAAATGATTCATTAAACTAAAATGCAAAACAGTATAGACTAAATAATCTATCAGATATTGATAAGCAAAGAAATTTAAGTTAGGGTTACCTTCTTAAATTTATAATCAATCAGCATAAAGATTATAAGAGCTAAGAACTTTGTTTTTGACATGCCAGACAAAGTTCTTAAAAATATAAAGCCAAGAAAATACCAGCAAGAAATTTATGAAACTTGCAAAGAAAAAAATTGTTTAGTTGTTCTGCCAACAGGGATAGGCAAGACACTCTGCGCTTTAATGCTTTGTATTAACAGGCAAAAAGCAGTTCCAGGAAGCAAATGTTTATTCCTAGCACCCACCCGCCCCCTCGCTGATCAGCATCTTGCTTATTTTAAAAAGCATCTTCCTGAACTTTTTGCTCAATTAACTCTTTTTACAGGAAAAGTTTCTGCAGAAAAAAGAAAAAAGCTCTGGGAAAGAGCAGATATTATTTTTAGCACCCCTCAATGCATTTCAAATGATTTAAAAAACAATTTATATGATTTATCAGACACTTCACTATTAATAGAAGACGAATGTGTAACTGGTAATACAAAAATAAAACTAAGCGATGGAAGTTTAAAGAAAATAAAAGAAATATATAAGGAATTTAAATTAGATTCTAAGATATATGTAGAGAGTTTAGCAGAATCAGGAAATAAAGAACCTCAAAGAATATTAAAAGTTTATAAAATTAAAAATAAAAGAAAAATATTAAAAATAAAAACTAAAAATAGGGTGATTGAACTTACTGAAAATCACAAAGTAATTCTAAAGAGAGGGCTAAAATACTTATGGACTGAAGTAAAAAATATCAAAAAAGAGGATGAGGTAGCTATAGAACAAAATATAGAAAATCCAAAATATAAAGATAAAATAATTATGAGTGAAGAGAAAATGATAGAAGATTATTTCCTTACCTATCAAAGTTTAGATAAGTATTTTTTAAAAATAATCCATAAATTAAATGAAAGAGATATATTGCCATTAAGTTATTCTAACCTGAAATTAAAAATAATTTCCAGATTATTTGGATTTATATTAGGAGATGGTTGGTTTACTAAAATTAAAGGGAAACCAAAAATTTTGGGGTTTTCTGGAAAAATTGAAGATTTAGAAAAAATACAAAGGGATTTAAATATTTTAGGAGTCAGATATCCTAAAATTAATTCAAGAAGAACAAATTCTTTAATTAGAACTGATCAGAATAAAATTATTTGTGTTAATGGAACAACAAATTCATTTAATGTAACAGATTCTGCATTAGCAAAATTATTTGAAGTATTAAAAATGCCACAGGGGAGTAAAACAACAAATCCTTTCCTAATCCCCGAATGGTTAATAAAATCCCCTAAATTCATAAAAAGGGAATTTTTATCAGCCTTAATGGGTTGTGAAGGGGATATTCCTAAATTTAAAAAAGATTTAAGATCTCCTTATGCAACAAGATATAGATTTAATAAATTAGAGTCATTAAAGGAAAATGCATTAGAATATGCCACTCAAATACAGAATTTATTTAATGAGTTTGGCATTAAATCTACAATCCAAATAAAAAGCGGAAATATAAGAAAAGATAAACAAAAAACAATCAAAATTCAAATTACCCTTTCTAACTCAAACCTTAATCTTCACAGATTTCTAGAAAAGATAGGGTATGAATATAATTATAAAAAGATAAAAGAAGCAAACAAAGTCTTAAATTATTTAAGTTATAAGGAAGAAGAACTAAAAAAAAGAAATTTTTTTTATAGAAAAATAATTCAATTAAAAAACAGAGGATTTAAAATTCACAAGGCTATTCAAATTATTTCCAAGAAATTTAAAATAAAACCAACAAGAATATGGAGTTTAGGATATTCTAATAAAGCAAATCATGCTAGTTGGTTGATAGACAGTTATGATAAATGGAGCAAAAGCAATAAACCAAATCTTAATGTAAAATGGGAAAAAATAAAAGATATTAAAATAGAGGGCAACAAAAAATATGTTTATGATTTAACAGTTGAAAAAAATCATAATTATATCGGAAATGGGTTTATTGTTCATAATTGTCATCGCTGCTTGAAAAATTATTCATATACTTATGTTGCTGAAAAATATAAAGAACAATCTAAAAATCCAAGAATTTTAGGTTTAACTGCAAGCCCTGGAACAGACAAGCAAACAATTACTAAAATTGCAAATAATCTTGGGATTGAATCAATAGAACTAAGAACACGAGAGTCAGAGGATGTCAAAGAATATCTTCAAAAATTAGAATTTAATGTAATCAAACTAGAATTTCCAAATGAATTTAAAGAAATTGTAGATATAATAAAAAAATTATATGAAAAAAAAGTAAATGAATTAAAAAATAGAAAACTTATTTTTAGGCCTGCAAACAAAATAACTCTTCTAGAAACTCAAGGAAGAATTATGAAAGCAATTTTTTCAGGAAATAGAAATTTTAATTATTTATCAGGAGCAAGTGCTTGTGCTCAAGCAATAAAGCTTTCTCATTTAATAGAACTAATTCAAACTCAAACTCTTCATACTTCTATAGAATATATTAAATCAATTTTCCAGCAAGCTTCACAAAATAAATCAAAAGCAGCAAAACAAATAGCAAAAAATCCTGAATTCAATCAAGCTTATATAAAAATAAATGAACTATTGGCAAAAAATCTAGAACACCCAAAACTCCCGGAATTAAAATCAATTGTAGAAGAATCAATAAAAAATAATCCAAAAACAAAAATTATTGTTTTTTCACAATACAGGGAAACAGGAACAAGAATCTGCAAAGAACTTAATTCAATTCCAGATATTAATGCAAAAGTTTTTGTTGGACAAGCTAAAAAAACAAGCGACAAGGGAGTAGTAAGTGGATTAAATCAAAAAGAACAGCATGAAATATTAAACGAATTTAAAGAGGGTAAAATAAATTTGATTGTATCGACCTCGATAGGAGAGGAAGGTTTAGACATAATGGAAGTTTCTGAAGTCATCTTCTATGAACCAATTCCATCTGCTATAAGAACTATTCAGCGACGTGGAAGAACAGCAAGACTAATGAAAGGAAATTTAACAATTCTTGTAACAAAAGATACTTTAGATGAAATATTTTATTATGTAGCAATTGCAAAAGAAAAAAGAATGTATAAAGCAATAAGTAGCATTAAGGAAGATTTGGATAATGGTAAATCCATTAAAGATTTAAATCAGGATAAAGATAAAAAAGACAAAGAAGAAAAACAGAAGAAATTATTCTAAGTCAGCATAAATCAATTTATGGTCTGATCTCCCCATTAATACACCAACATCTCTCTTTTCTAATCCCCTAACTAAGATATGGTCAACATCTTTATTATAAAACCATCTTAGAATTGGAGTCAAACTACAGGTTTTAACTTCTTCGGTAACCAATTTAAAGTCAGGAAAATACTTTTGTAAATCTTCCCAACTATAATTAAAATCTCCCATGAGGATAGTTTTTCCTTCGAGATTGCTTAGAATTTCTTGTATGTAATTAATTTGATCCTTAAAAAAATTTCTTGCAGGCAAAGCAAGATGAACATGAAATATATTTAATCCTGGAAATTTACAAACAACAAATCCCCCTCCGCCCCCCAACCTATTCTCAACAGGCCACATTTGATATTCTAATTGCTCTCCTTCAAATTTAGATGCAATTAATTCAATAACATGTTTATTATTATACTTAAATTTATGACCCTGCCCAAAATAAAAATATTTATATCCTAATTTTTTTAATCCTTTTTTAATTTCATTTTCCTGTCCTTCGTAAACCTCACATAGTCCAATAATATCTGCTTCAGATTTTTCTATAATTTCAAATGTAGAACTCAAACTTGTTCTTGAGAAAACTTTTTTAGGATCTTTTTGGTAGTGAAGAAAGTAATGCCCTAAAACATTAGGAAACAAGCTTCTTCCATCTAATCCAAACATCTGATTATAAACTGCAACTCTCATAAAAGATATTAAATAAAATAATATATAAACATTAACATCCTAAAATCAAAATGTTCCACAACATATTTTCAAAAATAACGCGAAAACAAAAAAAGAATAACAGAAATCTTTAAAAACCCTAATGTATTAATTAATACATCATGATATTGACATTAAAAAACAAAAAATTATTTGAAGCAAGCGCACCAAGGCTTGACACGGTTTTAATGGTAGAAGAATTTATTGAAAAACATAGCGGTGAGTATAATCAAACAGAATTATTCAAAAATCTGCCAAAAAAAATGATGTGGAGAACATTCAAAATAATCCTTTATTATTTAGAAAATCTGCATAAAATTGTCATAAACAAAGACGGAACAATCACTTGGATATGGAATCCTAAGCTTGTTGAGAAATATTTAAAAAACAAGAATTTAGATGTGAAAATTTAAAATGACTATTCTTAAATATGCTGACGAGAGAATAAAAAGAGATTTAGAAAAATTAAAACAAAAAGACCCTAATTTTTATGAACATATTTCAAATGCCTTAAGAAACATACAAGAAGATCCTGTTTGTGGGATTAAAATTTTGCAAAGGCTTATTCCAAAAGAATGGGTTAAAAAATTTGGAATAGATAATCTTTACAAATATAATCTTCCAAATGGATGGAGATTATTTTACAGCCTTATAGGTAATGAAGTTGAAGTTATTGCTATTATTCTAAGATTTATGGATCATAAAGAATATGAAAGAATTTTTCATTACTAATTTAACATGTTCCACAACATATTTTCAAAAATAACAAGAAAAACAAAAGAAAATAAGAATAAACAAAAACCCAAAATAATTGCAGATATCCATGAAAAAGATTCATTAATTCTAGCAGAACTAACAGCAAATAAAGATATAGAACTCATTATTCAGCCATTAAAAATAGGGGATTATCTTATTGGAAACATTATAATTGAAAGAAAAACAATTTCAGACCTTATTTCAAGCATGATAAGCAAAAGAATTATTGAGCAATTAAAGCAAATGAAGCAATATAAACAACAGCTTTTAATTCTTGAAGGAGATTTAAATGATTCTGATTTTAATCAAAATGCAATAAGAGGATTTATTCTTTCAATTATAAACAATTATCAAATCCCAATAATCTTTTCTAAAGATTATAAAGAAACTTCAAATTATCTTGTTTTGCTTGCAAAACAACAATTAAAACCAAAAACAGAAATTTCATTGCATTCAAGAATCCCAAAAACAATTCAAGAGCAAAAACAATACATTTTAGAGGCTTTTCCAAACATAGGGCCAATAACAGCAAAAAAACTTTTAAAAGAATTTAAAACAATCAACAAAGTAATCAATGCAAGTGATAAAGAGCTTAAAGAAATTTTAAAATCAAAAACAGAAAGTTTTAAGAAACTCCTACAGGGATAGTTGCATCTAAAATCTGCTCTATCTCTGATTCTCCAAGACCAAAAATCCTATCCCTTCCACTACTATTCCTTTTACGAAGATACTCTACAACAACACCCAAATACTTTCCATTTTTCCCCTTATATCCTCCAACCCTCTCTTCAAACCCAGAAAAAGTTCTATAATTAAGGGCTTCTTCTTCAAGAAATCTTCTCGCTTCTTCTCTGCTTAATTTTGATTTTCCTATACTTGATATACTATTTCCCATTAAAATAACAATAATCAATTAATCTTTAAAAACAAAATTATGATTGAAAATATCAGTCATAGCAAAGTATATAAAATAAGCTTAACTTCTTATTAGGGTATTTATTTTTTCTCTGTCTCTTAAAATTTTCAATGAATTTATTAATAAAAAATTTAATCCAAACAAAATAAAAAATATGCGTTTATTCGCAATCCCAAGGACAAGTTGAAGGAGCTTCATTGCAAATTCCATCACCGCAATATGGACTTGTTAAACAATTATGCAAACATCCTGAACAGTTATAATGCCATTTAGAATTTTCATTAGGCAGCTTATCTCCTGTCCAGATGCAACCATATTTATTTCTATAAGTATCCCACATGTTCTCTGCAAATACTGACATTCCACGATGCGATTCGCCTTGCGGCAATTCTGCCATAAAAAAATCAGTAAAATCAAAAAAAGCATCATGATTCCATAATCCTTTTGCATTTAAAATTAAAGCAGATAAATCTGCTGCTGCATAAGTTTGACCTACATCAAATCTATATCCCCTGGCGTAAAAATCCTCAATAGGATTAAAAGCATGCCATTGCCCCCAGTCTGGAAATCCTATACGATAAGCTGGAAATAATTGGATTGCAACTTTCAGACCTGTTCCTGTATCTAACAACCCATAATATGGCCAAGCTGCTTGGTTAACTCTAAGTTTTGAATTGTCTCCATTATGAATTGCATTAGCACGAACTATATTATAAACTCCAGTGCTGCGATTAACTCTAACTACAAAATCTGATGGAAACCCATATCCTGATTCAATAGGTTGCTGACCGCCCGCATCATTATCCCACCAACTTCCTCCATTAGAATCTGTGATAATTGCAACAGTATTCCCATTATAGGTGTCGTAAGTAATCGCACAATTTGTTCTATTTGTAGGAGGAAATCTATTAACATCTGTTTGAGTTATATAGAAAGTCTGACAATCTTCTTGAAAGTATAACCCAGGCCAAGCATAGGTGGTGCCTACATTTTTCAATTCAGAATTATTAAGAAGCAATCCAGTCAAAAGAATAGGCCACTTGTGTCCTGCTCCCATCTGCCCACCATTCGCACCCCAACCGCCGCCTCCTTTAAGAATATAATAGTCATCTATGCCAATTTGACAGAGATATTTAGCTAATTCTGTTTTATCTGAAGTACTTATATTAATCATTAACATCAATGAAGCCTTATTGAAAGCATTTGCTACATATTTCCCTGCCATTGGCATATTACCGCTTGGGCGTATGTATTCTCCATATTCTGCGGTTTGATGTTGAATCCACGAACGATTAACACTTGAAATAATATCATTTATATCAGGTTGTCCTGCTACTGTTATTAAATTAGGTAATATTGAAATATTTAAACTCGATAACGGAATAAGTGGTTTTTCATTACCTGCATAAGGTGGTCGGAAAAAAGTTTCTGATGGTGCTTGACCAAGACAAGTTAGAACTGCTGCATAATGTAAACATGGTTGGGGCATCTGAGGAAAATCATTAGCTGCTGGACAACCTTCCTCGCCAAATTGCCAGCTAATTGTAGATACCAAAGACTGGTTAGGCCAAAGTGTAACATCATTGTCTACAGACAGACTGACATTCCAAGACGGGTTTCTCTGGTCATAACCTTGTTTTGGTTGGTTTGGATATAAAATTCCACCAGGGTCAGGATTAATCATATTACCATTAATTATATAATCTGCATCTGGGCCATGTCCTACTTGATGTATTGTCTGATTCCCAGGAGTAATACTAATTATATTTACAGGCCCAACAACCCAATAATCTCCATTTGCAAATTGCCCATATTGATATTGCTTGTCAAATATCCATGTAATTCCATATTGAGAAATGCTATTTGTTGTTGGTATGCTAACACAACTCCCAGCTGAACAGGTTTTTCCTTGTAAACTGCAGTCATCTCCATTAACCCTGTCTAAACATCCACCACTTCCTAAACTGCAAGTGTAAATCAAATTTCCATCACAAAAATTTCCAGCTGAAGAACATCCAGCATCATTTGTGCAGCTCGGTGTTCCAAGAGTTGCTCCTCCTCCGCCCCCAGTAACACTTTGTGCAGAAACCTTTAAAATAGTTCCAGAACAGCCTAAAACATTAACTCTAAAAGTTTTAGTTTCTAATTGATTTATGCTGTCATTCTGAACAAAAGAACAAGTAGTCTGAGATGTTTCTACAAGATATCTTATACCAGAAACACTGTTTCCAGAGCCAGCAGAAACTGTTACATTAATACTTCCATCAGTATTATCTGCCCATCTTTTAACATTCAAGTCAGCTAACATTAATCCCTGAAATCCTCCAGCTATATTCTCAGACTTTTCAGAAACAATAAACTTAACAACATTCCAGACAATAGCGACTGCAACTAAAACAACCAGTATAATCAAAATAGTTGCTATAACATCTGATATCCCTCTTTTTTCCATAAAGATAAATATTTTTGTTGTTAATAAATCTTACCCACTAATTTTCTGCATCAACTCATATGTCAGTATCTGCTAATAAAGTTTAGTATTCTATAATTACTCCAAAAAGTTTAAATACTTAACCTATCTATTAGATAGGTATGAAAAGGGTAAAAATAGTCAAGAAATCAACTTTAACTCTACATGGAAT
>Ga0315274_10000044_pt1 | contig 188046 bp, 182 predicted proteins | sample YL17G02_20_MG_FD_203700 | JGI IMG/M metagenome (GOLD analysis project Ga0315274, IMG submission 203700) | Sediment microbial communities from Yellowstone Lake, YNP, Wyoming, USA - YL17G02_20 | ecosystem: Environmental > Aquatic > Freshwater > Lake > Sediment | place: USA: Wyoming | collected...
TTGACCGGATCGCTGTAATAGCCGCACGGACAGGGGTTCATCGCGGCGACAAGCATAAAATTCGCGGGGAAGGTGAGCGACCCTTGCGCGCGCGAAATCGTCACGATCTTATCTTCGAGCAATCAGCATTACTGTTGATTTCTTGCGGCGCGCCGATTTCGCCCCCATTGCTCTCAATAGCTCCTGGTGGCACCAGTTCCCACTTCGCGAACCTTTCTCTCCGCTTGAATCCAAGCTCGATGCTGCGACGATTGATCGAGTCTGCGGAGCGATCCGGCAAGCGTTTCAGCATCTCAGTGCGTGTGATTTTGAATGCGTGGAAATCACGGATGACTTGGTCTTCTTCATCAGTGTAGGTCGTCTGGCTCGATTCAATCGTTCGGACTTCGACGGGACGCTGCAAGTGGAAGGCACCTGCCCTCTTTCTGATGGATCCCCAGCTGCGACCGGGCAAAAGCGCGCACAGTTCTCGTTGCGAGGTCTTTGCATAGTGCTCCCGCAGAATGGCGTCCTCCTCTGCGCACCATGGTTGCCGAGTATCGACAAACGGTCTTTCGATGCGGATGTTCTGCTGCAATTCTGTTCGCCAAGTTACCCGTGCGCTAATTGTAGCCTCATCGTGAGTAATGTCAATTCTCTCCAGAAGGAGCGAGAGAAACGTGTTCTTCACCCGATCGGTCATTTCGGCCCAGCGCCGGTCGATATGGGTGAGGAACTCTTTCACGGTTGCCACCTCCGCGGTTGATAGAACTTGGCCCATCGGTTGGCTCTCCATCGTAGCAAGTTGTTGCTTTTCCGCGACTTTGGCATCGATCATTTCGAGCATCATGTCGACTTGCTCAGGATTACGGGTTCGACTCAAGTTGGCTTTCAAGTTCTCGATTTCAGCAGCAATCCGATCGTATTCTCTCTTATTAGCGGCCACCTTGTCCTTGGCCTGTTCGTACTCCGCGGTGAGGCTCTGCAGAACTTGCTCGGCGTATTGTGGGAAACGGCATTGCGAGACGATCAGCTCCCCAATCGGATCTTCCAGGATGTAGGCAAAGATGGTCAAGCAGGACGGCCCTTCGTCTTCATCTAAGCATAGGTATCGGGCGTGCTTTCGATTCCTCGCGTTGCTGCTGACCATACGGCGAGGCGGATCGTGATGAGTGCAGTGAAGCAAACCGGCTAAGGGAAGCGTCTCATAGGACGGTCCGTGACGCACGCCTGTCCAGCGGCGCTTCTTCTGAACGAGCCAGAACGTTTCCTCGTCGATGATGGGAGCATGATTATTCTTGCTAATCACCGCGCCTGACCAGAGAAACCAGCCGATGTAGGCCGGGTTGCTGACAATGCTTTCGAGCCGCCCCAGCGTGATTGGGTAAGAGCCATCTGGATTCGGCTTGGAGGTTGCGAAGCTTGCGTTGTTGCCTTTGACTGCCAGAAGTTCCTCGGGGAGTCTGGCGAATACGATGCCGGTGCGTTTGCACTCGAGGGCGACTCCTCTTAGGTATGCGCCTGGCTTTGCCATCATTCGGAAAAGGGTGCGGACCACTTGAGCATGCGGCTCATAGATCTTATATTTTTGATGGTTGGGATTGGGTGCGCCGTTGGGCAATCTCTCGTCGGTGTCGATGACATAACCGGAGGGTAGATGATTGCCAACGTGGTAGCCGTGGCGCGCTTTCATTTCTTTGGCGCCCTGCATGCGAAAGCGGATCGACTTGAGTTCTTCGGCGGCGCGATCGATTTCGTAGCGGTACATCCGCATGTGCATCTCGTCGCGTAGGTTGAGACGCATCGTCGGCGTAACGATGATCACATCATATTCGCGGCAGAGCTCACCGAATTGGAGTCCGTTGATGAGCGTTTGATCGCGCGAGATGCGGCTGATCTCGATGACGTACACGCTTTCGACCTTCGCTTGCTCAATGAGTTGAATCAGGTAGGCCAGACCCTCGCGTTCTTCCTGTCCTTTCGTACCCGAGATGCCCAGGTCACGCCGTTCCACGTAAATGAGATCGGGGGTGTAGCCGTCTTCGCGCGCAAGTCGTTCGAGGTCGTCTTGTCTCTCCAAGGAATATCGGCTGTTCTTTTTTTGTTCAGTCGTCGAGAGACGTTGATAGACAAAAGCCATCCGTTTGCAGGCCAGACGAACGGAAGGTGGGCCAGCATCTTTCTTTGGACGAACACGGCCTCCAAACGACTGAGCTGTTCTCGGTTCAGCATGTCGAGCAAGTTGGTCCGTTGCGCGAGTCGCGTTTGACCGATGACTCACATCCGCAACAGATTCTGATTCCTGTTGCACTTCTGCCCCCGTGAGAGTAGCGGCGGCAGTTTGCTGCGCGTTCTTGGATCGTGAGTCAGGTGAGGATTGGGCGGTCCGAGAAGTCTGCCCCGAAACAGATGCCGTACTCGGGTCGGCGGGCTTGGGGTTTTGAAGAGAATGTTTCATGGTAGTTTGCCAAATAATTGTTACAACTCACAGCCCGGCGAGAGCTGTTCGTTTTTCTCGTTGGGCTGTGTCAGCTCTATACGCACACGCGTCCGCTAGGTGCGGCGTCGCGCGCGAGAAACGCGGCGTTTGCGCGAGAAGATAGGTTGGTTGACCAGGCGGTCTCCGGTGATTCGGTCGGCCACGCGGTCCGAATACCCCAGCGCTTTCGCTAAATCGTACAGAAGGCACACGGCATTGCTCTTGATGTCGCGTCCTTCCACTCCAGCTTCGTTCTCCATTGTCTTTCGCAAGTTCAGCAACTTGCGAGCCGTCGAGTCCATGGGAGAGTCTCCTTGAATCGTTCCAAACATCAACCAGGCGCGTTTGTCCTGGCTAGAGAAGCAGGTTATAATCCTGCCCAAATAAGAACAAGGGATGAGCTCATCGATGAGCAATTCAGATTCAGGTCTTCAGTTCGATTTCAAACCTCCTTTCAGCGAAGAAGAAGTGGAAGCGCACATGCAGTTCATCGCGCAGTTTCTGGTTTAGCTCGTTCGCGAATACCGAGACGAACGTCTCAGCAATGGGAATACGGTGAGTGAAGCAGAGCAGGATGCTCAAACGCACTGTGCGAATGAGATGGAGCACGATGTCGGAATGCACCGCCTGAATGGAGGCAGAGCCGGTTGTTAAAACTTGTACGAAACGCCCTCATTCGAAGTGCGGTGTGACTTGTTGAAAACCAATCTCCTTGGTCTGCTTTCCAGCGAATCTATTGCTATTTTAGCACTACTGTTCTATCTTGTCAAATGTCATTATATGTTATTAAAGGAATCAAATATGTCAAATCAATCAAATTGGTTATACCCTAAAGAAGCCGGGGAGATCTTGGGCGTAACGCGGAACACGCTCAAAGGACTGGTGCGCAAAGGGATTCTACCCGCGTACACTATTGACGGAGTGGTTGGCATTCGCTTCAAGCGTCCCGAGGTCGAAGCATTGATCAAGCGCGTGGAACCGGAACAAGCCAAGGCGAAGAAACCTGCCAAGCCGAAGCGCTCCGCGACTCGCAAGACGCTCTGAAACCCCGCGTGGGGGAGCGCGTTCCACGCTCTTCAGCATTTCAAACGGCAACCGGAATGGCGGAGGTTGGGTTCGTCATTCCGGCAGACTAATTCGTTGCAGGCACAGTTGCCTGTTTTCGCTGCGCTGCCAGCACGCAGCGGCACATTTCGGTGAGAACGGCGATCAACTGTTTCTCGTTGATCGCTCCAGAATCAATCGCCATGGAAAGGTCGAAGACTGGACCCGGGATGGTCACAGGCTTCTCTCTCGCTACTGCAGCGATCGGTGGTTTCAGCTTCGCCGAGCCAGCGGTAACTCGCTTCGGCTTCGCCGAGCCGACAGTCACCGGTTTCAGTTTTGTCGAGCCGACGACCGTTGGACTTCGCTTCGCCTGGCTAATGGTCGCTCGATTTTCCCTCATCGCACTATGGAGTGGAGTAATCATCTGCATCTTTTCTCCAGAAGGTTTTTGAATTCCTGAACGTACCTCCTGCTTTGTGTATCTCCTTTTCGCGTTCACTCTCCGCGTTCGAATAATATCGGCGTATGTTCGCCGTTAGCCCTTTCTGCGTCCTCGCCGCTTGAGTCGTTGCTGAAGCACGCGTGAGACGAATGCGCGAGCCTCGCGCTGTTTTTCCCCAGGTATGCCCTCGCGCGTCACGGTATAGCACGCGACCTTCGCTCCGAAATGATCGGCGAGTTCAGCCAGTCGACTCGCCGAGAAATCATCGCGGCAGATCGCGACGCTCCGTTGAACGAGTTCGAAATCTCCGTGTGAGTGTGAGTCGCCGAATTCGTCGTGCAAGATCCGGTAGAATGTGCCACTCGGTTTCTTGGCAAAGTCCCAGGCGACGAGATACTTTTCCCGCATCCTTTTTTCCTCCGCGAACGAACCAACTCCCATCGCATTTAGAAATGAAAAGGACACTCCCAAGATGCATTTCTCTGCATGAAGGCAGAGAAAACATCATTAGGTTGTGTCCATTGTCGAAATGTGAGCGCGATTGCGCGCTCACACACACGTGCGCCGCCTCAGCATTAATGACTGAGGTCACACCTGCCTTCCCTGGCATGGCTGTGGCCCACCGATTGTGCTGCACTGGCTGTGGCGCACTTCGCCACAGTCAAGCATAGTCAGCCACAGTCACGTGTCCGCTAGGGTAATTATGCGGGTAGTGCAAGGGTCTTCCCTCGATCACGCGCGTTACAAAGTCGGCGCCGTGGGCTCACATAGATTGTAACGGACCTCAGTGGGTCCTATCCTCCAATCGCAAAACTCCCAGGTATGAAAAGCGGAATCGAACAAGTAGAATCGAACGCACAGAGTCTGGCAGACAGAATCTAGCGAAGGACCATCCTCAAATCTCCGCAACGGTCAAAAGAGTGGATTCCACTCTGCCGGCACATTCCTCTCTAAATGCTTCCATCCGTTTCCGAAAGAACTCCTCGCTCACTTGAAAATGCTCGCCCAGGTCTGCATCGCTCAATGTTTGTTGCAGCAGGCGCCCAAGGGTATCGGCGGGCATCAATAACTCGTAGGCAAAATCCCAAGCCTGGTGTTCCCATTGCCACGCCACCACACGATCCTTGTCAAGATGGGAGAAGGGCTGATTGCCGGCGTGCAAAAGGTAATGCCCCAGGGCGTGCGCCAGCAATTCGTGAACCTCACGCGAATCGCGTTCAACCGAAAGGGGAAGCCCCACGATGTTGAAGACGATCATCTCCTTCACGCGTCCCTTCAAAGGAAATCGAACGACCTGGATATTCTTCGCCTTCAAAACGCGTTCAATGTCGCTGGGGCGAGTGAAATGGTAGCGACGCCGAATCTCTCTCGCGCGCATCTGCGCTGAGTTCATACCAACACTAACGAGCGCACTGATCCTTGGTCTCACCCGAGGGCAGGGCGCCCGCTCCTTTCAAAGTGAAATGGGTCGAACCATCACGCGCAAGCGCAAACTCACTTGCGCTTGCGGCGCTGCTGCTTTTTGCGCTGGGCGAGGACGAAACGAATAAATATCTCCGCCGACTGGCGCTCATCGGGCAACATGTCCTCGACCAGCCGCATCATCACATCAATCTGCGGATCGGTTGGCTCGACCGGCACGGGATCCACGGGAACGAACAGGCCATCGGTTGCGACGCTGAGCGCGCGGGCAAGCGCGACCAGCGTCTCGATGCGTGTCCCTGCCTTTTTGTTGTTTTCCAAGTCGGAAATGATGCTTTGATCCACGCCCGAAACCATCGCCAGTTCTTTCTGCGTCCAGCGGCGCTTGTTGCGCAACGCGCGGATCTTTTCGCCGTCAATCAAGATATCTTCCATGGTGACTGCCTCCTCATGCGTTGCGGGCGTCAGCCCGCTCCTCGAATGCCATAGCGAGTATACCACAAAATATAGTTATTGTCTATACTGTACCAAAACTTTAAGGATGTTCTATATTGACGATTGGCTATTTGTGTCGTATATTGCTTGGCGTAGCGTTATATTAGTGCGTCCGGTGTCAGCGGACGATATCTTTCTGAGGAGAGTGCTTGCTATGGAGTTGACCAAACGCCGTCTACAGATCTGCAAATTCATCGCGCGATTTGTCGCTGAGCATGGCTACGCCCCGACGATCCGCGAGATCGGGCAAGGACTGGGAATCACGTCTACCTCGGTGGTCCACTATCAGATTCGCGCGCTCGAACGCGCGGGCGCATTGCGTCGCCGGGAAGGTTACTCTCGGACAATTGTGCTGACACCCGGTTTGTTCGATTCGCCGCGACGGAAAGCGCCCTACCGCAAGAACGATCTCATGGGAGTGGCATGCCATGCAGAATAACTGGGTGTTGCTGCAGGGACGTTTGTGCCACAGTCCCAACTACTCGGCGACCAGAAGGGGTTTGCACAAGGTTGCGTTTCGTCTCGCCGTGCCGCGTCCTCCGCGAGCAACCACGGGAATGCCAATTGATCACCCCCCTGAGCCAACCAGCCATCCTGCGGGTTCGGTCTTGCCGCCCCTCGGTCCGAACTCGGACTATGTGACCGTGATCATCATTGGCAAGCCAGCGTGGGATTTCAAGCAACTCGACCTACAAACGGGTGCCGCCGTGCGCGTGCAGGGTCACCTGCGCAGCTGGGATGTCTCTCCAGAGGACGTCCGAACGAGCGGCGCACATAGAAGTGACGCTCAGAGTTCGGAGGGCGTATTGCAGGACGATGGGAATTCCGGAGAAGCAAAGGGCATCCACCCAATGCCACGCGACTACCGCATCGAAGTCATCGCCGAAAAGGTTGATCCCTTGAATGACCGCGGTCATCCTTCGGCAGCCTCAGGACAGGCTCTTGGTGACGCTCCAGTCTCCGTCTGATCCAATTCTCGCCCGATGGCTTGCTGCACTACGCGCCAATCAACCTGGGTTGCCCCAGCCCGTTGCCGTCGCGATGGTGGATGCCGCGGCAAAAGGAAACCTGGGAATCAAGTTGCGCAAGATCGAGGAGGCGTTGCTGAGTTTCGAGAGCATGGGTCTGGACGACTTGACGGGAAGTGAAGCGCGGGTGCTTATCGCTATCTTGCGACAAATGAGCGGTGAACTGACACAGTTGGAAAGTAAATTGAACCAACTTTGGGAGCAAGAGTAAATGTTACGTTCAGCCACATTCACAATTGGAATTTTGCTGGCAGGTCTCGCCTTTGTCGGCTTCTTGATGCTGGGCGGGATGATGGCGCCACCGCCGTACTCGGTCGTCATCGCGGTGCAGGATATCTCCGCGTACTCCACGCTCGATCCCAACGCGCTTGGCGTTGATGCGCAACGGATCAATAGCCAGGTTGCACAGACATTCATCCTGCGCGAAGAGATTGATCAGTACGTCGGCGGGTTCGTTCTGGAGAACATTCACGCGGGCGAGCCGCTGCGCAAAAGCGCAATCGTTGCACCGGGGAATCCGCAAGCGATCAACCGCCTCGCGCTCGTAATGACCGATCCTGACAAGGTCGCGATGGTAGTGCCCGTGGATCCCAAGACCGCACCAAGTCAGATTGCGCCGGGGGATTGGGTTGATCTTGTTGTCGGGCTTGCGCCGGGGAACATTTCAGCCGGCAGCAACTCGACGTTCTCGAATCTGCTTGCGCCACCGACAGTCGTATCGCCGATTGTTTCATTCGGTCCGACGCCAGCGAGTGGGGCACGACCTGCACCCACTCTGCCGCCAAATCCGTCGCCGCTAAACCCGCCGACAAACCCAGGAAGTCTCAGCGCGAACGATATGAATCTCCCTGCCGACAAGGTTGTGATTCAGAATGTGCCCGTGCTCGCGGTCCGCTTTCAGCAAGTGCCCAATCCCGCATTCACAGGGTCGGGTGCTGGTTTTGGCCAATCGCAACAATCTCAAACGGCGGCGCAACCTGCTTACATTCAAGGCGACATTCAAACCATCACCGTGTTGGTGCCACGCGCGAGTGTCGAGCTGCTGACATTCGGGAAGGATAACGGGCGGGTCCACGTGGTTTTGTTGCCCGCGAAGACGGCGGAAGCCGCTCAGGGCGCGCAAGCGCCGACCTTCGGCATCACCTTCAACGATGTGCTCGCGTGGATGATGCGCGAGCGCACACTGGTGGCAAGTGGGCAAGGTCAACCTGTCGTCGCGCAACCGACTCAGAGTGCGCCACCACTACAGCCCACGCCCCTACCCGGGGTCGGTCAACCAACGCAACCCGCGCAGCCAACCGCGCAACCATCACGTGCGCCTGTAAGTCCGCCCAAGCCAACACCCGCTACGCCGGCGGCAATTCCGACAGGACTCGACATTGGCGCGTTGCTTGTGCCTTTGCTCTGTGGTGTAGTTCTGCTCTTCATCTTCGTCGCCGTGGTGCGATTCATCCGCAAGCGGAGACGTGATAGCGGGCTGGTTTAGTGCAATAGTTGGATGGTTGGTTAGTTGGTTAGTCCAACTGCGCAACCCTATTCAGCGCAACTATCGCACCATCAAACTACCAAACTAACGTATGGCTAATCTCAAGATGCTCCTTGCGCTGCGCCAGTGGGGCGACGTTCAGCAACTAAACGGGGTTTTCGGACCTGGGAATCCGAATGGGATTGAGATCGTCACGTGGACGTCAGATGGCTCGCGAATTTTCAGCGATGCGACGTCGCTCGATGCCGACATCGTCCTGATTGACCCGACGCTGCCCGCGTTCGAGCCGAACGACATCCAGCGGCTCTACCATCACGAACAGAAACCGATTGTCACGCTGGGTGCGATTCCACCCCAAGGCGATTGGGGATCGAAGCTCTATCAACTCGGCATTAAGGGGCATGTCGATCTGCCGATTGGCGAAGCACAAGCGCGTGCGCTCGTCGCGATGGGACACCAGGCAGTTCAGGATGCACTGCGCGAGCGCGCCTCGCCGTCATACATTCCGCAAGTCTCGACCCAGGTCGCGCAGATCATCGCGACGCACGGTTGGGAAAAGAGCATGGTCGCGGTGTGGGCAGCGAAAGGTGGAGTAGGGAAGAGCACGATCTCGGAGAATCTCGCGGCAGTTCTCGGCGTCATCGCGAATCGCAACACCGTGCTCGTGGACGCCAATATGGCAGGTGGCAATACCCACATCCACCTGGGTTTTCCCGAATCCGTGATCGCGAAGAACATTGCTGCACTCGCACGGCGTTATCAAATGAATCTGGCGACCCAGGGTCATCGCAATGGGGGCAATGTCGGGATGCTATCAGCGCAACCCGTGCTATCGCCTAGTGAGGTGCAGGGACACCTGACCCCATTTCGCAACAACCTGCGCGTGCTCGTCGGAATCCCGAAGCAGTTCATGGGCGGTGACGAATACTTTCAGGGCGAGCAGGGGCGCGGCTTTATGCACGAGCTCTTGGCGGTCATCGAAAGCATGTCCGATTTCGTCGTGATGGACTTGGGACAGGACACGAACGCGGCGGTTCATCTTCAGGCATTACGCGATGCCAATTATGTCTTTGTCGTCATCAATCCCGATGCCGCGAGCGTGCGCACCACGGGAGAAGTGATGGAAACACTGTTCAAGCACGCTCAGCTCGACCCGAAAAAGTTTCGTCTCGTCGTGAACCGTTTCCATCCTGAGCATGGCATCGCGCGCAAGGACATCGTGAATGCATTGCAAATGGCGGAAGTCGGCGTCGTGCCGGAAGGCGGTCCGAAGGTGACGGCGTCACTGAATCGCGGCTATCCGCTGGTGATCGATTCGCGTGGGGAGATTGCGCGAGCTATCGTTTCGATTGCTTCGACGCTTTATCCGCCTGTGACGCAGGTGTGGGCCCATCGCGGCAAACTGGGCGGCGAGAAGAGCGAGGGCTTGGGAAAGAAACTGACTGAACTCGTCTTTGGTGCATGACCCCAAGTGGGGAACCGACCTGGGAACACAGAGCAACTCTTCAAAATTCGACTAATCGATAGCAGGAGTTCAAAATGATTAGGGCATGGAAGAACCGATGGCTTACGACGTTCAAGCATAGAATCGCGTCCGCACAGCAAATGATACCCGTTGACCTGCGCTATCTCTTTCTGGTTTTCGTGTTCGCGGGATTGGCAATTGTATACACGTACGCCAGCATGCTCTGGTCACTCTGGAATACGGCGTTGCGGATTTCGGTTGGGATAAATGGGCTCATGGGAATACTCAATGGCATTCTGACGGTTTTGTTCTTCCTTCTGATCGGACAAACCGAGTGGAAACGCGCCATCGAGCGAATCCAATTTATCGCCGCGGCGAATCTACTGCTGGAACTCGGCGGCCTGGCAGTCGGTGGGATGCAGGCTTCGCGCGAGGTGGGATGGTCGCGGGATGTGGTCACCGCCGTCTTGTTTCAAATCGGCAATCTCATCTTCACTCTCGGCTTGCTGCGATTCGCGCGCTTGCTGGAACGAAACGACGGATGAGGTAGTCAATCCATGTCTGCATTCGCGCCACCAACCCGCTCAACCAATAATCAACCCAGTGAACTGGCCCAGCTCGTGAGCGCATCGCTCCGGCGACCTGAAGCCGGCGAGAATCCATATCGTGTCATCTTGCGCCAAGTGCGTCAGCGCCTGACTGCGACATCCGATCCGTACGAACTCGCACATCCAACACCCGCGACGCGCCAGAAGGTCGAATCACTCACGCAGCAGATCATCGCGGACTATCGGCTGGCTCAACCCGTGCAGGGACTCCCGGTCTTGGATTTGCCCGATGCCGAAGTGATTCAACGGTTGCTGAGCGACGTGCTTGGCTTTGGACCGCTCGATCCACTCCTGCGCGATGAACGCATCGAGGAAATCATCGTCAACGGCACTGACATCTGGGTGATTGATGAGACGGGCAAGCATCGAACGCAAACCAACGCCGGGGATGGCGACAGTCTCGTCGAACTGATCAATCGCCTGGTCGCGACGACAGGGCGCCAAGTAAATCTCTCGAATCCGATTCTCGACGCGCAGTTACCTGATGGCAGCCGCTTGAATGCGACGATAGCACCGGTGGCGACCCCCAGCCCTGCCATGACGATTCGCCGCCATCGTCTGGTTGCGCGGCAGATGCAAGACCTGGTGCAACTTGAGTCGCTCAGCGAATCGGCCGCGGCATTCCTGAATGCCGCGATTCAAGCACGACTTGGGATTCTCGTGGCGGGGGGAACATCCAGCGGCAAGACAAATTTCTTGAATGTGCTCGCAGGTCTTTTCCCAGAGGGCGAACGCGTCATCGTGATTGAGGATACGCGCGAGTTGCAACTCCCGCTTGCGGACGTCGTGTATCAGACCGTCCGTTATCCCAACGCAGAAGGGACGGGTGAAATCACGCAGCGGCGTTTGGTGCAGAACGCGCTTCGTATGCGACCTGACCGCATCGTGGTTGGCGAAGTGCGCGGCGCGGAGACGCTCGATATGCTGCTTGCCGCAAACACCGGACACGAAGGTTTTCTCTCCACCGTGCACGCGAACTCGGCAGGGCAAGCGCTCACGCGTCTCTTGCAACTCACCAAACTTGCGCAGGAGGGGAGTTTGATTGACGACAAGACGGTGGCCGAGTGGATCACCGAAGCCTTTCACGTAGTGGTCTTTCTGCGCCGTGATCCCGCGTCGGGTAAACGCCGTGTGGAGGAGATTATCGAACTCACTGGCTCAGTTGAACAAGGGAATCGCATTTTGAATCAGCCCATCTTTGGTCGCGAAGGGAGAGACCTGGTTCGCACACCCTATCCACTCGCGCGGGCTGATCGCCTGCGTGATCGGGGTGTTGATCCCGCGTTGTTTGCCGCCGCACCGCGAGCGTTGGGAAGCCCCGAACCCTGGGCGCGGAAACGGTAGCTTTACACAGATGCGGAAACGGAGTTGAAGAATGCTCTACGGGCCGAATGTTCTCTTTGCTTTCATTGGCGCGGCCGGTGTCCTGATTCTCGTCCTGTCCATTATGGCGATTCCACACTACAAAATCTCGAAGGATGAAGAAGACACAGGTTTCATCGGACGCTTGCAACGCAAACTCGATCAAGCCGATCTCAACATCACGGCAGCGGAATACTTGAAAACGTCTTTGTTCCTGTCGGGCATCCTGGGTCTCGTAGCGTTTGTGTTGACCCAAGCACCCGCCGCCGCCGTGCTCGGCGCCATCATCGGCTTCTTTGCGTACTGGACGTATCTCGAAGATCGACGCGAAAAGTGGCGACGGGCGTATCAAGAAGCCTTGCTCGAGGTGATCAACATCCTGCAAGAAGGGTTTGCCTCGATGCGCAGTTTGGAGATGGCGATTGCAACCGTGGCCGACCACGCGCCCGACATTGTCCGTGCCGATTTCGTCGAGATTGCAACGCAGATGTCCTTACAGGCGAACCTGGAAGAGGTGTTGATGAAAATCGCCCAGCGACGCCGCGACATGATCTTCGACCGACTCGTCGAAGCACTCATCGCGAATCGGAGAACAGGCGGACAACAACTTGGACCTGTGCTTGCAGCATTACGTGAGAGTGTGCAAGCCCTTGCGTCGGGACGACGGCGCGTGGCGACCGCGCAGGAACGTATTCGGTGGGAGGCGCGCATTGTCTGTCTTGCGCCGTTCACGTTCATTGTGATCCTGCGACAGACTGCGCCTGACCTGCAGGGACCTTTCTATGCGAGCATCTTTGGACAAATCGCGATCATTCTCGTCGGCGTCATGTCCGCACTCGCCTACTACATTATGAATCGGATTGGATCGCGGGCGGTGCAGCCCCTTGAAAGCGCGGGGGTGAGCGCATGAACCTGCTTCTTGCTCTTGTTGGTGGGCTAGGTGTGCTCTTGATCTGGACAGGCGTAACGCATCCGTTTGTCGCACGGATTGGCAACTCGCACAAGCGCGTGCAACTGCGTGTGGAAGAGGGAGAAAGAATTCAGTTGTCGCCACTCCTTGATCGCGCCTTGGGTCCACTGCTTGAAAGTGCGAGCCATACTCTTGCCGCAGTGCTGCGCCGAGAAGACAAGGATCGGGAACTCATCATCGCCGCCGGCTATCCGCTGCGCTATCGCACCGTCTACAACTTCTACGCGTGGAAAGTCTTCATCGCGGTCATGCTTTTTCTCGTCGGGCTTGTTAACGCGGTGATCATCGGACCTGGCTTTCTACCGATTGCCCTCGGATTGGGCATCCTGGGTTTGTATCTGCCCGACTTTCACTTGCGCCAGCTCGTTCAAAAGCGGCGCGAGATGGTGCGAACCGAAATGGCGTTCGTGCTGCATCGCCTCGCGATTCAAGTCGCGGCAGGACAAGCATTGCCTCAGGCGTTGGAACAAATCGCGCTCAAGCCAGGCGGCCCTTTCATTCAGGAACTCCGACAGGTGAGTACGGATATTTCCACAGGACACACGCTCACTGAAGCGTTGGACGGACTGGCGGAGCGCGCCGCCGGCATGGATGAAGTGCGCCGCTTCGTTGACCTACTCGAACGCGCGCAGCAGCTCGGCAGTCCGATTGCCGATGCGCTGACGAGCATGGGACGCATCATGCAGGATCGCGTCCAGCAGGACATCGAAGCGCGTGGGATGGCGGCATCGGTGCAGATGGTTCTGCCAGTCGGTTGTCTCATCTTGCCGGCAATTGCAATCGTCGTGATGGGACCAGGCATTTATCTCGCGGCACAATACTTCTTTTTGCGATAGAAAGTGACAGTCGGCAGTCAACAGTCAATAACTAAACCTGACCGGGTTGAAAGAACGTAGTGCTGTGGACTGACGACTGAGTAGAAGGAGGAATGTTGGGGCACATCCCTCCCGAAAAAATCGGGACTGGTTTGAAACAGAGAGGCCGGGTGGCTCCCCACCACACCACCTCTCGATTCAAAGGAGTGAAAGCATGAAGATTTTTGTTGACGCATTGCGCACGTTACAACAGTTTCACGGGTCAGAGTCAGGACAGGACATCATGGAATACGCGATCATCGTCGCTTTCGCGGTTACCGTGATTGCTGTCCTCGCCCTGCTCTACAACACCATCAAGGACGTACTGCGCAATGCGAACTCGCAACTGCAAGGGATTCGCTGACGCGATGAGCCAATTAGCCAATAGTCCAACATTTGCACCGCACGCACACTTGCCCTGGCGGTTACGCAAGTGCCAGGGAGTGCAGGTGTGAACCAAACCAAGACTCGGCGTAATTTCCATTTGGCTCATTGGCTCATTGGTACATTGGCTCATTGGTCGCGCGATGACAGCGGCCAAGACCTGGTCGAGTGGACCGTTGGCTTGCCCGTGTTCATGATTCTCTGCGCGGGCATCGTGTTCTACACGTGGATGTGGTGGAACCAGGTTGCAGCAGCCGCCGCGGTGCATGACGGCACGTACCTGGCTGCGATGCGCGGCGGTGATATGGGCGCAGGCTACGCGCGCACCCAACAGATGTTGCGTTCTGCAGTTGGAGGATTCGCGAGTTCGTACAGCATCTCGATTGGCGCAGATACAAGCCGACGAAGCGTGAGCGGCTCGGTGCGGAACAGCAGTCTGTTCAGCTTGCCGTACCTGGGTGCTTTGCCATTGAACATCCAGGCGCGAAGTTTCCAACGACTCGAGCAGTTCTATGGCGGTCCGCCAGCAGGATGGTGGTGATGCAAAGGCAGAAGGATGAAGGATGAACAATAGAAAACGAGATACGGTATTTCATCCTTCCGCCTTCCGCCTTCATTCTTCCAGTGGGCAGGCCTACATCGAACTTGTGATGGTGTTGCCCTTGTTCCTCATCGTCATCGCGGCGCTGATTCTCTTTGGGCGTGTGCTCTACGTCAAGATCGCGCTTGATATGGCGAGTTACGATGCGTGCCGCGCCGCCGTCGAAGCATTGCGATCAGGCGATGGAGTGTCCCAGGGAATGATTGCGGGGCAAGAAACACTGAAGGGGTTCTATCTGAACCCGGCCGGTGCGAACCTCACGATTTCGCCTGCAGGCGGTTGGACGCGCGGGACACCGGTTCGGTGTGTTGCGGCATACGATTTGTTCGTCGGCGACATTCCCGCTCTATCTTCCATCGCAAGCGGGTCGGGAGTGCCCTTGCAGTCTACAACCTGGTCGCGCGTGGAATTATGGCGCTCCGACTGGAGATAACGGAGTTGTTGGGTGTGCGTTCGGAGGATTGTACGCGCGTGCAAAGCACCTCTCCTCGGGTAGAGACACAATTGACGAATCGCTTTTTGCACGCGCGTACACTGCCTACGCTTGAGAGGTTGGAGACTTGTTAACGCTGAAATCCCAGTGGCGGAACTTCTGCAAAATCTGTCGGCGAGCGTTTCATAATTCAAAGCGGGATGAGCGAGGACAGTATCTCGTCCAGACCGTCATCCTGCTCCCAATGATGATGATCCTGGTCGGACTCGTGCTCGACGGCGGATGGATGTATTGGCAGTACCGCCGCGCCGAAATCGCGGTGAATGCTGCCGCGCAGGCCGCGAGCCATGCGATTGATGTCGAGTGCTTTCGCGAGACGAACCAGGTGCGATTGGATGCGGGCGAAGCGTGGAGTGCCGCAAGTGGTTTTGTGAACATCAATCAACGGGGACAGATGCAGGTGACGGGCATCTATATCGGCAACAACCAGGTTATCGTAGACGCAAATGCACAAGTGCAAACCATTTTCTTCCGACTCGCGGGAATCTCATCGCTCTCGATGCGCGTCGAGGGTCGAGCCTATCCCGCGTTCGGGATTAACGTGGAGGGACAATGACACTGAAAGACAAGTTTGTTCGAGATGATACGCTGCGGAATCGTAAACGACTCGGTCCGCTTGCTTGGATCGTCATCTTCATCGCCGTTCTCTTCGTGCTCGCATGTGTGCTGGGTGCGTACTTGCTGCTCACCCGCAACGTCTCGCCGCTCCTGCCTGCGCCTAAAGCCAATCCGACGCAGATCGCAGAGCGCGTGACCATCACCGTCAGCTCGATAACGGTGACGCCGACCATTAAGATGTCCCAGGTCATCACGTGGACGGTGTGGTCCACGAAGAATCCGCTCGGTCAGACGATCTACGATGGACCGCAGGAGATCAAGGCAAGTGTGATGCGCGACTATCAAGCCGCACAAAAGTGGAAGATGGATCACCTGTTTGAGCGCGAGTACTTGCTCGCGCACCTTTCCGAATATTTTACCGACAAGGGATTGGAGAAAGAGCGCCGCGACATCGAAGACAGTTTCGATGGATCGTTGAAGGTGATCTCTGCGCCACTGCTCTATCAATCGCGGTTGCCGTCGCCGATGGATAGACCTGTGTTCAATGCGTTTTCGGCGGACGGCATGCAGATGAACCTGTCCGACTTTAACGGACCCGACTGGAAGTTTTACGACACGCGAACGCGGAAACTGATCAATGCCAAGGTGCATAAGGGCACGTGGGGCTATACACTTGAATATGATCCGCCAGCCAAGCGATGGAAGATCGCGCGTCTGACGATGAAGTATGACCTCGACGAAGACAAGGCAACGTACGTGGACGATGCGTTTCGCGTGATCGTCAAGTGACAGAGCGGGAAGAATCTGCGAATGCCTAGTATGAAACTTGGACGTGTTGTACTCATCGTCGTCGCCTTATTCATTCTCACTGGTCTGCTCTGCTTTGGTGGCGCGACTCTTATCCACGCGGACGATCCGCCGAATGGATGCCGCATTGACCCGAGCGGGGCGCTCATCTGTCAGGGGACTGCGGTTGTGACTGCTGTGCCGACACGGATTATCACCATTCAACCTGGCACGCCGATTCCGACGCGACCGCAACCGACGCGTCCCCCAACGGAGACACCACCGCCAGGCACGTACTACCGTTGGCGATATTGCATCCCAGATTCTGCCTCACCAACTGGCTACTGGCATGCCAAGTACCTTTGCGACCAAGCGACTGGGCAATGCTATCCGGAAGCGATCTCTCTCATCGCGGCATACAACTGCGGCACTCCAACGCCGATCACCATCAAGGTCAATCCGTTGCCGTGTCCCGCAGGATTCACCCAGAACGGCGTGTGGTGCTTGATCGGCTGGGTGCGGCGCGCCGAAGCGTATATCCCACCTGTCCCAATCACCTACCGCCCGTACCCGCGCGGGATCGTGAACGACAGAATGGAATTCACTGCACCAGGACTCATCGTTCAGGATTGGGTGTGCACATCGCCGCAGGTGGACAACTGGAATCCGCGCACCTGGGGCTACGACGAAGACTATCGCAATCTATATTTTTGTATTCGCTGGCGTCAGATCGCGTGGCCCAGTCCATCACCCGATCCTGCGCCGGCTTGGATTCGCTACGTGTGGGACGAGCGCGCGTGGGGACAACCGCAAGAAGATGCCTCGCGTCAGCAATTGACGGAGCACATATACGTCACGTCGTCGGCGCAAAAGCCAGAGAACGGACCAGGGAATTTGCCAGCGTATCAAGTGCAGGCGCATTCCTACTGGATAATTGATTGGCGGATGACCTGGGAGCACGCGTTTCGTTGGACGGATTGTCGGCGCACAGGAAATCGCAACGACAGTTGCGAAGGGCAAAGGGGATATGAAGTCGTCCAACACGTCGAGTGGCGAGGAGAGAGTGACGATGGCACGGCTGATCTGCGAAACTATGGTGCGCCGCATTTCTACGCCGACAGCACGCTCATTCGGACACCCGATGGTCGTGTGATGAACGTGCTCCCAGTGCCTGTGATAGAAGTGCAAGGCGTGATCGGAAACCCGTGAATAGTCACGTAGTCAGGTAGTCGCATCGTCGATAGTCCGATTGCTCCTATCCGACTACATGACCAGGAGACCATACTACCAGATGATCAAACAACCAACCGTCCGTGTTCTTGTCGCAACATCACAAGTTCAAGTGCATACGGCTTTAGAGACAATCGCGCCTTATCAAGCGACCGAAGCCGTGACCACACGCGGCGTGTATCACGCATTACCGAAAGTGCAACTTGCGATTGTCGAACTCGAAAGCCTCATCGAAGAAGAAGTGCCGCGCGATACGCTCGTCGAGATTCTGAATCGTTCGCACATTCCTTGGACGACACCCGAGAGTTTTCTTGCCGATCCAGTGACCTGGCGGTCGCACGCGCTTGCGGCAGCGGGAAATTTCCAATGCTTTCCACCTGCGACCGCCGCGCTCACCTCCTACAGCGGCGGGGTGGGCAAGACGACACTCTCGCTTGATGCCGCCGTACATTTTGCGAGCCGCACCAAACTGCCGACGGCGATTGTGGAGTTCCCGTACGGTCCGAGCGCGTTACGCGTCATCACAGGTGTAACTGAAGGTGCGGGTTTCGTAGATGTGGTTCACAACGAGCGAGCGAATCTTCCTACTTGGCGCGGCGTCACTCTCGTCACCGTGAACTACAACGACGTTGGTGGTCTGCTCAAGCCTGAGGAGGTTGTGCAATGCTTCGAACGGATTCAAGCCGCGCACATTCTGACGATTGTGGATTCGGAGTTTCCACATCCCTGGCTTGAGATAATCGCGCGGCATATTGGCACTTTTCTGATCGTCGCCGCGCCCCGCGCCGATGCGTGGAACAATGCCGCCGCGCTCAAACAATGGATGCAGCGAACCCCTGACCTCTATCCACAACCCCAAGTCATCTTCAATCTGGTCGAGGGGTGGGGAGATCGTCTGACGCAAATGGGGCTCGAACGGGCAATGGACTTGCCGCGTATCAAGAATCCCGAAAGATTCGACGGGCGACTCGGCACACAACTGCTACGAGGAATCTATCCGTACTGGAGAAGCGCGTGAAAAATCGTCTTGCCCTCTTAATCGCGTTCGTCTCATTCATCGTCGCGCTCGGCGTAGGTTGGTTCGCCGAAACGCAGTATCAAGCCCTTGTCGCAACAACTGAACTGATCGTTCCTGCGCTTGAGATTCCACCCTATACCGTCGTCGCACCCGGGATGTTCAAAGTGCGTTCGTTCCCTGCGCCGATGGCGCAGGAACCTGTTTATTGCGATCTCTCCGAGTTGTCAGGAAAGATTGCGACGATCACCCTGAAACCCGATCAACTGGTTTATCGCGATCAACTCGTTCCGCTCAAGCAATTCCGCTACACCGACGATGAACGGTTGGAAATCGTTTCGTTCCCAATCAAGCCAGAGCAAGCGGTCGGAGGTCAGATCAAGCAGGGACAACGCATCAATCTCTATCGCATCGTTTTGCAGGCGACGCCAAATCAAGCCGTCACCAATTCGCCCGATCCGAAAGTATGGCTCGCCGCACCTGGGGCAGGCATCGAGGTTCTGCAATCGGATGTGCTCGTCGTGGACGTTCGCTCAACTCAAGGTTCGCCGATAGTGTCTCCGCCGAAAGTGCAGTCCAAGACATCCGAAGTGACGACGTACGAAACCGCAGATACAAGCTCATCGACTACGAATCGACCTTTGACAATTCTTACTGTTGCCGTCGCGCCTGATGTGGCGAAAGACATCTTGCGCTTGGCAGGCGAGTCGCAGATCGCGTCGCGTTATCTCTTTTGGGTCTCGCTCGCACCGATCGTGAAGAGCAGATAGAGACGCTCCGGCGGAGCGTCTGTACCAACATTTCGGGAAGAGTCTTTCGAATGACGGACACGCTGACGACGCAGTTGATCTTGTCCATCGAGCACGATCAACGCCTCGCTTTGACCGCCGATGGAAAAGCCGTACGCGGATACGAGACGTACATCCGCGAGTACGTCGGCATGATCGAGTCGGGTTTGATGGCGCGCATGAGCAACGTGGCATACAAAACACTACACGCGCTTGCCCTGCGTGCTCGTATCTTGGGCGATCCAAGACGACCTGGCGCAGAAGAAGAGTTTCATGAACTTGAACGACTCGCCATCGTATCGCCAGAGGACAAGGGAAACCTGTTCTGTTTTCCATCACGCGAGCAGTTGATGGAAGACACGGGAATACGCAGTGTGCACACGGTCGATGCGGCGTTGGATGAACTCGCGGAGATGAAGATCGTCAAGCGCATCACGCCCGCTCAGCCGCGTCTCACGCGTGGACTCTTCGGATCGAATGTTTATATCATTCATCCCGAAAGTTTTATCGGCAAATTTGGCACTAGTGACGGGGAGCAAAAAGTGCTTCCCGTTGAGGTCACGGGGAGCAGTTTACGGAATTCCGATAATTGCCCTCTAAAGAGTACAGACCGTACTACAACAATAAACTCTCTTCGAGAGTGCACTCCCGAAATTCTACGCGTGATTGAATTTTTTGCGCAGGCGATTGGCGTAGAGAAGTTTGAACCGACTGAAAAAGAAAATCAGCGCATCGCCGCACTCTTTGCCGAAGGCTATTCGGAAGAACAAATCGGCGAGGGTATTACTCGTGCCGTCGAGCAAGCCCGCGAAAAAGGTCGCACCGCCAATCTCATATTTTGCGCACGCATCGTCCGCTCGCTCTATTCAAAACAAAGCGAAATCGTCCCTGACAACAGCAAATCGTCCACGGGTCAAATCGTAACCGGAGACGGTAAATCGTCCGCCCAATTCGTACCTGTTGCCAGTAAATCGTACGCGATGCTCTTGGATGGATTGGAGTTAGACGAGCAAGCCCAGGTTGAATTCGCGAGCCTCATTGCAATCATCGAGGAACATTCACAACGAACGATCACGAAAGCGGAGGCACGACGATGGAAAGTCTTGGGTGATGATTTCAAGGAACTCGCAGTTGCGCGTGGAATAACCTGCATCGCGCTAGTTCAACAAGCAGTCGAAGAAGCACTCGATGCTGGAAGTGCACGAAACGGCTACTGTGCGCCGAAACTGGTGCGAACCATACTATCGCGATGGTCGAAGGCAGAGGCGAGTAAAAAGAGGAAATCGCCAGCACCCAAACGTGAGATTGCACCTGCAGTGCAAGTCTACCGAGAGGTAAGGCGACGTTTCCCAGCTCAGGAATTGTGGGACAGTATCGCAAAAGAAGTGGGTGCAGACGAACCATCGCTCGCGTTCTGGCGCAAGGTGTTGAAAACCTGGGTTGCACGAGGATACAACCCGATGAATGTCGAAGGTCCGTTGGAGTGGTTCAAGAAACGCGAGATCCCTCAGAACGGATCGGGCAAGCCAGCTGAACACACGCGTGAACGCAGACCGGTCGAGTCGCTTGAGGTCATTCAAGCGCGAATACAGAAGAATACACTTCCAGGGGTGTCGGTGTGAGCGAGGTTGGAATCCGATGAAATGCGCGATTTGCGGCGGCGTGGGATTTGTGCGGCGCGATGTCCCTATCGATCATCCTGATTTCGGACGTGCGATTCCGTGTCAGTGCAACACGCAGGGCACACTCGCTGCGCTCAAGCAATGGTCGGGACTGGGAAACTCGAACATGGTTTGGACGTTGGATAAGTTTCCAGGTGATCCCGAGGCATTGAAAGCGGCGAAAGAAGCACTCGCGGAGAAGCGCGGTATCTGGGTCTTTTGGTCGCGCGCTTTCGGTACGGGCAAGACAGGCATTCTCGTCGCATTGGTGCAAGCGTGTTGGGACGAAGGGATCGCGGCACTCTACCAATCCGTTCCCGCGATGCTGGATCGCTTGCGTGCCTCTTACGCCGATGGTGATTATGCCACGCTGATGGAAGAACTCAAGCGTGTGCCGGTGCTCGCGCTCGATGAGTTTCATCGCTGGCATAATAACGCGCGCTCTTCTGATGACCGAGGTCACCTTGGTGACGATTTAGCGGAAGGCTCATCGAGTTGGGCTGCCGAGAAAATCTTTCAGATCATCGAGGATCGCTACATTCATTGGGACGAACGCCTAACCCTCGTCGCGACAAATCGCAATCCCGACAAAGGAGACCTCGACCCAATTGCATCACGATTCAGCGATTCGCTTCGGTCGCGCATCATCGAGGTGAATGGCGGAGACTTGCGACCTAATGCGCGAGTGATTGAACGCTACGCTCATCCCGAGCTTTCAAAGGAGACAAAGAAGACGTGACCGATACAACATTTGAATCTGTTCTGCCTCATTTGCAAGAAGCGTTGCTCCGCAAGGGCGTGACGATTCCACCCTGGCGCGCCACAGCAAAGGAACGCAGTGATTTCGCGTTTGCAGTCGCGCGCGTACTTGCAGAAGAACGCTTGCTCCCCTCGGGTGACGCGCGTGCGGTTGCAAGCGATCTCGCCAGTCGGATGATGGGACTGGGAGTCCTTGAGCCCTTCTTGCGCGAAGAAGGTCTCGAAGAGATCATCGTGCGACAGGGCGCGGTGCTGGCATGGCAAAATGGGCACATCGAAGACACGCATATTCGCGCACCCGATACGTACTTTTACGCACTCGCGCAACGCGTTGCTGAGATGGGTGGCAAACCCTTGCGCGCCGCGAATCCGTTTGTGCTCGTGGATTTGCCTGATGGTTCGCGCTTTACCGCGATGGTACCCCCTCTCTCGAAACGCGGCACGGCGATCAACATCCGCGTCTTCACCCATCGCGTTCTGAATCTCGACGCGATTGTGGAAGCAGGCACGCTCACGCAAGCACAAGCCGATTTCTTGAAACAAACGATCCTTGAGCGACGTAAGAGCATTCTGATCTCAGGGCGACCTGCCGCAGGCAAGACGACACTGCTCAACTCATTACTGGCGATATTGCCCCAGTATACCCAGTTGTGCGGCGCGGAAACCTTCGAGGAAATCGAGACGACGAATCCGTTTGAAGCGCGCGCCGTGGTGCGTGACGAGGCGGAAGCAGGACGCGTTTCGATGGCGGATGTGGTCAACGTGCTTTACACGCGCATGCGTCCCGATGTGCTCGTCGTCGGCGAAGTGGTGAACGAAGAAGCACGCGAGTATCTGCAGGCGATCAACCTGGGTGTTGTCGCGCATACGACGATTCACGGCAATTCGGTTTTGGATGCTTTGCTCAGGTTGGAGACGCTTGCGCGCGAAAAAGATGTGCCTCTCGGTGCGATCCGTGAACGCATCGCGCGCGGCGTGGGTATCGGCGTGCACGTTGAACTGAAGCAGGCGAACGAGGGAGCTGCTTGGCGTCGCCAGGTGACGGAGATTGTCCAGGTCAGCGGCGATGCGGAGCGCTACGTGCTCACGCCCATTGGAGGAGCATAACGAGATGTTCGAATCAATCGTCCGCATTCTTTTCGACGGAGCAAGTGCACTCGCGGCAGGGCTATCTGTGTATGTCGCGCTTTCGGTGCTCGTCGGTTTCGGGCAGTGGGTGTTTCAACGCCGCAGACCCAAGTGGCTACGGCAACTGGAACGACAACAAAAACATCTGCAAGCAGTGTATCCCAAGAAGGGCAACAACATCAGTCGAACCGTCATCTTGGGTCTTGCCGTGGGCCTGGGTGTGAAAGCTGCACTGACGGGTGGAATTCTCATCGCGGTCTTCTTCATCGGGCTGGGTCTCGCGTTGTATCTCTATCTCGGGCAGCGGGCGGGCTCGATGGCACGCGAGCAAGTGACCGATGCGGTTGGAGACCTCATCGCCGCATACTACTCGGCATACCTGGTGATTCCGACCGTCTTCGGTGCGCTCTCTGAAGCAATCAAGACACAGACGAATCCGTTTCTGCAAAACGCGGTGCAACACGCGCTCGATGCATTCGGCACGGGCAAGACGGCTGAAGAAGTTTTGGATCAATTGGATCGTGAAGTCCAGAACCCGTATCTTTCGCAATTCGTTTTCATCTTGCGGCACACGTCGGAGTCGAATCAGAAAGAAATCTTGAACACGCTGCGCGATTTGAGCAATCGTCTCGACCAACGGAAGCGACTCAAGGATCGTTCGCGTGTCGCACTCGCGCTCGTGAGTGGCACGGTTCGTTTTCTCCAAGCGGCGAATGGAGCGGTGATGGCGCTGGCCGTGCTCGCTCCTTTCTGGTGGAATTTCTACGCGTCGTCCGTGTCGCGGCAAGCTTTGTTGATGATCGGCGGAACCATTGCCATCCTGGGTTCCTGGTATTTTGAGAATCAGTTGACGCAGTTGCGGGAACGCGTGTTGTAGACCGACCGCGGAAAAAAAGTAGCCGCGTGTTTTGAAACGAGATACGTCCATTCCTTTTTTTGTCCTTCAAAAGAACTTATGTGCTATTCCGCGGGTGCGGGGAACTAGTCAAGTGAGGTCAAGTCATTCGTGAGCGAAATCATTGTGCACTCTCTTCTTCTTGGCAGCGCGTTCAGCGCAGCGTTCTTCGGATTGTATGCCACGCTGAACACGACGGGTCAAATCGTCCAGCGGGTGGTTCTCCTGAGAACGCCGGCGTGGAAACGTTTCTATCAGAAGAGACAAGTAGATACAGGCCCAAAAGATTCAGTTGATCAATTGCCCTGGGAAACCTGGCGACTTGTCTCAGGAATTTTCGGCGTAATTGCGCTGCTTTTAGTCCTGTGGGGCACGGAGTACGTGTACGGCTCCGTCTTTGGTCTGGCGGCGGCATACATTCCATCGTTCGTGCGAGCGCAGATGAAAGAGAACGCCCGCTGGCGCTTGCGACTGGAAGTTCGCGATTTCGTCGCGGAGCTGCGCCTGGCACTCGCGCTCAACGTGACTGTGTCGCAAGCACTCGAACACATTGCCGACCGACCCCAGGAAGTGACGACGTCGTTCATCGAACGGGTGCGACATCACGTCGAGCGAACGCTGCGCATGGAAGGTCCCGAAAAGATGTTGGAAGCGCTCGCGGTAGAGTTCGCATCCGAAGACCTTCGCAAATTGCTGGTCTTGGTTCGCGCCGCGTTGCGCGGGGGTATGTCGCTCGCCGAGGCGCTCGCGCAAAGTGCGGACTCGATCTCGCAAAGCATTGTCGCCAGCGCGGAGCTGTCCATTGAAGAAATGCCGACCAAGTTGATTCTGCCGATGCTCTTTGCGCTTTTTCCAACCATCATGCTCTTGGCACTGATCCCAGCCGTCAGTTTGCTCATCACATCGCTTTCGGGTGTGCCAGGACAACCATAACAAACACCTGCATGGCTGTGGCGCACTGGCTGTGCTGCACATCAGCACAGTCAGCCACAGTCACGTAACCGCAGGTGCAAGTGTTGCGAATTGCGAGTTGCGAACGCACAATTCAACTTCGCAATTCCGAAATCGCAAATCTCAAAGAAGGGAGGTGAAGTCACTTGAATCTGTTGCGCCAGTTTCACAACGACGCCAGCGGTACGGAAATGGTCGAATTCGTCGTCGGGGCAACTTTGATCATCACCATCATGACTTTGGTCATGGTGGCGATCTGGAACACCACGAACGCCCGCGCGGACGCGACCAACACGATCATCACCGACAACGTGCCCACCGCCGCGCAGCCGTAAGAGCCCCGCGCTTTAGCACGAGGGGCATCGTCGAGAGATCATCCTGAGGCCTCCTGGAGCAAAATGCCGAGGCGCCCTTCGTCCAAGTTCAAGGACGAAACAGGATCCAATCTCATCGGACGATGCGGTACGAAAAGCGAGGGATCGGGAACGTAAGTCGTTCTCGATCCCTCAAGCAGGAGTATGCGAATGACATTGCAAAATTTTGACCGCGATGAACGCGGTCTCGAAACAATCGAATACGTCGTCTTGGCAACGCTGGTCGCCGCCTTGATGACTCTGGCTATCATCGCGCTCTTTAATACCATCGTCGCCAAAATCAAGGAGATCAACAACAGTCTATGACCCAGGTTCACTCTGCGCGACCACTCTTTGCACGCGCGTACAAAATGCTGGTGTCAATTGGGTTTGGTGCGCTCGCGCTCGTGCTTGTACTTCCCGAAGCATTCTCAATTCCTTCTCCAATGGCATCGGGGGGAATGATCGCGCTGTTCATCTGGATTAGCATCAATGATTTCAAAACTCGGCGCGTGCCGAACGCGGTCACCTATCCATTGATGGTCGTGGGAATCCTCCGCGCAATTCCCTTTCGCGACGGGATCTTTCTGCTCTACTGGGTTGTGTTCTTCACACTGTGGACGACGCGCTTTATGGGCGGGGGCGACGCGAAACTCTTGATGGGACTCTTCGGACTCTTTCCTGATTTTCAACTCGCGTGGTTGGTCGCTCTGAGCATTCTGGTCACCGGGCTGCCGTATCTTGCATACAAGTATCGCCATCAATGGCGATCCATCCCGCGCACCTTGTTCTGGCGACTGATCACGCGTCAGCTTCTTCCCAACCAGGCGGAGTTTGAGAAAGAAGCCGTGCCGTACGCTTTCTCGTTTTGCCTGGCAGGTGCGGCTTACCTGCTATTGCGAGTCGTTCAGTGAGAGGAGGGATGATGGTTCGACTGCGTGTCTTGAGCATCTTTCTGTTTCTGTGCCTGTTGATCGCGATTACGCCAACGGCGTTGCGTGCGGCACCCGCCGCGCAAGCGGGATGGCAATTGCACTACGGGATTGACTTCAACGCGTGGAGTGACCTGACAGGATGGAACATCGACTACGCCGGCAGCTCGAACAACGTGCGGGTCGAGAATGGCTATCTGCATCTCGAACAGCCGTGGAACACAATCTACCCGATGGTCTGGCGGAACGATCTGTTCAATTACATCAACTCGAATGCGCTCAGTCACGCGATTGAGGTTCGCTTTCGCTATCCCTATCTGTCGGACTATGGCGCGGCAACTGGCGTAGGAACCGCGTGGTTCTCAGGCGCGCGGTACCCCTCGAGCACGACGTATCCGCGAGACAATTTTGAGAACATCCTGATGGTGCATATGCGGAGCCTGGGAGGTGGACCACGCCGCGTCCAAGTGTATCAAGGTGGTGCGGGGAACGTCCAAATCCCAGACGATTATACGTGGCACACCGCTCGCGCCGAGTTCATTCGCAATGATCCGAGTTGCCCGGGTTATCTGTACGGCGCATACCTGTATTTCGACGGCGTGCTGCAAGCGCGTCCGACGCCGTGCCGCAACTGGGCACCGGTCAATTCATATTTCGGCAACTCGTACTACCAGGATTATGTCGGCAACTGGTCGAATATGGAAGTGGACTACTTCCGCATCTACATTCCCGCGACCCCAACGCCAACCCATACGCCAACGTCAACACCGACGCGCACGTTCACGCCGACCTTTACGCCAAGTTCGACGTTCACACCGACCCCGACGCGTACGTCAACGCCAACTGCGACGGCGACCTGGACACCAACGGCAACGAATACACCAACTTCGACATTTGCCCCGACGCCGACGCGAACGTCTACACCAACTTCAACGGCGACCTGGACGCCGACGACGACGGATACGCCAACACCGACGTGGACGGCAACACCAACGTTTACGCCAACGCCGATCAACACACTGATACCTACCGCGACGCTGACCGTGCTGGCATCACTGACGCTGAGTCGTGATTACGCGTTCTTGTTGCAGTGTGGCGCAATCGTTGGCGAACCGACCCAGGTGTTGCGCGGCGTGCTCGCAGGCAGCACGTACAGCGGACAGGTGATTCGCATCGTCATCGTCGATCCAAACGACAGCACGAGCAACTACTACACGTTCACCGATTCGTATGGACGGTTCGTGCTCGACGCGTCGAGCGTCGGCGGCGATGTGTGCTTCGGCTCGTCGCTCATCGGAGACTGGTCCGCGCAAGCTTTCTACGACCCGTCGGGCTTGGTCAGCAATCCAGTGCAGTGGAGTGTGTCATGGTTCATCATCCACACTACAAAATGAGCCAATTAACCAATGAACCAATGAGCCAAAAAATCTCCAAACGGCAGTTTGGTTCATTGGCTCATTGGCACATTGGCTCATTGGATCGCGGTTCGGTCTCCGTCGAGATGGTTTTCTTCCTGTTGATTTTTGTTGTCGCGTTCTTTGGCGCGGTCGAGATGGCGCGCGAGGTCTCGGTGAAACACGCGCTGGATGTGGGAACGTATCGCGCGGCGCGGTATCTCTCCATCGTGCCAAGTGATCAGTTAACCGCGCGAAACATGATTCAGACCGAGTTGGATTCGAATGTTCTCGGAGGTGCAGGGAACGTGCAAATGACGGTGGATATGCCGAGCCAGTCATTCCAAACCGTGTTCAGCGTGACGACAGAGGTGGCGTACCAACCTGTCATCCCGCTGATGATTTTCGCGCCCAAGACGTTGCGCGTCGTTCATTCGCAAAGTATCGAGGCATACCCGTGATGCAACTAATCCACCTGAAACAACTTCCAGATGAGCACCGTCTCGTGTTACGTGGGGTGATGCTTGTTCTCGCGGCATGGGATGCAGATGTGTTTGCGCACAGCGAACAAGTCGCGCGCGAACTTCTCGCGCTCGCTCCACCAGGGCACGAAGAGGAATGGTACTGGGCGGGACTATTGCACGACATCGGAAAGATCGCTGTCGCTGCGGACATTCTGCACAAGCGTAGCGGACTATCGCGCAGAGAGCGCAAAGCAATGCAACAACATTCTTCGAAGGGCGCCGCCATCCTCAAACAAATTGGTGCGCCTCAAGTCGTCGTGCACGGTGCCAAGTTCCATCACGAGCGCTGGGACGGCATGGGTTATCCCTACGATATCGAGGGAGATCAGATTCCATTCGCGGCGCGTGTCCTCGCGGTCGCGGATGCATACACCGCGCTCACAAAAGATCGTCCCTATCGCCAAGCACTTCCACCAATGCAAGCACGTTTGGAAATCGAGCGACATGCAGGCACACAATTCGATCCAGAAGTTGTGGCGCGTTTCTTTGAGAGGAATTCCAATGTTTCGTGACGAACGCGGCAGCGCGGCGGTCGCAGGACTGCTCTTCACATTGATTCTGATGGTTCTCGCCGCGGCGATTGTGGACGTGTATCGCATTCAAGATACCCGCACCTTTGCTTACAGCGCAGCAAACGACGCCGGATTGCGCGGCGCAAGTTTCGGTCGCGATTGGGATCAGTTCACGGCAACAGGGCAGATGTATCTCGATCCGTATGTTGCAACAGATGCGGCGCAGAACGCGCTCGAGAACGTTATGCAAACACGCGGTATCACCAACTTTCAGTACCAGATTGGGGTCATTCCGAATCCAGGTGGGGGCACTTTCAATCTACCCGCGCCCTGTGTGCCTCGCGCAAGTATGTGGAATACGACCACCTGGACAGAAACAAGACCAGCGGTCGGCGTATGTGTCCAGATTCAAGTGCCGACAATTCTATTCGGTCTCGTGAATGGCAATCAATCCGTGACAGTGAATGCATTCGCCGCCGCAGGAGTAGTCGAACAATGAAAGGGTACATCCTGAACAAAGCATACCGTGAGCTCTGCCGAAGGGTCGAAGGAAAACGAATCCTTGCTCTTCTTCTAATCGCACTTGCCCTGTTTTCTCTCTTGGGGTGTAGCGCGCTCGGTCTGGGTTCATCCCAACCCATCCAGATTCGCGCGACCGCGACGCCAACGACGCGCCCTCCCTTCACGCCGCGTCCAAGCGACACGCCGTGGCCGACGTTTACGCCTGTGCCTACGGTGGCGCCAATGACGCCTGGTGTTCTAACTGGCGTGATTTCTGCGACGGTTAACGTGCGGATTGGTCCTGGGACGAACTATCCTGCCGTCACGAAGCTGAACAAGGGAACGAAGATCAGCGTGCGCGGGCGCGACATCGAGAATCGCTGGCTCGTGCTCATCCCTCCGCCGAGCGGCTGGGTGATGCGCGATTACGTCACGCTGAATGGCGAAGTCAGCAGTCTGCCTGTGGTCGACGCGCCGCCGACTCCTGTGCCGACAACAACCATCGCTCCATCGCCAACAGCGCAGCCAACCGCAACGCCGCCGATGTACGTGGACTTTCGCGCAGACTCGCCCTGGGTCATCGCGGGGCAATGCACGACCTTGCGCTGGGATGTGGAAGGAGTACGAGGGGTGTATTTCAATGGACAGGGGCAACCTGGGCATGGTTCGCAAGACGTGTGTCCTGCGCAAACACAGACTTTTGTCCTGCACGTTGTGATGAATTCTGGATACCTGGATCGGGCGATCACCATCGCGGTGCTCCCCGCTCCACCGACGACAGCAAAACCCTGAGGGGCAACGATGTGGAGATCGATTCTCACGTTCGGACTGGTGCTGTTGCTTTTGATGCAGGTCCAAACACCGGTGGTTGGCTTCGACCCAGAGCTTCCCGCCGCTGCGCAAACGACGATATTTCGTGACTATCTCGAATGGATTCATCCGCCCAAGTTGGGTGGACGCTATGCGTGCGAGGAGATGTCCGTCCTCAAAGTAACATGGATCGAGCCGCCAGGAGTGGATGGCGTCCGTCCTGTGCTTTGGGTCAAACACGTAGGAGAAATCGGCGCAATCCTGGATCTCTCGTATTCAGACCTGCGCTACGTCGAGCGGCGCGTGTGGGCACAGCCTGTGATAGTCCTGCGCGATGTGTCCATCTTGCGCTTCTGTCGTCCGTCGAGTGATTCAGACGAACAAGATTCTCAGGAGAGGTGATCGGTGATTCGACAAACGATGTGCATGGTTGGTCTTGCCGTACTCGATCCCCTGGGCGAACTGCGCGGTGTCGTCGCCGAACTTCTTACCCTAGTCATTCAAGTGACCGCGGTATTGCTCGCCATTGCAATTGCGACCGGTTTTCTCGAAGCGCAAGCTAGTTATGTTTTCGGCGCGCCATCAGTATTGAGTGCGTTGTGGTTCAAGATCGGCGCGGTGATTATCTGTCTGGTTATTGCACTCACGGCTGTTTCGATCAGCAACACGCTGGTCGGCATCTTGTTCTGAAACATAAAAGGACTCTACCGAAAATACTCCGAAAAGGCAAAACGGATTGGGACCGCGCCCCACTTCACGTCACAAAACGATGCTGAGATGGGAACCCGTCACGCGAATCAGAGATTCTTTCGAATCTGCGTCCCACCGTTCATCATTCAAGCAGCTTTTTTCAGGTGAGTCATTAAAGGAGAAGAAATGATTCAGGCAATTCGGATTCGCATCGAGCGATGGGCCGATGCCCCAATCGTCCGTGCACGTTTCATCGGACTCTTGGGTGCAATGCTGCTCATCATCGCGAATCAAAGTGCCGTCTTCGCGGCAGACAATCCAGGCGGCATGAGCGAAGCGATTGCGAGTCTCGCCAAGATGCTGATTGACGGCATCATTGCGCTTTCCGCGATCTTACTGGCGGTTGGCATTGCGACGAATTTCATTACGGGGATGGTCGAGACGATGGTCGGCCGTCCTGGGGGGCTCTCTACGACCTGGATGCGGATCGCAGGGGTCGTCCTTTGCTTTGTCGGCGCGATTTTCACCATCACCATCGCGAACACAATCATCGACACGCTCAAGGCGTACAAAAGCACGGGGGGAATTAGTCTCCCTTGAGAGTGCAAAGGTTTGATAGTTCGATAGTTGGATAGTGATTCAGCCAACAAACCAACTATCGCACTAACCAACTGACATGACTGATTTACGAGTTCTGAAAATCATCGCGTTGTTCGTGGTTGTAATGCTGGGAATGTCGCTGCTGATGCCGACGCGCTTGGTATACGCCGCACCGCCAGCACAATCGCCAACACCACCACCGCCCACCCCACCGTCAGGTGACGGTAATCCAATCACGCAAATCATCAATCAGATCATTCAGTTTCCCTTCGAGAACCTGGTCGAGGCATTGCAGAACGCGGCCAAATCGATTCTCACGGGAACTGTCACGCCGCTCGAATCGTTTTTCTCGGCAACGATTGCGCGATGGCTGACCGCGAGTCCTGGCATCATCACGCCAGGCGGTGGTATCGCGCAGGGTGACGATGTAATGGGCCCAGCCTGGCGCCTGATGGTCAAGGTCGCGGTGCTGCTCTGGCCTCTGACACTTGCCATCATCGCGGCGATTGCCGCGAAAGACGCGGTCGCCGCCGCGTCGTGGGGCATCGGAGATTTGAAAGAAGCGCTCGGCGGTTGGCTGATCGCGGTTGTGGCAAGTGCGACGAGTCTCTATTGGATGGACTTGGCGAATCGCTTTACCAACGCGACGACGATGGCGATCTTGAATATGAGTTTCACGGGTGAAGCGGAATTCCAGCCGAACGCATTGACCATGCTTGTTTTTGGAACGGCAGGGCTTTTGCTCACCTGGGTCTCGATGCCGGCGTCACTCGTCATCGTGATCTTCGTGATTTTGATGGGTCTCGCGGTGCTCACCTCTCTGGTCTTTCAATTTCTCGCGCGCTTTGTGATTCTGTACATCCTGGTCGCGCTCGCGCCGGTCGTGATCATCCTGGGCGTGCTTCCACCGTTGAGTTGGTTTCGTTATATGTGGCTTCGGGGCTTCATCATGGTTCTCGCCATCGGCCCGATCAATGCGCTTCTTCTAAAGTTGGTAATGGTTCTTGCGGTGGGCGGGCAGTCGAACGATCCGATCACCGCGTTCGTGGATTTCATTGGTGCGATTGGCGTGCTCAGCATCCTGATCACCGTCGATGGCGTCATCATCAAGGGTGTGTTCGGCGCGGCGGAAGAAGTAATGCAAAAATCGGTGAGCACCGTCAACGCACTTGGAACACTTGCGCTCGCCGGCGTGACGGCACTCGCAGGTGGTGCAATCGCTGGCGGTGCTGTGGGAGCGGCAGGTACGACGGCGGCAGGAGGGGCAAGTGGTGCTGGCAGCGCGGGAGCAAGTGCTGCATCAGCCACAGGCGCAGCAAGTACTGCAACGAGAGCAGGTGCGGCGGGCGCGGGTGGACCCGCCAGCATCGCTCGAAGTGCGTTCAGCCCTGGCGCGGCTCTCCGCGGTGCGGGAGATGTTTTGTTTCGGCAACCTGGGATGCTGGGGAGCATGGGCGCGGCGATGCGAGCCCTCGGTGGAACAATGGAGCAACACGACCGCGACGAACAGTCTCAAGCGCGGTGGGCAGCGAGTCAAGCAGGACGCGGTGCAGGTGCTGGAGGCAATGCGCCAAGCGGAGGAACGCGACCCAGGAATCCCAGTCCTACTTCTCCTACTGGAAGTGGTGCGCCGACTGACAATCCTGCATCAGGTCAAGTTGCTGGCGCATCGAGCAGCGCGCCAAGTGCACCGAGTGGCAGCCCGAGTGCTGCGTCAAGTGACTCTGCACCGAGCGGGGGGAGTACTCCGAGCGCACCGACGAGTGCGCCAAGTACGCAAACGCCAACTGCGGCAACACCGAATACTCCAACTGCGAGTGCTGCGCTCCCACCTTCGAATGTTCCAAGCGCACCTCCACCAACTGGCGATAGAGCGCAAAATGTCACAGGATCGCCAGGGGCAGCGCTTCCGCCGCCGCAAGCACCTTCGCTCTCGCCAATGGGCGTACCGCTCGCGCCATCAAGCATGCCGACAAGTACAGGTGGCCCCGCCCTGTCGCGCGAGGCGGCAAATGTGGCTAACATCCTGCCAACTCCCCTGGGAGAACGAGCAGGCGCATTTGCATCAGTCTTCTCCGACCCGCAGCAACAGGTCGCCGCTGCCCGCGCCGCGGTGGACGCGTTCAATCAGGTGAATGCGAAGGGACAAGGGTTCTACGATGTCGGCTGGCAAGGGAGTGCGTGGGATCGCTCGATGATTCCAGTGATCGCGTCTGCGCGTCAGGGTCTTCCTCTTGAGACGATGGCGCAAGATGCTGGCTGCGGGGGGAATGTTGCGGGGTTTCTCGCGAATCGTATGTTGGACAATCGCCAGCCGACGTTGGATGTGCCCGCTCAATCGGTGCCATGGCACCCCCAGATGGCGCCGCACGATTGGGAAACGGGCGCGGCAGTATCCAATGCGTTGGGCAATCGAATCAGCCAGGGTGCCGCCGCACGAGTCTACCACGAGATTCGTTCGCCAGAAACGGGGGGCGGATGGAATGCGGGCGCACAGTTCATTCAAACAGTGCAGGAGATTTTTCAGCGACCGCCGACCGATCCAATTGCGGCTCTGGAAGCGCGCCTTGGGGAAATGGAGGCACGTGGCGTCGTCTCTCAACGCGCGATGACACTGTGGCGCGCAAATGTCAAGAGCAAATAGTCGTGTGGCTGTGTGGTCAGTAGCGTCGCCGCGGGGTTGTGGGTTGGATTGCCGAATGAAAAGAGAACGCATTGCGATGGAAATTGAAGGAGAACAATGCAGGCAGTGAATTATGCACGGAATCAAGTCCACGTTCTGATCGAGAAGGGCACTATAGCGGCTGACCGCTGGTCGCGTTTACGGGGGTTGATTGGGTGTCCCACGCTTCGATCAGGTGAGGGACAATGGTTACTAGGCACCCAGTGCATTCACACTTTCGGGATGCGTTTTCCGATTGACATTCTGTTTCTCGACGCAAATGGATGCGTTATCTATTCTATCCACGCGTTGCAACCGTGGCGGATCAGTCCGTACATCCGCAATGCCACCAGCGTGCTCGAACTGCCGGCAGGGGTTCTTCGACAAACGGGAACTGAGATTGGGGATCCGATCCTGATCGTCCTGGGTGAAACGGACTAGCCAATGCAGATTCAATTTCCGCGTCGCGTTCAATTGGGATTCCGTCCCTGGTACGGTCTAACGCTCCGCCAACTCGCGTATCTTGTCGTCGCCGGCATCACAGCGGGCGCTATCGTCCTTTTCGGTCCTGTCGAAGGAAGCGGATTGCTCATCCGCGTTCTCGTCGGACTGGGAATCATCTCGGTTGGTGTGGCGCTCGCGTTCTTCCGCAAAGATGGCTTGACCGCCGAACAGTGGGTCGCGACCCAGATCAAGTTCTGGACGCGTCCGCAGAAACGCGTGTGGACGCGCAGTGACGCGGAGCGAGCGTCAATGCGCGACCAAGTCGCCGAAATCGCGATTGATCAACCACCATCCCAAACAAGCGGAGCAACCTACGTTGCGGAGAATGATTCCGCAGGATTTTCGCACGTCAGGTTGCTGCGCCCGACTGCCCAAGCCGTTTCAACAACCCCCGCCGTCGTCGTGTTGATCGATATGGCGATGCTCTTGTCGCTCTTTGCCTTCGTCGTCTATCTTGTGCGGGGTGGATTTAACGAAATCCAGGGATGGTTCTTCTTCCAGATCGGACGCTGAGAATTTCTCGCGCGCACATCGACAAGAGTGGACGCGCGGGTACGACAGGAGATGAGCAACAGAATGTCAGAACGCGGTAACGCGCAAGTGTGGTTTGCAATCGTCGTGACCTTGTTGGTCTTGATTCCGATAGCGATGATCGGGGTTCAAGGATTTCCAGATAAATCTGGGGCAATTACGCCGCTATTTCCCACCTCGATCTTTCCAACCCCTGACCAGTCAAAACCACTGCAACAAGGAACAGGAATGGGCGGCACTTCCAATCCTACTCGCAGCGCGGCAAGCACTCCGAGCGCCGAAAGTAATCAGACGGGGATGGCGACAACCGGGGCAACTCGGGCACGCCCTGATGCGAAAACGCCGACGCCTATCCGCGTGGTCGTGAGCACCCAGAAACGCTCCTGGGTTTACTATCACGGTCCCGCGACATACGTGCGCGGCGATGCGTTTGCGCCCCTGCCGCTATCGAGTTTCCCGCGTCCTGCAAACGACAATGGGCGTGGACTGCATTGGTTCCCAACGACATTTCAAACCCGCGCGGTCGTGGATCGGTTCATCCCAGAACTCAAAGCGATGAAGATTCGCTGGCTAGTCGTTCTGCAAGGAATGGACGATTGGAATATGGTCGCCAACGATTATTTGATTGACCGCTTGAATGCCGAGGGCATTATGGTCGTGATGCGGATTGATCGGTTGGTCGGCAAAATGGATTGGCAACGTCTCGGCTGGATCGTTGCGCGTTACCGCGAGCGCGGCGTCCTATACTTTCAGATTTACAACGAGCCGAATGCGCAAGAGGAATGGGGCGCCCGCGATTCTCCCACGCCCGAGCAATTTGTCACGTACTGGATTCAAGGCGCTGAGGTCGTCGCGGCGAATGGTGGTTTCCCAGGTTTCGCACCAATGTCTCCACAGAGAGACGATTCGGACCTTGTCTTCTTTCAAGCCGCGCTCGAAGAATTGAAGCGCCTCGGGCGTTTCGATCTCATCAACTTGATGTGGATTTCAGTTCACAACTACGGCGATTTCGATTCACACAACCCAACCGATGATGGATTCTTTCGCTATCGCAGTTACGACGCGATTGCGAGAATTGTATTCGGCGGGAGTTTGCCAATGATCCTCACCGAAGGTGGCTTGGGTGACGCCGAGCAAATGGCAACCGAGATCGCGCCGATGTATCGGTTTGTGCAGAACGAGCGCGAGCCATACATGCTTGCGTTCGCGCCGTGGCTTATTGGAAACGCTGTTGGTGGTGGACACGACGCACGGTGGGAAGCCGCCGCGTGGTTCACTGGCACGCTGAGCCAGGTTCGCGCGCGCAATGTCGTCGAGCAAGCGAAGGGCCAATGATCCAATCAACCAATGAACCAACACTTGCACCGCACACAAGTGCAGGTGTGAGGCAAACTTGGAATCGCTGCAACTTCTGGCTCATTGGCAAATTTGATTGAATATGCCTGCTAAACAAGGATTGCCCTCGACCCAAGAACATATTCTCGCGCAAGCCGTGCGCGACAACGCGATCATTCTGCGCAGTGGCGAGCTTGCCGCTGTCATCGAAGTCGAAGGGATTGACCTGACGCGTCTCTCGGATAGCGCGCGCGAAGGACTCATCGCGCAGTACGGCAATTTTCTCCTGACGTTGCGCTTTCCGTATCAGATCGTAATCGCGCGCAAGCGACAACGGTTGGAAGAATATCTTGCGTATGCGGATGGTGAAGCGCAGAAGCGCCAGCGTGAAGGAAATGCAGCATACGCGCAAGCGTTGTATGGCTGGATCAATTTCATGTTGGATGTCGTGCGCCAAGTGAATCCTCAAGCGCCACTTTATCTCATCGTCTTGCCATATGATCCGATCGCGCCTGAAGAACGTGTGCGTAATCGCGTCTTACTCACAGCCGACAAGTATCAACGCGCCGTCGAGGAACTGAAGCATCGGAGCGATCAGGTGGTTCGCGGGCTGACGCGCATCGGACTGGGGAGCCGCCGACTGACGGATCAAGAACTCGTCGCGGTATTGCATCGCGTCTATCACCCATCCATTCCCGATTATCGCGTCCCGCCAACCCTGCGCGTCAAGAGTTTGATTGCACCCTCTGATGCGGATGTACCGCTTCAGGTAGGAGAGAGTACGAGTGACCAAGGTCATCTTTAGATGAATAACTGGTTAAGCGGATTGGATCAATTGCTGGGTGGAGACGGCACTACGTTCAGTAAAGGGGCACAAGAGCGCGGAAGCAGAGGAGAAAACTCTGCTCCCCCATCCCCCAGCGCCCCAGCTCCTCTGCACACAGGAACACGTGATCTTGTCGACCACCTCGCGCCTGCCGCAATGAAGATTGAGTCAGATCGAATACACCTTGTCGGCGAAGGATGGGTGCGCGTGTGGTTTATAGAAGACCTTCCGCCGAACATTGGACGCGGCTCGCTTGACACCATCTACGATTTCCCTGGCGAGGTGCGCGTCAGTTTGCTCACGCGGCCGCTCGACAAATCGGCAGTGCGCGAGCATCTGCGCCAAAGACGAACGACGCTCTACGCCGAGAACATGACACGCACACAGCAAGGACGCCTGCCCGACTTTACCGCGCAGGATGAACTCGCGGAAACCGAGTCTACTTTGCGCGACATCGAATCGAGTCATCTACCACCGCTCGAACTCTTGTGGACGATTGCGCTGTACGGGCGGACGGAAGAAGAACTCGAAGAGTTAACACGGCGACTGGAAGATTATTTGCTCGACGCGAATCTGCGTTTCTTTCGCACGTCGCTGCGCCAAGAGGATGGGTTGTATAGCGTCCAGCCGTTCGGCGTGAACTACCTGGGACATGGGCGCAACATCACGACGAGTGCGCTCGCAGGGATGTTTCCATTTGCGCGGCGCTTGCAAGCGGATGCGACAGGGATTCCGTACGGAATTGATCGCACGACGGGTGCGTGGGTCATCGTGAATGACTTTGCCTTGCCGAATTCGAATCTGCTCATTGTCGGTGAGCAAGGTTCGGGCAAAAGTATGTTCCTGAAATACAAGGCGACGTGGGCAGTGTTACTCGGAATGCGCTGCTACATTCTGGATCTCGAAGGGGAGTTCGAGCCGATGTGTCATGCGTTGAATGGCACCTATCTTGATATGGCACTCACGTCGCCGCATCACATGAACATTCTCGACCTGAATCCCGAAGACCCCGATGCCTGGTTCAATGGGATGCAAGATGTGCTCGCGTGGCTCGAGATTGCACTGGGTACACTCACGCACAAAGAGCGCAACGTCATTCTGATTCCCGCTTACGAGCGGATTATGAAGGAAGCAGGGATCAAACCTGATGACCCAGCCACATGGCGCAAGAAGCCACCCGTGTTGAGTGATCTGTACGCGGTTCTGCATACCGACGAACGACGCGAAGCGCAAGACCTGGCTGACCGATTGCAGACGCTTGCCGAAGGTGTCTACTCAGCTGCGTTCAGTCAGCACACGAATGTGAATCCACGCTCATCGCTCGTCGTGTTCGGATTGAAGAATGTGCATGCCGACATGCAAGCGTTACGGATGCGTCAGGTGCATACGTTCATCTGGGCGAACGTGTTATCGAAACTCCAGCCAACCTTGGTTGTCGTGGACGAAGCGTGGCGATGGTTGGAACATCCTGGGGCAGCGCACGATCTTGCGGAGATGGCGCGGCGATTCCGCAAGCGCAATGCGGGAGTCCATCTCGCGACGCAGCATGGTGGCGACCTGAGCGCATCGCAGCAAGCGGTAGTTATTCGCGACACAGCCGCATTGACGGTGCTTTTCCGACAGACCGCCGCATCGGTTCCCAGTGTCGCGAGTTTGTTCGGCTTGAATGAAGTAGAAGTGCGGGAACTACTCACGCTTGATCGCGGTGAGAGTGTTCTGTTAATCGGTCCGAATCACATTCCGCTCTTCACCGTGATTCCACCGGACTGGTATCCGTTGTGGACGACCGACCCGCGAGATCAAGGTTTAGTGCGGTGATCGCGCACCAAACTTTAGGCAAATAAGGAGACGAGGAATAGGCGCGACAAGCTGTTTTCGGCCAAGGGGCTAGATCTCACCCGCGTCGAGTTTCTCGAGGAATTGTTGCACGCTCAAGATGGCAACTCCGTGCGCCTGGAGATGTCTGATCAGATCGCGGTCACGTTTGATGTCGTCGTCGCGAGAGACAGCATATTGTGCTTGCCCCAGCGTGGCCGTTTCTAGGATCAAGTCGTCGTCAGGGTCGCGGCACTCGCGCAGCGCGCCGGCCGGCACAACGACTTGACTGCGTCGGACGAGCAGCAGCAAAAACTCTTCAACATCGGCGGCTTGAATGGGGTACTCGCAAATGATGCGCGGACGCGTCAAGACATCGGATAGTTCATCGAGCAGGGGCAAGGAGACGACCACTTGAAACCGATTGTCCATCCAGGCGCGGTGCAATCGGTCCGGGGAGCCGGAGGGGTTGATAAACGCAGAAACCCAGACGTTCGTATCAACGAGAACGACGGTGGGCACGGCGCTTCGCCTTTGCTTCGGAGGATGCGGCAGTGATGTCGGCTTCAATTTGGTTCGGAGCGAAGCCCGTCATACGCGCGCGAACGCGCGCCAACAAGCTCTCGAACTGGGTCCGCCACGCTTGCTCATCCGCGCTCAAGCGTTCCGCTAGCAGGCGTTCCGCCAGCGCTTGGGGAGACAAGCGGCTGCGCTTGGCTTCGCGATCCAGCTGGTTGAAAACTGATTCTGAAATCGTGAGTGTTCGTAACGTGGTTATCTCACTTGAACTATTCTCTGTCATAGATATTACATCAAATGTCCGATTTCGACAAGTGGAGATGGATTTTAATTCCGCGCGATTCATTTTCTTGCAGTGAGAATCGCCATTGTTTGTGATGGAGGCTATTGAATCTCAAAACGCTCTTTGGCATTGCAGGGTGTTCTGTTGTCGCGCCGCTTGTGATTTTTGCGGTTGTTCTCACGGCATTGCTCGCGATGGTGATCCCGCAGTTACCATTCGGTCAGGAGCAAGCGTGGCAGTGGATGTTGGGAACGCCGCAACCCGTCAAACGCCCACCGTTACCATCGCCAGATGGCAAGCCAATCATCAGTGGCAACGGGCAATGGTGTGTGACGCGCGCTTATCAAGAGACGCCTGAAGAAAGCCATCTGAACGCAGGTCGCGTGCAGGGGTACGTGCGCGACGCGAATGGACAGCCACTCGCTGGTGTGGCGGTACATGTTTCCTGGGACGGAGACGAAGGTGGTATCACCCAGGTCACCGACGCGAATGGTTACTATGTGTTCATTCTCTCGGCTGGTGAGTATCGCGTGCAGGTCGCGAGCGGACAAAGCCAAGTGGTCTCATTCCGCACGAACTTGCGCGCGTACTATGGACACTACACCTATGATGTCGATTTCGCGGTAGGAAGTTGTTTCAGTCAGTCGGGGAATTACAGCAAGAATCCTAGCGCACCGCAAGGACTCCCAGTATCAGGACGGATCACGGCGACTTTTCACGACTGGCAGTATCTGGTGAAAATGGGCCGGATTCACGAAGGCATTGACATCGCGGTAAGCATCGGCACGCCTGTTGTCGCGACGATGAGCGGCAAAGTGGTGCAGGCAGGGAATTACGGGGCTTGGGGAAACATGGTGATGGTGCAGAACGGGCCATGGGAAATCATCGTCGCGCACTTGTCCACGATTGATGTGACATTGGGACAAGAGGTTTCTGCCGGATTCGTGCTGGGCAAGAGTGGGAATACGGGGTTCTCAACGGGACCGCATGTGCACTACGAAGTCCGCTACAACGGGATGCCGATTGACCCGCAGAACATCGCGGCGTACTTTAGCAACGAACCCACTGCAACGCCGACGAGACGCTGAGATTTTATGCGCGCGTACAGTTGGCGTAACGGTTTTGTGGTCAGGTCTGAATTTTATACGCGCGTGCAAAGGGTTGGATGAAGCCGTAGCGATTGACGGGATTTTGTACGCGCGTACACAAGAATCGACCTAATGAATTGCCCCTGTGAGGAATTATACGCGCGTACACAAGGGCGCGCAAAAAGGTATAGATGCCAACTGTAGCTCTCTATCGTTGTCCCAAATGTGGAACTGAATATCGCCCGCTTGACGCAGGGGCACGCCGCTTCATCTGTTGCGGTGTGTCGCTTCAACGCGTCAATGCGTCAAGCTGGAAGAACCCGCCGCGATGGGAACAAGAGGGGCGTCCAGCGGTTGTTTCTCCGCGTGTTTCAGCGACTCCCGCGCAACTCTCGAAGGGAACCGAGTTGATCGAGGTCATTCCACCACGCGAGAACGCCATCGATGCCCTCGCTGTCGGAACTCTTCTCAATACCTTTTCGACCGGCTCGCTCTTTTCATTGGAGATTGGGGGTGACGACAAATCGCGGCGCTTTTTCGTGCGCGGAACACCCGAAGGCGTCGCGCATATCCGCCGGCAATTGCAAGCAACCTACGATCAGGTTTCGTTCCGAACCCTTGCCAATGAGGAAGATCCAGCACGTCTTAGCAATCTACCGACGGCTTGTGCCCAATTGATGCTCTCACGCCCCGCCTATCTCCCGGTGCGCACGTACGAGGACGGCGATTTTCTAGAAGCCGACCCAGTTCGAGGACTCATCGGAGCTTTTGATGGAATGGAACCAGGCGAACGTGCGCTCTCCCAGATCATTCTCCTCCCTGCACCTCAACAATGGTCGCGGCGATATGAGGGATCGGCGCGGCAGGTCGAGAAGAACCTGATGGGCGAGGCGATGTCGCTTGGCTTGGTCGTTCGGCAGTTTGTATCCGTCATCGCCGTGATGACGGCCATTGCCTTCGGACTGTGGGCGCTCCTTTCGTTCATCCAACGCGCGTGGCTCACGTTCCTTCTGGCTGGCACACTCTTCGCTAGTGCAGTGGCGGGAGTGATGTTTCTTTACACGCTGATCAGTGAGCAGGCGAACGTCGACCCAAAGCTCGTGCAGGCGAAAATAGCGACACCCGCCTATGACGCGAGTATTCGATTGTTCGTCGTGGGCAAAACGAAGGAAAGCGCAAATAGAAAGTTGCGTGAGGTCATTGCGGCGTATCGCGGACTGAATCTGCAAAGTGGCAATTCGTTCGTGGCACAGCGAGCCGAGTTCGATCCTCGTATTCTCGCGCTCAATAGTGCTTCTTGGTGGAAAGAGCTGACGGCGCATGTCACGCGGCTGAGTGCGAATGAACTCGCGTCGATGTGGCATCTCCCTATGGGAACGGACATTCAGCTCGTTAAACGCACGATGGCTAAGCGACTCTTACCTCTCCCAGCGGATGTGCAAAAAGGGATTCTCGTCGGACATTCGATTCATCAAGGACAAAAGATTCCGGTGCATCTGGATGAGGAGTCACTGTGGCATCATGTCTTCATGGTCGCCAAGACGCAGAAGGGCAAATCAACTCTGATGGCACATCTCGCCGCCGAAGCGATGCGCCAGGAGACCGCCCTAGTCGTCATCGATCCACACGGCGACCTCGCACGCTCACTGCTCGGTCTCGTTCCCCGTGCTCGCGCGAGCGATGTGGTCTACATCGACTTTAGCGATACGCACCAAGTCGTCGGTTTGAATCTCTTGGACATGGCACAAGGACGCAATGCGGATGCCATCGTCTCGAACATCGTCCATGTCGGCGAACTGATCTGGAGTGATTACTGGGGACCGCGCATGGAAGACGCTCTGCGGATGGCCTTGCGCACCTTGCTCGCGGCGAACGAAATCTTGGCACGGCGACACCACCCGCAGTTCACGCTGCTCGACATTCCGCCGTTGTATGAGCTACCTAACTTCCGTCATCGTCTTCTGGAACAATATGTCGGCGATCAGGAAATCCTCCAATGGTGGACCGGATACTTTGAACGCTTGTATGAGAGTCTGCGGATGGATGTGATCAATCCTGTATTGACGAAGATTCATCGCTTTTCGACTCACCAGGCAGTCCGCAACATCGTGGGGCAAGCCAATTCGACGGTGAACTTTCGCGAGCTGTTGAATGAAAGGCGCATCTTGCTGGTCAACACAGCCACCGGCATCATTGGACCTGATGCCGGCGGACTGCTCGGCGCGGTGCTCGTGGATTACATCAACTTTGCGGTGCGTGAACAGATGGCGATTCCTGATCCCGCACAACGCGCGCGCGTCGTGATTGTGGCGGACGAGTTCCAATCCATCCCAGGTGTAGACTACCCAGGACTGCTGGCCGAACTCCAGAAAATGGGCGCCAGTTTCATTCTCGCCACACAAGCGCTGGGGCAATTGGATGCGATTGATCGCGCGTTGCGCCCTTCCATCCTTTCGAATGTGTCCACCCTGTTTGTCTTTCAAACCAGCGCCGACGACGCCGATCTCCTGCGCCACGAATTGGACGATGCGGTAACGGCGACGGACATCGTCAACCTGGACGACTTTAACTGTTACATCAAGACCCAGTTGGGACACGCGCGACTACCGGTGATGCACGTGGCGACGATACCGCCTCCGAAAGGAGAGAGTGCGGTCATCGCGCAGATCGCGGCGCAGATGGCGCGTTACACTCGCTCGATCTCCGTTGCCGAATCTGAACGGCATAGCTTTCAAGAACAGTGGTACGGTCGCGAGCGAAATTTGCTTCGTCAGTTGATGATGCAAGGTCGCACGTCGTCGCGGAGATCCAACAAAGACGGAGAGCGTGCGGAGGCAACAAGCCAGCCAGCAACCAATCAAGCCGCGCCGACCTCGGCGCAGGAACCTGTTCTGGCAGATCAAACGCCTGGCGAAATGAAGGAAGAGAATCCCAGAGCCGCTGTCCCTTCAGACACGGGGCAGGCTCTGAGTTCGCCGAAGGATAAGGACATCGGTGGGAAACGCAAAGCCAATCCGTGACGATATTCTTGAGGCATTGTGCGATCACCCGCTCCTCTCGCGGCGACAATTGGAACTCTATCTCGGTTGTCCGGGGCGAACGGCGCGCCAAGGCCTGCTGGAATTGAAAGCGCGGGATTGGGTACGCCGGTCGGACGCTCGTCAGCCGTGGATGCACACCCGCTCGCTGTTCTCCCTCACAAAAGCGGGGGCAGAGGAACTGGCGCGACGAGCGAGCATTCCGCTTGCGGAGTATTGCGCGCAGACAGGTCTCGCCTCGGAGCGACTGGGGAGGATGGTCCTCACCATCGAGCGGGTGTTTCAATTGCGGACATTCTTTCTCTGGCTCGCGCCTCCTGGAACCGCACTTGCCAACAGTCAGCCCAGGTCGCGCAATGCGCCTGGCAAGTCTTCGGCGCGGGCTTCCCCAAGCCGTCAGAACACGGCGCGCGATCCTGCTGGTTGGCGCTGGCGTGCCCTCAAGTGGGATGTCGAAGTCGGGAAACTCTTCAGCGCCAAAGGCAGAGCGGTTTGGATTCCATTTCACGGCGCCGCATTGATGCAGCGCGGTCCTGAGCGGAGCCCTTCGACGTTGCTCAGGGTAAACTCCGCGGAGTCGAAGGATGGACGCTGGGCTTTCGTCGTCGTGGAATTCGACCTGGGCCGCGTGCCGGTGGAACGCGACCGCGAGCGCCTGCATCAATTCGTCTCGGCGCAGGATGACCCGCGCTACTGGGGTAAGGACAAAGAAGAATTCTTTCCTGTCCTGCTCGTGATCGCGCAGGATGAATTGCGCCTGCAAGATTACTACAATGTCCTGCGCTCAGCGGCGCTGGCGCGGCAACTGCCCATGCCGCGTGCCTACTTGACGACGATCGGCGCGATGCTTTCGCTGCGCGACGCTTCGCGCAACACTCTGCCCATTTGGTATTCGACTGTCTCAGGACAACGCACATCCCTCTTGTTCGATACCGAAGGTGCTGCCGCTCCTATGCCGGATCAAGTCCCGTGGCGGAAAATGCCTTTGCATCACCAAGGGCCTATCCTGAGTCTGGCGAAGGATGACCTCGGTCAGGCGGGAGGAGTAGGCGCGGACGCGCAGAATATCGGCGTAACACTTGCACTGCACGCAAGTGCAGGTGTTACGCCAGAATTAAATCTTTCCAATGAAGCTGAACCGGAGACCACGAAATCGTTCGCACAGATCTCGTTGAATCTCAAGCCGTTGGAGAAACGCATCCTGGATGAGATTGCCACTCATCCGCTTCTCACGCGAAAAGAGATCGTTTTGTTGGTTCAATCCTCTGTGCGCCGAGTGCAACCTGGGTTGGCAAAGATGACCGAGTTGAAACTGATCGAGTCCATCGAACGCGCTCAGGACAAGCTCTTCGACCGTGCCCAGGACAAGTCTCGCCGTGAGCGTTATCTCCTTTCACCGAAGGGACAGAAGTACCTCGCGCTGACCGCCGGCTTTGGAAATGCGGTGCAGCGCTACGCCCATGCGCGTGGCTGGGGTAAGGGATTCGATTCGCTGATTCGACATTGGGAGCACACAAAAGAGGAGAACAAGTTCTTTCTCCACCTTGCCGCGCTCGCGCAGGATTGGGGTCATACGTTGACCTGGCTTTCCGAATTGGAGAGCCGATTGTACTACGAAGCGGGACAGCGGTGGCACAGTTTCCTGCCCGATGGACGCGGCACCTATATTGCGAGAAAGGAGCGCTACGAGTTTGCGTTGGAGATTGATCGCAGTGGCTCGCCGCAGGAGCGGTTCCGCGGTAAGTTCGCCGAATATGAGGCGTGCATCAGCTCGAATATCTTGCGAAGCGAAGGGATCGAGCTCTTGCGCGTGCTCGTGGTGACGAAAAGTTGGGAGCGCGCGGAAACGTGGCGACGCGCGGCGCAAACCGTACAGGCACGCTTCCCGATCTTCATCACGACCTTTGACCGTCTCTATGCGAGTGGAGTCGATGCGCCGCTCTGGTTGCGGGGAGATGTGCCTGGGTCGGATCAATCGGCAGCGTCAAGTCCCAAAGTGCATTGCTTTGAATGTTTTGCGCAGGCAGAAAAACCGCAGCACTCGCGCAAACGTTCAAGTTGATTGTCGGTCTTTGAGCCGTACGTACGGCTCACAAACAAAACCCAAAAGAACAAAGGAGAAAAGTAAAATGAAATTCCCATTCGTCAAAAAGAGTACGCCGATGGCAGAACCGCGCAATGGCATCTTGCTCGGCTACCCCGAAGATGGTTCGTTGTCGCCGATGTACGTTGCGCCCGATGTGCTGCAGCATCACTCGTTGGTTATCGGTAGAGCGAACACCGGCAAGACCAATCTGATCAAGCTCCTGGCAAGTGCGGCCATGGAACGCGATCTGACGCTCGTGGTAGTCGATACGGACGGCGACCTGGCGCCAGCCCTTCTGGAGTTGGTTCCTCCTCGCCGCGCCGAACAAGTGGACTATTTCGACTTCAGCAACACCCAGCAGGTGGTTGGGTTGAATCTGCTCGACCTGTCCACCGCACGATACGCCGATAGAATCGTTTCTGCCATCGTTCAAGCGAGTGAGTTGCTCTGGAAAGAGCGCTGGGGAGTGTTGCCGGAAGATGCCCTTCGAATGGGGCTGTACACGCTACTCAAAGCCAATCAGGTGCTCGCATCGCGGAACCAGGATCAGTTCACGTTGTTGGACGTAGCGCAATTGTTCGAGTTGCCATTCTTCCGCCGGCGGCTTTTGAAACAGTTCGTTCCTGATTCTGCCATCCATTGGTGGTGGGGCGGCTACTATGAGCAGATGTACCAGAGAACGCAGTCAGAGATCAGTGTGCCTTTGCTTGCGAGAATTCGACCGCTGGCTCAGAATCCTGTCCCGCGCCATATCCTCGGTCAGCCCAAATCGGCGATCAATTTCCGCGAACTGTTGAGTGAGCGGCGCATTGTGTTAATCAACCTGGTCCACACGACGATCCGACCTGAAGTGCGCCAGTGGCTCGGTACTCTCTTGGCGGATTTGCTTTCGGTCGCGGTGTTTGACCGAGGTCACCTTGGTGAACGGAAGATGGTAGAAGAGCCGCCCGCTCCCGTGAACACCGTCGTCGTGTTCCACGGTTTTCAGCCAGTTTCCGTGTTGGACGATCCTTACGCGCTGGCAGGACTCCAACGCCGAGAGGTCAATTGCATCTTCGCCTTTCAGTCGCTGACAAATCTCGAAACAGTGAAACCGGTGCTAATCGACCAGCTGCTTTCAAACCTCACCAACCTCTTTGTATTTCGGAGCACACTGCGCGATGCCGAACGCTTATCGGCGGAGTTGTGTACAGGATTGGCTGCCACCGATCTGATCGAACTGCCCGACCATGTCTGTGTGACTAGAACCCAACAGGGGAATCAGCGATTACCAGCCAGGCGCATGCAAACAATGTGGACGCCAGAAAGGTTCCCTTCCTGTGCAGATCAGATTCTCCGCCGCATGGAATCCCGCGTTTGCCCAGTTGACCAAGCGGAAGAATCGCGACAGCGATTCGAACAGATTTGGTATGGACGTGAAGCCAGCTTGCTCCGCACGATGATACAGGATGAGCCGAGCAAGGAGAGTCCTCGCAGAAATATGAAAGCCCAAGCATGACGCAATGGGTCTTTTGGTGGGCGCTGCTCTTGGGACCGATCTACTTCGTCCTGTTAGTTGGGTTGTATCTGGCGCGGCACTTCTTCCGAGAGGAGCAGATCCTATTCGAGATTTCGGAAACCATCGCGGCGATTGCTGCGGCGTTAATTGCCGTAGCCGTCGCTGGTTTGATCGTCCAAGTCATCTGAGCAATCGGACACATCTGCTTTGAACGGATGCTACTTGAACATTTTTGAATGGAGGAAAATGTATGACAGAACAAAATCTTTCTGCTCGACTTATTCTGATCAGTCAAATACGACCTGACCCCACGCAACCGCGCAGGCTGTTGTCATTAGATCTCGCGGAAGCGCTTGCGGCGGGCGCATCGCCGCTTGATATTCTCGCCCAATTGCGCTTTCGCGCGGAGCGCGACAAGTGGACGCGCGAGCGGGTTACGGAACTTGACGCGCTCGCTGGTTCAATCGCAGCAGATGGGCTGATGCAACCGATTCGCGTTATCCCCAATGGCGATGACCGCTACAGAATTGAAGAGGGCGAGCGCCGGTGGTGGTCCCATCACATCTTGGTTCAGCAAGGTAAAGAGCAATTCCAAAACATTGCCGCATTCGTTGTGGAAAAGGAAAGTGCGTCGTCAGGTTTGCTTCGCCGGCGCGTCGCTGAAAATGTTCTACGTTCTGACTTTGCTGCGATTGAGCTCGCACGCGCGATGGCAAGTCGGATTCAAGAAATCCTTGCCGCCGAACCGGGCACCAAGCGGGGCGATGCGGAACGACGCGTTGGAAGCGAAAATGGAATGTCGGATCGTCGCGTTCGCCAGTTTGTCGCGCTCCTCACACTTTCACTTGAAGTTCAGGAACTGGCACAACAGGCGCGCCTCAGTGAGAACTCCTTGCGCCCGATCGTGAGCATCAAAGATGCTGCACGCCAACTCGCCGCAGTGCGCGAATTGATGCATCCATCTCAGAAGAAAGCAGGGGCACACGTTCCGTCGAGAATAAACAATCACTCCAAGCCAAAACTCGGATCGTATCGCCGAGATCGTGAACAAAGGAAGAGAGCACGTGTGACGATCAAGCCATCCATGCGCCACAAGTCGTTGACTCGCAAATCAGTCAAGAAGGCGATTCAGCGCAATGACAAGTCGAGTGCTTTGCTGAGAATCCAAAGGCTGTTGTCGCTCGCCAAGTCGTTCAAAGCCAAAGACTCGAGCAGAATAGGTACTTCGGCCTGGACTCGGGTGGTGAGGAGTAAGACAGATCGGAATGCCCTCTCGAACTTGCACGCTGTATTGGAACGAGGTATGGAAGTTGTAGATCGTGCGGGTGCTGAAGGAGCAGCGACACACGATGGGTGATCGTCTCGTCTTGCCTGCCGGTTTGGAGTTTCCGCGCACGCTGCTTGACGTGAGCATCGAATTCGATACGCATGTCAAATCGGGCAAGTTAGCAGGATACAGACCGATTCCGACTGGCTTTGATCAATTGGATAGTTATCTAGGGGGCGGTCTTGTCCCAGAAAGTTTAGTGCTGATCGGTGGTCCTCCTGGGACAGGCAAGACGGTGTTTGTTCTACAAGTGGCGCGGAACATTGCAGCGGCAGCAGGCGATAACAAGACTGCCGCGTGTGTTGTTTGCTTTGAGCACGGGGAGGTCTATCTCTACCATCGTTTGCTTTGTATGGAGAGTGTCGCCGAGGGAAACAGCGCGGGACTAACGATGGACGATATTCGACGTGCCGCGCTGAGGAACGAATTCGGCGAGCCAGGACTTGAGGCGTTGCTCGAAACATTTCACACCGCCAAGGATGCCTGGTCACGCATTGTGCAATACTGGGAACGGCTGTATCTATCCAAAGGGCATCCCGTCAAAACGACTCTCAACGTACTGGACACGTATCTAACGCAATTGCGGAGTCAATATGCAACTGTGGTCTTGTTCGTGGATTACTTGCAGAAGGTACCTGTCTTCTCACCTGGGATTGAGTTGACTCCCGAACGACAGATTCGAACGGTGACCGAGGGATTGAAGAATCTGGCTCTGGCGCATGGTGTGCCAATTGTAGCTGTGGCAGCAGCGGATTCGGACGGTTTGAAAGGGGAACGTGTTCGATTTGAAGATTTGTGGGGGGGATCAAGCGTCAATTATGAACCGGATGTGGCAGTAATGCTAAATCCCTCCCGGCAGGCAGAGCAGACTCACAGGGCTGAGGTGGTGTTTTCGATTGAAAAGAATCGCTTGGGTCCCACTGGTGTGGAATTCTCGAATGTCCTTCTTGGACAATACTTTGCATTCAATCTCGGTCACCTCGAATAAGGCATGTGTGTGACCGCTAGCACAGGAGATAAATTCAAGACGTTTTCAGCGGAACTATACTTGAACATTATTGTATTCTTGACAATGAAATAAGTTCACTTATGTGTTACCTTGGCAAACCCGTACCCATTTTCTGACGATCGAGATATTGCTTTACCAGTGACCAATCACTCAAACCAATTGCGTGCCGATGTTCAAGCGCAAGTTGCAGATGCCTTGCAAACTCCGCCAATTCACGACGCTTGAGATCAATTTGCGCCATAGCGAGTAGAATTCGCCACATTAAATCGTTATATTGCGCCTCGGCTATCGTTAAATATGCTTGGCGTAGCAATGCCATTGCCTTATCGAATTCATTGGTACGCAGATATACCTCAGCTTGTTTGAGCAACGTACGTGCTGTCTGACGCTGGTGCGTTTCAAGATCGCGAGCAAAGATTGCCAGTGCGCGTTCGAATATCTCGTGTGCTTCTGTACGTCGTCCCTGAAAGCCAACTAGTTCTCCCAGGTCAGCCAACGATTGCCCGACGAGTACATCGTCCATCCCTTTGGATGCTTCGAGTGTCGCGATGGCTTGGCGCATCGTATCTTCAGCTTGTTTAAGGTCGCCATCATCCTGCGCGAGCCATGACAGAACAATAAGCGGATTGGCGCGCCACGCGTCATCACGCGTCTCATTTAATACCTGCCGAACGATTTTCCGCGCTAGTGAACGATTCCCCATCGCGCGATGGCACAAGGCAGTCATGTAATAACTCTCACGCGCATGGAAGCTTTCACCGATCAATTTGTATTCGGACGTGGATTGTTCAAACGCTTTTATCGCTTCGGGATGGTTGCCATGCCGATGTAAAGCTTGACCCTCCTCGTGGAGAAACTGCCCAGCTGCAACATGATTTCCCATTTGGTGTGCCGCCGCAATCGCACGACGATTGAGTTCTCCAAGTGTGTTACCAAGACCTAGCGGCTCACCTCTTCCCAGGAAATCGAATAGAGTGCGCAAGCGAATGATACCCTGCCAATCTTGATTGGCGCTTAGTAAAGTCATCGTACGGTTAAGCAGTGTTCCTACTTCCGTTGCATAGTTGCGCCGAAACTGACTTGCCTTGATCGTATCCGCAAATTCTGCAAGCTTATCCCAATCAATGATCTGTGCGTCAACCACTTGCCTCATCGAGCCATTTCCCTTTCTTTAACGAATTCGGCAAGGCTTGGAAAAACAGAGAAATTCCCTTTCTCGATGTCACGGTTCAGAAGTAAGAAACGATCTTCCAGAGCGTTCATCCCTGCGTTTAGTGAATCTTGCACATTGACCTGTTTTGCCCATTTGGTCAGGTCGTTAAAGGAAACACGTTTGCCAGCCATTTGCTTTGCGCCAATGAATTGAATCAGCTGCTGCGCTACCTTACCGACGGGACGTAATTGTTCTAGCTCATTCCATCGTTCTTTATACAGGTAATCCAGTAATTCAGAAGAGAGTTGAAGCACGGGCAGATTTTCGACATACATCCACGTCTTGGTCTCAACGTCATTGAGAACCAACTGCATGACCAATGGGATACCACCTGTCTTGCGGATTAACACTTCGACGGCATGTTTGTCAGTGAGTCCCTTCCCAATTTCAGCTAGTCGAGGACGTCTTGATTGATAGTGTTGAATGTGCCAATACAGAAATGCTCGCGCGTTTTCTACCGTCGTTATCGGTCTAAGATTGACGGCAAGCGCAAGTGGACTGATAGGATTAAGACCACCAATTGTACGTGTGGTAACGAGGGCACGCACGTCGCGCGCAAGCAATGGTTGCAATGTGGTGAGGAGGGCTTGGATATCTTTGATGGTTTCGAGGTTGTCAACCACAATGACAGCGCTGAAATCACGGAGCTGTTTGCCCAGCATATCTATCATGTGAGCGGTCGATGTATTGGCTGGCGGTGTAGGCAATCCAACTTGAGTATAAAGCCGCTGATAAAATGATCGAGTATCGCTAAATGATGGATCGATCTTGTAGACCGCGCCCGTAGTCGGGTCGGCATGTTCGGTTTTGGCACTGTCGCCGAGAATAAAATCGGCGTCCTTCTGTTCATAGAGGCATTTGACAATTTTGGATGCGAGTGTGGTCTTACCCATTCCGCCGGCAGCAGCTATAACGATCAAGCGTGGTCCTGTCGGCTTGCGGAATTCGTAAAGAATGCGAGTGACTGGGGCAAGATTTGCTGTCTCGGTGGAAGATGGGCAGTCAATTTGCTCGTCAATTCGGAAGTAGCCGCCTTCTTCTTCGAGTAAGCCAGCAAAATAGCCACCGAAGTACTCTGAGACGTGGGGCTTGCGATAGCCTAGATCGAGTCGTCGGTCACCACAATCGCTAGGATAAAGGGAGATACTTTCCTTCTTGGTTTGGAATTCCGAGCGCCTACGACCAATTAGCCCCAGAACCCAGTCCACAAACTTGCCAGGCATATGGTTGATTGCTTGGACAACAAACCAGAGGAAGATTTGGGTAATAACGTCCATGAAACAGACTCCAGGTTTGGCAACATCGGGCCGTCAGCCTGTGACAGACAGACGGGGTTCATCACATATAGAATTTGTACTGCGGCAATGGATCTCGGTCGGGCGGAATCTCTCGCATGATTTCACCCACTAGATCTGAAAACCTTAGAGTTATGGGAGACTTGCCACCCAGTCTGGCTGAGTTCCAATTCATTTTTGTAAGCACGAGTATTTCTTTCAAAAGCGTTTCGCGATCGGTATCTTGCCCAATGTGATCTGTTATTTTGATTGGCGATGGAACATGCAAACTATGGAACTGTCCTAGTTCTGCGATGAATCCGGTAGTGTACAGGTAATCTACATCGCCAATTGTAAAGCGCGTTCCGCGAAGCGGGGGATATAGACTCGGGGTAATCAGTCTCGCCACACTTTGGCGAGTGTCGAGAGAGACCAAGTCAAACTGATTGACCCTGTTCCTTAACGCTTTCCGAAATCCTTCTTTCTCATCGGGCCAGTAGCGTGACGATTTGTGAACGACAACACGTTGAGGGGTCTGGTTCATTTCTTTTTGGTATCTGTCTAGAACAAGGGTCATCAATGTGGCCGCTCTGTCCTCGTCGAGATGCGGCGATTTCGTCCCCGCTTTTTCGGAATCCCAATTGAATTCCGGTCCACGTAGAACAAGCCCCTCTCCATGTTCATCAAAAGCTTGGACGAGACTGGTCCGCATTGTTGCGATTGTAGAGCCCAGTGAACGATAGAAACCGATGCCAACATAGCAAGTTCCAGGGGTCAGACCGGTCGGGCCCCAAGGGAAGCCACCTGCTTTGAAGTAAAGCCCTGTAAAGAAATTCCACGCCACCTTTGATGGTAAATCTTTCTCGCGTCCATCAATCGTTTGTTGGCGAACAAATTGTGTGGGCAAGCGGTATTTCATAGCAATAGATTTGAAGGCTCTACGCAGGTCGCGATGAACATCGCCCAGGTGACGGTCTTTGTAGTTCGTCACGCGGCATTTTCTGTATAGAGAATCCGGCAAGGCGACGATAACGCACTCAAGTGGCTGGTCTTTCTTCGATAGAAGATTCAGTTTCTGTTCAAGAAGTCCCAACAAGGATTCAAATCGATCGCGTGAGCGGTGAATATCGAGATCTTTTCTGATCTCTTCTTGAAAAAGCTGAGCGTTCCAGTCACTGTCGAATTCTAATTGAGACATAAACCCACGGTCAATCATGCAACCGGGGAACTCGGGATGCTTTTCGTCGCCCGCAACACCTTCAGCTGCGTTCTCAAGCCATGTCCGTGTCGCGGCAATCGTCTCAGCACTTCCAATAAACCCAATACGTATCTGTGCCGGGTGTCGTCGTCGCGGGCTGTAAGACTTGGGACCAAAACGCGAAATGCCAAGCTTGGGATCAACGTGTTCCCTTTCATCGGCAAATTCTAGTGTTGGTTCATCCAGATATTGAGCGCGTATGGTTAGAACATTGGAGTGCTCATCATTCTTTTCCATCTTCTCCACCCCATTCGTCATCCGCTTCTAGATCAGCTTCATCCGATTCGTCGTCAAAATCAACATTCAAGTCGTTGAGCTTGGCCCAACTGAACAAGTCTTCGACATATTCGACATTTTTGAAAGGTTTGGCGTATTTCTCAGGTATACCTGGCCAGTCCACATCTGCTTGCATCATCGTGGTTGATACGATCAAGTGTTGGTCCTTGCCAAAATTCAAAATGATACGTGGTTGACTATCGCTGAGAAAATCGCGCCAAAAGTTCACTTCGCCAAGTAAATCATAATTGAACATTTTACTTTTCTTCCGCGTAACTCTTGAGCCGATTTTGTCGGATTCTTCAGAGATCACCCCATCCTTCGTTACTCGGAACTCTGGACGAATGCTGAGACACCATTGAGATGAAGTCACTAGGTGAAACTTGAGACTCACCGCTCGATGGAGCCAATATGGACGTGGTTCACCCGTTTGCTTGCTGATGGGTTGCCAGACCACTTGCTTTGAAGAAAGTGCCTGGTTCAGTGGACGATAACGGACTTCCTTGATCGTGCCTGGTTCATCTGGATGAAAGTAATATCGCTTGTGATCCTTGTCCCAGAAAAGTCCTTTTCGTCCGGTTAGCTTGTTCAGCGAGCGATTGAGTAGCGTGATCAACCATCTGCCCTTGACTGGATCATTTTCCCAATCGGCGGTCAAAAACCGTTGTGACTTTTTTGGATCAATAATCTCCCGAAACGCTGTGCGAGGCTGAGTCAAATCCTGAAATGCGTATAGCTGTTCACCTCGAATAACGTAAGGGAACATTTCGCTCTTATCTTTGGGCCAGACGATCAGGTCTTTGATCTCGTCTTTCTGCTGATCGGTGTATGCGCATGGGCTACAATACACGTACTTTGGAAAGTCGGCTACCTGAAACAGCGTGCTATAGACCACTTCGTGCAGATAGTTGGCAGAGGTTTTTTCTTTGTTGGCACGCTTCGATATCGCATCACCCGTTGAGTTGAGTACAAGGGCTTCGTGGTCATCTTTTATTTGGCGTAATCGTTCGACCGTGTAATACTGAGGACTTTGATCAATGATGTCGTGATGCTTCGCGCACAGCAGAATCAGGTTGTTCTCTTTGTTGCGTTCATCCAAAGGGAGAGGATACTTGCCACGCGGACCATCCTGGCTCTTCGCGACAATGTGTGCAACCTTGCTGAGGATAACCGGATCACTAAAGTCGTTCCTGTCATGCAATAGCACTTCTCCACAGGTGGGAAAAGCACATCTGTTGCCTGACTTTTGTAGAAGCGCTTTCAACTCTGTTAGAGAAATGTCCAAGTTTCTCTCCTTGGTGTGGGGCTAGTCCTCAGTCCCTCAACCATCAACTCTTGCCGCGGAGGCAGAGCTTTGCATCGGGCTTGACTTATCCCAGAACGATCTCTTGCGCATACTCGCACATGGTATTCTCGATACTGGGACGTTCGCTCAAGTCCACTACAATATTGGAAGTGGCTTCGATTTTACTTGGTTGCTAGTCCGTCTTTTGCCTTCTGTTCAAGAGCGGCCTGCGCTATAATAAAAGCGTCTTGGGTCTCTTTTGCCAATTCTTGAATAATAACACAGAGAACGAGTCTGTCCAGGTTCAGATTCGTGGTAATAAGCGTCATCGTGACTTGGTGGAGAGATATAACAGACCGTGTCGGGGAATAGGATGCTCGAAATCAAGTGGCTGTTACCTTTGAATCTCCAATCAACGCATGTTTGAGCACATCATCAATGCTCTGCACCGGCGTTAGGGTGATCCCGTCGAGGATATAGCGCGGCAAGGTCTGGGCTTCCTTCAAGTTTTCTTCCGGCAACAAAACCTCTTTAATGCCGGCATCGAACGCGGCACGCACTTTTTGCTGCACGCCTCCAATCGGCAACACTTTGCCCATGATCGTGATCTCGCCAGTCATCGCCAGATCGTTACGAACGGGAAGACCCCTCAGAGCGGACACAATGCCTGTCACAATCGCAACACCGGCAGACGGTCCTTCTTTTGGAATTCCCATAAATGTCGCCAGCACCGCCACATCGAAATTCTCGCGCCATTCGGCGGTGATGCCAATATCCGCGTGGCGCGCACGGATGTACTGCGCCGCCGCTTCGATGCTTTCGCGCATTACGCGCTGGATTGATCCGAGCGGCACAATACGCCCGCTGCCTTTGGTCGCCTGCATCTCAAAGCGCAGGATACATCCATGATCGCCTTCCACAGCAAGCCCAATCACTTCGCCGACAGCTGGTGCAACTGGTAGGGTGACTTTTTGCACGCGATCGGCATCGCGGAGCGTGGGCACAAGCACCTGCCCCGTGGATAGAATTTTCACGCCAAGTTTTACACGGTCGTATTCGCCCGGTGCTATTTGGTGAAGTTGTTCGCGGACGCGCTGCCGATATTCGATGGCGATTAATAACGCTTCGCCAAGTTCTTCGTCGGTGAGCTTGCCATTTGGATACAACAGTTTGATCAATCCCGAAGCTATCTTCATGATCGCGCGTTGATCGCGTCCGGAAATACCACGCTGAGTCTGCGCTGTGTCCACCAGTTCGAATCGCACGCGCAATGCACCAATCAGATCAATGCGGCGTAGCTCGTGCATAATCTCGCAGAAATAATCGGTGATGAAGCCATAATCTTGCGAGTAACTATTCGGACCGAGCTTGGGGATTTCCCAGCCCGGCAGGTATCCGTGAATGCGATCTAGGAACGCAATGACCTGCATAAAGTCGGGGAGCGGCTCGAAAAGATGATAGTACTTTTCGTGAGGAAGCTCACCTTGAATATCAATGTTTCCAACAAAGACCAGACTAGCAAACGCAAGTAGTTCTTTCTTGCCACGACTGAACTTTGCATCCTGCATATATCCTTGCATGATGCTTACGAGTGCCTTAGGATCCGTGAAATCTGTGTTCGCGATTTCATCAAAGATAACCGCATCACGAGTGCCCACTTCACCTATCTTGCCAGTGTTGAGGTTAATGAACAATTGTGCAGGCGTCGCTTTGCCACCGGACAAGACATGAGCATAGTACGAAATGTTGCGGTACAAATACGTTTTGCCGGTCTCGCGCGGTGCGAGTTCGATCATGTTCACGTTCGTTTCGACAAGGGGAATGCATCGGCTGAGGTACACCAATTTCTCGCGGCGGCTCAGGCGCGTGGGATCGAGTCCGCAGGAATTGATCAGGATGTCGAGCCATTCATTGGTCGTGAACTCAGCGCGCTTTTCGATAAACTCGTCGAGGTTGATGACGCTGACCTGGAATGGTGTGAACGCGGTGACTTTGAATGGGCGAATCTTTTTGTTGAATACGATTGTTTCATCGTACGTCAGATCAATCGTGCCCCACATGCCGCCGGAGAGAAGCATTGGGTATTGCCGCACGATGCCTTCGGGAATGTTGACAAAACTTTCGTTGATCGCCGAGATCGTTGCCCAGTACATGTCTTCGGTTTCGACCAGCCGCACTTCGAGACTGGCGATGACTGAATGATGCCGGTTCTCGCGGGTATAATGACGAATCTTTTCCGCCTCCGCGCCATAGACAAAAGTTTCTTTCAAGCGGCGGACGACCTTTTCCATATCCTGGGCAAAGGTTTCCTCTGAGCAGTAATTGTCAATCAGGTATTCCAACACATAGCGCGGAAATTCATCCACACCAGTGTTGAGACTGTGCGCTTTGTTGACGACCTTGCCGCGAAAAACGTCTTTGAGTTTTTGATTCATTTCTTCTCCCTCGCCATCATCCGCACGCACACCTGATAATCTTCTTCCACATTAACCAGCATCTCTTCGCTCAGGGCGTCGAGATTCAAGCCACCTTTTTCGTACAAGAGTTTGCCTTGCTCATACAGCCCCGCGCGTTTGCAGTGGAGAATCCACTGAGCAAGCGTCGCATCATTCGGGCGTTCGTGCGCGGGCACGACGACGGCTTGTTGCAGGTAGGCGATGTACCGCTTGACGCGCCGGTTTGTGCCGGTCGTGCGTCCTTGCTTCTTGACTTGCTCTTCCTCATCCGTTGCTGGCAAGCGCCAGGTGCCGGATTCGGTTTTGTAGAAATAGTCCGGCAACCATTCGCTCAGCGTGCGGCGCGGCTTGTCTTTGATGTAAATGTACTGCTCGAACAGATCGGAATAGTGGATGCCATCGGCAGTGTGATTGTCTTTGAGTTGCTTGGCGATATACTTGCCAAGTTTGTCTGCCGCTGCGTTTTCCTTTGCCGATTCAGCGGCATCCACGACTGCCGTCTGCGCTTCTTTGAGATACCAACGAACAGTTTCGTGTGTGCCAAAGAGATTCGGCGGCTCATTTTCAAACAGGTTCTTTTTGATTGGCTCTGCAACGGACTCTGCAACCTGTGCAAGCAGTTCATCAAAGTTGTGTGCCTGCATTTGCCCCGCACGCACCATCCGACTCACGACCTCATCGTAGATGCGATCCTTGGTTGTGCCAGGATGTGCAGTGAGGTAATCACGGATTATGGCACGCACCTTTTCGCCGAACGTCGTAGCATCTTCGTCGCCAGTGATCAAATCCAATGCAATTTCACCTGGCTTGGGTTTGCGAAAGTTGATGACGAGATCGCGTTTATTTACTTTGTCTGCGAAGTATTGGTTTGTTGTTTTCGTCTTGGTATCGATATAAATCGCTGAATCGCTTTTCTCTGAAATGAATCCTGCCTCAGCCATCAAGTCTTGGACTGAAGCCCAAGTGCCTTCGGAGGTATCGTGATAACATAGAGATATACACCTGCCTGACTTCAAAACACGGAAACATTCGCCCAAAACGAGACGCATAGAATCGGACCAATCTGTTTCTGTCTTTCCTCTTAACTCATTGACAATAATTTCAGCATTGTGCCAGTGTGTATCAACATCAAGCCAGGCTTCCCAGATGAAGTTTAACTCGCCGTACTGGACTTTGTCGGCGTAAGGTGGATCAGTAAAGATGTAATCTGCGCTCCGGGTCGGCAAATCCAATTGTCGAGCATCAGAAGTGCTAATCATCAGTTGATTGTTGACGATGCCAAAGGAATCATAACCGGCAATCATATCGCTCACGGCTTCTTGCATAAAGCCTAAAACATGCACGTCATGTAAGATTTGGGGCAAGTAATAAGTCCCTTTCTGAATACGTCCAATACCATCATCGTTGTGAGCCATCATACGCGACGATTTCAAAAGAACACTAGTGAACGAAAACATTAGCGCATCTTGATATTTGGAAAGAGACTTTATGCCGTTCAAGATGCTAGCCAATGCCCACAAATTCCGTTTAGTGAATAACTCATCTACTGTACGAAAATTGCTCGTCCCTGCACGCCATTTCACACCCCAACATTCCTGGTCTTCGGGCGCATTCATCATTCGGTTTGTCGGATACCAATGCGGAATCGGCTTTGCTTCAATCTCGCGTATCTTCGCCAAGTCATACTTTTCAAAATACTCACGTTTCTTCTTGCTCGTATCGTTGTGCCGTCGCTCATCGCGTGTTGGTTTGCATCCGTTCTCGCAATGGTATCTCACTAAAACCGGAATTGCACCAAAGCGTTCTGAGCGTGTCACAATCTCTTCCGTAATGTTACGCTTGGCACAATGCGGACAAATGTTAATTTTCTTGGGCTTGCCCGCTGTGGTTTCGCTTTTCGCTTCTTCGCAATCAAATAGTGCGACTTTGTTCATACAACGGGGACACTGGAACACTTGGGAATACACCGTGTATGCGGTTGTCGCCTTGCCGCCGCATCGGTCACAGCGCGTTTCGTACAACCAATCCATATCCGACTTGACCTTGCGTTTCAATTCTTCAAACGCGGCTTGCAGTTCGTTCACATCCACCGGCGTACAATAATTCTTGGTGATGAACGTCGCCGCCGGACTGCGATCAATTGCAATCGCCTTGCGCCCTTCCATCAACGCGGCAAGTGCTGTACCACCTGAACCGCAGAATGGATCGAGCACCAGATCGCCGGGTTGGGTGTAATGACGAATGTACTCGCGAATCGCATCGTGCGGCTTCTTGGACCAATAGGTGTGCATATTGTAGATCGCGGTCGCCTTGGTCGTCTCGATGGGCTTGTCGAACGCTGGGACGCTATAGTCATCCGTCGCGGGAATGTACGGATGCTCGCGCAAATGTTGCTCGACGAACGCGCGCAAATTCGGATTCGGCTTGTCGCCAGAGTAGTAGCCGTCCGGCATTTTCGGAATGTCGCGGTGAAAGTAGGATGCTTGATTCGGATTCTTGGTTTTCTTTGGCACAGTTAGTCCTGTGGATCAATAAACTCTGTAAGATGACACTAGCCACCGTTCATGTACATGATCAGTTCAATAGCACGATATGGTGTGACACTATAGCCAATCTTTCTATTCATTGATTCATGCAGTGTTTGGAATTCCCTGTCTTGCACTATGTCTCGGCAGTTTACAAGGTAAGCAAGATAGTTATCGGGTTCTCGGGTCTGATATTCATTTTTTCTGCCATTGATAAACTTGTAAACACGGCTATCCCAGATTGCATAAGTATTTGGATTGATGAAATGCAAGAGTTTGGATGTTGCAACAAGTGAATTGTCTATCAATTCTCGCAAACACAGCAAGTCTTGGATGGTTGCCGGTTTGCCTTGTTTGACTTGATTGAGAATACCAACTGCGATAGGTAATCGCTCTTGAGGATTTTTCAAAACAAGCATTCTCGGCATCCAGCCGTAAACAAAATGAGCGCCGATGATCAGATTGTGTTCGGTGATGGTGTTGAGAGATGCGAAATAAGCGACGAACTCTCGATAAGCCAGCAAGAACGAATCTGCAGGGGCAAGTCTCGTCTCTCTTTCGGCGCGAACAAGTTGCTCAAAAGATACATGTTTCATGTGAACTCTACCCCCTCACACTCTTCGGTGTCAGACCCAGGATGTTGCCCAGGTTACCCACGCGCCGCACAATGCGCTCTGAATTCAACTGCACGGTAAACGCGCGTGTTTGCGAAGCGCGCACCGTGCGCCGATCATCGCGGTAACTTACTGTCACCGTGAATGTCCATGCCATTTTACCTGAACGTCGTTCGTCCGGCGTCGCGTCGTCACATTTCGGACGGAAGCGGTATACGGCTTCCGTTCCCTTTGCCGCGACATACAAGACTTGGTGCGGCAGAACGACGAAACGGTCGTTCGTATCGCGGTAATTCGCTTCGACATCCACGCGCAACTCATCATTCGCGCCTCCGCGTGTCGCGCGATTAACGCGCACGCGGAATTCAATCTCTTCGCCTTCTACCGCGTCAGTGGGACCACTGATGGCATCCAGCGTTACCAAGCCCTCGTCGCGCGGTTTCACACGGAGGACGATCATTGGGATCAGCAATTCTTGAATTGATATCCCGCCATGGGAGTACGCATCAGGGTTGAACTGTGCCGACGGACGTGACAAGGCAAACCCCGTCTTGGGGAAGATGATCGTCGCGTACCGTTTTTCCCAAGTCGAGCGCGTGCGTGAGTTAAACCCGTCTTCCTTGACCGGCATCTTCAAGTCAGCAACCGGAAATTCCCAGACATTGTCGCGCACTCTGCGCGGCGCGCCGGCATCACCCAAACTGGTCATCAAGCGCGCATTCAAGTACGCACAATCATACGGCTCATTCAACCAGTTCAGATCGATCCCGATTCGTTCACGCCCAACGCGTCCAAAGCCGTGATCGGCAGTGACAAAAACCTTGGTGCCGGGCGTCAAGCGGCGCACAATTGCCATCACTTCCGTGTCAATCAGGCTTTTCACACTCTGATAAATGAATGCGAGCGGGCGGGTGGGCACTTGGCGTCCATCGGGCAGCGTCTTGATCTGAATCTTGTGCAGTTCCTTGTCGCACAACTCGAAAATATAAACATCCAGATTACCGGCGCGATAGCGCACGGTTTCACCGGTGCCGCTCCCCTCTGGATTGAGCACTTCGACGATAGGATTTGCTCCAAATACGCGTCCGAGACCATCTTTTAGCAAACGATCTTCGCCTGCACCTGAATCGAATTGATCGGGTGGCGTGCCCGCGCTAATCGCCTTGCGCGTAATGTGCGTCTCGGAAGGCAAAAGCGACGACGCGGCATAATCCTGGATGATTTCCATGCGATCCATCAGCATCGCGCGCAGCAACTCATCCCAGATCTCGTAGCGCATCCCATCGAAAATCAGCACAACCGCTTTTTCGGTTTGTGGATCCCAATTCGGTTTGAGACAACGCTTGAGGAATTGGCTCGTCAGCAGAACATCGCCTTCTTGCTTGATCCAGGTTGGATAACGTTGGGCAACCATTTCTTGGAACCGACGATTCAATTCGTCCAATTGCCGATGCGTGTCATTGGTAATTGCAAGGACGCGTTGCTTGATCCGCGCGAGCATAGTGCCAAATACAGAGGGTAGTTCTTCTACGGGACGTGGCAGGAAATCGCCGCTCGAAATTTGACGTTCGAGCGCGGAAAGGTAATACTCTAAGCGGTTGAGGCGATTGTCGTTCCAGATTTCGCGAAAGAACTTGAAGGTGAGATTTTGGTTTGGCGTGACCTTGATTGTCTTGACGGCGGTTGCCAAATCGTCGCGGATCGCCTGCACTTGCGACGCCCACACGTAAGCGTCTTTTAATGCGGACCACGCGGCGGATGGGCGGGTATCCACAAAGCGCGCGGCATTGCCTACGCCTTCGGGCGTTAGTAGATTAGCGATGCGTGCATGTTCTTCGCGCGCTGGTCTGTCGGCGAGGAGATTGTCAAGCGCGGCAAGTAGAGCGAGCGAGCGGAATAGCGTCGAATATTTTTCCTTTTCAATGATCGCCGCAAACCCTTTGGGTTCGGTCAATCTGATCTGATCGAGCAAGACCAATTTTAACGCGTCGCTATTCAAACCGCGTTCGGTCTCTTCGAGATCGCGATTAGCTTGAGACCGGTCGAGCTCCATCAATTCGGAAATCGAGTTGAGCATCGCGGGAGGGATATTGCTCACCGGCTTGAGGTTCGGATCAATGTTCGTGAGCAAAAGACTCCAGTTGTCCAAGTGTTGCGCCAGAATCGCCGAGAGGTAGAACGCGCGGATCACCAGGTCGGCGCTCTGGTCGCTGAACCAGCAAAATGGGGCAGGCGCTTTAGCCAGTTCATCGCGGATCGGCTTGGTCACTTCGGGAGTAAGCGAATCCAGTTGCTCCAAAGCGTCGTGGTTAATCAGTCCGATCATCCAATAATCTTTAGGCGCGGGTTTCTTGAATGCTGAATCCGCCACACCGAGCGCGGCGCACGCGACAATCGTTTTGAAATCCGAATCGCTAAACCGGGTTGGATGTGTGGCGCGTAAATTCTGATGCGCGCGGCGCACGCCGTCGAGGTTGCGCGCGATGAGACGCGCGTATTGCGGATCGTTGGCATCGGATGTCCAGTTCGGATCGTGCGTCTCCTCGATCAAAAACTGACGCAGATCGAGATTGATGCGCGCCTCTTCTGGCACCAGCGCAAGCAAATCGGGATAGAATGGCGGCGGCGCACTCGTCAGTGTTTGGTGCGATCGTCGCCGCGCGGGAGTTCGATCAATCAGCAAAATCTTTTTTGTGTCACGGTCAGCTATGGCAAGCTCGTACAATTGGCGGAAGACGAGATTGGTCGCGGCAACAATGATCGCAAATCCATTGTCGCGTCCGAAACCGTGAATTATGCCGTCGGGTTCCGGCAAAAGCCGCAGTGAATCGCGCACTACCACCCGCGAACAATCCTTGACGGCTTCTAGTTTTTCGAGCGTCCATTCTTGCAAATCCATCGCTGGCACCTCAAACTAATTCGCGCATAATGCGAATCAGGGTAATCTTGTTTTGCGCTCGTCTCCGCCCGATTTATTCGACTTGTAACATCGGCAACGTGTCGTCGTTATCTTCGATCCCGCTGATCTGTTCTTCAAGATACGCCTGAAATTCGCGCACGACCTCTGGAATTTGGTTTCGCTCAATCGTTCCCGTGCTGGGCTTGAACTCGGTCAATTTTACGTGCTTGACGACAATCTTTTTCAAATACCGATTGATCGTGTCGGCAAGCGACTTGTCCGTGAGCGCGGTTTGAACGAGGTACGCGCGGAGTGCGGGTGCGTCGGCGCATTGCAATAGCCCGGCGATCACCGCCTCAGACTTGCCTTGTTCAAGGCGTGTGCGCACGGTTGGGTTCAAGAATACTTGCAGTTTGCGACTCATCGCCTCGTCGAACAGCGTGCGGGCTTGCGTTGCGATGGTTTGTGCGTGGGCGACAACTTGATCCGTCGTGTCGAAGGATAAACCACAGTCGTGCGTCGGCGCGGTGTGAAGCGCTTCCTCGACCGAAGTGCGCGACGGTGATGCGCAGCCGAACAATCCGTCAGCAAGTTCGGTCAACTGGCGTTTCACGAGAGCGGATACGGCAGGTTGCAACGCGCTGATTTTTTCGAGCGACTGCAAAGCTCTGAGTTCGTCGCTCTCCAGAATGCCGCGAAGCGCGCCTCGTTGTTCTTCAACCCGATTTAGGGCGTTGTCATGAAGCGTAACGTAGACCGCCGTGTACTCGTGGATCAACGCGCCAAGGGTGCCGCTTTCGCCGGGTTCGGGCGGGGTATGTCCGACTAGTTCGGTTTTCAGTTTCACATCCGAATCAATAAACGGTTGCAGGTTTGCCAACTTGTCGGCGACTAGGCGTTGCGCCTTGCGCGCGCCTTTGAGATCAACTAGATCCGGCAAGGGATGCGCGCAGTACGCATACGCCGCGCGCAGTTCGGAATCAAAATCCACAAAGTGTCGCACACTGCGATAATTCTTGAGCCGCACAGCCAGATCGTCCACTTCGGGTTGCGCCACTACGCTGTCGTCGAATGCCTTGTAGCCCAGGTTGACCTTGAGCGCGTACAAAATCGCACTGATCTCGCCGTTCGCTTCGGCGGCTTGATTGAATAGCGCGGTCATCTGCGCGAGTTCTTGTTCGTACGGGTTGGCGACCTTGAGCGTGTCGAACAGGCCGCGCGCGCGTGTGATCAGTCGCGCCGATTGGTCTTTTTCTTTGGCAAAGAGTTCATTCAACTCCCGCCGGTGCGCGGATATGCCCGCGTCGTCGAGCGTGGCTGGGATTTGTCGCTCAAGCAGTTTCTCGGCGTAAGGGCGCAAAACTTCCCAGTGCTCCGGTTTTGCCATCTTTTGGACTTCAATGAGGGCATCGAGAACCTTGGCGGAAAAATCCACGTCGGCGATGTTGGTGTAATCCAGCGACGCGAGGTTCTGCCCGGATTTTGGACTCAGGATGATGCGCACCTTGCCCTCGCGAGCCAGGCAGAGCAAAAAGATTTGCACCATGCGGCGTGTCAAGCCATAATCTTTGGGACCGCCAATCCCCATGAAATTCTTGTAGAGCGTTTCGATCTTCATCGCTTGCCCGTCATCGGCGAGTTTATCATCAATAAAAGACCAGAGGTCGGCGACGAATGGATTACTAGCAGTGTTCAAATCACGTTCGGCGGATTTTTTCATGATCAGCAGACTGTAGCCAAAATTGCGTGCCGCATCAATGTTCTGATTCGGTTTGGCGTTTTTGGGAATACTGCCGGTCTTGACGATGCCGTTGATAACCTTGACCGCTTCTTCGCGTCGAAAGAACACGGTCTCGAACTTGATCACTCGCGATTCATACGCGGCAGTCAGTGCGCGATCCACAAGCGGTGTTAGAATTGCTGGCAATTCGCCGGCGACGTGAAAGTCCATCTGCCGGTTGTCGAGTGCGTCCATTTGTCCACGCGCATAACTGCTGGTCACAATCTGATAGATTCTGCCGAGGTTCGCCTGCAATTCATTTGCCACCCAGTTGATCACGGCGACGGCGTCCTCGGTCTCTTTGCCTTGCCAATCGGCAACGAGTCTGCGGTACGCCGCGAAATCATAGAGGCGGCTCTTTTCCTCTGCCCCCAGTTCTGCGGGGATCCACAAAATAACGCGCGGGTCTTTGCGTTGTTCCAGTAGTTTGCCAATCGCCTGTGGTGAGACCGGGCGATTGCTCACAAACACGGCATAGTCCAGATCGGTCTGTTCGGAATTGATCGCGGGCAAAATCAAGTTTTCGGATGCCAAACGTGCCAAGTCGCGCATCCCTATTGTGCCGAGAATTTGCCGCCCTTGCCAATTGATTTCCAGTTGCTGATCGGTGGCGCGCGCGTTGGGCGTGGGCGCGATGGCACGGAAGATAGAATGTACACCACTGGAGAGATCGAGCGTCATCTGCCGCGTCTTGACCAACCATTCGTCGAGCGCAAGCAGGTGCGCCCACGCCTCATTCTGCATCACCTCGTTCGCTTCGGCTTCGTCGCGCGCTTTCCGAAATTCATCGCGCGGATCAACACCGGTGAACACCGGGTCAAAGCGATAACGCGGGCGCTTGTCTTCGTCAAACGTCTGCGCGATTTGGCGCATCTCGCGGCGCAATGCCTCGGCAATCGTTTCATAGTGCTGATTATTTTCGTCGGCATTCGAATCCGGTCCGCGCTCGATCAAGACCGAGTTGGCGATTTCTTCCGGGGTGAGACCTTGTTGCCGCGTGTGTGCAATGTGGTAGAGGAACAAGGTCTGGGTTGTCTTGAGCGCCTTGTCGCGGTACACTTTGAGCGTGCCTTTGGTCATGCCATCAATCTGGCGTTTGCACGCTTCATACGCACGGTAATCCATTTCCCGTTTGGTTTTGATCGCCACCAGGCCGGCATGCACCCCACTGGGGTCTTCTTCGTAATTGACCGCTTCGTCAAACAATTCCCACAAGCGGATGAGTTCGCGTCCTTCGTGCTTGATCTGGTGCTTGAGCGTTTGGTGCATAAAGTGGATCGCCGAACGCGTCGTCGTGAGTTCATACGTGATCGCGCGCAGAACCTCGATGGCGGGTTGGTGGAACGGGAAAAAGTGGCGGAACGTCTGCTCGCCAATGCCCTGGGTGTTACTAGACCCGCGTTTATAGTGGAGATAATAATTCCCAATCGCGGCAGGGTCTTTGATCTCGCGGACGCGCGCGAGCACAATGTCATAATAATCCTTGTCGTCCTCAAGCAATTTCACTAGTTTGAGCCGGTCGTCCGCGATAATATTCTTGACGCCCATCTTGCTTTCGATGGCTTGCTGTGCTGCGCACACCGTCCAGATCGGCAGATTATGAACCTTGGCAAGCCGATTGGAGAGCACGACAAGTGTCTTTTCATCTTCGATGCGTTGCTCGTCGTCACGATTCTTCATAAAGAGCGACACTTCGTCCAACACCAGCAAGACGCCGCTATATCCTTCCGCCATGATCGTTTCGACGAGATGCCTAAGCACGTCCTCGGTTTCCGCGGCGATTTGCGGTTGCACTTTCAAATACTCGGTGTAAAAGCGCCACAGTTTGTTACCGCAACTGCGTTTGTACTCCGGCGACTTGTTCTGCTGAATGTCGCGGGTGAAATCGTCTACATCTTCAAATTCATCTTCTTCAAAATAATGTGGATCACGCAGGAATTTCTTGAGGTCGTTGCGATACCGCGCCAAATCATCCTGAATGAAACGATCTGCCAACAGTTCAACTGGATAGAGTGAAAGGTTCTTACCAACTTCGGTTTCCAGTTGTTCCTTTGCAGCGTCGAGAATGTACTCACTGAGCCGCCGTCCCTTGTCTTGCAGACCGACGGTACCACTGCCGGAGCCGACGAGCGTTTTGACGATGACGAACAGCCCCTTTTTGCCTTTACTGCTTTTCGCTTCCAGTCCTTCTTCCCAAAACTGGTAGAGCGATTCGCGTTTCCCTTTGCCGGATTTCTTCTCTTTTTGATCGACAATATCCCAAGCTTCTTTGCGTCCTAGCGCAAGCGCAGCGAGAAAGCAGAGCAAGTGAGATTTACCGGAACCGAACTCGGCTTGAATCCAATAGCCCTGACCGATGGGATTGTCGCCACGGCGTTCAGGATTATAGGGCGCCGCCATGTTGCGAAGAATATCATTGAGGAATGGGCGCACCGGACCGATTTGAAATTCTTCGATGGTTTTTAATTCGGGCGTGCGTTTGGCGCGCGCTAGTTCAGAGTTGGAATCTGCCCAGACGTGTTTTTCCAACGAATAGACAGAAATGATCTTGTCCGGGACGGTACAAATTTCGCCGAGTGGTTTGCGTGCTTCAAACAGGTTTTCGGTTTTTGGCATTTGGATTATCTCCGCATTTTTCCTTGAGCGTAATTCGTCGCCGTTCCATCTTTATCTTTCTGCCTTCATCCTCTGCAACATCCGCACGCACACCTGGTAATCTTCTTCCACGTTCACAAGCATCTCTTCGCCCAACGCGTCGAGATTCAGTCCGCCTTTTTCGTACAGCAATTTGCCTTGCTCGTACAACCCGGCGCGCTTGCAGTGTAGAATCCATTGCGCAAGTGTCGCATCATTCGGGCGCTCGTGAGCGGGCACAACGACGGCTTGTTGTAGGTAGGCGATGTACCGCTTGACGCGTCGATTTGTACCCGTGGTGCGTCCTTGTTTCTTGACTTGCTCTTCCTCGTCCGTTGCCGGCAGACGCCACGTGCCGTCATCCGTTTTGTAGAAATAGTCCGGCAACCAGTCCGAGAGAGTGCGGCGCGGTTTGTCTTTGACGGCATAAACGTATTGCTCGAACAGGTCGGAATAGTGAACGCCTTCTGCTTCTGGATCGTCTTTTAGTTTCTTGGCGATAAACTTGCCGAGATTGTCCGCCGCCGCGTCTTCCTTTGCTGATTCTGCCGCGTCCACAACAGCGATGGCGGAATCTCTGAGATACCAGCGATATTCTTGTCCAGTGGCTTGCGTTGTTTCCGCGACTTGCGCGAGCAGTTCGTCAAAGTTGTGCGCTTGCATTTGACCGGCACGAACCATCCGACTAACTACCTCGTCGTAAACGCGATCCTTGGTCGTGCCAGGATGTACGGTGAGATAGTCGCGGATGATGGCGCGTACCTTTTCGCCGAACGTCGTGGCATCTTCGTCACCGGTGATCAAATCCGATGCAATTTCACCCGGCTTGGGTTTGCGAAAGTTGATGACGAGATCGCGTTTAGTTACTTTATCACCGACTTTTTGAACATATGATTTCTGACCGGTATCGATAAACAAAGCACTATCTGTTTGATCGACTATAAATCCAACCTCGGCCATTATGTCTTGGACAAGTCCCCATGTGCCTTCAGAGGTATCGTGATAGCAAAGCGAAACCCAGCGACCTGGTTTGAGAACGCGATAGCACTCTGACATTGCTTGGCGCATCATCTCTGCCCAATCATTCTCATTCTTCCCACGTACTTCATTGATAATGATTTCATCATTGTGCCAATGTGTGTCAAGGTTGAGCCACGCTTCCCAAACAAAGTTTAGTTCCCCATACTGTTCTTTGTCGGCGTAAGGTGGATCAGTGAAAATATAGTCAACACTACTGTTAGGTATATGGGTTTTGCGAGCGTCTTCCGTGCTGACGAAAAATTCCGGCGTTCGTGTAAATGTTATTTGTTCCCAACCTGACAACAACATCCGAAATTTATTTTCAATAGTACCCCAGACATTGGTACAACGACAAGTCTGTGGCAAATAGTATGTACCTTTCAAGAAACCTAAGCGGTCTCTATCTGTGGTCATTTTGCTGACATTCAAAAGTATTGATGTCCAGCAAAATTTTATCGAATCGCGACTTCCAACGTCGGACAAGGATCCGATGCCATCGAGAATTGTTGCAAGTGCATAAAGATTCTGCTTTGTAAACAATTCAATAATGTGGCGGAAATTTCGGCCGGGCCTCCAATTATCTCCCCAGGGTTTTGAGTCATCCTCAACATTCATCATCTTATGTGGTGGATACCAATGCGGAATCGGCTTGCTCTCAATCTCGCGAATCTTCGCCAAGTCATACTTTTCAAAATACTCGCGTTTCTTTTTGTTCGCATCGTTATGCCGTCGTTCGTCACGCGCTGGTTTGCATCCGTTTTCGCACAAGTAACTCACCAACACCAGAATCGCGCCAAACCGTTCCGTGTGTGTGCTGATCTCTTCCGTGATGCCGCGCTTGTAGCAGTATGGGCACACGCTAATCGTCTTTGGCTTGCCTGCCGCTGTCTCGCTCTCAATCTCCTCGCAATCAAACAACGCGACCTTGTTCATACAACGCGGACACTGGAACACTTGCGAATACACCGTGTATGCCGTCGTCGCTTTCCCGCCGCATCTGTCACAGCGAGTCTCGTACAGCCAATCTATCTCTGGCTTGACCTTGCGTTTCAACTCCTCAAACGCCGCTTGCAGTTCGTTCACATCTACCGGTGTGCAATAGTTCTTGGTGATGAACGTCGCCGCGGGACTACGATCAATCGCAATCGCCTTGCGTCCTTCCATCAACGCGGCAAGCGCGGTCCCACCGGAACCACAGAACGGATCGAGCACCATATCGCCGGGCTGGGTGTAATGGCGAATATACTCGCGAATCGCATCGTGCGGTTTCTTCGACCAGTACGTGTGCATGTTGTAGATCGCGGTAGCTTTGGTGGCTTCGATTGGTTTGTCGAACGCGGGAACGTTATACTTGTCCGTCGCAGGATTGTAGGGATGCTCGCGCAGATGCGCTTCGACGAACGCACGCAGGTTCGGATTTGGCTTGTCGCCGGAATAGTAACCTTCCGGCATTTTCGGAACGCTTTTGTGGAATAAACCTTTTTGCGCTGCCGATTGTTTCTTCGCCATTAGCCACGCAACTCCCAGAGATGATTTTCGGCGATCAAGTTCACGGGCAAGGTATAACTGCCTTGCTCCATTTCGGGGAACATGATGATCATGCCGCGCTCGCGCTTGCCTGGCAAAAGAAGCAGAACGCGATCCGCGTCCGCCGCCATCGTGCGGAGCAAATTCAATTCGAGATGATATGCGAACAGCATTTCGAGATTCGCCAATACGACGAGTCCTTTACCCTGCAAGTTCGCGCGTAGGAACGCCTCGAATGCGCGTCCGACGTGCGCGGCGGTTGGTTCTGGGCGTTTCGCCTCATCCTCAACCAACTTGCGAAATTCATCATCGGGAATCATATCGAGAATTCCGCGATTGATGGAGAGTGGCACGGGAAATTTCTTGCCGTCGAGCGTGTTTGCCTGTTGGAGTTTTTTGGCGAACGCCTCGAGCGCGGGATAGGGTCCCAAAACGCCGTACAAATGCCGTCCGCCTTCCATCGCCAGTTTGCTTCGTAGCAATTCGATGATTTCCGTGTCTGTCATCCTGGCTCTCCCTTCCGTGCCAACGCCTCGACAACCTGGGGCAACGTATAGCGCGTTGTGAACTGCCGCACCGAATCTATCTCCGATACCTTGCTCACTAATCCCAGATTTCGCAATTCGAACAAAGTCGGCAGAATGCGATCGGGGTTCCACAGCATTGCGCGGATAGCGCGATTGTTTTCCAATTTGGCAAGATCATACATCCCCGGTTCGGGAAATTCGCTGTGCAGGATAAAGGCGAACGAGGGGATCAGAATGTCGCGGTAAGCGAAGGTGATTTTGGTACGCTCTTTTTTGGCGATCCCCCCTTCATCAAGCGCTTCAATGATGGCCTGTAAACAATCCTGAATACTTTTTGAACCAGGAAATCGTTTTGTGAGATAGTGTCTCAAGTGATCGCGTGGAATTGCGCCGGTCCCGATTGCGGGTAACATCAATTCTTCGATCACATCAAACATTAAAGGTTCGGCATTGCAAAAGCGATAGAACGCGGCATCTCTTAGTTCTTGTCGCCCGGCAAAGTGCTTGGCAAAGTTACGCAATGCCGGATCAGCATACCCTTCAGGGAACATGCGCCGAACAATATAGGCACCAAAGCGACGCCGGGACGCTTGTGCGCTATAGTGCAGGTTTTTACGCAAGAATGTACTTGTTTCGTCCAGCGATTCTGTGTCTGGCAATCGTGGCAATATGGCGATTGACTCCTCCAAGACCGCCTTGCCAAATAGTCCTGTTCCGCGGCGTGGCATCATTGTCCGTCGTGCCTTTGTTGCCTTTGCGCCAGCCGCTATTGGTTTCGCAATTGTAATTGTCGGCAAGTCAAACAACGATGTCTGATTCGACTCGTACGCTGTGATGGGTTTTTGTCCATCTCCAGCGCGATGAGCTTGAATCCAATCCACGACCTTCAACAGCACAGCAGAATTGGATTTGATGCCATCAAACTTGCAGAGTGCAACAACGTCTGCCGCAAGGACAGCAGATAGACTGCCAAATGTGGCGACAAGGTTCTTCGCAAGTGGCCTGACATCTTTTTGCGGAATAGCATAGGAGAGGAGAAGCTCAAGCAATGTTTCTTCGGTATGTGAATTCTCTTCGCCAGAGAGGAATCGGTCGCGAATACGCTGGCGATGTCCGGCGGTTTGGCTCTGATCTTTCATTCGGTTTGCCTTTTGTGGTTAACTACGGCCGAGTTGCCTTGTCCCAAAGGATTGGGAAAGAAACAAACACCCGCCCAAGTTACTTGACCTGAGCGGGCAATCGCCAAATTCGCGTTCATCTGAGGTACCCGCATTGGCATCTTGGGAATACGCCCCGTTAGTGTTCCAGGCCGAACGGGGTTTTTCTATTTTCTGATGCCATTATACGCTCGCCTGCTGATTTAAGCAATAACCTGGGGCACAAAAGCACAAACGGATGCTCTTAATCGCAAGCGATGAGGGTAACCCACCAACCTCGTAGAAAAGTTGATGGGTGAAGTGTCTCAAACTGGAATGTTTCACATCTCGTTTGAGACAGATACATTCGGCTTTTTGTCTGATACATTCCTTGCCGTTCTGAACGAATCGGTCGGCACATAGCGCGCCGCGCGTCCTCGACCCTCTTGCTGGAACAGCTCCATTGCCCGCAACGTTTCTATCCGTACCGCAGCTCATCAAGCGCCTACGGTATCCGTTCCCATCGGACAGTGCTGCCATAGTTCAGGAAACAAAGCCATGATTCCGCGGATTGCCCATGCAATTGCTGGACTGCCTCGCGGTAACGGACAACCTGCTTGGAATATTGCTCTATCAATTGCGAGAACTGCGCGTCATCTTGAATGTCATCCGTCTTGAAATCAACAATGTGCCACGTACTATCCGTGCCGCGATAAACCAAGTCGATCACACCCATAGATGGCAGGTCATTGTCACCAAGAAGAGTGTACGGGATCTCGTGACGACGTTCGGCAGACGAATCTATGTCGACAAAACGCGCGTCGGCGCGGAAACGATTCAGCAATTCCTTTGCCTGTGCGATGGTCTCATCGCGTTCCTCCTGATCCACCAAACCTTCCATCAATGCCTCCGCGCGCAAGAGTTCATCCAAGCCAGCATCACCCGGAAATCGCCAGCGGCGAATGGCCGAGTGCACAAGCGTACCCAGCACACTACCTTCAGGACGACGATGCCGTCCTACCACTCGGCGCAGCCTTCGCTGGTTGTTTTCCGCGTCTCTCTGTTTTTGATCCACTTGCTCAACGTCCTGTGCAACCAGGGGAGTGTAGAGCGCGATTTCACTCGACTGTTCCGCTTTTTGTCCTGCCTCCTTGCGCACGCCGGATGGGATTGGTTGTACTGTTTGCGCGATTCCGCGGACACCTTGCCCCGACTCCGGCAGAGTTGCCTGCTGCCATTCACCGGGTTTGCCAGCCATTTGCGCAAGATCTAATCCAGCAGCAACCGCAAGAACATCCAACCACACGCGTGAATTGTGATCTTGGCGATGCCCACAGACAATCAGTTTTTCGCGCACGCGTGTCGCGGCGACGTAGAGCAGGCGAAGGTCTTCCGCATCCGACTGCTCGCGGTCAATTGCTTTCGCCAGGCGAAACGCGAGCGGCACAGAATCGAATCGGCCCGGACACGGTACGAGTCCCATCTCGGATGACAAAAGGACGGCGTCGTTCAGCGGTGGGCGGCCGCGTGACGCATCGGCAATGACGACCACTGGGAATTCCAGACCTTTCGCTTTGTGAATAGTCATCAAACGCACCGCTCCGCCGGCTTCACTGGGTGCTTCGCCCTCGCGCGCGCCTGCCTCGCGCAAACTCTCGATGTATTCAAGGAACTCGCCCACGCGCACGATCTCGCTCGCTTGCGCGTCGGACAGTAGCTTGTCCACGTTTCTCTGCAAGCGGGCGCCCGTGCCTTCAGCCGAGAGAATCGCGGGATAGAGGGTCGCGTCCAAAACCTGTTTGAGCAACTCCGCCACTGACACGCGCTCTACGATTCCCGCAAGATGTTCGACGATTTCTCGCGCACGCGTGGCGTGGTGGCGGTCTGTATCAGATAGCAAGGACAAATCTCGCGCCATCGCCGCGAGATAACTGACCGGATTCTCACTGCCCGCCGACCAACGCAATAGACACAATCCTTCATCCGATACGCCAAATGCCGGCGAACGCAGTAATCCTGCCATGGCAAGATCGTTCCATGGATCTGACAGGGCGCGGAGGATGTTGAGCAAATCGCGGATTTCGGGGCGGTCGTAGAACCCCTTGCCCGCGACTGTCAGGAACGGAATGTCAGCAGACTCGAGTGCTTGTTCGTAATCTGGAAATCCCGTGGAGGCGCGGAACAGCAAGGCGATTTGATCCCACGCGATCTTCTCTTCCGCATGCAGCGTAATCAAACGCTGAGCGAGCAATCCAGCCGCACTTGCGCGAGCATCGTCGGACGATTCGCCCAAGCCGTACACAAACTCGATATATGGCTCGGCGAGGCTGGTCTCCGACCGTTCGCGATCTGCGGTCAGTGGTGAGAAGGGAACCGCATAACTCGAATCGCTCGCCATCACCGTTTGAAGGATTTCGTTCAACGAGCCGACCAGCGCCGCGTGCGCGCGAAACGTCCGATTCAAGGTCAACGGCAGGCCGCCCCGCGCGCGGATGGTGCGGTCCAGATCGCGAAAAACGCCGACATCTGCGCCGCGAAAACGATAGATGCTCTGTTTCGCATCGCCAACGACGAACAGTCGTCCAACCGCGCCGTCCTGAGTGCCAGCCAACGCTTCGACGATTTCACGCTGGCGCGCGTTCGTGTCCTGAAACTCATCCACCAAAAGCGCGTCGATTTGCGCCTGCCAACGTGAGCGGATATCCTTGTCCTGCAAGAGTTCAAGCGCCTTGGCTTCGAGGTCGTCAAAGTCGAGCGCATGCCGGAGGTCTTTGGCTGTCTGATAAATGGCGATTGCACGCGCGTACGATACCTTGAGCAATGCGACGGTGTCCGCCGTACGCGACTCGACTGCGGGGTCGGGAGGAGGATCTTCTTTGTCTTTGCCGCCGAGCCAGGTGTCAACCGACGAATCGTATCTCTCGCGAAACTCCTTGACAATGGCTTTTGACCGGCTCGTTTTTTTGCCGGTCGTTCCGATGCAGTATTCACGCCGCACCGCGAACAAATGCTGTGCCGCCTCTACGCATCTGCCGTTTGCCAAACCTTGCCCGAACGCGCCCCACTCGCCGAGAAACCCTCTGACCTGTTCAGCCAGTTTGTCACCTGCGTCAGTCACCAAATTACCATTCGCGAGTTCACTCAATTCACCCGCGATGTCGCCGACCTGGGTGGCAAAATCGTTCAGCTTCGACCGCAATACCTCAGCCCACGCCGCAACCAAGCTGCTCTCAAACGCGGTCGAGGCTTCGAGACGTTTCTCCAGGAGGCGGGTCAGGATTTGTTCAAGGTCTCGGGTCTCAAACGCATCAAAGAGCGGCAGCAATTCAGACTGTTGGGTAGCCCAATCGAGCGCGTCTTCGACCGTTTGCGCTTTGAGTGCCGCCGCGAGTCCTTCGTCAAGCACTCCGAAACCGGGATCCACTTTCGCTTCGGCAGGATGGGCCCGGAGGATGGACTCACACAAACTGTGGATCGTCCCAATGCGCGCAGTGTCAATGTCTGCTTCGATCTGCTGCCAACGGTCGCGCTCTGTCGCTGGGCAATCGCCGGCGACCCAGTCGTGAATCTCCCTGCGAATGCGGTTTCGCATTTCGCGGGCCGCCTTTTTCGTGAAGGTGATCGCGACGACCGCACGCGGCAGCCGCTTCTCATCCAAGAGCGACAAGTAGCGTGCAACCAAGGTCTTGGTCTTGCCCGATCCTGCACCGGCAGCGACTGAAACATCTCGCCCGCGCGTGGTCGCGGCGTCCGGTTGTTTGTCCTTCAAATGGAGCGTATCAATCAGGTTCATCGGCGCTCCGACGGTTTGTAGCGCCAGCAAATCGTTCTTCCGACGCAATAGTCCGGGCAATCGTCGCGCGGCGGGATCGGCGTGAATCGACCAGCCCGAACCCCCTCCACATCAGCACCAATGTGTTTCGCTGCCAGATCAATCGCATCGCGCATTCCGAAATATTCCTTCCCCTCTGGATCGGTGAACTTGAATTTGCTCAAGCGGAGCGAACTGGCTTCCCCTTTGAGAATGCCCCAATAGAAACCATCTACTACGCGACCAAGCCTCAGCGCCTTTTCTGCACCGAGCGCGTAAAGCACCAACTGCAACCTCAGACCCTCCCCCAGCGAACGGGCATCAAGTTTGCTCATCCCGGTCTTGTAATCAATGACGCGCAGATCGCCCTGCTCATCCACATCCACGCGGTCAATTCTGCCGCGAAAGAGCACGGAACCGATGGGAGTGTCAATCGCAAGCGGTGGCGAGCCAAACCATTCCTCGAAGCGTACCGGGCGCATGCCGGCTTCTTCCTCCGCTAGGTTGCGAATCGTCTCCTCCAGCCGTTCAAGCAGTTCCGCCTGCTGATGATCCCAGAGCAAGGTCGGTCGGAAACCAAACGCCGTGGGTGCCTGGTCAAAGACCTCCTTTGCTGCTTGCGGCAGAGCTTGAAGCACGGCATCAAGGTTGGCTGGATCGGCAGCCCGGTGGTAGGTTTTCTCCAGAATCTCATGCAGCATACTGCCTAGCTGGGCTGCATCGTATCCCGCCTTTGGGTGTCTCGAGTGCTTCCAACTCTAGCGCATCATCGAGCATGAATCGGAAACCACACGCGGCGTACGTCTCCATGGCGCTCGCACTCCACATGTGCTGCGCGCCGAACCGCTGCGCGAGAGTTGGTTGGAGCGCGGTCAATTGTCCATCGAACGGTCCAACATAATCGCGCGCAGAACGCCCGCGCAGGATTTGCCCCGCGTAACGCAAGTATTCCCAATCCGATACCAAATCCGCAAATGCCTTGGGCAATCCGCGCTGGCGCACGGCGGTGGTGAGCAGTTCGACATTGGACGCGCAATCGGCGAGCGCGCGCGTTCCCTCTGTGCGCACTCGCGGTGGGCCATTCACATCGCACACCGCGCGAACCGCGCTCCAATAGGGCGAGGGCTCCCAGGTTTCCCCGTCTTCCGCGAGGTAGGGCCGCGTGAGCAAGAGGAACTCGCTGGCGCGGGTCACGGCTTCATAGAAGAGCGACTGCTGATCGCTTCGCAGTCGAGGTTCGATCGGCAAGCCTTGCTGAGCGAGTTTCCTCCGATCATCGTCGGGGAGGAATGGATCTTCGTCCACCGGCGCGGGGAACAGTCCTTCCGATAGCCCGAGTAGGGCGACGGCGCGGTAGGGCACGCCGCGTGCCTGGTTGAGACTCGCACAATAGATCCACGACTGGCTGTGTGCGCGAGGGTCTTCGGGAATGTAGGTGGCTGCTTCGACCTCGCCGCGCAGATCGGTGTAGAAATCGGTAAACGACATATCACCGCGCTCGCCGACGATTTTCTCGCTCAGCACGAGCGCACGCAGGATATCCTTGAGTGCAACGAGGGCAGACCGGTCACGCTCGCCTGTATCCTTCTGCAACTCGGCTTGCTCGACCACCGCGAGGCCCTTGTCTGCGGAAAGCAGATCTTCCAGCCACTCGATATATCCGACAAGCGTTCCGCGCTCGGGAGGTGTAATCAGCCTAGCGAAAAGTTGCAGGCTCTCCCCTAGTTTTCGCGCTTCTTCGCCTTTCGGTAGCGTCGGCGGACCCGGCGTTTCATCATCTTCCAATTCGAGTTTGGGCAGTGCAGTCTGTTCTGCAAGGCGTGCAAAAGAGTCCTGCCACTGATCCAGTCCTTCAACAACCTGCCCCCAATGTGCGACCTGATCGAAGCGGAAAGCATCGTCGTTCGCCAAATTGAAATGTGTTCGGTCAAAGTAGGGTGTGCGGAGCGCGTCGAGCAGCGAACGGCGTCGCCATCCATTGATCGTGAGCTTGAGGAGATTGAGAATCGCCGCGATTGCCGGGTTGCTCGCGAGCGGCTCGCCGCCGGCAAACCAAAGGGGCACGCCGAACTCGCTCGCGGCTTCTCGCAAAAAGGTGCGGTACGGTAGGATGTCACGTGCGATGATCGCGCACTCATGCGGACGAACGCTATCGCGCCGAATGCGCGCTTTGAGCCAGCGGAGTGCTTCGCGCGCCTCCAGCGCAAGGGTCTGCGCTTCGATGAAAGCGAGTGCGCGCTCGGGTTTGACTTGCGTGGCATTGGATTCGAACAGCGATTCTTCAAGATGGGCGAGGACGGGCACGCACGTCGGACAGCGATCGAGCGTTTCAATTTGGGGTGCGAGTGAGGCTTGGATTCGCTTGAGCGAACGCTCAAAACGCCGATAGGCGTTGCGTTTCATTTCCAGATCGCCCGTGAGCGTGATGATCGTTTCACCCACTCGCTCGGAGAGTAGTTTCAGGGTTTCGAGTTGAGTCGGATAGAGAACATCAAAGCCGTCTGCAATGAGGAGTTTCCAATTCAGCGCGACGTTCGCGTTTCCCTCGAGCGCGCGTACCGCCAGCCAGCCCAGGCCGTCGACGTCTGCCCACTCCAAGTGGATGAGATAATCCTGGTATTCATCGTACAGAAGTGCAAGTTCTTCAAGCCGACGTCCATGTCCCTGGACAGCATTTTGAAATGATGTCGGCTCGATCCGGGCGCGTTTCAGTTCAGCCACGAGGCGCGTCAGTGCGTGGGCTAAGCCGGGTTGGCGTCGAATCGACTCATAGTGCTTGAGCTGTTCGTGTTCGGCTGTGGTGTCTATGGCGGCACGCGCAAGACGATGCACGACCGGATCAGGCGCAACAGGCATCGATGCGCCGGCCAGCGCGAGGATTTCTGCATGGAGGTCGGCGAACGTGCCGATGTGCGCACCCATCGCGCCTCCCTGTTCCGCCAAGCGCCGACGAAATGCCATAGCCTGGTGACTGTCAGGCAGGATGACCCATACCTCGGAGAGCGGGGAGGCGCGAAGCGCTGTACGCACCTGTTCAATGCAGTGGTGCGTTTTGCCTGAAGAAGCAGGGGCCAAGATTAATTTGGTGGACATCGATCACCCATCATTGATTTGGATACGCTTCAGCCTGCCGCCGCGCCGTCAATCGTCGATGCAGTAGATATGAATTTGGCAGGTACGGGCGGCCGGCGCATGATTCACGCCGTCTATTATCTGGCACGCAAGAACTACATTCGATCGTACTATGCCCAGGTTTTTTTCTGATAAGCTTCCAAGTACTCGCGGATGTACTTCTTCTGCCGGTTGTCGAAAGCGAGCATCGTCCCCTCAAGGATGTCGACTATCTTCTTATTCATGAAGGGATTCTCTATAGCCCCGGACACGTATTCCACCCTGTAGTCACGTTTGATGTCGAGGGATGCTGCGATCACCTGATCCGCGTTACAGACTACTGCTAGAATCGGATTGTGCGTCACCATGATCAGCTGACGACGCAGCTTCGCCTTCTTGATTGCGGGCACAAGCAACTTGGTCACCGTCTCATTGTCGAGGTTGTGTTCAGGCTGATCGACCACAAGCGGAGTCGTATCAAGATCCACGAGTAGGTAGAACACTATCAGGAGCGCTCCTCGCTCTCCGGGCGAGAGTTGTCCCAACTCTTTCTCCCCTAGCCTCAGCACGTATCGAGCCTGAAGGTAGCCGAAAGAGTAGATGAACGTATAGAGTGACTCAACCGTCTTGCCCTTCCTCAATTGATCCTCTACTCGAACCTTCACTCCGTCTGCTGTGCTATTGTTCGCACGGAGAGCTTCAACCACCTGATCGGCAAATGCCACGGCGATTTCTTCATCATTGAAATCATGGCGCACGAGCATCTCATTGAGTACTCGTCTACCCTCCGCGGCACCCATGAATGAGCCTGTCTTTCCCTGATTGATCCACTCGAAGAAGTTCTCACCGAAGCCCAAATCCATAATTGACACACCAAAGTTCAAGTCGATCTTTTTCCCGATGTCTGGATGCTCAGAGATGAACTTCTGAACCGGCGCGTACAGCTCCGCGAGCACCGCTTTATGCTTCTGCAGCCACTTGTATATCGCCCGGGCTTGTCGTTGCCTCTTCTCGCAAAGGTCCGACAACTCGTTTGGAATTTCCTCCAATCGTCCAATCTGCCATTCGAGATTAGCAATGCTTCCCGGCTTCTGCCAATCGTCAATAATCTCCCGCTTCATGCTTTCCCAATTCGCTACCTCCTCAACGTAGTCTGCGTAATCCTTGCTGGGCTTGTCTAGTTGCTCTCGCAACTTAGCAACGCCATCCTGTGCGGCTTTCAGCTTGGCGACGAGCCCTGCTTCATTCTTCGGATCAAGCAATCCCTCAACTTGCTCCTTCTTTTGAAAGAACCTGCTTTTCGCTTTTTCAAGTATCTCCTTGTGCACCTCCACTCTGACTATCTCATCGAAACCTAGCTCCAGGCCGTCCAGTGCCTTCTCCAATTCCTCACGGAAGGCTTTAACTCTCTCTTCGAAGTTCTCCACCTTTGTAATCGCTCTCTCCACCCTCGCAAGCGCGTCGATCACCTCTTTGCGTTGCTCTCTTGATTTGGCAACATCAGCCTCCAGCTTCTGCCGACCATCCTCAGCTCTCTTGAGGGTCTCTGTCTTCCGAGTACTGGTCTTTGATGGTTTCTTTACTTTGGCCGGCCGCGCCTTCTTGAGGGCATCCAATTCCCGTTTCTTTTCTGCAAGTTGATTCTCAAGGTTTCTCCGGTACTCCTCCGTTAGCATGTTCTCGCGTACGGCGATGTCCTTGTTCAATTTCTCCAACTTTAGCTTTGCCTGATTCATGGCCTCTGAGATCTCACCCGACTTATATTCGATCAGTGCATCGAGGGTATCCTTGCCGAGCCTCTCAGCCTCGCCGACATGGGAGAAAATGACACTCTTCAGTTCCCGGTCGAACGCCGTCTCCTCAATCCCAGGAAGCTGAGTACAAATGTCTTCAAAATAACTCTGCGGGATGTACTTTACTCTCTCAACCTGCTCGGGATTCGCGTCAACATCCAGCCTTGTCTTCACGGCCTCACCGTCTTCCCATTGCAGTTCCCCCTCAAAGTACCGTGCCCTGTTCTCCGGCATCTTCCGGAACTTGTCTGAATTAAGGAATGAAAAAGCCTTTTGGCTCTTGGAACTCGCCAACAAACCAATCACATCCACAAGAGCGCTCTTGCCACTTCCTTTATTGCCAATGATAGCGACAAGTCCGTGATTGAGCGGTAGGTCCGCGTCGAACCATTTCTCGTCCAGCCTTTTCCCTGGAACACTCACTTTCTTGATTGATACGGATCTGATGTACCGTGTCTTGTTCTTTGCAACGGTCTGCAACTGCGGTGGCATCTCGCCCACGTAGATTCTCTCTTCCGGCTCGACTAGTACATGCCTAAGGCCTTGGAATGTCGGGTCACCCTTGATCCAAGTGAAGCAGTGTCCTAACCTTTCTTTCACCTGGGATGTCGAGAAGGAATGAGCATCACTGCAATCGAGCAACCTGTCGTTTACTTCCGATAGCCTTAAGCTCTCTTTCGCCTTATAGAAGTCCTCTATCTTGTCCACGGCAATGAAAACCAGATCCGCAGAGTTAATAATAGTTTTCTTGTCAGCAATTGACTGGTCATTCCACTTGATGTTCCACCATTCTGTCTTCCCCACTGCGGTCACGTACTTGCCTCCAAAGTACGATGCACTCAGCCTATTGAGTACTTCCTCCAAACTGACGTTCAGGTTGTTAAATCCTTCCAATAGTGGCTCCTCAAATCGGCGCCTTTCCCTTTCTGGCACGCTGGCAATGATTTTCCTGCCCAAGTCCTCGAGGCTGTCCCTTGTAGGGACTCCGCTCCACTCCCTCTCTAGGCCCACGAACCTCGGTGAGAGCTTGTATGCGCTCGGGAGGGCGTTTATGAACTGCTGTTGGATGGTCTCGGGGTCCAGTTCGTCGGAGAAGATAACGTGGAAGTTCACGCGGCTCAGGTGGCTCTCGGTCCCCCCGAACTTGTCGAGCCTTAGCTCAATCACCGGAAGCACAAGATCGATGTTCCCAAGGCGCCCCCTCTGCCTCTCGGCTAAGATTCGCCTGTATCCATCCAGGAATATGTAGTCGCTGATTCCCAGAACCTTTACTGCCGGTGGAAGTCCTTCCAGGTCCTGCAGGAAACGCAGCCAGGTTTCCTCACTCTTTCCCCCGTAGTTCTGAACGATTGAGTCTGGAGTGTGGACATGCAAATCCCAAATCCGCCAGTTCGAACCTCTTGTGTCGTTCATGTCAATCCTCCGCAAGGAACATGAATACCACTCACGTCCTTTCCGTGCCCATGACCGATCCCATAAATAGGGGACTCTACCGGGCCTTCTGCCCTTATCTGTCACCCTTCAATAGTAGCCCCTACTTACCCGCGCGTAAACCATCCCGAAGTCACTAAGGTCTCCTCACAATGCTCGTGCTCTCTCTCACCGCCGGTAGCTAACAGCTCGCTGAAGTCGACCCGCCTGATGTGCACCAAATCGAAGATGCCTTGCCTGCCAAGTAGCGCGAGAATGAGCGAGATGCTACCAGGACCGGCGCGCAGCGTGGTTCGAGGCGATTGAGTGAAACTACTTGCTACTCGCAATTGCGGGTAGCCTACCGATTTTTGCCGCTACCCGCAAGGAACTTGCGAGTATCAGCATTTTTGCCAACATTGGAGCACCCGCCGCAACGCGCACAGACGCGTCAAACAGCAGGTGCTTTGACCTCCGCGTCGAACGAGTGCATGCGAGGCGTACAGCGAGCTACGCGCATCAGTGCCTTCTCCTTGTTCGCGAGCAAGAGGCCTTCTGCATAAAGCAAACGCCCGCCCAAATCCTTGACCTGAGCGGGCAATCGCCAAATTCGTGTTCACCTGGGGTGCCCGCATTGGCACCTTGGGCCACCCTGTTAGAGTACCCGATCAACCGGGGCATACTTTGTCTCTATTGTCATTATACGCCCGCACACGATTTTAGGCAACAACATAGGAAACAAAAAACGCCCATCGTCAGATCGCAAAATCGCTTGACGAAGAGCGTCGAGATGTACGCGTTGATGTGCTTGTTGCCATGATCTTCATCACGCGAGCAAGACCAAACTATCCCGATCCTATGCCAATCAGAAAGAACCTAATGACCGTTGCATAATTTGCTAAACTTTTTTGGCCATGCTACAAACGTGGCATGACCATCATTCGTGTGAGTACTCAAGACTGGAAAGAAATTCGACGTTGGCGTGCACTCGATCTCAAGCAAAACAGCTGGAAACAAAAGGACATTGCCGAAGCGTTGGGTGTGACGCCCGGTGCTGTCAGTCAATGGATGACTGCCGTGCAAACCCAAGGACAGGAAGCGTTGTATGCGCGTCCTCATCCTGGGGCAACGCCGAGACTTTCGGAAGCACAGAAACGACTCATTCCAGATTTCTTGTCGCATGGTGCCGAAGCCTATGGCTTTCGCGGTGAAGTCTGGACGTGTGCCCGCGTGGCCAAAGTGATTGAATCCGAGTTCAGTGTCTTGTATCACAAAGCCCATGTGTCGCGTTTGCTCAAAGAACTCGAATGGACACCGCAAAAACCGATCCGCCGCGCCGCGCAACGCGATGAAACTGCGATTGCGTTGTGGCGCACCGAGACTTGGCCCGAGCTAAAAAAAGAGCAACGAAGGAGCACCGGACGCTTGTTTTTGTGGATGAATCGGGCTTTTACCTGTTGCCGGGTGTCGTACGCACTTATGCTCCACGCGGACAAACGCCCATCCTGCGACCGTTCGAAACCCGCGATCATTTGTCCGTGATGAGTGGCATCACTCCGACGGGCGATTTGTTTACCTTGACGCGCACCGAATCGCTGACGGGAGCGGAGAGCGTTCTCTTTCTGAGACATCTGGCACATCAATTGGATCGTCGCCTGTTAGTAATCTGGGATGGCTCACCGATTCATCGAAACAATGAAGTCAAATCGTTTTTGGCGGAGGGCGGAACGAAACAGATTCATTTGGAAAGGTTGCCGCCCTATGCGCCTGATTTGAATCCCGATGAAAGCGTCTGGCAACATCTGAAACACGTCGAACTGCGAAATCTGTGTTGTTCGAACTTGGACCACTTACATCACGAACTGCATCTCGCCATCCTACGCGTGCGAAGGCAACCCTACTTGATTCAATCGTTCTTTGCAGGCGTTCGATTGCCAGTTTGAAAAGTTTAGTTTTCAATGCAACGAGGGTTAAAGAGAAAGTTTAATCCGCAACCCGCGGGACAAAGAGAGCCTTACATGCATTAGTATAGCACAACAGGCCAAGAATTCAAAGAATGCGATTCCGCTCGTCCCTGGGTGCGGGCAATAGAAGGAGCGAGGTCGGCTGGCGAGCATAGTATCTGACCACGCAAACCTTTTTCCCGCACGAGATTGCCACTTTGTGTCCTGAAAGTTTGCCACTTTACGTCCTGCCAATTTGCCACTTTGCGTCCGACTAAATTCGTTTGGACGAGCGAAATCACTCGGGAAAACCGCATTTGTGGCAGAAAACTGCTTCGACTATCTTATATATCCTATCCTATTCTCCCCCAACATCATTACACATCACACGCATACACACTCTCACCGCGCCTTTCCTCTATTTCTTCTCAAACCTATTGACTCTCCCAGCATTCATCCCGTATAATATGCTCGCTTTTGATTGTCATGGTCTCATTCGTCGCCTGGGACGATTGCTCTTGGGTTATGCTTTCACTCAAGGTGGGTTCTACTGTAGGTGTCTTTGGTCTCTCGGTAGAACTGAATGATGTGTCGTAAGATGCATCAGGGTTTCGACTCACGAAAGCGAACAATCCCATAGAAATTTTCCCCACGAAGACACAACTCCGTGTGGTTTGTCGCACCCAGAAAAGCCTGCTTGTCGGAACGAATCGGCAAACTGGCTTTTCGCGTTTTTCCCCTGAGATTCTCGGAACGACCGTACCAATCAAGTTCCCAGGTCGCGAATCTACTTCTGATATGCGCGTTTGTCCAAGTTGTTCCCCGCGCTATTCTTGTTCTTTGACGACAACCTGGGTTCAATGCGCGTAATTTAGCCGCGCGCTCTTTCGATAATCGCAAGCCCTTTCACCCTCGATTCCCCCAACAGGGAATTGCCTGGGAAAGGGCTTGTTGTATTTCCCGTCAGTGAGGACATGCACGGGTGAAAGGCTGTGCAAACTGGAGGCGTCCAATGGACGGTCAAGTATCTAGTTCGTCGCACGTCGTTTGTGTTCTGTGTAATGCCGTGTTGTCGCAGGAGCATCGGTTCTGCGATCACTAAGGTGACCTCGGTGAACGCGGCACGCGGGTGCAGGAGCCGCGCGTTTGTCCTGCCTGCCAAGCCACCGTGCCACACGATTCCTTGTTTTGCGATCACCAAGGTGACCTCGGTCAGTGCGGTGTGGCTCTGAGTTAGTCGTGTCTCTGGAGCGGCGCGTCTCTCCTGGTTCGCTTGGAGACGCGCTGTTCTGAAAGGCACGGAATCAAAAATCTCTCACAGAAAGGAAGTGAAAACCATGAAAGAAACGTTGCTCGCCCTGGTTGCATTGGCAGTGCTTGCGGCTGCGCTCTTCCAGGCGCTGCTCAGCGCACTGCAACCCTTGTTCGCCGCGCTCTCAGGTCATCTACACTAGACGAGATCGTAAAGAAAAATCAAACAGGAGAAGATGCAATGAATCACACGCACAAACCAGGTTGTCGCTGCGCCGAATGTCTCGGAACATTCGATCAGCGCGAGAACGCCGCGCAACAGCTGTATCAACTGCTCAACCTGCGATGGATGGGGATGCGCGCAGCAACTGCGTATGCCGACTTTGCGCGAAATGGAATCGCCGAGGCGTTTCCGCGACACGCGCAAGCGTCGCTCAGTTTGCTGCAACAACACAACCCAGGTCTGCTCGACAACCTGCTAGCGGACATTCTCGATTGAGGAACAGTACGACACCTTGCGGGAGACGCGAGGAGAAACCCATGTCAATCGCTGCACAGTCAAACAAGAGGAGACGCGTGCGGCTTGGAGGAAACGATGCAAACCATCACGATGCAAGGTCTTGGACTGGCAGAAGAGACGATGCCAGTTCTGGTTGCAGAGCCAACCGAGGAAAACGCGGCGCAAAAAGAAAACGTCCCTGAGTCAGCAGCTCTCGGGACGTTTGCTGTGGCCTGCGCCACAGACCTATCTACAAGTCAATATAGCACAGAACCGTCGGCGTGTCAAATCGCGGTCGCGCCAACTTTGGAAGAGATCGAGAACGAGATCGCGGCAGCGGCAAAACAACGGATCGAAGCGGCACTGCGCGACCTGAACGAAACGCACGCTCGCATCGAACGCGAACGGAACGCACGCGACACGGCGTTGAAGGCAGCGCAGGATCGCGCGAGCAAGGCGCAAGCCGAACTCGATGGACTGTCCGGCGAACGCGGCACAATGGAACGCCGCGCACAGACCTTCCTCGCAGGCGACGCGCTGAAAGCCACGCAAGAAAAGATTCATCTGGCTTTCAACGTGCGCCAATTGGAATTGGAAGATGTGCTTGCTATCGCCGAAGCGGATGTTCAAGAAATTCAAACAGGGATTCAAGCCGCGCTGATCTCCGATGCGCTTGAACTGCAACTGGCAGAACAATACCTCGCGCAACTCGAAACTGCCGCGCCAGATGTGGCAACGAGCGTGCGACTCGTGGCAACTGCACAGGAAAACCTTGCTGCTGCACTCCAGGCGGTGAAGGAGGGCTTGTTGCGCGATGCAAAGGTCCTGCTGGAGAAAGCCAAGGCAGGGAATGCTGATCCTGCGCGAGTTGCCGAGGCAGAAAAGATGCTTGCCGAGGCGCAACAAGCGAAGACAGCACGTGACCTGATTGCCCGTCTGAATGCCAATCTCGATCAACCTGGCGCAGTCCGACGGATCAGACGACTCATCGAAGAAGCCGAGAGCGCGGGTGTGGCAAACCTGGTCACTCCTCATGCGAACCGTGCACTCGAAACCGCGCGCCGTGCAGCCAACGCGCGATACGCCCAAGCACGACCGATTGCCGACCATCTGGCGAGTGAAGGATTTGTCCCCGTCGTCGGCGACGGACGGATTGAGGTATGGCAGGAGATTTCAAGGAACAGCCACGGCACAGTTTGGACGTTGGATCGTGTGATGATGCTGCGTGGACAATCCTGGAAAACGGAAACACCGCGTGTGCCGATCACGCGCCGAGAACTCCCGAAACGGGTGCAGAACTCACGCTGGTTCAATCGTCACCTCACTGGGCAGAACGCACCTGCCCAGTAGCTTCGGCTGTGTGGTCATCGTCCCCTGCCAGGCGTACATGTGCCTGGCAGGGGACGGGGCCGACTCGTTTTGTTGTTGTTGATTTTGCTCCCCGGACAAGCGGGGCGAAGGTATACGCGCGTACAAAACTGGCAGTAGGAATGCACGAGTGTCAGGAGTTTACCCGCTTTATACGCGCGAATGCAAGACTCGCTCTGATTGGGAGCTACTGTAGCAAATTATACGCGCGTATAGTCGACGTAACGGTCTTGTCGTCAGGTCTGGTTTTTGCACGCGCGTATAGAAACGGAATCGAGTATCGGTGATTGATTTCGCAGGACTCAACCCAGAGCAGAGAACTGCCGTCGAGAAGGTTGACGGTCCGATCCTTGTGCTGGCAGGCGCAGGTAGCGGCAAGACGCGCACGCTGACCTATCGCGTCGCCAACATTCTCGATCAGGGTCGTGTTTCGCCGCACGGTATGCTCGCGATCACGTTTACTCGCAAAGCGGCATGGGAGATGCGGCGTAGGCTCGAAGAACTGGTTGGCAAGGAAGCGTCCGACATCACGGCGGTCACATTTCACAGCCTCGGCTTCAAACTGCTTTCGGCAGAGGCGGGGACACTCGGCTACAAGCCGGACAAACTCGTGGTGTATGACGCTATCGAAGCGCAACGCTTGCTTCACCGTGCCATGCAAGAGACGAACGTGAATGGAACGCGGTGGACTATCGAACAAGTAGTACCGATCATCGAACGGGCGAAGGACAATCTGTACGGTCCTGACGATTTCGTGCGTGTAAAAGGTGACTTCTTCGAGGAATCGATTGCGAAGGTCTATCGGCGGTATCAGCAGTTGTTGATGGAGAACAACGCGGTGGACTACGGCGACCTGATTCGCCTGAGCGTCCAACTCCTGCGGCAGAATCCTGGGACGCTTGAGTTCTATCAGAACTTGTTTCGTTACGTTTCGGTAGACGAGTTTCAGGACACGAGTTTCGCACAATATCAACTCGTGCGGCACCTGGTCTGGCGCAACCGCAATCTCTGCTGCGTCGGTTCGCCTGTCCAAGCGATTTACTCGTGGCGCGGCGCGGACATTCACAACATCCTGGAACGCTTTCGCGAAGATTTCCAAGATGCGCCGATGGTCGTGCTCTCGCAGAACTACCGCTCGACCGCGACGATTCTCAACACCGCGCAAGCCATCGTGCAAGAGCTACCCTATCGCGAGGATTTGCGAACAGAGAACGACCAGGGTTCGGCCGTCATCATCGTACCTCTCAACACCGACTGGGACGAGGCAAACTACATCGCGAACGAAATCAAGCGACTCGACGACGAAGGGTACTGCTGTGTCGAGGACTGTGCGGTGTTGTTCCGCACGCGTGCGCAGGGACGACTCCTGGAGCAGGTCTTTATGCACCTGGAACTGCCGTATACGCTCGTCGGCGATTTCAAGTTCTTTGAGCGACGCGAGGTGAAAGACATTCTCGCCTATCTGCGCTTCATTCACGACATGTTCGACGCAGGGGCATTGCAGCGCATCATCAATCGACCACCGCGCGGACTCGGTCCAGCGGCGTTGCAAAAACTCCAACGCGGCGAACCCGAGTTGAGTTACGACGCGCTCGCCGGCATCCATGCTCGCGAAGACCTGCCGCCGAAGGTCAAGGAAATCGTGATGGAATTCTGCGACCTGGTGTTCGACGATCTAGCGATGGCAGCGCGGGAAAAACCGCTACCTGAGTTTTTCGACTATGTGCTCGAACGCACGGGGTATCGCGCGTGGATTGAAAAAGACCCCGATGCGAAACGCCGAGTTGCGAATCTACGTCTCCTGCGAGCGATGACAACGCGATACGAACGCCCGTCGGCCCCCTCTGATTCGGGAACGCAGGATGAAGTTCTTGGCACATTCCTTGCCGACATCGCAACACTGAGCGCAGTGGAAGGCGGAGACCCAGATGCAGGAACGCCTGTCGAAGGACGCGGCGTGACGATGGCGACGATCCACGCGGTCAAAGGACTCGAATTTCCTGTCGTCTTCGTCGTGGGGCTGGAAGAGGGGATATTTCCCCATGCCAAAGCGATGAAGACACCCGAGGGAATAGAAGAAGAAACACGGCTTGCCTATGTCGCAATGACGCGCGCGATGACCTTGCTCTACCTGACTTATGCACGCTCGCGCGTCGTGGGCGAAGAGATGAAAGAACATTCGCCCAGCCGTTTCTTGGCTAGCATCCCAAAACACCTGATCGAACGACGCTCGGCAACACGCGAGACGCAGGGTCCCGATCTTCCACCGATGGAATCAGAATCACCCGTGTTCGCCGTTCCAATGGTCGAAGCATATCCCTGATCGATTGAAAGGAAAGAACCATGCAACAATTCGCTACAACCACTGCACCACAAATCAAGAGAACAACACATCCGATGGACAGGACAACAAGAATGGGGATGCGAAACACGCGTGAGGAGATAGAAGCCATCCGCGCGAATAATCCAATCGAGCAAGTGATTGGGCGATACGTCGAACTGCGTCCGAGTGGACGACGCCTTGTCGGTCGCTGTCCGTTCCACGAAGACCCGACGCCGAGTCTCGTCGTCTACACGCACAACCAGAGTTGGTACTGTTTCGGTTGCGATGTCGGCGGTGACGTGTTCAAGTTCATCCAGTTGATCGAGAAGGTTCCGTTTGCTAAGGCGCTGCAAAGGCTAGGGTCACGAGCGATTTCTGCAGGCAAAAGCGTACGCGCATCGCCACTCCCAACGCCACAACCATCTCAAACTTCTCAGCAAAGCGAACGGATCAAACTGACGGAAGAACACTTCACGTTACTGACTGCGGCGACAGAAGTGTATCACGCTTCCATCTTCGCCCAACCCGCCGTACTGGAATACCTTGCCAGACGACGCATCGACCTCGACATGGTTCGCCGTCATCGCATCGGTTTCGTCACGGGTGACGATCTCGCCAAATACTTTCGCTTTCGCGGTTGGGATCCTGAAATCGCGAGTGATCTGGGTCTGATCGGACCGAAAGGCGAATACTTTCGCCAGCGCATCGTCATCCCAGAGTTGCGCGAGGGCAAGGCGATCTATCTCGTGGGACGTGCAACGCAGGTGTATCAGAAAGCCAAGTACCTGGGATTGCCAGGCGCGCCCAAGCCGTTGTATGGAGTTGAACTGATTCGCGGCGCGGCAGAGGTGTTCATCGTTGAGGGCGCGTTTGATTGGCTTACCCTCATGGAATGGGGCTATCCGACGGTCGCGCTCCTCGGCTCGCATCTGAAGCACGATCAAATCAGTGAGATTGCTGACGCCGAACGGATTTTCATCGTCACCGATTCGGATGAGCCAGGACGTAAATCAGCGCGCCAACTTGCTGAGATACTCGGTAAACGCGCTCGGATCGTCCCGCCGTTACCGAACGCCAAAGATGTCAACGAGCTCGCGATGCGCCAACACGGGCAGGCGGTCTTTGCCGAGTTAGTTCAGCGGAGTGTAGGCGGAACCTCCGGCTAGACGCCTCCACGCGAAGTTGCAAATAATACACGCGTGTCTTATAATAAGTTACAGGTGTATTAAGTGGGAGGTGGACTGTGTTTGTCGACCGCGAAATGGAACTGGAGTTTCTCAATTCACTACTGACCCGCACCTACCCCTCGGTGGCTCAAATGATCTTGCTCTACGGTCGCCGTCGGGTGGGCAAGACGCTGCTCGCGCGACATTGGGCGGAAACGACTGGCGTACCGACGATCTATTTCGCCGCGGAGCAAGAACCCGCCGGTATTCAGCGCCGCAAACTCTTTGCCAAAATGCTTGGTGTGCCGATGACCCAGGCGCCGACGTTCGAAGCGTGGGCAGATCTGTGGAACACCTTTGCTCCGATGTTAAAGGACCAAAGAAAGATTCTGATTCTTGACGAGGTGACGCATGCCGCCGAATCGGATCCGGCTTTCCTTTCGGCGCTCCAACACGCGTGGGATCAGCAGTTCAAGCAATCGCGGGTGCTTGTCCTCCTGAGTGGATCGCACGTGCACACGATGGAGACCCTGCTCGCGCATGGTTCGCCGCTCTTCGGACGTTTCACGGGGCAACTGCATTTGGAACCCTTGGCCTTTCGGAATTTACATCTCTTCGTTCCGAACTGGACCGCCGAGGAACGGGTCGGGCTCTATGCGGTCGTGGGAGGGGTGCCCGCCTATCTCGAATGGATCAATCCGCAGGTTTCGCTCAGCAAGAACCTGCGCACGGTCTTTCTGGATAAAAAGAGTCCCTTTGCCGGCGAACCCGACACGCTTCTCCACGACGCGCTGAGTGAACCCCGGATGCATCGCGGCATCTTGCAAGCGATTGGTCTGGGCGCGCATACGTTGGACGAGATTTCGAATGGGTCGTTGATCGGAAAAACCCATCTCCCAGCGTATCTACAGCGGTTGCAGGAATTACGTTTTGTCGAACGACGCTTGCCCGTGACCGTGCCGCCGTCGAAACGCCTCAAGAGTCGCCAAGGACGGTATCATCTCGCGGATCCTTTCCTGCGGTTCTACTTTCGATTCATCGCGCCGGACCGCGCCGAAATCGGCTTTGATCCAGATGTCGCCGTGAGTACCATTCAGGAGCATCTGCGCGCGTTTGTCGGCGCGACGGCGTTCGAAGAGTTGTGTCGTCAATGGGTTGTGCGCGCCAGTATCGCCAAGCGCCTGCCATTTCAAATTCAAGATGTCGGCAGTCATTGGAGTCGGCGCGTGCAAGTCGATGTGGTTGCAATCAATTGGTCCAAGAAAGAGATTCTCGCTGGCGAGTGCAAGTGGGGCACAGATGCGGCCGCGCGCGATGTGCTGCAGGAATTGCACGAAACCAAACTGCCGCGCTTGTTGAAAGACTTGCCGGAGGAAGGGGCGGGCTGGAAAGCGCATACTGTCGCTTTTAGTCGCACTGGCTTTACGCCGGCGGCGCAAGAGCTGGCTAAGGCCAACAAGACGATGCTCGTCGATTTGACGCAGCTGGATCGCGATCTGGGCAAGTCTTGATGAAGGTTGTTATGAGATTAACGAAAGTGGTCCGAATGCGGCGGGGAGGTCGCGTCACACTTCCCGCCGAGTTCCGTTCCAAGCTCAACATCGAAGAGCACACCCAGTTGGAAATCACTCTGGTTGGGCGAGAACTACGTATCCGTCCGGCGCGGGGCACCGCTGCGACGCGTGGTTCGGCATAGGCACACGAACTGTACGATCTCTTTGCGCCGGTACGCAAAGAGGCAACCCGCCACGGTGAAAAAGAAATCAATGCCAACATCAGCCGCGCGGTAGCCGTCGTGCGGAAGAAACGTAGATCGCGTTCGTGATTCTTTCGCCAAGGAGATTTGCCCATGTCACGCGTAGTAGATGATCTAGACGACCGTGAAGAAGTGCGAGAACTCCTCATGAACTTGCAAGCGCAGCTACCCGCACTCGAGAAACTCCTTACCCTGTACAGTAGCCACTGGGGCTACGAGGATCCGATTTACCGATTTTATCATCACAGCTTCAAAGTCTATGGTCTTCAGGATCAAACCTCGAAGATCGTGCAAGTGCTTCAAGGGTTGGCTCCGCAACTTCCTCTGAACGAGCAGTTCATGCGGATTGTGGCAGAAGGAACGGGCAAGATCTTCAAACCCGCGGACAATCGCAATTGGGAGACGGTGACTCGCCCTATGCTTGAGGCGTTCTTCCACGCGCGCTTCTTTCTGGAGATGGCAGTCAAGTATGGCAAACAGATTGAATCTCCACCGCTATCAATGCCCAGCGGGTGGGCCGCGTTGCTCTACCTCTACAATTTGCGCTGACCACTCAGGGAAGTAATCTTGAGTGCGTCGTTGGAGTTTTGTCTGAATGACTCACCGGAGGTTCCTATGCGCCGAAAGAAAACAGCGATTCTAAATCGCAGAGTTCGCCAGTTCCTGCAGAAGCCGCGCGTCGCACGACTTGCGACTGCCGGGGCGGATGGCTATCCCCACATCGTCCCGATTTGGTTCAGGCGCGATGGTGACGACATCGTTTTCGGCAGTGACCGTTCCAATCGCAAGGTGCGCAACGCACTCGCGAATCCGAAGGGTGCTGTTGTCATCGGCGGTGAGTTGCCCATTGACGACGAGGGATATATGATTCAGGGAGATTTGAGCATTGCGGATGATGTGGAGCACGCAAATATGCGGCAGATGCTTCTCCGTTACGAAACAAAGAAAGAAGCTGCCCGTCTCGCGGCGGAATGGGCGGACAGCGGCTTGGTAGTGATTCGCCTCAAACCGAAAAAGGTGATCAGGGTTTACTGATTGTTACAACCGCGATCCATGAGCAAGCGACCAGACGAAAGGTGTCTGGTCGTTTGTGTTTTCAAATTGAAGAACGCGGAAAGGAGACGCACAGCATGAGACTACGATTCAAAGTAATCGAGGTCGGTTGGGGAATCGATTTCGACAACAATCGTCACCCGCGCATCCGAATCGGACGCCGCAATTGGTCAGCGGTGCTGTACGATCACCCAGCCGAGGGTTGGCAAGTCATCTCGCTTGAGATCGTTTGCAAGGCGAAACGTGATACGCGGACAAAAGAGTATGACGGTGATACCGCAGAGAGCAAGATTCGTGAACTCGTCGGGGGAGAGATGGTTTTCGCGAATGTTGATGTGCGTGCTATCGAAAACGACTTGTACGAGGTTGGGCGAAAGGGTGCCGCGAAACGTTGGGTTGGCAAGACGATCACCCTGAACGTGGTCAAAGCAGAACCCTGGCACTTGCGTTCCCGCCAGGGCAAGTGTGAGCCAATCTCCTGTTGCGATTCGCTTGCAAGGCACGCGATACGATTTCGTGATCGAAGCAACACCCGCCGAGTGCGAATTCTGGTACGAACTGCGTGCCATTCATCGCGCGAGCGGACGCTGGTCAATCGTCAACACAGTCAACGCAGTTATGGCCGAACTGTTGACGGATGAGCAAGACTTGACCGATCCGCGTTGGGCAGAGGTCCCGTGGGGCGTTTCGTCAGATGACTGTGCGACGCTTGTGCAGGTGGCTTACGAAATGCTCAACGACGAGCACTGTCTTGCCAAGATCGAAGACGCGCTCGACGAAGACCGCGCCGAAGGCGAGTGGCGAGGAAATTAGAACAAGGAGGACACCAATGCGCGATCCCAGATTCCGTTGGCTCAACGGGGACATTACCGTCGAGTCCTTCACGTTTTGTCACGGTGACAATGGCGACCAGGAATTCTACGATGTCGGAATCGCCGTGAAAAGGATCATGTTGGGAATGTTGCGAAATCACCCAGAACGAACCTGGGTGGCGTATGCAATTCGCGGTGAAACGGTCCGTACGCTCAACTCGGCCACCCAACGCGCCGATGGCAAGCTTGATGCCGAGTCGCTGTACGACACACCGAACGATCCGCAATCGCTGGCCGAAGCACTGGTACGACTCTGGCGTGAATACGGCGAGCGAATCCTGACTTTGCCTTGCAAAACCATCACCGAGGAGAGATGATGTGCATCGCCGAGGTGACCTTGGTCAATGCTGCCATTTCGAACTACCTGGGTCTCGTCCCGTACGGTTCTCACGGGATAGAGATGCAACATCAAGGGAAAAAGATTGCCGTATTTGCGTATCACAAAGGCGTCAAACGCAATTGGCGCGAGGCGGTGATGTTCGCTATCGGATGGCATCAGATGTTGTTCTACTCGGCATCGGAAGCGCAGTCATTCGCAACCCTGCATAATGCGGTGGTCTACACCTGGCAATGTTTTGGAAAGCAGAACTGGCTGAGACGCGGTGCAACGAACGTAGATGCTTCGTGTTACACAGTCTTGCCAACCGATGCACCCGAGTCGGTTCGTTTGCCCGACGATAATGGACACAACGAGCCACAGGATGAATGTGTGGTGTTGGAGAAAATCAATGGGTGACTTGATATGCCCACTGTGTGGAGATTCCTGGGAGGCATACGGCATCACGTATGCAAAAGGCGACGGTGATTTGTCGCTTGATGAAGCGAGCCGCTTCTTACGAGGCGAAGGCTGCCCATCGTGCGGATTCGGGACGGTCTGTCCCAGATGTCAGGGTGGTCGGATCGAGAAGAACGGCTGCCCGACCTGCTTCGGAGGTGGTTACGTCTTCGCCAAGCGATGTCCAAATGCCAGTGATACCCGCTTCCATCAATGGTTCTTCGGATACACCAACAGTCCACAGTATCCTTTGCGGTTTCTCGACGCGGTCGAAATCCTCCGCGAAGAAAAACCTGAAGAATCGTTGGATGGCATCGTCTACGTCGCGAGGGTCAAATGCCCCGACTGTCACGGCGAAGGTGAGCCATGTTCGGAATGTGGTGGCGATGGCAAGTTTCATGCCGAGGGGCAAGGCGATTTCGTCGAGCAAGCGGTTGAGAGTCTGCTCGATAATTCGGACGCCGAGCCAATCGGCGTGCTGACGCGATTCATGCGCGGGATGGACACGCGTAAGAGAGGAAATGATGACACAAGACAATCCGAATGACACAGTGAATGCAGAAGAGCCACAAGTAGTAGGTGTGGTCCCAGATGATCAGACGCAAGCCCAGCCAGTCGAACCAGCGGTTGATGCGCTTGCCGAAGAACCCCGCGTCGGCGAGGAGACGCCAGAAGAAAACGCGCGAGCGGAAGATGAGCGGGACGACGAGATATCCGATGACGAGTCGGACGCGGAAGAAGAAGCGCAAGATGACCAAGGTCGTCCCTCGACACGCTCGGGACAGGCTCTTGGTGATGCCGATACCACTGATCCGATATCTACTTCGAACGCCTCGACGACAACACAATCGCCGGCTGCACCGTCCGCAAATTCAGAAGACGCCGACGAACGCTGCGAGATCGAGAAGCAACCGTACGATTTCGACCACTGCACCGTTCAAATCGCGATTCAACTTCTGCCTGATGACCAAGGTCATCCTTCGGCAAGCTCAGGACAGGCTCTCGGTGACGGCGATCCGAACGGACGCATGGTCGTCGTCGGCGTACGGTCGCACCTCGACGCGCCGATTCTGCGATGCGTCCGCCTGAACGAACTCGGCGAACTTCCCCCCATCGTCAACTCGCTCTTGGATGAACTGAAAGCCGAGTTGCCAACCCGCGAGCTGGCGGCGCGTGCGGCATTCGAGAAAAAGAAGGAAGAAAAAGCGAGACGCAAATCGGTGGTCGCCGCGTCGAGAACATCGTCGCGCGGGAAGAAAACGAAAGCGACGATGTCCGCTGCCCCAGCATCAGCAGCCACGACAGACAACCGGCCGCGTCCTGAAGTGATTGTGCCGACGAAACCCCAACAACAAATCGGTTTGTTCTAGGAGATGAGACGATGATAACAATCGAGATCGATGGACAGACCTTCCCCTTGCCGGAAGAAATAGCGGCGAATGACGAACTCCTGAAAGCGGCGCTTGCGCCGTTCGTGCCTTGGATCGCCAACGCACAGATCGAGCGCCAAGAGAAAGACGGCACGATGGTGGTGAACGTCGTCAAACGCGCGGATTGGAAGGGTAATGCCGGCGCGGTCGTGAACGCGTTGATCGCGAGTCCTGAAGAAATGAACCCCGCGGTCGCGCTTTGGCTTCAACTCCAAGATCAATTCAACTTGAACGACCCTGGAGTGGTTCTCGCGCTCGAACCGACGATCAACGAGGCGATTGAGCAAGGCGAGAGAGACATCGCATCAGTGCACCAGTCGCTCACGCGACTCGTCGAATGTGCGCCTGCATCAGCCACCCGGATACCTCTCGGGTTCTAACTCGGATGTTGGAGTCAGCAACACAAACCCTTTCGGTCCCTCCACAAATTCTCTCAGCCGCAACCGCGATTCGAAGACTGCGGTGCGTCGGGTTCACGTCAGCCTGCACTGCCGTCGAACAACTCGCGGTCTGGGGTGAATCCACGCGCATCCTCCAACTCTATCGCAAATACTTTCCGCAGCCGTTTGCCCACTCGACCGCCAGCACCATCATCCCCATTCACCACGATGAACGCGGCTACTCGGAGCGGGAACTTGAGTTCTTCCGCCTGGTTGACGAGCACCTGTTCCCGCTCCCCGAGATGATGTTCGATATGGAACGTTTGTCGAGCATCCCAATCTATCCGCAAGGTGTGGACTGGGAAGATGAGCGAGAAAATATGCGTCTGTCACTGCGCACGGCGATGGCGCTTATCTCGGAGGACGACGGGATGTTGTGGGAAGCCTGGTTGCCGCCGCATCTTCGCCCAGAGCGCGGCGAACGGGACTGGGACCGATTCGCGGAGATGTGCCGTGACGCGCGAGGACTCGCGGCACGCTTCCCGCTTCTCCTCGATCTCGTCGCTCTGAATACAGGCAATCTGTGGCTCGACACGAATTGGGAGTACTGTTCGGAAGATTATTCGTGGGAGGAAACGGCGACGGAATTTCTGAAGAAGGAATGGCGCAAGGCGCAGCGCATCTTTGTGCAACTCAATCCTCTACTCGATCAGATGGACAAGCACCCACGCTACTGGCTCAGGCGACTCGTGAAACTGTGGAACAGCGCACCCAAGTCCGCTCAGCTGACATCGCCGAACCAGGCGTGAGGATTGCTCTTCAACAATAGGGTGAGGTGAAGAATGGACATGATGAACCTAACACACCTCCAGCCGATGTCTGCCGACGAAACCGCCGCGCTCCTCTTTATCTGCGGTGATCAATATCTCTTCCGCTATCGAAAAAAGGACAGCAGCATCGCGTACAAGTTCGTATCCTCCGCGTCCGTCCGCGCCGCTTTCGCCGAAGAGACGATTGATACGAATTGGCTGCCGAGTAATGCGCGGCGCTGGGGCATTGGAAAGGGCGGTGAGTGGATCGTCATCGCCTATCCAGCGCAGCGACATCGTTTCTCATTCGAGCGAGAAGATGGCGAGGAGCAGATGACCACGCTCGACGTTCCAATGCCTCCCCTCGCCTTCTTGGGCTACGATCAGCGCTATTACCTCTGGGCATTCAAGGATGCCGAACTGAAGGGAGACACAAACTTGTTCGCGGCGCCTCTGCCCAACATTGACGCGAACGGCGCGATCTGCTTTGGAAGCAACGTTGTCCCGAAGGCAACCACGCAAACGATCGAAGAAGCGTGGCGTATCTTTCTGGCGAGCCCGTTCACGAATCATTCGGCCAACGGCAAATCGCACAAATATCCCGATGATGTGCGCAAGCAATTGATGCGCTTGGCCGAAGGTCGACGTCGCCGCTATCCATTGGCAGACCTCGTGAGCCTGAATCGCACGGCAAACATGGTGATCGATTGGACGCTAAGCGTGAGAGGAATCGAATAGCTGATGACTGACGCGATTTCAAACCTTGTGGCCTATCGGATTGCGTATCCTGGGATTCCATTGCCGCCCATCGAAGGATCGCTCTATGAATACGTGATGGCGGTTAACGGAATCTTCATTCGCGGTGCGCGACGTGAATTCCAAGCGCAGTTCTGTGTCCACCCGTGTGTCATCCGTGGACTGGTTGAACTTGAACCATCTCTGCAACTCAATGCGCCGCATGTACCGCGCGAGATCGTCGCGGAGATGCTCCGACGCGCTCGCGCCGCGCGTGATGCGAAAGGACAGCCGTGCGAGATCGTGTTTCACCTGGAACTCGATGAAACCAGGATGTGGCAATGCCACGTACCGGATCAAGCCCAAAAACCTGCTCGCGCTAAGCCCGCCGACGATTCGCCTTCATCGTCGTACGCGCGGGCGTGCATCGAAGTTCACTCACACGTAGACATGCATGCACGGTTCTCGTCGCTGGACGATCAAGACGAAGTCGGGTTCAGGGTGTATGCGGTGCTTGGATGCATTTCCACAACGCCAGTGATACGTGTGCGCGTGGGAATGTATGGCTATCGTCACGACATCCCCGGGAACTGGGTCTTTGATCTACCCCCAGAAATTGGCGACGCGGTGACAGGCGAAGGGACGCTCTTGGGCCCCGCACGATAAGATGATGCCGATGAAAGTTATCCCTGCCGCAGAACTTGCGACGCGCTATCGCCACGGCAAGTTACCAGCGCGTCTTGTATCCAGAGGCAACCGAGAAGGAAAGGGCAAGACCTGGCACCTGGTTTTCCTTGATGGCTTCGTGATCAACACGTTCCACGATTCATCGTCGCGGGAACGTTTCAAGATCAAAGAGATGCAGAAAATCGTCAAGGGCTTGCCCTTCCCATAATCCGGATGTGATGAGATGAAGAATCACACAAGACAACCCAAACACAGACGAAAAGAGAAGAGAGACAACTGCGCAGCGAACGCTACTCCTGATCTCTCACACCTGAACGCATCGCCGTTGAAGGTCACCTTGCCCGAACATCATTACGCGCTAAAGATCTACCTCGTCGGTTGTGGTGGAACGGGTAGCTGGCTTGCGCCACACCTCATTCGGCTTGCGCGGTTTCTGCGCGAGACGCACCAGATGAAGGTGCAAATCACTTTCGTCGATCCAGATGTCGTCGAGATGAAGAACGTGTATCGCCAGAACTTTGGTGAGATGGAAGTAGGTGGACGCAAAGCCGAACTGCTCGCGCTACGCTATGCCGCCGCATGGGGAACGACAATTGAAGTTCACACCACGCAGTTCGACAAGGGGATGGTCCAACTCGAATATGGCGACCTGGGTGTGATCGTCGGCTGTGTGGACAATGCTGCGGCGCGACGCTCGATTGCCGACACGCTCACCCAGGATGCGAACATGCACAGCGCAGAGGGGTTACCACGATTGTGGTGGCTCGATGCGGGAAACGGCAAAGAGACAGGGCAAGTCCTCTTTGGCGCAGCGCGAAACGCGCGTCAACTGCAACATGCCTTCCCGTACTGGCCAGACCAGGGCTTCTGCGTGAATCTCCCTGCGCCTGACTTGCAACATCCCGAACTGCTCCAGGCACAACCCAATGAAACAATGCCACAACAATCGCAAGGGACAATCTCTTGTGCGGAAATGGCACAGATGGGCGATCAATCGCCGTCCATCAACGCGATGGTTGCTAACATCGCGGCGACGTACCTGTGGCGACTCTTCGCCGATCCGAAAGGATTGACGATGTTCGCGACATACTGCAACCTGAACGTTCTCAGCACGCGCTCGCGGTTCATCACGCCTGACGAAATCACTGCGGCGCTCGGCACGCCTCGCGGGCGGAGCAGATTCCGTCGGTTTGATTCACGAATAGATTCGTGATAAAATGTCAGTGTGACTGTGAAAAAACCAAAGTCAACCACGCGTAAACCATCTCCGGATACAGTTGCCGCAGCTTTAGCGCGGCTCGACGTACACTTTGTCACCGGAAGTAGAAAGGTCTCAGGGACGCGTCTGGCCAAGCAACCGGCCGTGCTGCTCGCCAGTCTGGCAGAGCAAGACGACGCGCGCCTGCGAATTGGGATCATTCCACTGCTCTTGCGGCATCCAACCTTGACCTCTCTTGTGCCGCAGGCGGCCAAGCGGCTCTCTCCGCGACGACGGGATGTCTTCAAGATGTACTACACCGCCGCAGTTCTCCTGCAGCAAAAATACGCCGCCCGCCTTGAACAGCTCTTGGGATTCTCAACTCCCTTGACCGATTGGTACTCCGGCGAACTGGGCATCCCTGCCAATGGAAACCCGGAGACGCGCTTGCGAATCCTGGCCAGCAAACAGTGTGAGCGGAGTGGGCTAGCCCTGAATTGGCTGGGCACCTATGAGCACGCCGCCGAACGATTCGTCAGACATGTCGAACGCTTCGCGGAGCAGACATGAAGGCCATCAGCGCGGATGACATCCGCACGTTCTTGAAGGAGCTGGGAGCGCGCTACCCTCACCCCGGTGTGCTCTACTTGCTGGGTGGAAGCGCCGTCTGCCTGCTTGGCAATGCACGGCAAACCGTTGACATCGACTACGCGGCGGACTTCTCGTCCCCCGATGCCCAATTACGAGAAACGATGCGGACAATCGCGCAAGAGATGGATCTGGAATTGGAGGGCTCCATTCTTGAGGAGTTTATTCCTCTGCCGGATGGAGCCGATCAACGACATCTGCGGATAGGCCAATTCGGTCAACTGGAAGTCTACGTGTTCGATCCACATAGCATCGCGCTAAGCAAAGTAGCCCGTGGATTTGAAACGGACTTGCAGGATGTGCTGTTCCTGCTGCAACGCAAGCTTGTCGCTCTCAAGGAGCTAGAGGCCGCAGTTACGTCCGCCTTGCCGCGAGCGCAAGATTACGATATCAATCCGCGTGAGTTTCGACAAAACTGGGAGACTCTGCGGAAGATGGTCAGACGCTGAAGTCTCTCGGCCACATCAGGTCGAGGATTCTCCCAACCGAATGCCGTCAGAAACAATTGATGACAAAGAAACTGTCCCCCATTCACCCAGGCCAAGTGTTGCTTGAGGAATTCCTCAAGCCCACGCATTTGAGCCAGAGGAAAGTTGCATTGCGCATTGGCGTGCCAACGTCCCGCATCAACGAAATTGTCCCGGGCAAGCGGAGCGTGAGCGCGGATACGGCTTTGCGCCTGTCGCGTCTCTTTGGAACATCCCCGCAATTCCGGCGGGGTTTGCAGGCCGACTATGACCTGGATATCGCAATGGAAACTCTGGGGCGCCACCTTGAACGCGATGTCAAGACTTGCGCCATGGTGATGGCAAGTTCTTGATCACGACACGCCAATCCAATCGACTTCGTTGACTGACGCTTTCTTCATCTGGAAGAAGGCGTCTTCTTTTGCCCGCTGATTCTGCCCGAATCTCAAAGCAGAATCTCCGATTTCAATCTGCGGCATTTTCCAATTCCTGCAAAGGGAGATTGGAAATGCCGTGGTCGTTTTCCAAGGAGACCCATGAAAATTATCTGCTCGCAAGAAAACCTGGCACGTGGACTCAGCGCCGTCAAACCCGCCGTATCAAGTAAATCACTTCTCCCGATCCTGACACATATGCTCATTGATGCTCGCGCAGGTGACGGGCGTGTGCGCTTCGCGGCGACGAACCTCGATGTGGGAATCAACGGCTGGATTCCTGCACAGGTGGAAGAGCCAGGCGCGATCGCGGTTCCCGCCCGCCTCATCTGCGATTTCGTGAACACGCTACCCCAGGGTCAGGTCGAGATGACGCTCAACACGCCGGCCCAAACCCTACGCGTGATCAGCAGTCGGATGGCAGCGAACATCAAAGGGATCGACTCGAAGGAGTTTCCCGAATTGTCCTCGTCGGCAGAGCCCAAGGCGCAAGTCTTGCTCGAAGCGAAAGCGTTAGGCGAGATACTGGATCGCGTCGTTTTCGCCGCGGCAACAGATGAATCACGTCCTGTCCTCGCCGGCGTGCTCGCCAAGTTCGATGCAAATCGTCTCACGCTCGCCGGTGCCGATGGGTTCCGCCTATCGGTGCAGCATAAGGGTGTCAGTGACACCGCGCGTGTCGAACCCTTCAGCCTGATCATTCCCGTGAAGGCATTGCAGGAAGTGAGCCGTCTCTGTGCGGGACAGGTGGAACCTGTCAGGGTGATCGTCGCATCGGACAAGAACCAGGTGCGATTCGTGCTCTCAATGAGCGAGGTCATCTCCCAACTTATCGACGGCGCGTATCCTGACGTGTCACGCATCATCCCGCAGACCCACACGAGTCGCGCGGTCGTGAACGTGAGTGATCTCTTGAGGTCAACGAAGATGGTGAGCGCGTTTGTGGATAGGAACGGCAAGGCGAACGGCATTCGTCTCGAAGCCGATGCTGCGAACTGCCGTGTGATCGTGATGGGCGCACACGCCGAACGCGGCGATGGGGTGAGTGATGTCGATGCAGCCATCGAAGGAGATGCGTTCAAGGTGTCGCTCCAAGCGCCGTACCTGCTCTCGCTGCTAGAGCGTGTCACTGCGCCCCAACTCGCTATCGAGTACTTGGGCAATGGTAGTCAGCCAATGCCTGTCGTCATCCGACCCGTAGGTGATACCGACTTCGTCCACGTGATGATGCCACTCGTCGAAACGGGTCCCGCTGCATAAACGGTTGAATCATCCGCGAAGAATCGAAGAGGAAGAGAGCCGAGTCGCGAACTGCCAGCGATTCGGCTCTTAACCTTCTTAACCTGAAGGGAGGTCGAAGGTTAATGAATCTTTACCAGTTCGCCCTCGAGAGGTCGCACATGAACGTCTACGAATTTGTCCTTGAAGTTCAGGACGGCGTGAGCAGTTACGAACACAAACAATTCGTGCTCGCTCCTGACGAACCAACCGCATCGCGATTCGCGCGCGAGTTTGCAAGACACTGGCGACCGAATGCGACGTATGACGCCGACCTCGACATCTACGCCGATCCCGAAGGATGGCCGCAGTGGACGCTCGCGCACTGTGCGCCGATCACGCACTTGACGGTTCCTGTTGCCGGCAAGTGGTCGACTGTGCGTGTGGCATTGGTCCCTGAGATCGAGGCAAGGAAATGAATGGTGTGCTCACGTCGCCGACCAATAGTTTAACAGAGATGGCAGTGGGTGCGATTCCTCACTTCTCTCTCATCCCAGCTGCGCCGTGGACGTTGACGGATACGCCCGTTGCCGAGATGCCGGTTGCTTCCATTCTGGCGAGTCCAAATGGAGATGGAAAGGTAGTTGACCTCGATAGACTCGTCACCTTGTATCGTGCACGCGGAGTTCTCGTCCCACTCATCGTTGCTCCCAATGGACGACTGCTGGCGGGAAGACGGCGCCTCGAAGCGGCACGGCGAGCAGGACTCAGGAGCGTCCCTGTCCGCATTTGTGAGATCACGAGTGAGCGTGCCGCGATTGAGATCAGCCTCGCCGAAAACGTTGAGTTGTCGGACCTCGATCCGCTGACTCGCGCAAGGTCGTATCACGCGCTCATCGAACAAGGCGCAACGGCTGAGGAAATTGCCGAATTGGTTGGACAAGGCACGGGTCACGTCTACCAACACCTGCAACTCCTCGACCTGCATCCCGAAGTGCAGCAAGCGCTCCACGCGCGCACGCTATCCTTCGCCGATGCACGTGCGCTCGCGCCATTGGAAATCGAAGACCAATCGGCCGTGCTCCAGGAGATTCGCACTTCGCCCAAGTCACTCACATCGCGGCAAGTGAAAGCGCGTGTAGATGCGCGACGCGTGATGCACCTGGTCCGCCAAGCCGCGCAACGTGACGAACGACCGCAAGATGGAGATGCGGAACAAGGCGAGAATGTGCCGCAGGGGAAGTATGCCGCGTTGTTCGAGACAGAAGAGGCAACGGCGCGTGGCGCGACCCCCATCCCAGTATCAAATCCGCTTGATGAACTCAACGCGCTGATCGCAGAGATGATTGCAGCATCTCAGGGGGAAGACCAGGTGCGTGCGTGGGCACGCCGACTGAGCCACATTCTTGAAAAACTTCAACAGATGCACTGCGACGATGCGAAGAGAGACAGGGCAAGCGCGATGCAGAACCGCTTGCTGTGAAACTGTCATCGCAAACGATGACGAGGAGAAGAGTAATGAGTGATTCCAACATAACTGGGAACCCTGTTCCCAATCACCAAGGTGACCTCGGTCAAGCCGGTGCGAAAGACATCCTGATCTTTCGCGGGGCAGAGTACTGGCCAACACCTGAAGATGTGATCCGCGAAGTGCATGCCCAGGGACTCTCGGTGCGGATTCCGCGGAACAACATTCCAAGCAACCTTGTCAAAGGTCTCTCGCGCATCGCGCTCGGGCACATCAAGGCAGTCATGATGATTGAGAAAGGTACGGAAGACGATCTGCGTGCCGCATTCGAAGAACTCGCTGAGGTCGAAGGGCACGATCCAGCGATAGACGAAATACTTACACGCAGATACGAACACGCGCCGTCGCGCTGGTTGGAGATGCCCGAATCCGATGCCAAGCGCGAGATCTTTGAACGGCTGGGTGTCTCGTTCAAGCCAGGTATCTTCGCCTATTGCTACTATTCGGGGGCGACGTACTACTTGAAGCCGGACGAAACCGAAGCCCCCGAGGATCTGGCAGCGAAAGGAGTCCACGCCGTACGCGGAGTCATCGCGGATACGGGCGAGTTGATTCAGCCCGACGCCGAACCGGCTACCGCTGAGGGCGAAGATGCGTAGGCCGAGCGCAGCCCAGTATACGCGCGTGCAAAACATGGGCAAAGCATCGGTCGCTATGCCTCGCCGTTTGCACGCGCGTACACAGTTACCGAGGAGCGAACCATGACTGATTCTGCGAACCAAGTTGAAATTCGCCCAATGATGCGCCGTGGGTGCGGTTATCCCAAGCCAGGTGGTGTGTATCTCGAAAGCCAAGGCGAAGCGGGAGGCACTCTCCCAATCATCGTCGTAATCGATCCGCCAATCGAACACGATCATTTTCACCGCGGCTGGGTCTATATCGACCTTGATGAAATGCTGGCGACACAGCAGGTGAGTTACGTCGGCACGTCCGTCGCCTCGGCGGAGGAGTGGCATCTACGTCAAATGTATCAAGGGATCGCGGTCGATGTCTTTGGCGACGGCGTGCGGATAAAAAATGGACAAGTGATCCACTTTCGCGATGTCGCCGCGCGCATCCTGACTGATGCAGGATGGCAACCGGGTGCGCGCAGCGTGGCGAGCGCAATGCAAGCATCCCGTATTCTGCGCGAGCACGCCAAAGAGCTCGCGGCGTGCGTAGAGGTCAAAACCTCTTCAAAACAGATTTGACGGTCAGTGGACGCTCTGGTATAATGTGACTACAAATGTGGTCACATAGGTCACACGCCCTCGCCTTTCACACATAGGCTTTCATCGAACGCCAGCAGCGAGAGTGTGCGAGGAGGAAATGATGCAAGCAACCCGTTCAGTAGGCGTGCGGGAACTGAAAGAGCATACCACCCAAATCCTGCGCCAGGTGCGTCAAAGGAGCGTCGAAGTTCAGATCACCTACCGTGGGCAGATTATCGCGCGTCTGTTGCCAGTTCGACTGACGAAATCTACTTTGGCTCAGCGGTCGACCGTTTGGACAGACCTAGACGAACTCGCTACGGAGATCGGCGCGCGGTGGCCTGCCAAAGTGAGCGCGGTGGATGCCGTGCGCGAAGGACGACGCGAGCTATGACCGAGCCCCCTGCGACTATGGTCGTCGTGGATGCGAGTGTCTGGATCAGTCGTCTGGTGCCACAGGACGAGCACCATGAGGCGAGCAAGCACTGGCTCGAAGATTTCAGTGCGCGCAAAGGGAAGATCGTCGCACCCGTACTCTTGCTGCTCGAAGTCGCGGGGGCAATTTCCCGCAGGACCGGTGAGCCATCCCTAGCGCACCAAGCCATCAAGCAATTGCAGCGACCTGGTAGGTTGCGTTTGGTTCCTATTGATCGGCGGCTAGGACTGGCGGCGGCGCAATTGGCGGCCGATCTCGGCTTACGCGGTGCAGACGCGGCGTACGTCGCCGTCGCCCAACACCTAGGGATTCCCCTGCTCACCTGGGACGAGGATCAAAAGGAAAAGTCAGGCAAAGTGATTCAGGTGCTATTCCCTGAATCGGTCTAAATTGAAAGCGACCCAATACAAGGGAGAGATTAGAAAGCATCTCTCCCTGTTTGATTTTTGAAGAGGGCTGCCTCCGTGACAAACGGACTGGCAGCCCTTTCGTTTTCAAGACGTTCAGGAGGAACAAATGTCGAAGAAAACCCAAGCCAATGCAAACCAAAAGAACGCGCTCGGTCCCGTCGCACGAGAAAAGTACGAATCGATCCTGCAGGCGCGTGTGCGTCAGTGCATCGAGGGGCAAGAAGCCAAGATCAAAGCGCAGCGTCCGAAAGCGCTGAAACTGTATCTTGAATCCAACGGAATCGCCGATACAGTGAAGAAGTATCGCGCAGTGCTCGAAGAGTTGATTCAGTTCTTCGGCGAAACGGATTGGCGGCACTCGATCTGGCTGCGCGATGACAATTCGCTCAGTCAGCAGTCGAAGATGCAAAGCGGTGTCGAAGCGATCCTGCGCGGAACGAAAGAACTCAAGCCCGTCTATGCGGAGATTGAACGATTGCGGCGATTCGAATCGCAAGTGGCAGAGAAAGTGTGGCTCGCGGGCGCGCCGAGTGAAATCGCGGAGTTGCTTAAAGAAATCGGTGAGCCGCCCTCCGATTAGTCACATGGTCATGTGGTCGCGTGCGCGTTTGAGCACGCGACCACATGACTTCATCACCATGCGACTATGCGACCACCTGACTATCAGGAGCCGACAGAGAATGACAGCTGTTCTCGACGTAGTGGATTGTCCGCAATGTGGTTGGTGTGCGTTCTACGAATTTCAGACGCGCACATTGTCTACAAGCATCTTCTGTCCGCGCTGTGGTTACCAGGAGGAGACGCGCCCAAGCAAGAAACGCAAAACAAAAGAAGGCGACCCGATTTGCCGCACGACCAAGCGACACGGTTATGGTGCCTACATGCTCAAGCGGCGCAACGGCGTCTCCGAGATCGGCGCAGTGCATCGCCCGCCCACGCCGCGTGCGATTGCACGATTCAAACAAGACCTCAAGCATCCCGAGATTGATGCAGCACGATCTTTTCTCACGCGATGGAATCCGAAGCGCCGGCGCGTCGAGATGGTGGTCGGTAAATTTCCGCGCGATCTGCCGTGAGACACGCTGGATGCGAGCGCAACAGAAAACGGTATGCCGAGAGTTCAAAAAAAGGAGACGGGTCGTGAAACTACTAACGAGTGAACTGCGCAAGAAGCTCCCCAAACTCGGAGCAACAGACGGGACCCAGGATCCTCTTTGTCAAGCGAAATTCTTTACCCCTGATGGTAGCTGGACCTGGTTCGCCACCGTTCGATCAGAAAGACACCTTCTTCGGCGCGGTGTCTGGTCACGAATTCGAATTAGGGTATGTGCGCCGCACGACGGCATGAGTGATTGCACGTCACGTGCCGCAGGTTGAGGATAAACCTGCGAGGTCATCCGGTTCACCGAAAAGAGAAATCCGTACGGGAAAATAGCACGCCGGAAAAAGGGGTGGACTGGGAAACCGTTTTCTCAATGTTGTCACCCCAAGACCTGGATGAGATGGGTAAAGCTAAACTGCTTCAAGTCTAGTGGCAAGTTGGAGACAGTTCCTCCCTTGACACAACGGTTGAGGTCAAGCCCCGAAATCAGCATCTCGAAATATCCAAGATGCGAAATCCTTTTGTCGGGAACAATGGTCAGTGAGACCTATCAAGCCACGAACGGACACCCTAATCCATCCTATCACGTCACTCATGAACGTACTGCGGGATCGCCTACGGGGCGCGAGTCCTATGGCGACGGAAACTCCAAGGTAGTCGGTGGGGTCACGTCCACCCAAGGCGGTTGGGAAAACCAACCACAGGGCGAAGGGAGTTAGGAACTCTGCTTGAAAGAATGGGAGGTATGCGTAATGCAAAACGCCGAACAAATCCTACAAGCAATGCGTAAGTTGGGTGAAAAACGAACCCCTTTGACGCGAGTGTATCGTTGTCTATTCAGCGAGGATTTATTTCTCGCCGCGTATGACAAGATTGCTCGCAATCGTGGTGCGCTTACACCGGGAACTGAAGACGACACCGCCGATGGGATGAATCTTGAACGCATCCGAAAAATCATCGAACAACTGCGAACCGAACGGTTCAGATTTCATCCCGCCCGACGTATCCACCGACCCAAGAAGAGTGGAGGGACACGTCCGCTTGGACTGCCGAACTTTTCAGACAAACTGGTGCAAGAAGTCCTCCGCCTGATTCTGGAAGCTTACTACGAACCACGCTTTCGAGACAGTTCGCATGGCTTTCGAGCGGGACGAGGATGTCACACCGCACTGGCGAAGTTGAAAAAGTTCAAGGGCACGACCTGGTTCATCGAAGGCGACATTCGCGGATGTTTCGACAACATTGACCATGCAATCCTGATGGCAATTCTCGCAAGAGATATTCAGGATGGTCGGTTGCTGAATCTGATACGAACGTTGCTGGAAGCCGGGTATATGGAGGACTGGCACTACAACCGCACGTACAGCGGAACACCACAAGGTAGCATCATCAGTCCTCTGCTCGCCAACATATACCTGAATGAACTGGACGCGTTCATTGAGGATGTACTTGTCTCGCAATACAAGCGTGGGGAAAAGCGTACGCCGAACCTGGAATACTGTCGGTACGCCAAGCCCATCAAAAAGGCACGCAAAACAGGCGACCAGGAGCGCGTCAGAGAACTGGAACAACTACGCAGAAAACTCCCGTCGCAAGATGTGAATGACCCCAACTTTCGGCGGCTGTACTACGTCCGATACGCTGACGATTTCATCCTGGGCCTAATCGGGACGAAATCAGAAGCAGAAGAAATCAAAACCGCCATCGGTGCGTACCTGAAAGACAAGCTGCATCTCGAAATGAGCGAATCCAAAACCCTCATCACGCACGCTCGCACAGAACACGCCCACTTCTTGGGATATGACATTAGCCTTTACCACGCAGACGACAAACTATCACCGCGAACAGGCACACTCACCAAAGCTCGAAACGCCAACGCTTGCATACGACTCGGCATTCCGTATGGCAAGGTGGACGAGTTGTCCGCGCGTTACCTTCGTGATGGAAAACCAATTCACGAAGCCGGATTGCTGGCGTACTCTGACGCTGAAATCATCAACGTCTACCAGCAACGGTTCCGTGGACTCGCAGAGTACTACAAGTACGCCACGGACAGAAGCGCGTTAGGAAAACTCAAGTACGTGATGGAAGTTGCTCTTACCAAAACACTGGCGCACAAGTTCAAGATGTCCGTCGCCCAAGTGTATCAGAAGTACAACGGTACACGCGCCGTAGATGGATATACCTACAAGGTTCTGATCGTCGAAGTGCCAACGGAAAATGGAACACGGTATATCTACTGGGGCGGTGTCCCACTGAAAGTCGTCAAGCCAGGCTCAGAGCCGATTGACGACAACATTGGGCGAAGGTATGTGCCACTCAGTTCACGTACTGACCTGATTCAACGGCTACAAGCGAATGAATGCGAAGTCTGTGGTTCGACGGACAGATGCGAGGTGCATCACATTCGTAAATTAGCCGACTTGAAGAACCGTTGGCGCGGAAGGAAAGAAAAACCTGCTTGGGTGTTTAGTATGATTGCTCTGCGAAGGAAAACGCTAATCGTCTGTGTGTCGTGCCACGATGCAATTCATGCAAGACCGTTACCCAATCAACGCACGTGAGTTCTGGAGAGCCGGATGATGCGAAAGTATCAAGTCCGGTTCGGAGGGGGGTCTGGGGAAAAGTGCCCGCAAAGGTAACTCGCCCCTTTCCTACCCTACTTCTCGTTGTCCGAATTGGAACAGACAACGGGTCCACTCAGCTTGCACATTGAGCGCGATCTACATTTCAAGCCGACGCCCCTCTCCAAGATTCGAGAGCAATACGATCACCATTAAGAATCACGCTCTCGATTCTGCGAAGGAGTAACGGATGACACGTGAAGAAATCCTGGCTCTGTGCAACAAAGCGCGTGATGTCGGCTCGGTCAAACACGCCGACTTCGTTGAATTCATCGTCGTACTCGAGTCGCGCCGTAAAGTGAACAACGAATGGCAGACTACAGAGCACGCTTACATGGGTGTCGATGGAAAACTTGCCATGGCGAATGCCGATCACCGCGCGCAGAACAAGCGGCTTGATTTCGGCGAGCCGAAAGTGCTTGTGGACAATCCTGAACAGCTCACTCTCCAAGTCACGGTAAGCAGCGAAATCTACGGCATGCGGCATGGTATCGCGACGAGCCGCAAGAAGAATGGCACGAATGCTGAACGCGATTTTCCATGGGAAGTCGGGGAAACGTCGGCCATCGGGCGCGCGCTCGCGGCGATGGGATACGGACTGTTGCCTGGGTCAGGCCTCGCAAGTGCTGAAGATATGCTGCGAGCACAACCTGCAAATGGTCAAGCCAATGCCAATGGTAATGGGAATGGTGACGGCGCGCGTTTCTGCTCCATTCGCCAAGCCGCGCTTGAGCCGCACGGCAAGGGCTGGGCACACCGATTGAAAAGCGGCGCGTGGTGCTACGGGGCAAACAACAGCGCGACACCGCCAGCACGCACGCCAACGGCAAAGCACAGTCCTGCCAAACAAGCGGTAACCACAGATGCCGCCAGTCCGACTGCGCAATCTTAATCGCCTCGGTGCGGATGCGCGACGTCAAATCCGGAATGCCCTGCAATCGCAATGCCACGCAGGTGATCCATCGAAATGCGTCGTCGAAGATGTTTTGCCCAGTCCGAGCAAGTGGCACAACGTCAGAACAAAGGTCGATGGATTCACGTTCGACAGTCTGAGTGAGGCAAAGCGGTACGGCGAATTGAAGATCGAGGCGATGGCGGGCATCATCACCGCTCTCGAGGTCCACAAACCATTCTCACTCAACGTGAATGGCGTTCACATCTGCGATTACGAATCAGACTTCACATACGTCAGGGACGGGAAATTTGTCGTCGAGGATGTGAAATCAACGCCGACTATCACGTATGCCTATCGCATCAAGAAGAGACTGATGCTCGCGATGCACGGCATTGAGATTCAAGAGGTGTTTGAGGAATGAATGCGAGGGAAGAGGGCGATGTGTGACTTGCTGCACATTGCCCTCTTCGCTTGTTCAACTCAAAAACAAATTGGGGAGGTGTTCTAGTGGCTGACCTTGTGGGCGTCTCGCCTGAATTGTTTGGCTCCGTTTCGTTCGGAGGCTTGAAAGCATATGGACTCGGCTACGCCGTCGATCCTGATACCGAAGGAACGATCTATCTGTCACTTGTCGGTTATCGAACCGCCGTACGCGCTGTGTGGGCAGCATTGATGGACAACCGCGCGATTGAAATCGCGAACCAGGTCTTACGACGTGCCGAAGGTGCATATCTCTCGCGTACCATCCAACTACCTGAAAGCGGACTCGACCACATGGTGCTCCTGCATCACCAAGCCGCGATTCCGCATCTCGAAGCAGGGCAAGCCTTCTTCATCCTGAACAACAACGACACGCCACCCATCGCACGCTTTATTGCGATGTTGGATCGTGCGACCGCTGTGCCCCTTCTCCAGACATGGGGTGCAGAATTATGGAAACGAGGGATGAAGAACAAACTGATCGACCCGCTCGCTGATACGCGTGGGGTTGAAGGTTGGCGTGTCAGCGCAGATTCAGAGTTGTGGCTTGCGCTGATCGAGAAAGGGATCAAGCGCGGGACATTGGACTCGGAAGCGGAATAGCGCGGAACGAAAACAAGTCGAGACGGCACTTTGCCGTATCAATTCAAATGCAGAATCGGACTGAAGGAGCACCTTCACTCCGATTCTGTCAGTGCTGAAGATTCCGCTTCACGTTGGCTCACATTCCCCAGGTCGCATCGCCAAAGAACTCGCCGGGATCCTTGCTTCGAAACGTCTCGATCTCGTGCCGATGATCGCCTAAGCGCAAAGACGGACCGTGACCAGGATAGCACACCGTATCATCCGACCAGCGCAGAATGACCTCGCGCAATGTCTTGAGCGTCGTCTGAAATCCGTCGACCGACCACGTTTTCCCAGGCCCGCCTTCGAAGATCGTGTCCCCAACGATGACGCGTGGGCCATCAAGCGCAATACAAATCTGGTCGGCAGTGTGACCAGGAGCGTAGAAGATTCGGAGCGATTGCTCGCCCAGTTGCAAGAGGTCTCCATCTTCCAGCCAGCGCTCCGCTTCTGTTTCAAAACCCTCGGCGTGTGGTCCACGATGGAGCATCAAAGGCACTTGCAAGCGCGCTCGCATTGCGGCTAACCCACCCCCGTGATCGAAGTGGGTGTGCGTGAGCAGGATCGCGATGGGCTGAGTGTCCTTGAGCATTTCTTGCAGCACACCGGGATCGTCCCCAGGATCAATCAGCACGCTTTGCTTTGTGTCTGGACAGACGAGTGCGTACGCATTCATGCTGTATGGCCCGACTGGGTGTGTTCGCAGTTCAAGTATCATCGGCAACGTAGCAACTCCGCTGGGGAGTATATCCAACTGATAGAACTACGTCAAGCGATTGTGCGAATCGAGAATCTCGACTTGTCTCATGCACGACATGATTTGGCGCATCACCTCGCACCTTAATAACGGAGGATAAATGACCCGTCTTGCTTCAACCGCGAAAGCGGGTTTCTTTCCAACGCCTGAACGCGTGACCGAGTGGATCGCGCGTTGCGTATCGCTGTCACACGTTGGCGGAAAACTACTCGACCCTTGTTGCGGCGAAGGGATTGCCGCGCAATACATCGCGAGCGCGTGGAATCTCGAAGCGTACGGCATCGAGATTGATGCGGAACGCGCGCTCGAAGCATCGTCGCGACTGCATCGTGTCTTGCATTTGGATCACGCGTCAGCTCGCGCACCGCATCATTCGTTTCAAGTGCTGTTCCTCAATCCGCCTTACGATTACGCGGAAGGAGAAGGCAAGCGCACCGAATATCAATTTCTGCGCGACACGACCAAATGGCTTCAGCCAGGTGGTCTCCTTGTCTACATCGTTCCGCAGTATCGCGTCGATGCAAGGATGGCAGGGTTTCTCGCGACGGCGTACGCATCACTTCGCGCCTATCGCTTTCCCGATCCCGAGTACGCGCAATTTCGGCAAGCCGTCATCTTCGGTATCGCGAAGAAAGAATCTTGCCGCGATGACGCGACGTCGCTTGCGCTCCTTCAGCAATGCCGTAACGGGTTGCCGGTGTTGCCTGAAGAACTATCAGCGGAAGAACACTATGCACTGCCGGTTGCTTCCGATGATACCAAATTCCACTTCCGCGGCACGGAGATCAACCCGAATGAAGCACTCGCTGAGGCGATCAGCGCTGGAGCGTGGAACACGACCGAATGGCACGAGTGGCTGACGCCCAAAACCGATCTCGCCGCATTCCGTCCTCTGATGCCATTAAAGAAAGGACACCTCGCCATGCTCATCGCCGCTGGCTTGATGCAGAACCTACGACTCGAATCGGCAGATGAAACGGAGAGACGTTCCGTCGGAACGTCTCTGCTCGTCAAAGGACGCACCTACAAAGTGCAAGAGGAAGTGCAATCCGATGACGAGGACGAAGAAGTTCTGCGTGATCGGTTCGTCACTGAAATCGTCGCGCTCGATCTGGCGAGCGGTGAGCACGAACGCATCGCAGACCCATCGGCGCTCGCCCAGTTCGTCGAGAAATGGCGCGATGCGCTGACGAACAAAGTGATGGAAACGTTCGTCCCACTCTATCGGTTCGATCTCGAAGCCGAAGGTCAGATTGTTCTCACAACACTCAATCGTTTGAGCAAGCATCGTCATGTGCCAGGGCGCAAAGAGACAGGGCTGTTCCCCGCGCAGAAGCACGTCGCGGTCGCATTGTGGAAACGATTGCAAATCGCGCGCAGTGCCATTTGCGTGGGCGAACCAGGTGTGGGAAAGACAAGCATCGCGACCTCTGTCTCTGAACTCATCCGCGAGTGCGACCACCGAGGTGGCGATCTCGGTCGTGGCGATACGCGACCAACCCTGGTCTTGTGCCCACCTCACCTGGTGCCGAAATGGGTGCGCGAGATTCAACAAATTGTGCCGCTGGCATTCGCGATGCCACTTAATCGCTTGAGTGATGTGACCCAATTCGCACGTCAGTTGAAACGCCTCGCACCAGGTACACCTGCTTACGCGGTCTTGTCGCGCGAGATGGCAAAACTGGGCAGTGGTTGGCGAGCCGCGTATGTGATCCGCAAGAAACATCTGCGTGTCGAAGGCGATGGAGAAGAAACGACGGTTGAGACAGACACGTTCTTCGCCTGTCCGCGCTGTGGTCATCCTGCATACGAAGTCGAAGGGGGACAGGAGATCGTTATCGTGCGGAACGCGGGCTACTTTGAAGAGCGCAAACGGCTCTGCTTCAAGTGCCACGAGCCGCTCTATCAAATGATTCACCTCAACGGGACAATGCAGAAGAATCGAGCAAATGGAAATGGACATCAGAACGCGAGGTTGATCGAAGGAGAATCCAAACCGGCGACTCAACGCTATCCGATTGCCGAATTCATCGCGCGGCGTTATCGCGGTTTCTTCAAACTCCTCATCGCAGATGAGGTGCATCAGATGAAAGGTCAGTCCACCGATCAAGGTTACGCGCTCGGTGCGCTCGTCCGCGCGTGCAGCAAGACGCTCGCGTTGACGGGAACCATCTATGGCGGCCGGGCAACGTCAATCTTCTTCCTCCTGCATCGTTTGTCACCACGAGTACGCGCGGAGTTCAAGTGGAGCGATGGACAGAAATGGGCGGAGAGATATGGCATCCTTGAGAAAGTCATGAAACGCACCGAAGGCGATAACGGATATGGCACGTTCTCAGGTAGGCGACGTCGCCAAACCTATGTGCGTGAACTGCCTGGCGCGTCGCCTGAACTTGCTGCGCTCTTGCTCGATGGCTCGGCGTTCTTGAATCTCTCTGACCTGGGTTTCCAACTACCCGAGTATCGCGAATATCCCCATACCATCCCGATGGCAAAGGATCAGCGCGAAGCGTACGACGCGCTCGAAGAGCAACTCGTGGAAGAATTGAAATCGCGCATCGAACAAGGCGACCGCTCGCTCCTCGCCGCGTATTTGCAATCCTTGCTGGCGTATCCCAACAGTTGCTTTCGTGCGGAAGTGGTAGAGGACTCCAGCGGCGAGTTCGTCGCCAGCGCGCCCGCGCTCGTGGATCCATCGGACGGGAACAAGGATCGCCTGTTCCCGAAAGAAGAATGGCTCGTCAATCTCGCCAAAGCGGAGCAGGCGCGCGGGCGTCGCGTCCTCGTCTTCTGTCGGCAGACCGCGACGCGTGACATCACCGAACGCTTGGTGCGCCTCTTGGGTCACGCAGGCCTACGCGCCGATGTGTTGAAGGCGAGTGTCGGAACCCAGGTGCGCGAAGAATGGTTACGCCGCCACGTCGGCAAGGGAATGATCGATGTGTTGATCACGAATCCCAAATTAGTCGAGACGGGTCTCGATCTCGTCGATTTTCAAACGACGGTGTGGTACGAAATGGAATACAGCATCTATACGATGATGCAAGCGTCACGGCGCACGTGGCGCATCGGGCAGATCAACGATGTGGATGTGCATTTCGCAGTCTATCGCGACTCGATGGAACATCGCGCAGCAAGCTTGGTCGGACAGAAACTTGCTGCCGCACAGTTGTTGTATGGCGACAGCGTGGAAGGCGCGCTAGTCGAACAATCGGATTCAGGACACGGCTTTCTCGCCGATCTCGCGCGCAGCGTGATTGAAGGTGCCGAGGTCGTCGACCTGGGCAATCTGTTTCGCCAAGTTTCGCGCTCGAACGGCAATGGCAACGGGCATAGCGAGAGTGGGTTTATCGGCGCTGTGGCGATGCCGGGCGTGTCGGATGAATCAGACATCGCGTCGGGAGTGGGTGAAGCAATGGAAAAATCTCTCGCGCCCGCGCTGGGCGTGCCGACGAGCACAAAGCAAATGATGCTGTTCTAGGAGAACTCTGATGGAAATGAATACGAACCGAGCCAAACGTTTGTTGGAGCAAGTCGCCGAGTTTCCTGACTTGCCGCACAATTTGCTCTCGACGGGGACCGACGATGATCGACGCGACGCGATTGCTGCAATCTTGCGCTGGTGGAACGACAAGATCGTTCCCGTCCTAATGGGGCTTGGACGCAGTGAGAGGCGCATATGACTCTCAGGGTGGTAGGACACTTTACACTTGAGAATGGGCTTCTTTGCGGTCCACGCGATTACATGGAAGCGCAAGGCAATCTGCTGCTCGACAAAATTCTGGAAGGAGAGGACACTATCTTCAACATGACGAAGGATCAATCGCCCGAAATTGAGACTGCGATTCTCGTTCGTCTGCAAACGGATTATGCGGGCTGGCTTGGACTGAAACAAGCCGAAGGATGGTTGAAGGATGGCTGACTATACGTTCGACCAACACGGTGCCTTGCGCCACAAAAAGTGTGGCGGACAAATCGCGGTCGAAGCCGAGTTGTATGTCATTTCAGGATTCGGTTTTCCGCGTCCTGATGAGGTCAAAGGATGTCGCGTTGAGCGGGGACCGCACGGAATCGTGATCGCCCGCAAGTTTGGCGGCTATCGCGGCTACTGTATGAAATGTCAGCGCGAGGGTAACTTTTACGGACGGCGCTATCGCCCGCGTCGCAGGAAGCGGGCTTGACGCCACTTTGTACGCGCGTACAAAAACCGACCCAAAACTCGCGCCATGTTTGAACAAGCGTGGAAAACGGCGCGACTTGCATCGATTTTGTACGCGCGTACAAAGGAGCAATTCGGATGCCATCCCAAACGCATGCCCAACTATCGTATTTGATTCCCGCGCCTGACGATGGCGCGGCAAGACTGTTGCGCGAGACGCCTGCGAATGAGCAGGCGCTCGCTCGACTAGAGCGGTGCGGACCAAGCGCCCTATCCATCGCCGAACTCCTGCAGATCTTTCTGGACAGCCGCAGTGATCCGCTACTTCCACTGCGTGTACTCAATCGCTGGAACACATTGAGCGAACTGGCACACGCGAATCCGTCCGATCTGATGAGAGTAGAAGGTATGTCACGCATGCGTATTGCACGCCTGCGTACCGCATTAGAACTGGGGCGACGTATGCTGACGGAACCGCTTCAGGATCGCCCCCTCGTGCGCTCACCTGCAGACGCAGCCGAATTGTTGATTCCAGAAATGGCAGGACTGGAGCAAGAACAAATGCGAGTCGTCCTGCTCAACACCAAAAATCGTGTGCTTGGAATTCCGATGGTATACCAAGGTTCTTTACACACGACAGTGATTCGCGTTGGAGAATTGTTCCGCGAGGCTGTGCGGCAGAATGCCGCCGCCTTGATTGTCGTGCATAACCATCCATCGGGGCTGTGTGATCCGAGTCCCGACGACATCTCAGTTACTAAGGAAATCGTCAAATCAGGAAAGTTGCTTGATGTGGACGTGATGGATCATCTCATCCTTGGTACCGGCGGACGATGGACGAGCCTCAAAGAACGTGGTCTGGGCTTCTGATGAAGCATGCAATCGGGATCGGGCATTCGATCCCGATTGCATATCCTGCTCGAATGCAGGAGTCCCTTTTTTGTTTCTGCCAGCATGCTGCAAACTGTTGGAATGTGTCAGCGTCTTTTTTGTTTTTCCGATTCCAAGGTCGAGAATTTGTGATTTGGGGGATTTGCAGTATAATATATGCACATCAATTCTTTCTTCGTCCCGCGGGCTGCGGAATGTCTTCTCACGTCTATGTGATTGACTGCTCTGGTGCCGACGCGGACACCATTTAGTTTGAGCTCGTGTTGCCCGCTCAGGTCAAGCACCTGGGCGGGTCTTTTATTTATGAACAAGTTGCAAATGAGGACAAATGCTAGAAGAGACTGCTACTCGCGACGCTATGACTGACCTTGCCAGCTGTCGTCGCACCACATCTGGGAACTGAGGCATGTATACCACATAACGAATCGGCGCGTAAAACTCCTGATTGACACCAACATTTTTGTTTCTCTCGAAACAACTGGGTTTTGAACCTGGGCATTGAACCTCCACTCGCTGCCAAGTTCTTCCAGTATGTTCCAGAGCACGGACATCAACCGTATTTGCTTGGAGCAATGTTACAATGCGATTTTCAGATCAGTTCAAGATAAAACGGTCTCGCTCAGAGACCTGGTTTGATCCGGTTCTTTCAGTCGATACGCTTCTCTTCATAGATCCATTCTTGATCTATTCCCAGGAAGAAGGCTTCTTCAGAGGTAGCCATCGTGAAATAATCTGCTTCTTCAATAGACTCTTCAAGCTAATCGCTCAAGCGCGTGGCAATGAGTCTTCGCTGCTCTACAAGAAAGCGGTAATGTCTCTCGTATTTCCGGAGAGACAAGAACTCTGTTTGGGATATACCGAAGCCGGCACCAAGGGCTCTGGTTCTGGACAGGAGCTTGCCAGCGTTGTGGCCGCAGCAATCTGGGAGGCTATTCAGGCGGGAATGGTTGAGATTACTCACTTTGAAGAAATAGCTATCCTGCGGGAGGGAATTGGCGCAGATCGCATCAGCGACATCACGGCTGGCCTGCTTCTCTCAAGATTTGCAAAATACACAGAAAGAATCTGTCGCCGTCACCGAATTCCTACAAAGATCTTCAGATATGATCATGGCGCGTACGATTTGAAAAGGGATAGGTGGCAGCCACTCGGCCTAAGATTGCCAATCAATCCCCACAGTCAGAAACCTATTCTCCTTGTACCCGAAAGTTACCTGAAACCATTGCCAACTATCAACCCAGCAGATTTCTGGGATTATTGCTATGACAATGAAAACGAGACTATTCGGAATGAATTCAACTATGACGTCGTCCGCCATGTTCGCAAGAGAGCCATTATAGCCCTGGCAAGACGCCATCCCGAACTGATCCAGAAGTACGTCAAACATGAGGAAAGACTCCGCCCGAGGCCCTACAACCTCAAGCGAGACGAAAAGGGTTTAGTACGATGGTATGATGCTTCAAAGCAATATGTAGGCAATCACCCTGTTACTGGAACCATGTCGTCCGTTGATGGATTCGTCAGCTTGGTCTCCAGATTTATTGACGAGTTCCGACATTTCATCGAAGAGAACAGTGGTTGGCGTTTGTTGTGGAATGATAACCAAACGAGTCGGAGTGAACATGCGGCTCAGTTGTTGTTTTTAGGAATTATAAAACATTACTGCCAAGCGAACGACATCGACGTTTCACCGGAGTCCAATATAGGGAGAGGCCCTGTCGATTTCAAACTGTCTCGTGGCTACCAGTACCGTGCTCTTCTGGAACTCAAGCTTGCACACAACACAAAATTCTGGCGAGGGCTGAGAAAGCAGCTACCTACCTATATGAAAGCAGAGAAGATAAGCAAGGGGTTTTTCATTGTAGTTGCATACTCTGACTCTGATATCAAACGTATTTCAAGTATTCGCAGGGCCGTGCGAGAAAGCACCAAGAAACTGGATCGCGAGATTGCGGTCGTGATTGTGGACGCCCGAAATAACAAACCTTCTGCGTCAAAGCTGTGAATTGCAATAATAGCGATTCTTGCGATGGTGTCCCGTTCTAGGTAGGAGGAGTTGATTGGAAATACTGGGCTTCAAGAACCTTACTCAGACTAACTGGCTGCACCCGGATGATGTGGTTCTCCTTTTCAAACGATTATCATCTGGCGATGGAACAATACATGATGTGTCGGGAGAAGAATGGGCACGTGAATTTCTAGGTCCCCATCTAATTCCTGAAGTTCCTCACGAGGTCCGCAAACTCTTCGAGGTTGCTCGTGGCTCAATGATCTACGGATTCTTCTTCTATCCATTGTATGCCTTGGGAGTAGAACAATTGGCAAGAGTTGCCGAAGCATCGCTGACAGCGAAATGCCAACAATCTGGAGCGCCCAAATCCGCCCATTCCTTCCAAGAAAAAACTGTCTGCCTCTGTAAGGCACACATAATCTCTGAAAAAGAAAGACCGGCGTGGGATGCGATGCGGGAATTCCGAAACGAAGTCTTTCATCCCAAAGACCAGAACATTCTACCGCCTGCTGTTGGCGTTAGAGTTCTCCAAGACATTGCCAGCCGCATCAACCATCTATTCTCGGTCGTGCAAGCATAACCTGATCCTTGCACCGATTGCCGACAAGCCAAAATGTTCATGCTGGCCACGATCCTCTTTATCCTCATAATTCTGCTGGTCCTCGCCTTGGGAGGTACTGGGTTATACCTCTGGTACAGCCAGGAAACCAAAAAGAAGCGCGAGCTTGAAGCGAAACTCGCCAGAGAAAAAGAAGAGACAACCCAGAGGATTCTGGCTTTTCTCAAGACCGAGATAGAGCACGTCCGTGAAGCGGTCGATCAATTCTCACGGAGCACCAACTTTCAAGCGGGATATTTTCCCTATCACCAGTTGAGCGTTTGGAAAGAAACCTATGCTAGAATTTTCCAAGAGATCAAAGACCAGAAGCTTGAGGACTTGGGACTAGAGCCCACAGACCTGGAAACTGTCCGCGCGTTCGCGAATGACTATGGAAATGCCGAGACACTTCGCGCCGACTACAACAAGAGATTCCTCGATGAAGAACTCAAGAGGTACAGCGGGTTCTTTGATACAGTCATTCCGGGAAAGAAGCTAGACCTTCAGCAACGCACGGCGATTGTGACCGATGAAGACAATAACCTGGTTATCGCCGGGGCAGGGACTGGCAAGACCACCACGATTCTTGGCAAGGTTCACTATGTCGTTGACCGCTACGCTACCGATCCTCAAGAAATCCTCCTGATTTCGTTCACCAACAAATCCGCCTCCGACTTGGCAAGCCGGATGAGGATCGGTGGAATCGAAGTCAAGACCTTTCACAAGTTCGGCAAAGATGTCATTGCCGAGATCGATGGTCGTCCTCCAAGCATTTTTGACGAAGACCAGTTCCAGCTGTTGCTTACTCGCTTCTTCAAAGAATTGCTTCAAGACCTGGGCTACCTCGGCCAAGTGATCGAGTTCTTCACCGAATTCCTCAAGCGACCTAAATCTCCCTTCGAGTTTCAAAACCAAGGCGAGTACATTCAATACCTCAAGGATCAGAACTTTAGAACCTACAAGCAAAAGCAAATCGATGTCCGAGGACGGACGACCTACAAAATGGAAGTCGTCAAGAGTGTGGAAGAATGTAGAATCGCGAATTTTCTTTACTTTAACGGTGTCGATTACGAGTACGAGTTCCCCTACGAATTCGATACCTCGGATTCTGCCCATCGAGCTTACAAACCTGATTTCACAATTCAGCAAAATGGAAGAAAGGTCTACCTGGAGCATCTCGCGGTTGCCCGAAATGGAAGCATTCCTTCATTCTTTGCGAAGGAGGGCGAAACCTACCAGGCAGCCAAAACTCGTTACTGGGATAAGATTCGCTGGGCCAGGGAAACTCACAAAAGCCACAGTACGCGGCTCATCGAAACGTTCAGTTACGAAATGTCTGAAGGGGTCTTATTCAAGAATCTTACCCAAAAGCTAAAAGAAGCAGGTATTGAACTGCACCCAAAATCGCCTGAAGAAATCTGGCAAATCATTCAGGAATCTGCTCAAGATGAAGTAGATAGTTTCTTGACCCTGCTTCAAACCTTCATCATTTTGTTAAAGTCCAACAACTATTCTATCGCCGACGTGGTCCAACGGAATACACAGACCCAGGATCCTTTTGAGAAAGCAAGAAATGCTCTGTTGATTGCCATCATTGAGCCTATTTTCGAGCGTTATCAAAAATACCTCGCAGAACGCAGAGAAATCGACTTTGGTGATATGATCAATCAGGCCGCCCAGTACATTGCGGAAGGGAAGTATGCCAAACGATATCGCTATGTGATCATCGACGAATTCCAAGACATTTCGATAGGACGCTATCATTTGGTCCGAGCTATCAGAGCAAAGAATCCCGATTGCAAACTTTTCTGTGTGGGAGATGATTGGCAATCCATCTACCGCTTTACGGGTAGCGACATTGCACTCTTCAGAGAGTTTGAAAAGTTCTTTGGCTATACCGTAAAATCAAAAATAGAAACAACCTACCGCTTTCATGAACCTCTCATCAAGCTGAGTAGCGATTTCATTCTAAGAAATCCCAATCAAGAGAGAAAAGCGCTTAGAGGGCCGGCGGCAGTGCCAAGGTCGACCGATTATGAGATCGTATATTCAGTTTCGGAGAATCAAGACGATACTTTGGCGTTGAAGCAGGTATTTGATGAGATGATCGCCACGATTCCAGACCCGGGGAATAAGCAGGTTTATGTTTTGGGCCGCTATTCTTTTGACATCGACCGAATCAAGAATTCGCGCGGTCTTTTTCGGATCGACAGAGGGAGCAGGATGATCCGCTACGACGCCCCACCACAAAATGGCGCTCGCCGAACTGTCGAGGCTCAGTACTTGACCGTGCACAAAGCGAAGGGGCTCGAAGCGGACATTGTGATCGTCCTGAATTGTAATTCAGGAAAGCACGGCTTTCCTTCCGAAATGTCCGATGATCCAGTCCTGAACCTCTTGCTCACCAAAGCCGATCAATTTGAGAACGGCGAAGAACGACGGCTGTTCTATGTGGCGATGACTAGAGCGAAGGAAAAGGTCTTTTTCATCGCTGATAGTTCCTACAAATCCGAGTTCATTACGGAGCTTGAAGTAGAGAGTGGCAGCACTGCGATCAAGAAATGTCCACGCTGCAAGACGGCTGACTTGGTCAGGAAAAGCGGGACAAAGAATGGCCGCCCCTGGGCTTTCTACGGTTGCACAAACTATCTATATGGTTGCGATTATCAGGAATGGATTAACTGACCTGAAGACGGTTTCTGCATCTCATAGCAATGGGAAAAATTCTGGATCGATCCAATGCGTATTCTTGCCTTTCTTCAGGTGTGATTTTGGGCTGAAAACAGTCCAGGGAAAAATGACCCTCAGGACTCGGGAATAATTCAATATGGCTACAAGGTATAATCCACTCGGAGAGAGGTTGCTATGAACCATGGAGCATGGACAGGCGAGATGGGATGCCGTCTATATCAAAAATATGCTCAGACCGTCCACCAAGTATACTATGACCACGGGAAGGATGCGAAATCGGAACCTCACTTTTGCAAGCCAATACCTTTCTTTGATGAATGTACCACCGCATCCACGCTCAGCGCGGTAGATATCGCCGTTGTCAACCAAAAGAAAGGGGCGATCGAGTTAATCGCTGAAGTTGAAGAAAGCAGCTCCGAACCCAAGCACGTGATTGGGGATATTGTCAACATCCTTCTGTCCGAAGCGGTCAGGATCAAAGGCAAGGATTATGCGCTTGGTGATTCAGTGCTTGTTCTGGGCCTACGTGCGGATTCGCGCGGAAATGCAAAAATGAAGTCCAAACGCGTGGCAGCCAAACTTCAAGAGATAAATCGAAAAATTGGGATACGCCGAATTTCACTTGTGCTTGTATTCGATGACGACGCGAAAAAGCTCGCAACCAAAGTCGAGACGGAAATAGATCGTCAGATTGCTCGCCTGAAGCCGGACGGATGATGCAAAACCAGAATGACCCACAGGCGCTGAGGGCAGGAAAAAGTGTAATCCGGGCGACCGCAAATTCCCCCACGAATGGAATTCTTCTACCAGTTTGGATATAAATCCTTGCGCGTCCCCGCCGATGTCGTGTATGCCACGAGTGGCTCATCTTCCCATACCCGCAACAACACATCTGAGCTGATCCTGAATGTCAATGCGAGAACCGCGCGCGCGAATGCGCGCGTGCAGAATCACGACAGCGGGAGAGGCTTTGGGGTCGCACAGCATCTAGTCGACGCAGGAAAGGGTTCTAGACGCGAAAATGAAAAAACCGCGTGCACATTGATGCACATGTCTCGCTAATAACAAGGAGGCACAGGATGCCAATCGAAGTTGACTGGGAAAATCTGACTCCTGAACAACATCGGGCAGTTGTTGAGTGTTTGCGTTTCGCTGCCGCACGTGGGCGCGAAATCCGTTTGCAGCGCGAACGTGCGATTGCAGAAAGAAGGGACCTTGAAACAGGGCAAAGGGGGCCTCTGCCCAAGGACGTAACAGTGAATGTGATCATACCAGATGAAAACACTCGTTACTTGGGTGGTCCCGAAGTCACAGTTTGGGTGCAAACGGCAGAGGGTGCCGCATATATCATCGCGGCACGCAACGATGGAGAAGTCCAAATTGCAGAGAGGGTTATCGACGAGGTGATTGAGGCAGGGATTGTTCCGTACGGTTTCCCGCTCAACGAAAAAGGAATCTGCGCGATGTTCAGCGAAAAAGAAACGAGCCATTGTATTTGGCTTAAGCACACAAACATGCCTCTGGCAAAGGGTGCCCCAGACGATACGTTGCCAACGCAGGCTGGATTGATCGTCGGTTGAATGAATGCAACTAAGTAGGCAAGCGTTGTACTGGCAAAAATCCAGTTCGCCTTGAGTTTGCTCCCAATTGCACCTGTCCTGGCTGTTTGTTCTATCCAGGTGATTAAGTTAGCGTGTTGATAGGATTGACGGGAATTATGGGAAGGGACGGAGCAAACGGTCAACACAGTTATGCTCCATTTCGTCAAGGCGAAACTTGACGAAGTGACTGATGGCAAAAATGAGAGAAAGCTCTACGCGTGTTCTTGGCTCTCATTGTGTGGCAGTGGACTTGGAAAACTATCTCTCGTGTTTTTTGCCTCTCAGGAGAATGTTCGTGTCCACGCTATGCATACGGATGGGGGATTCAGCCAGCGCAGGTGCGAATTTGGTGCTGATTGCATGTGGATGGGGTTTTGTCCAGGACAGATTCTTGTCTAGTTCACCCGCCAGGTTTCTGAAACTTGGGTCTGGCCTACAACAACTTGGTCAGGATGCGCTAGCTGTCAGCCGGATAGACTTTTTCAGGAGGTATCCGGACTTGAGGGAATTGCAGCAACTCGAAGATCATCCCTAAGGTTTCTTCCGTGTCCAGGTACGCATAATGCCCACTCCCATCCAGACCATACCCACTGCCTTCCTGCAAGATCTTTACGCCGACGCTTGCTGCCTGAGCAATCGCGGTTGGCATGTCTTCCACTTTGACTGCCAGGTGATGCAGGCCGTATCCGTGTTTCTTAATGAATTCGGTATAAACGCTTTCCCCCTCAACCGGCTCCATCAATTCGATGCAAAGCGGGCCAATCCAGCAGAGCGCAATCCGAAATCGGCACTCGGATGGTTGTCCACGGTAGATATTCACCTGAAGGGGTGGTTTGCCGTAATTGTAAAATCGCCAGGGTCCGATGCCACAGCGATTCCAGTAGTTCTCCACGACCTGGTCAAGGTCTTTGACCACAATGCCAACCTGTATGATCCCTTCCCTCAGCCAAGGAAGTTGTGCCGGGGTTATGCGCTCGAGCCGAAGTGGTTGGGGACCCTTTTCAGTCACGTCACGCAAAACCTGCTGTAGTCCTTCAAGATTCTGTGTCACGGTAGCAAATACATTCCCCGCGATCCAACCACTTGGTGGGTGATCCTTGGCACCCTGCCGATAGCAAATACCGACTGTGTAGCCGTTCTCTCTCCCAGGCGAAGTATTGGAAAAGTCGAAGAATAGCAAATTACCTGGCGTTGAGGAAAACGGCGTGTTCTCACTGGTGAGTTCTGGAGCGCGGAAAGTGGCGAATACCAAATCATCGCCCGACGAGTGATCAATCTCAATCTCAACTTCAATGGGCTGCTCCAATACTTGCCAGATGTACTGGCAGGTCTTGGACGCATCATTTTCCAGGAGAGCAGCGGTAACCTCAATTCTCGATCTGGGGAAGATCAACCTGATTTGCCTCGCCATTTTGATTCTCCTAATCCATTAGCGCTGTCGCTTCGTCTGAGCGAACCCTGTCCCCTCAGGCGGTTCTATCGGTGGCCTGTATCGTCGTCGCTCGAATCAAGGAGTCCTGCTTTCAACCCTTGAACAAGTTGCCCATCAATCCTTGGGTTTCAGTTTGCAAACAAAACAAGTCGCCTGCCATTGGATAATTCTTGATTTGATCTTCGCTATACGATGCTCTCGCCGATGTGACATATAACCAATCGAGATTCGAGTGTCCGAAAACGCAACTTGTCGGATATTGAATCGGTGTTTTAAATTCGCAATATACTCTGCCAGCCGGGTCGTACCGTACGATTTTCCAGCCCCCCCAGCGCGCACTCCACACAAACCCTTCGCGGTCCACACACAAACCATCCGGCAAGCCATTCTCTTCGGGAATACGCGCCCAGACACGCCGATTCGCAATGGTCCCCTGGGAGGTGTCAAAATCGTAGGCGTAGATCACGCACGCGCGGGAATCGGTGAAATACATTGTTCGATCATCGGGGCTCCAACCTATGCCATTAGGAAGACGAAAGCCGGCGTCCATCACTCTGACGTAATGATCTGGACCGAGGCGATAAAGCGCATTGGCTCCATCCATCCCGAGCGAGCCAACCCAAAAGCGTCCCTTGCTGTCCACCGCGCCATCGTTAAACCGGACCTGGGGATTATTGGGGAGTGGATTCGCAAAAACCTCGACTTGTTTTTTTTGCCAATCCCCGAATGCAAACCCTTTGGGAGTGGCTAGGACAAGCCCGCCGGTTTCGCGAAAAGCAAAACAGTTCACTGAGAGGTCGAGCGCCCAGTGTTCTTGTTTGCCAGATTCCGGATGGAATCGGAACAGCGCATTCGCGCGAATGTCTGTCCAATACAGTGTCTGTTCATCCGAATTCCAGCGCGGCCCTTCACCCAGAACATTGCTTGAGGGAAGGAGACGTTCAACTTGTTTCATGAGCGATCTCCGGGAACGCGTCGGGAAAGAAGAGTGGCACAAGCGGATTTTAGGCACATCATTGCAAGAGCGGGGCTGGCTCCTCAATGAGATCTGCCACCGTCCTCAGGAATTCTGCCCCGCGCGCGCCATCCACAACACGATGGTCGCAGGATAGACTAAGCATCATTGTGGGTTGCACGCAAGGTTGTCCATTCAGAGCCACCACCCGCTCTGTGATGCGACCGACGGCTAACAAGGCCGCCTGGGGTGGATTGACGATTGCATTAAAGGTGTCCACGCCATACATTCCGAGATTACTCACCGTGAATGTTCCGCCGCTAATATCCTCCAGGCGCAGTTTTCCAGATTGTGCACGCGTCACCAGGTCGTTGCGTAGTTGTGCGATCTTGTCAACGGCAAGTTCGTTCGCCTGTTGGATCACTGGAGCAACTAAACCATCCTCGATAGCCACTGCGATGCCGATGTTGATTTGCTGATTGAGATTGATATTTTTGTCTTTCCAGGATGCATTGACGCGTGGGTGTTTGCTCAGCGCCACTGCAACAATCTTGACCAGTAGATCTGTGATTGTGATTTTTTCCGTTGATTGCCGCCGGGCGATGGCATGCCAGCTGATGAGCTGAGTTGCATTGACCTCGCGGAGCAGATAAAAATGCGGGACGGTTGTCCAACTTTGAGAAATGCGTTCGACCATAATCTGCCAGATATTGCTCAAAGGCAATGTCTGTGGCATCGTCGTCGGCTTCGGATTGACTTGCCCGGACAGAATATCTTGAGCCTGAATCGCACCGCTTGGGCCGGTGCCGCGGAGAGTCGCAAGGTCTATCCCGCGTTCCGCCGCGAGACAGCGCGCCTTGGGCGATGCCGGCAGCCGTCCTGTTCTATGTGGCGAAGTTATTCTGCCTTTCTGTGCCTCAAGGTATGCTACTATGTCTGATTTCTCGATTCGACTACCCTTAGGCGTTATCGCGGCAAGGTCCACGTTGTTCTCTGCGGCAACGCGCTTTGCAACCGGTGTCACATCGAACAGCGCAGGATGTTCCGCGCGAGACGGTACCGATGATGCGGCAGGAGCAGATCCAAATGTTGCGCGCGATGGAGCCGCTTCGCCGGGAGCCAGGATTAGTGCGATCACCTGGGCGACAGGCACTTCCTCTCCTTCAGTTGCGCTAACACTGGCAAGTATGCCGGTGGCGGGTGCCTCGACTTCGACGGTTGCCTTGTCCGTCTCAATCTCCATCAATGGCTCACCCTTGGAAACCGATTCGCCTTCCCGCTTAAGCCACTTTAATATTTTCCCCTTCTCCTGGGACATTCCCAACGCTGGCATGATGACATCCGTAGCCAAGAGTGACCTCCTACAATGCTACGCTCAAAGAATCAGACACGTCCACACAGAGTCTTCGCCATATCGGTAACAGTTCTTGCCGTCGGAACGGTCTGATCTTCTAGAACGGGGGAAAACGGAATCGGCACATCCAGCGCGCCCATTCGTTTGACCGGAGCATCCAGATAGTAAAATGCGCCGTCTGTGATAACGGAGGCAATTTCTGCCGTGACGCCGTATCGTTCGTAACCTTCATCCACCACAATCGCGCGCCCCGTTTTCTTGGCGGACTCGATTAAGGTTTGCTTATCGAGTGGATACAGAGTGCGCGGGTCAATGACCTCCGCGCTGATGCCAATTTCTTTGAGTTCGCGCGCCGCCGCGAGCGAGATGTCCACCATGCTACTGGTCGCGACGATAGTGATATCGTCGCCGGGCATCCTGACCTCTGCAACGCCGAATGGAACCGTGTAATCATTCCCCGGAACAGAACCCTTGATCTGAAAACTGAGTTTGTCCTCCATAAAGACAACCGGATTGTCATCGCGAATGGCCGTCTTGAGCAGACCCTTGGCATCATATGGCGTGGATGGCAACACGACTTTCAAGCCGGGGATGTGGCTGACCAATACCTGCAAACTCTGACTATGTTGCGCGGCTGAGCGACGCGTTGCTCCTATGGTCGTCCGAAAAACAATCGGCACTTTGAGTTTACCACCAGACATATAATGGACTTTGGCAGCTTGGTTGACAATCTGATCCATAGCCAGTGTGAGAAAGTCGCCGAACATGATGTCTACGATTGGGCGCATGCCGGTCATCGCAGCGCCGACGCCGATGCCACAAAAACCTGGCTCTGAAATCGGCGTGTCGATAACACGATTCGTGCCAAATTCCTTCACTAGTCCAGAAAGCACTTTGAATGGTGTTCCGGCTTCGGCAACATCTTCACCGATGACAAAGACACGCGGATCGCGCCGCATTTCTTCGGCGATGGCTTCGTTGACGGCTTGCGCCATCGTGAGTTCACGAACGGTCGAATCGGAAACCGGGTTAGACGTAGACATGCTGATTCACCTCGCCTGGATCTGGGAATGGCGCGTCGAGCGCGAATTGCAGCCCTGCTTCGATTTCGGCGGTCACTTCGGTTTCGATTTGCGCGAAGACCGTTTCCTCCGCGAGATGCTCGGCAGTGAGCCAGCGAGCCAGGACCTTGAGTGGATCACGCTGGGTCATCCACATTTGCTCTTCCTCTTTGGAGCGATAGTAGGTTCGATTGATGTCGCCGACGTGATGTCCATAATAGCGATACGTATCGCAAATCAGAAACCCCGGGCCGTCGCCGCGCCGGGCACGTGCGACGAAATCTTGCACCTGCGCAAAGACCGCGCGAACATCTTGTCCATCCACCTGGCCTGTCTGGATTCCGAATGCCTCCGGACGCGCGCGAATCGTGCCAGCCGTCACTTCCTGATAGCGCGTATATTCGCTGTACTGATTCTTCTCGCAGACATAGATCACCGGCAATCTCCACAACGACGCCATGTTCATCACTTCGTAGATCAGCCCTTGCCCCAATGCGCCGTCGCCAAAAAAACAAACGGTGACTTGGTCCGTGCCGCGCATTTTGGCAGATAACGCCGCTCCGGTCGCAATCCCCGCGCTCCCCCCGACGATGGCATTGGCGCCCAGATTGCCGCCCTCCAAATCAGCAATGTGCATGGAGCCGCCTTTGCCGTGGCAGTAGCCAGCCGCTTTGCCCAAAAGTTCCGCAAACATCCGATCTACAGATGCGCCTTTGGCAAGGCAGTGTCCGTGACCGCGATGCGTGCTCGTAATATAGTCATCGCGCCGCAGTGCCTCGCAGACTCCGACGGCGACCGCTTCTTCGCCGCTGTAGAGATGAGCCAAACCGGGCATTTTGCGGCTCTTGTACAGTTCGTTCACTTGCTCTTCAAACAAGCGGATTTTGAGCATCTGACGATACATATGGAGCCACTTGTCGACATCATGGACGCGCACGGCTGTCCGCCGTTGACGTTTGGCTGCTGGAACCGAACGAGCCATCCTCGGACCTCCCACTCTAGAGAATCGAATCAACTGCCTCCAATTGGCATTGCTGCCACGCCTTATTGCGCCAAAACAGCCTTGCTCTCCCGTTTCTTCGGCAAGACCGCGCGCTTGCGTTCCAGAATCCGTTGTACGAAGGCATCGTAGCTATTATTGAACTCGGTCAACGTGTTGCGTACCGGAACCCAGGCGGCTGTTCCATCTTCATCCTGCAGGATCAATGGACGGTCAGGTTGCCAAAGCCCAGAATCGCCATCTTCTGAAGGAACATAGTACGCTTGCTTGAAAATCTCACTATGCGCCAGCGTCTCCAAGATTAGAGCCGGCACTGGTGATTCCACGCGTCTGGGATCTAATGTGAGCTGCGCAAGCGCATCGAAGGTTCGGCGGATGTTGGGGAAAACGCTGAGGATGCTCGTGCCTAAAGTTTCTGTGATGTCCGGGGAAATACTGGGCAAACTTTCATAGCCATCGCCTTCATAGATTCGTAGCGAAGCGACGAGGGGTTTGATGCGCGTCAAATCGTAGCCGCGTTCGGTCAACAGCCGGTGCAGTCGCTTGAGCACTGCCACGCCCGACCAGGCAGCCGCCCCACGCGCTTGTGCCTCGCTGATGCCACAAGTAGCCAGTTCATCCAGTTTCGCCAGCAGTTCATCGCGCACTGGAAAAGCCAGCCGACCGCTCATGTGCGCCAGACAAGAGAAGATGGCTCGCCCCTCTGCTATGACTTGGGCAAATGGCAAATGCTGGAATAGGGCAAAGTTCACGGTAATATTAACGCCGATTCCTTGCTTGGTGAGGGTCGAACAAGCAGTCAAACCGGCTTGTGTGCCGGGCAGTTTGAAGACGACGTTGGGAACTCCACCCTCCAAGCGGTTCGTCAACTCGTCGTAAATGGATTGCGCGTCGCGGATCATCGTCTCGGCGTCGCCATGCTTTTTCGGATTCACTTGCAGACTGACACAGCCCATCCTGCCCTCGGTCAGCAAAAAGATCGGGCGCAGCAAGCGCATGTTCGTCAGAACGATTTCCAGAGTGACCCAGCGCGCCAGGGCATCGTCGTCGACGTCGGGATGACTGGCGATAATCTCATCTACAACGGGATTCCAGCGCTCAGGGTCGGTCGTCCACGCTATGTCTATCAAAGGAGGATTGCAGGTCACGAAAGACGCGCCGAGGTACAGGGCATACTGGAGAAAGGTGGCATAGTCATTGCTGAGTTCGGTCATCGTCTCACCCACGCTTCGCATTTCAGCCATGCGACGCAGGTGGCTGTGCGCCAGCGCGACGCCGACATTCGCGAGGTATTCGCGAATCGAGTTTCCCACCAGTGCCTGCGCTTCACCAGATGGGTCCTCAGCGCGTTCGGCTTTCAAGCGAGCCAGCGTCTCGGCGCGCCAACTCACCAGCAATTTTTCGGCAAGGGCTGGCGCCCGCACTGACAACTCACCGATCAGCGACAGGAACGTATCGGCAGTGGTTTTGAGTTGCGCATCGGTGAGCGCGGCCGAGCCATGTCTTTCCGTGCTCTGCAGATTCCAGCGCGGCAGGAAAGAACAAAGAGCCAGTACTAGTTCAGCCAGCAAACGTAAATCACATTCCTGGATTTCCTCGCTGGAGATTTCGAACTTGTTCCTGATTTCGTGTTGGAGTAGACCTACGCAAGAGAGAAAGTGCTCAGGCGTGGTGAAGAAGATGAGGTCTTGCAATGCCTGTTGGGCATGTCCTGCACGGATCCGAGTAAGCCAGTCAGTCCCGGAGAACGCCTCTCTTTGCTTTCGTTCTCTTCGGATTGCTTCTTGCAATGATTCGATAGTTCGCATTTGTCTAGTCCTTTGGGGTATAGACCGGGCAGATTGACTGTCCGAAAACCAACCAGCCTGGCAATTCTTGTACATACAGCGCGAATCTGAAAGTCGTTGAGCGCGCCAACGCGTTCAGCAATTCAGCCACTGTCGTTCCGGTTGGCACACCGAAATCCAGTTCTCATAATTGACACAACACAATCAGCTAGATCAGGCTTGACTCCAGGCTTGGCGGATAAACCGGCTGGCGGCAGCGATGCCTGCCTGACCCTGGTATGAGGCTTCTTCCATGCAAATCCAACCATCCCAACCAGAGTGCTTCAGCCGTCCGAATAGGGCGGCGAAAGGGGTTACACCGGTGCCGAGCAAGACGTGCCGCAACTCGCCACGCACGGCAGTATCGGATGCGTGGATGGTGACGATGCGGTGGATCACCTGATCCAACAAGGCGACGGGGTCGTCGGCGAAAGCGGCGGCGTTGCCGGTATCGAAATTGACGGACAAGCCGACATCGGCGGTGGCTCGGACGATTTCCAAAAAAATATCGGGCGGCTGAGAAAAGTCGGTGTAGGTCCACGCTCCCGGCTTGGCATGATTTTCATAGACCAGGGTGACGCCAAAGTTGCGCGTGGTCTCGACCAAACGCGTCAGTCCTTCCACTCCCCAACGAATGCCGTCGGCGCGTGGGGTTTCCGGGTGGGCTTGGCCCGCCGTCACCCGGACGTACTGTGCGCCCAGATTCGCCGCCACGGCGACAACCTCTCGTTCCATTTCCAATTCGCGCTCGCGCTGGGCTGAGTCGGGATGCGTGAAATCGGGATAACTCGTCACCATGACGACACGTGTTCCAGCCGCCTCGATGTCGCGCCGGAGTGCGGCGAGCGCCGCCGGCGAGTGGTCAGGCACAAACAGAATGCTCAGGTCAATCGCGTCCAGCCCAAGCTGGGCGCCAATGCGCGCCCAGGTGCGCACTTGCATGCGCTCCTCGAGGATGTCAGCAAAGAACGACACCGGTAGGCAACTCAACCGCATTTACAATCCTCCTTGTGCCATACGCGCCCCGCGTAGGCATTGGTTTGGTGTGCAACCGAGTGCGCGTCTGATGCCCCCGCTACTCACCCCGGACACTTCGCTCTGGCTCAGCAACCTGCCCATCCTCCTGATGGTTTCGGATGGAGATACTGCGGTGGAGCAGTCCTGGTCGGTGATTGGGGTTTGCAGATGGGGACCTCGATCTTTCCGCCTCAGGTGCTGCGTACGCTGTCGCCTGCTCGCTGCGAGGCGTACATGGCAAGCGTCCTCTCGTATATCTCGTATCGCTCAGCCTCACACTCGTCGGGATCCACGTACTTTAGCCACATGGCGAAACTTGCCCACTCACCGGCCAAATCCCGTCGGCTGACGCGCATGTCTCCTATCCGGTCACGCCAGCGCACCTCTCCGCGTTGAAGCAGGATGTACTCTCCCGTGTACTGTGCAAATCGAGCGCGGTTATCGCGATAGAAAAGCGCCTGCTCGCACATCGTGCGCCGCCAAGTAGTCACCGTTTCGCCAGGGTCTGTCTCCGCCGCGTAGAACACCCCGCGTGGTTGAGGTGGGAGCTCGCTGACCCAATCGATATCACTCAGGCGAACCGTGCCGAAACCACTCTGCGCTGCGACCAACAAAGCGTTGCGGTCTCGGTGAAAGGGAGGTGTTGGCCAATCCGCCGCAGGGTCATGACCCATCAGGTAGGCGCCGCACGCGTCAGTCGCGATCACGTGATCGCCAGCAATCAGTGCGTCGACGATGCGCCCGGTCCCTACCCCATCACCCCATTCGCGCTCTGCCTGACCCACCAATGCATCTACGATGCAGAGGGTGGGATCGTAAATCCGACCCAGATCCGCCAACATGTAGGGCATGCGTACGAGATGGTGATAGTACGGGCGTGGCCGTCCGTGCGGCATAACCGGCGTCAAGCCAAAGAGGTTCTTTAGGCAGAGCGTGACCCCCATGAACGCGTGGTTCTTCATTTTCTGTACAGAAATCACGCAGTCAGCATTCTTCACCCGCTGCGCTATGGGATAAGAGCCGAACATGAGTCCGCCACCTGGTACGGAGCGCCATACCACCGGCGGCGCGTTGGCGTCAACGAACTCAACGTCGAACTCCCGCAAGATGTTGGCGATGGTGGTGACTTGATCCTGCGAGATGCCCCACCATTGTGCTTGAACGCCCGCATCGGCGCACAGCAGACGGGCAGTCGTATTCTCTCTGAGCAACCGCAAGACGGCGCGCTCCACGCTCTCGCTCACCAGTTGCTGGTACTGGTTTTCGAACCTGACCACCTTTGCGATTGGCCACTCTTGGTTGAACTTGATGGCGATTGTCTTCGCCTGACGCAGCTTTTCCCATGATCGTACCAAAGGCAAGGTGGCGCGCCTGAGCGCGCGATAGACCTCCTCATTACTTGCCCTATGGTCGCAGTGGACTGCCCGCACCGTGTATGATTTTCCCATTCCTTTGCTCCCCAAAAGTGCATCCACAAAATCCTGCAGGGTGAGCCAAGCGTATCTCATCCATAGTTGACCCCGCCGCGTTATTTTTTGTCTGCACTAGCACGCGTTGGTTACCGCACAACGTAGCCGCGCTCATGGTCGACTATGTTCAGGAGCGGCTGTCCTGCCAGATAACGGCGCAGGTTCTCGCAAAAATAATCGACCAGATCATCGTCATAGTGGTAGGTCAGAGCGGAGACGTGGGGTGTAATTGTCAGATTCGGACAAGCCCACAACTCACTTGAAGATGGGAGCGGCTCTGGTACAACAACATCCAGCGTGGCTCCGGCGATCCATCCCTCCCGCAACGCGCTGACGAGCGCCGCTTGATCGACGATTTTGCCGCGCGAGACGTTCACAAAATAGGCGTGTGGTCGCATCAGGCGGAAAATCTCTTTATCGACAAGCCCCTCTGTAGTCTGAGTGAATGGGAGGCACACGACGACATAGTCGCACAACGGTAACATCTCGTCCAGTTGCGCGGGTGTGAAGAGACGCTCTGCGGAGCCGGGATCACCCGCAAGGTCCGCTTCATCCATAGCAAGTACGTGCAGGTCGAACGCGCGGGCAAGCCTAGCGATGGCGCGCCCCACATGTCCAAAGCCCAGAATGCCCATGACTTTGCCACTTAAGCCATCGCTGCTGAAGAGTTGGCGAGCGTTGTTGGGCCACTCGTGGCGGCGTTGGTATTCTGCCATCTGCGGGAATCTGCGCGCCCAGCCCAAGAGCGCCGCCATCACATATTCTGCCATGGGCGGTCCGTGAAAGCCGTGAGCCGATGTGACGATCACATCGCTACGCAGAACGGGCAGCCCGAATAGATGCTCGATACCGGCACCATAGTTCTGAATCCAGCGTAGCCTTGGGAATTCAACCGGGTCAAGCGGGAAATAGGTGGTGCAAAGCACCTCCACATCCTTCAGGTGGTGAGCCAATGTTTGCGGATCGTAGACTTTGCGCTCCAAGTGCACAGATGGCGATACCTGACGGATGCGGTCTAATTGCTGTGAACTGAGCGGCCATACGCACAGTATGTTTACCTGACGTGCCGACTCTTCAATCGTCATCTTTGGTACCTCCTCGGGGGCGAGGGTGCATGGGGTGCGAGCTCTGGTCTTTTTCAGGTGTCACAGGCGCAGGCGAGGATCAAGTACATCGCGTAGCCCATCACCAAAAAAGTTGACGGCAAGGACGGTGACCACCAAGATCACCCCCGGCAGGGTTGTGGCATGCCAGGCAGTGGACAAGTAGTTGCGGCCTTCCGCGATCATGCCGCCCCATGTGGCCTCTGGTGGTGGCACCCCCATGCCGAGAAACGAGAGCGCCGATTCTGCGATCATCATTCCACCCATCTGCTGCGTCGCAATGACGATGACGGGAGTCCAAACATTCCGCAGGATGTGGACAATCATGATACGTCCCGTCGGTACTCCGATGCTGCGTGCCGCTTCCACGAACTGTGCCTCCCGCAGGGAGAGGACGACGCCCCGGATAGTGCGCGCATAGATAACCCAGCCAGATATGCCCAGCACGAGGATCAAGTTGTGCAAGCTCGGTCCGAGGACGCCAATCAAGGCAATGGCGAGCAGCAGCGTCGGGATGGCCAGCTGAACGTCGGCTATCCGCATGATCAGGTCGTCGGTGCCACCCCCGAAAAAGCCCGCCAACAGCCCGAGCGTGACACCCACGCTGCCGGCGACAAACACCGCGATGATACCCACCAACAGCGATATCCGCGCACCCCAGATGGCGCGGCTCAGGATATCGCGACCAAGCACGTCACCGCCGAGGAGGAATCGTCCATCGGGGAGAGGTTCGAACGGCGGCCTCAGTCGGTTGTCCAGATCATTCTTCAGTGGGTTGGCCGGAGAGAGCAGAGGTGCCGCGATCGCGATGAGAACGATAATCAGCAGAAAAATGCCAGCGATGATCACGCGGCGTGAGCGGAAGAAGCGTCCCCTTAGCGAGGCGCTGGACAGCCTGCGGCTTGTCAGAGGTCGGATTGCGGCACCAAAAGACATTGCACTTCCTCGTTGCAGAATTGTACCATTGACACCAAGAACAACCTCACGAGAATCGGATACGCGGGTCTAGCCAGGCATACAGGATATCGAGTAGCAGATTGATGACGACGAAGTACAACGACACGAGCAGTGTCGCGGCTTGCACGAGCGGGTAGTCGCGCGCCCCGATTGCGGTGACGACTGCGCGTCCAACACCCGGCCAGGCGAAGACCGTCTCAGTGATTACGGCACCCCCAAGAAGGGACCCGAGTTGCAGACCCACCACGGTCACCACAGGGATCAGCATGTTGCGCATGGCGTGCCGGTAGAGCACCACCCACTCCGGCAACCCTTTTGCGCGAGCGGTGCGCACATAGTCTTCACCCAGAATGTCGAGCATTCCTGAACGGATCATGCGCGTCACGATGGCCATGAGTGGGGCTCCCAACGCGATGGCTGGCATGATCAGATTCTCAAGTCCACCACGACCTGACGAAGGCAATACATGAAGCTTGACGGAGAAAACGAGGATCATCATGATACCGAGCCAGTAGACAGGCGTGGCTTGGCCAATTGTGGCCAAGAACATCCCTGTGTAGTCCCAGACGCTGTCCCGCTTAATGGCCGACAGGATCCCCATCGGAAAGGCGACCACCAGAGAGATAAGCAGCGCAGCCATCGTCAACTGGATAGTCGCAGGCAGAAACTCCAGCACAATACCCATGGCGGGCTTTTTGTAAAACAGAGATGTGCCCATGTCGCCTTGCAGGGCTTTAATGACGAACACCCCATATTGGACATAGAGCGGGCTGTCAAAGCCTAGCTCGTGCCGGAGCCGTTCCACATACTCTCTGGGCGCGTCTTCGGGCAGCAGCAACAACACTGGATCGCCCGGGCTGAGATGAAGGAGCATGAAGACTATTACGCTCACTCCGAACAGGGTCAGCACGCTCATCAGCAGACGCCTAATGATAAAATGCGTCATTACGGGCGAACCTCCAGATGGAGTCTCCGACGGTCAAGAGCGAGCATCCGATCGGTATCCATGATTGACTTGCAAGCTGTACCGGTGCGCTTTAAGCAGGCTAGCGCTCTGCCAGTTGAATCGCGCCACAAGGGAAGAGAGCCACCCGCCCTCCCTGTGGATGGAGCTTCGCCAGCTCTGTCAGCACCTCTTCCCAGTTGCTGACGAGTGCGGTGCCGGGCGGATAGATGGGCAGCATCTGAGTCGGGTTAATGGTCGGGCACATGATGACCACGCGGTAGGGCTTGAAGCGTGGCGATACCCCTACGAATTCTTGCTCCATGTGCGGTCCTTGCAATGTATGCCAGCCGAAGCCGTCAGATGAAGCAGAGATCAAGACCATGGTCCCGCCGTCTCTGATGATGGGCCGGGGTGCGGAACTCATGACGTGCAGGGCGTGGGGACCATGCATAAATTCGGTATCCTTGGGGTATTGATTAAAGACACCAATGTCGACGGGGCTGGGTGGCAGGCGGGTAGACATGACATCCCATGCCATCTCGGCACCCTTGCGGTGCGCTGCGACCAGGTCGCCAACAACCAACCCGGCGATGCCCCGCTGTGAGTTCAATACCAGGTTGACGATGGCGTGCAACCCGCCAAGGCGAGCCGCTTCTTCCATATCGGCGCGAAACTCGTTTCCCTCGAGCTTGGTTATACCACCCGTCAAGCCCCCTGGCTTGTGATTGTGGGCGATTGTCTCGTATCCGGCGACGCCAGGGAGTACAAGTTTGGCGCCCCCGCTGAAGCCAGGCATGCCGTGCGGCGCAATTTGACCGATGCAGATGCGCACATCGGCCTCGGTAAAGTGCCGACTCAAGTGTACCGGGGTGCCACGGCTGGTCGTTCCGACGAATTTCAGGTACCCGTATGGATGGTGGTTGACAACATAGTACTTGCGCATGACCTCTTCGCCCAGTTTCTTCACCATATCAGCCCGCACCATAGGGCGATGGCAAGCCACACCCATCAGGAATCTGATTGAGTCATCAGGTATGCCAGCCGTGTGCAACTCTTCGAGAATGGATGGAATAACCCGATAGGCAGGCGTGGGACGCGCAATGTCGTCAACCACGATCACCGCGCTGCGCTTGCCGCGCGCCAACTCGGCAATGCGCGCCGACCCAATCGGATTGGCAAAAGCGCGGCGGATTCCTTCTTCGCCTATGTCGGCCCCATCTCGAGGAGGGTGCACGCTGACCTCGTACGATCCTGGGAACTCCAGAGGTAAGATCTCATCACCGTGCCAAGATTTCCAGCGAATTTCGATATGCATTCCGTAGTCACCTTTCCCAGCCAGGCTGCTGCACGCGCCTAGTTAGTTCTTGTCGGAAAAATCAAAACTGAGCATGATTTGCATTGGAACTCCAAGGGAATAAGATGGAAGTTGCCCAACAACCTCTTATCCCCTGGAGTCCACGATGATTATAGACCGATACATCCGTCCTGCCAACTTCCCAGAATTGAAAACAAGCGATCCGATCCTGCAGGAACTGGATTGGATTCTGGATGACCCGGCTCTGTTCGATTTGGTCCGTGCCGACTTTGCCAAGCATTACAAACCGTCCCGCAAAGGACGCCGTCCGATTGCCATCGAGGTGGTCTTGCGAATGACTGTTTTGCGCCGCCGCAAGAAGTGGCCCTATCGGCAAGCCGAACAAGAAGTCCGCGACAGCCCCACTTATCGAGGATGGGTACGTGTCTACAACGAAGCGGTGCCCGACCATACGACCTTGAACGATCTTGAGCGCGTGATTCAACCCAAGACATTACACCGCATCAATGACCGGATGATGACACTGGCACACGACTATCACCTCACCCAAGGCTATCGTCTGCGCGTGGACAGTAGTGTGACCGAGAGTAACATCCATCATCCCACCGACAGTGGGTTGCTCTACGATGGCGTGCGGATATTGAGCCGCTGGCTGAAACGCGCGCGTCTGTTGTTGCCTGCCCGCTCCGATGGCGCCCGACTCTGCCAGAGGCATAGCCGCAGTGCCCGACGCCGGATGCAGCAGATTGCACGCTGGTCACGGGCAAGCCAAGCCCGGCGGCGAACCTCGAAACGCGGCGAAGTTAAAAAAAAGCCGTAAATCAAGCGTATTCTGAGCTGCTGGCGATTGCGCGCACCACGGTGGCCCAGAGTCGCGCGGTGAGCGAAGCGCTAGGCGATTTGCCCACACCGGCGGCCCGACACTTGCGGCAACAGTTCGCTGAATTGATCCCTCTGGTCGAGCAGGTGATTGTGCAAACGGAACGACGTGTGCTGAAAGGCGAAAGCGTACCTGCCGCCAACAAAGTTCTGAGTCTCGTTGAGCCACACACGCAAATTATCTGTCGGGGCAAAGCGCCACCGCACGACACCGAGTTTGGTCACAAGGTCGACTATGCCGAAGTGGACGGCGGGTTGATCATTGCTTGGAATATTATCGCTGTGGGCAATCCGCCGGATGAGTCTTGGCTTGTGCCGGCACTTTGCGAGCATCACCGGTTGTTCCATCATGCGCCGCATGTCTTGGCAGGCGATCGGGGCTTTTTCTCGGCCGCCAACAAACAGCGCGCATGTCAGTTGGGCGTGAAGCAATTTGCGATCCCGCAAACGGGACGTTTGACGACTCGGCAACGTCAACGCGAAAAGCAACCCTGGTTCAAACAGGGACAGCGTTTTCGAAATGGCATTGAGGGGCGCATCAGTGTCGTTCGACGCACGGTGCAGTTAACCCGATGTCCCAATCACGGACTAGATGGTTTCGAGCGATGGATCGGTTGGGGCATCATCGTCGCTAACTTGGTGGTGATCGCCCGAAAACTTCACAGACGGCATCGCGGCTCGAAACGTCATGCAAAATGAATTTTCCGACAAGAACTAGTTAGCCATGTCGTGTAGCGCGCTCTCTACCCGGTTGAGTGTTTCATCAATATCGGCGGCAGTATGGGCTGCGGAGAAACCGTGATGTCCCAGCGCCAGCTTCCCATAGTTGTGAAAGTACACCCCGCGCTCAATACAGGCGCGGATGAATTTCAAGCATTGCTCGCCGTCACACCTGGCGGCATCCTGATAATCCCACACTTCGCCTGTGATGCCAAAGAGGATGCCAAACCGCGCGCCTAGCCCTTGCACGCGGGCGGGGACACCATGAGAAGCAAACAGGCGACTGAGACCGCCATACAGTCTCTCGGCGTTCGCAAAGATGCGGTCGTAGAATCCCGGGCTGCGGATTTCGGTCAGGGAGGCGATGCCAGCCATGATTGAGAACAGATGGCCTGAGTACGTTCCAGAGTGAGCCGCCGGACCCAGCGGGCTGAGCTGTTGCATCAAATCCCGCCGACCGGCGATCACAGCCAGCGGCAAGCCATTGGCGACAGCCTTAGCCAATGTGCAGAGATCCGGCTTGACGCCATAGTACTGCTGTGCTCCGCCAGGAGCCATGCGAAACGCACTCAGCACTTCATCGAAAATGAGCACACACCCGTGTTTGGTTGCCTGCTCACGCAGTACGTTCAAAAAACCCGGCTTGGGCAAAATGCAACCGGAGTTGTAATTGACGGGCTCGCATATGATTGCAGCGATCTCGGAAGCGTGCTCATATAGAGCCTGTTCAAGGGCAGCCTGATCATTCCAGGGGATGACCAGGACGAATTCGCTCAACGCCGGCGGAACGCCAGCCGACTCAACCATTGGTGGCACATAGGGATACGTCGGCAGACCGTCGCGCGCCGGCCCGTGGGCGTTCCACATCACATAATCATGCAAGCCATGAAAGTGCCCCTCGAACTTGAGCAGTTTCTGACGACCAGTGACCGCTCGCGCTAGGCGAATTGCACCCATTGTTGCTTCGGACCCGGAATTGGCGTAGCGGATCTGCTCGGCGCAGGGAACGGTTTCGCAGATCATCTGAGCCAAGCAACTGTGGTACTCTGTCTCGTAGGCACAGATCACCCCCATGTTCAGAGCCTTCTCCACACCCGCTCTAACCTGCGGATGGTTGTGACCGAGAAAGGTAGCACCGTGCGATAGGTTGTAGTCGATGTACTCGCGTCCATCCACATCGTAGAGATGGCAGCCGTCACCCCGCGTCAAGTAGAGCGGCCGCTGGGTGGCAGCGTTCAAACGGGCGGCGCCTGAAACACCGGCAACAAGATAGTCACTGGCGTGTTCAAAGAGCGCTTCGCTTTTGTAATGTGTCTGACTAGCCATATATGAACTCTTCTCCTGCAACGGAATATTCGGTATTTTGCCTACCATGGTTTTTCCAGGTTCTTGTCCCAGGGCCACAAGGGACGCCAAATGCGCTTGAAGGGCAGGCGCGGCAACTCGCTATCGCAAGGTCCAACGGCTTCCAACTCAAGTATTCCGGCAGCAAACGGCCCATAGATAACGCGGAATCCCCCCGGCGACTTGACCTGCACGATCTTGAAGTTCTTTGGCTCGAGACCTCCGCCCCTATAGGCTTCGGCATCGATAGTGGCAGCCTTGTACTCGCTAAGTAAGATATGGATTCCACCGACTTGCAAGACCGCCGTTCGTCCAATATCAACGGGCATCGGGGTTAGTGATGAAGTGTATTTGCCATTCCAAAGCGTGTTGACCGTACCGGTGACGGTGATTGGCGAGTAAAAGCCTGGCGTGAGCTTGCCGCCGACTGGAAGCGTAACAGTGGCACCGACGCCTGCGGTGAAACAAGCAATTGCCGCCTCTGGATCTGTGAGGGTCATGAGGGCGGAATCTGCATAGTTCATCTCCAGTAACGTCTTGAGCAACAGGTTGCCATCCCCGTTGCTGCCACCGGTGACGCTGTCTGACGAATCAGCCAGCACCCATGGTTGGCTTTCACTTGCCAGCACCTTTTGGACCGCTTCCTTGATAGGCGTTTTGTGAACCAGGAAACGCTCGCGCCGCTCCCAGCACATCATCGCCAGTTCGTCTGCCTTGGCTTGTGCCAGCGCGCGGTCGCCATCCGCCACAACGACGGTGGACCAACCCAACTCGCGAACATCCATCCACGGTTGCGTCGCAAAGATCGCGGTGGCAAGGATGCCGGGCTCTTTCTCCATGGCAAGGGCTCGCTGCATTACTTGACTCATCGGACCGACGGTTGTGTTGTGAGTTTCTGCCGAACTCATCATGCGTATCTTGCGCTGTGCTACAACCGGCTTTGCATCTCCCTTGATCGCACGCGCAAGGAGATGCATGGCACGCGCACCGTTGCTGTACATATCAACGTGGGGGTGCGTTTGCAGAGACGTTATGCCGTCAACATAGTCCGTTGAGAGGGCTGTCATATGCGCATGCATATCGAGACTCACGACGATAGGCACATCGGGTCCCACGATCTCCCGCACCGATTTGATGAGATCCCCCTCCGGATCGTCGAGGCTTTCAGTGGACATGGCTCCATGCAAGGGCAATATCACACCCGCCAACTCTCTCCGGTGAGTTCGGACCCCTTGGAGCAAGCGCTCCTTCAGGTACTCATAGGTTGCATCGGCGACGGCAGGTCCGGCGTTGCCAAAGGCATAGATCGTGGGAATCAGTTCAATGCCCTCCTTGTTCGCCACATCGCAGATGGCGTCAATTGTGCCACCCTTCACCCGGTTGGGGCCAAAGAGGTCGTCGCCTTCGTACATTCCATTCAGTCGGAAGACATCCAGTCCTGTCGAACCGGGAACAAAACTGGACGTCTCGTGACGGATACTGCCTAGCAGTACTCGCTTCATAATAATAATCTCCCCATTGATAAGGTTTGCCTACTCGATGATCTCGCAACCGAGGCCGCGCAATTTCTCGTCCGTGTGCATAAGTTGGCTAAAGTCGCCATGGGCAATGTGCTCTAGCCAATCCGCCTCAACTGCAACCCTCTGCTGGGCGCGTCCAACCACGGCTTCAAGATCAGCGCGAGGCACCACGACCACGCCATCTTCATCCGCAAGAATCACGTCACCCGGGTTGATCACCACACCGCCACAACTAATCGGCAGATTGATCTGACCTGGGCCCAGCCCGGTCGGGCCCGCAGGTGTCAAACCCGTTGCCCAGATCGGCAACCCTGCAGACCGCGATTGCTCGACATCGCGCACAATGCCGTCGGTGACCACACCTGCAATGCCTCGGTAGACTGCCATGGTCGCCATGATGCCGCCCCAGACGCTGAGGTTACGGTCATCTCCGGACGAGATTACGATCACATCTCCTTTCTGGGCTAGCTCGATTGCCTTCATCGCCAGGAGATTGTCCCCCGGCCGCGCTTTCACCGTCAGAGCCGGGCCCGCGATTCGGCGATCTGGAAATGTGATAGCGTGCACGGACGAACTCATAGTGAAATGGCGTCCCTGCACATCCGACACAACCGCCGCTGGCATCTGCTGCAATTGGTAGACGAGTTCCGTGGATGGTCGCTCGAATGTCTTTACCAGCCGAAAGCCGTGTTTGATTGACTTGTATTCCGTAGGCATACCGTGCTCCTCATTTGCGTTGGTTTTGGAAGAACAACTCTTGCCTCTGCTCCAAAGGTAAGCGGCAAATCAGAGACGAGATTCTGATTATTGCGCCACCTCTGGTAGAGGTGGTACATCGCCACCTCGCACGGGTGAGTTGATTGTCAAAAAGACCAGTTCGTCCTGCCCAATGTTTCGGTGATCGTGGTCGACGCCGCGCGGAATATAGACAAATGCCCCTGCATTAGCGATGTGAGTCTTGTTACCGAGACGCACTTCCATTGATCCTTTCAAGACGTAATAGACCTGCTCCACAGCTGCATGGGAGCCATGCCCCTTGGTGTAGCCTCCCACAGCATACTGCTGCACGTGGACCCGCAGACCTTCGGTCTTGAGACTCTGCAAGCCCCTGCCGTCGGGCTGAAAGATCCACCAAATTAGTCCGTTGTGATGCCCTTCTTGCTCGGGCACAGGTTCTGCTGGAATGTCAGCCAAGCTGGTGACACTGCCTTTGAGTACTGTTTCCATTCTCTACTTCTCCTGATCTGGGTTGGAATTGAGCAGCCTCAATGCCAACCTTTCTCCTTCAGCTTGACTGCAAGTTGCTCGACATCCAATCCGGTGATTTCAGCCAACGTGCCCCCGTGTTGCAGCCAGGCGCGCTGATAGGGTGCCCGGTCTTCGAGAGACCGACCTGCTTTGTAGACCGCCTCGGCTTCTCCAGGCGAGATTACTACGATGCCGTTGTTATCTGCCACGATCACATCGCCCGGGTTGACGACCACCCCCCCGCACTGTATCTTGATGTTGACACCACCTTCTTTGATGTTCAACCTGCGGCCAACCACTGCCGAGATGCGGCGCGAGAAGGTGGGCATGCCGTGGTCCTCGATCTCAACGGTGTCAGTCACGGACCCCTCGATGATGACCGCCACGGCACCGCGTTGCTTCGCCGCCAATGAGGTCATCTCTCCCCAACACGCAACCTGCTCGTCGCCCCCTTGATCGATGACGAGGATGTCGCCCGGGTTCAGCGCTTCAATCGCAGGACGAGTCAGAGATGTATCGCCCCGCGCCATTTTCACTGTCACGGCGACCCCAGCCAGGATGGTCTTGAGTGGATAGATAGGTCGGATTGCGGTATCGATGAAACCGGTTGATCGCAAATGCCCGATGGATGCTGGTGGAACTGACTTGAGTTTCTCGATCAGTGCAGGTTGAACGCGCTCCAAGTCAACTTGTGGGTCTGCCATAATGCTCTCCTTTCTCGTTCTGCTGCCTCAATTCGACCGGACGATCAATCTTCGCAGGGCGCGCGGTATCCCGATGTACTGCGTGCCCTGCGGTGACGCTGGCGGCAACCACTAGGCCTTGACTATGTCGGCTTCGCGCAGATTCCAGTTTTTCAGGTCAAGTCTGTAGCCGACAACGGACTTCTTCATGGCGTCAATCTGCTCCATCTGGTAGAGCCAGATGAAGGGAGTTGCTTCCTCGTACATGATCTCCTGCACGCGCAGGTACATCTGGTGTCGCTTTTGCTGATCTACTTCGCGGTTGGCTTTCTTGATGAGGTCGAACATCTCGTCGTGCTTATAGCCACTCTTGAACATATCGCTTGTGACGCGCTGTACCAGGAACGCCGCTGGATCTGGTGAGGCGCCGCCGGTGACATAGATGTTGTAGGCACCGGCCGTGCGCGCTGCCGTGAAGGCAGTGCCCTCCATCTGGGTGAACTCGACGTTTAGCCCCACCTCGAGGAACTGGCTGAGCAGCACCTGCTCGACTTCCGTGATCTTGGCGTACCAGGCGTTCGGGCCGATGAATTTGAGCTTTTCTCCCTTGTATCCGCCGTCTCTCAGCAGTGCCTTTGCCTTGTCGACGTCTCGCGCGATCGGCTTGAGGCCTTCATGGAAGCCGATGGGTGCAGTCTTGCCAACGCTGGCCGCGGACACTCGACCGCCCTTGAGGATCTTGTTGACCAGTGCGTCGCGGTCCACGGCGTAGTTCATCGCCATGCGACACTGCTTGTTGTTGAATGGCGGCTGGTCGCACTTCAAGCCCAGCATCAATTGATCCGTAGTCAGGATACGCAGGATCTTGAACCCCTCACTCTCCAGCAAGGGGATCGATTCCTGCGTCAGACTTTGGATGATGTCAATGTCTCCTGCCCGCAGGGCGTTGAGCCGGGTGGATTCTTCCATGATGGGACGGTGGATGATGCGATCGATCTTGGGGCGTTGGTCCCAACTGCCGGTCCAGCGATCCATGACAAAGCGGTCATTCTTCATCCACTCTACGAACTTGTACGGTCCCGTGCCGATGGGGTTGTCGAAGAGGGCAGTGCCCTTCTCGGCGAATGCTTTGGGCGGCAGCATCTGGGTTACGCGCAGGTTTATCAGCATGGTGCCTAGAGGCTCGCGCGTCCGCAGGATAGCCGTAAAGTCGTCAGGCGTGTCAACGCGGTCGATGAGCCCTTCCCAGTTGAGTGAGCCGAGCAGTTTGGTGTCCTTGAGTCGTTCGAGGGTAAGCTTCACCGAATCGGACTTGAATGGCTCCCCGTTCTGGAAAGAGATTCCCTTCTTGAGCCGGAACGTCCAGGCAAGCCCGTCCTGCGAGAATTCGTACGAGTCAAGCAGACCGGAGGGAATGATCTTTCCGTCCTTGTCAATTTCAAAAAGGCAGTCGTACATCAGAAAGTTCACGCAGTTGTTGATGATATTCTGATGGTCTTGCGGGTCAACCTTTTGCAGTTCCTCGTCGCGGCTGATGGTCAATTGGGTCTTTGACTGCTTGACCACAGTGGGCGATGCGACCGGCGCCACTGGCTTGGCAGCCGTCGGTGCGGCTGCAGGAGCGGATGTGGGAGCGCTGGCGGTCGGCTGGGGAACCGCTGTGCAAGCCGCTAGAGCAATACTGCTTGATGCGGCAAAACTTGCTGCCAAGAACTGCCTGCGTGTGAGCTTGCGTGTCATTTCTCAATCCTCCTTGAAAGCGCCCCGGGGTTATCCTTTGCCCCTGCCCCCATGGCATGCTCTCGCCAGTTGGCGGACGAGGGACAACCCGCAGGGACGTTTGAAAAACCGTCTCTCGATCAGCCCCTATTCACTTGGGCGGCGCGAAAGTTCCAGATCTTGACAGGATCAACGGTAAAGCCCTGCAATCCCTTGATCGCGGCGACGATCTGTTCCTGCTCGTAGAGAAGGATGAACGGCGCCGCATCTTCGTACATCATCTCTTGCAGCTGCTGGTAGATCTTCGTTCGCTTCTGCTGATCCACCTCGCTGGCGCCGGCGCGAATGAGGTTGAACATCTCCTCATTCTTGTAACCCGTGTTGAATTGGTCGGTCAGAATCCGGTTGTTGAAAGGGCCGGATGGGTCAGTCATACCGCCGCCGGTGATGAACATCTGGTAGGTTCCTGCCGCGCGCGCCGTCCTGAAGGCGCTCCAGTCCATCAGTTTAAAGTCAATGTTCAGGCCAGATTCGGCAAACTGAGCGAGGATGGCTTGCTCGATCTCGACGATCTTGGTGAACGCGCTGTTCGGCCCAATGAACGCGATCTTATCGCCTTTGTAGCCGCCCTCCTTGAGCAGCGCCTTTGCCTTCTCGGGATCGTAGGGAAACACCTTGAGGTCAGGGTGGAACCCCAGAAGCCCCTTAGCAATCCAGCCCGCGGTGGCCCGTCCGCCCCCAAGGATCTTATTCACCAGGGCCTCGCGGTCCACGGCGTAGTTGATCGCCTGACGAACAAACTTGTTGTTGAAGGGCGGCTCACTGACCTTGAGGCCCAGTGTCATGACGTCCCACACATTTTTGCGGATGAAATTGAACTTGCCATCAGCTTCGAGAACCTTGAGCTGGTCCGAGGGGACAGTGTCGGCGAGGTCGATGTCGCCAGCGCGAAGCGCGGCGATGCGCGTGGAGTCCTCCAGGATCGGGCGGTGGACGATCTTGTCAATCTTAGCCCGTTTGTCCCAGGAGTCGGGCCAGCGCTCCATGACGAAGCGCTCATTCTTGACCCACTCCACGAACTTGTAGGGGCCAGTCCCGATGTGGTTGTCGAAAAGTTTCGCGCCCTTTTCGGCCAGAGCCTTAGGCGGGAGCAGCTCGCAGCCTTGCATCGCCAGATTGGTGAGCATGATGCCCATCGGCTTCTTGGTGCGGATGATGGCGACATAGTCCGCCGGGGTGTCTACCACATCAATGAGGCCCAGCCATGGTGAAGAACGCGGGAGATTCTCATCCCGCAGCCGGTGCATCATAACCTTGACAGACTGGGAGTTGAAATCCTCACCGTTGTGGAACTTGACGCCCTTCTTGAGCTGGAATGTCCAGGCGAGTCCATCTTTGGATACCTCCCAGGATTCAGCCAGAGCTGGAATGAGTTTGCCGTCACCATCTCTATCAACGAGGTAGTCGTAGATGTGACGATAAAGATCGTAGTTGATCAGACCGACGTTTGTCTGGGTGTCAACCAACTGTATCTCTTCGTCCCTGCTGACGACGAGCTGCGAGGGCTTGCTGCTGAGCGACAAGCCGCCGCAGCCAGTCAGCGCCGATGCCACCAGGGCAGAACCGGCAAGCGCGATGAATTCGCGCCGCGTCAGGCCCCCCTGGGCGAATGATGTGCCAGACTGATCACGCTGTTGCATGGTTCCTCCTAGTATAATGTTTCATGTGGGAAAAGCAGTTCGCAGTACAATGATGGTGGGCCAAGCATGTGCCACACCGAAGCCCCTTCGGGCTCAGGGCAAGCTCTTGCTCCGTGGCTCATTGCTGGAGTCAGGAGAGACTCGAGAGTTCTCCTGTGGGTCAGCCACGTCAACAAGACTGAAGCCTCGCGCTGTCCGGCGGGATCCGGATAAAGGACGCTGCTTCCGCAACGTATCTGTCACTAGGCTGCATCACCGGCCGCCGCGAGGGATCCGATCTCCTGGCTCCTGGCTCACTCATCTTTTCATGGAGGTTTGAAATGTACCGCGAACTGCACTCCCTGCGCCAAGCTCTCCACCATGAACTGGAGAGCACCTTGCCCCCACTCCCGGGGGTCGAACCGAACAAACTCTTGCAAACGTACTTGGACCAACTCACTCTGTATGTCGGTGTGGACGTGGCTGACCAGACCGTCACCTTGCTTGCACTCAACGCCAGCAAGGAAGAGTTGGGCGACTTGCCCGATTGTCCGAACACACCCCACGGCCATGCCCAGATTGGGGAGTGGTTAGAGCACATGCGCATGCAACACCACTTGCGCATCGTTGCCGTGGCCTGCGAAACCACCGGCGTCTACTATTGGGGCTTGTGGGACTACTTGGCGACCTGCCCCAATGTCGCACGCGTCCTCTTTAATCCACGCACCACCGAACACATGGGCGAAGTCCTCTCCAAGCGCGTGCGGAACGAATTGGTCGACGCCCTCCTCCTCGCCGAGCAACTCCGCTTGGGGAGCACGCCGGAAGTGCTCTTGACCGAAGATGCCGACCTGTTGACCGCACGCTTGTGTTCCCGTGCCGCGCGTGATCTCGCCCAACAGATCAACCGCAAAAAGAATCAACTCCGTTCCCTCGTGCGCGGCTACAATCCGGTGCTGCTCCAGGTCTTCCGTGGCGGTAAATTCCATCATCCGGCCGTCTACGCCCTGCTCGAACGCTACCTGTTCCCCGATGAGTATGTCGTCGCGGGCGTTGGGTTACTGACGCAACTCTTGACCGAGCATTCCCGTTCCGCCTTCGGGCAGGAGCACGCCCAGATGCTGGTGGACCACTGCCGAGAGTGCTTGTCCCGTCCCATCGGACGGGCGGTCGTCCATCAACGGGTCAATCACTTGACGACCGAGATTGTTCTGGCACGCACCCATCAGAAGGACATGCTCCAAAAGGGCTACGCCCTCATCCGTCACCGTCCCGAAGCCCAACTGCTCAAAGCGTCCACCGGTGCCGGCATCAGCAATACCTTGGCGCTGGTGACCGAGGTTGGAGACATCCGCCGCTTTCCCGATGGTGAGCATGTCGCCAGTTTCTTGGGTCTCACGACCAGCAAGCACATCTCGGGTGCGACGATCTATCACTCGAAACACATTACCAAGCAGGGCTCGCCCAATGGTCGCTATGCCGCCGTGAACATGGCGTTGCATCTCAGTCAACGCGTGCCCAAGTACCGCACCATGTACCAAGCCATCAAGTCGCGCAAGCCGCCGCGCAAAGGTCACTTTGTTGCCCTGGTCGCCATCGCCCGCGACTTCGTCACGAATGTGCTCTATGACATGTGGCGCTATCAACGTCCATTCTTTGTGAAGGTCGAAGACTATCGTCAATACTTACGCAACCATCCGCGTGTCGCCGCCTAACCCGCACTTGAGCCAGAGCGCCGGACCCTTTGCCATGTCCTAGTGTTCGTGGTCGGATCGTTCTGTTGTTCAGGTGCGAATCACATCGCTTTCTGCTAACTCATCTTTTGGATGAGGTTACTTCCACGCGCCTGCTCAACGAACTTTATTTGCCCCGCCGCATTATTTTGGGGCTTGACAAACTATAGGACGTCTTGTTTACCATACTTGCTTGGTGATGATCTTGATCCTTGACGGAATACACGAAAAGCACAGTCCGTCCGAAGCTTATTGCGCGTGTGTGGTTGAATTTGTCCAGCCGATTGCTGCCTCCTCTCTAGGACGCTCGCTCCAGCAAGCGTTGTGCCGTGAGATTGAAGGGTGCCCAGAACTGTTGCACCGACAAACGCGACTATTTGGAGATTAGCCCCCGCATCCGCGGATCGAGCACGTCTCGCAGGGCGTCGCCGAGCACGTTGAAAGACAGAATAGCGATGCCAACGAATAGCGAGGGCCAAATCACCAGGTGGGGCGCCTTGTCCAGTGTGAGGCGGGACAAGGCGACCTCGGTTCCCCAGGAGGGCGCCGGCGGAGGGACGCCCACGCCCAGGAAGCTCAGACCCGACTCGGTGAGGATGGCAAAGCCAAGACAGAGCGAGATCTGAACGATGATAGGCGCCATCGAGTTGGGAAGGATATGCCGCGTGATGATACGGATGTGAGAGGCACCAACGGCGCGCGCCGCCTGCACGAACTCCATCTGCTTCACGGAGAGCGTCACCGCGTAGGTTAGGCGCGCGAAGATAGGCATGTAGACGATACCAATGACGACGGCAACGTTCTGTAGCGAAGGGCCCATGTAGGCAGCCACCACGATAGCAAGCACCAGAGCCGGGAAAGCGAGCAGCACCTCGATGAAGCGCATCAAGAGCATTTCGATCCAGGAGCCAAAGTACGAACTGATGACACCTACGCACACTCCCACTATAGACGCGATGACGACCGAGTAAAACGACACTTGGAGAGAGATCCTTGCACCGAAGAACATGCGCGAAAGCACATCTCGCCCTAACTGATCTGTCCCCATCGGGTGACCTGGCGTAGGCCCGGCTAGCGATAGTGCATAGTCCATGTACTCAGGGTCGTAAGGACTGATGAGCGGGGCAAACATGCCCAGCAACAGCAAAAACATGATGAGCGTGGCTGTGATGATGACGCGGGGATCCCGCAGAACCCTTCGCAAGGTTGACCGAGAGTTCGTCTCTTTGAAATGGACAACCTGGCTGCGCAGGGAACCAGCGCGGCGGGAATCTCCTGGGACACTTCTTTCGACTTGCGTCATTATCTTGCTCCGTGCGCCACTCGTGGGTCCATGATGCCGTTGAATACATCCACGATCAAGGTAAAGAGTATGAACAGACCGCTGATAACCAGCACGGTGCCCTGCACGACGGGGAAATCGCGTGTCTGAATGGCCTGGAAGATCAATGAGCTCAAGCCTGGCCAGGCGAAGATCTGTTCGGCAATGATGGCACCGCCCAGCAGATTGCCTGCCTGAATCCCGACAATGGTAGCGATAGGGATAAGGGCGTTGCGCAACACATGGCGCGTGAGCACGATGTGGTTGGCCAGTCCCTTGCTGTGCGCCGTGCGCACATAGTCCTGATTGACGACTTCGAGAACCGCGGAACGCGTCATACGGGCGATGCTCGCTGCCAGGTAGAGCGCCAGCGTAAAGGCGGGCATGATCAAGAGCAGCACATGCCGGTGCGGATCCTCGCTGAAGTTGACAAAGCCAGAAGCGGGCAACACGCGCATACGCACCGCAAAAATGAGAACAAAAACAGTGCCGCTGACATAGACCGGCACTGAGAGAGCGACGAGCGAACTCATAGTCAAACCCACATCAGCGGCTGTGCCATGCCGCAGCGCCGCCGCGACCCCGATGGGGATGCCAATCAGCAATGCCATAGTGATGGCTGTGAGCGCCAGCTCAAGCGTACGCGGGATGCGCTCTAGGATGAGCTGGCGCACGGGCAGGTTAAGGGAGAGGGAGACACCCAAGTCACCGCGCGCGACGTCCGTCAGCCAAGACAGGTACTGCACCTGCAGCGGTCGGTCGAGGCCAAGTCGGTGCCGCGCCGCCGCGATCTGTTCCTCGGAGGCATACTCCCCCAAAAAGACGCGCACGGGATCGCCGGACACGGCATGGAGTAGGACGAAGACTAGGGATGCCGATCCGATCACGAGAACCACACCCACGAACAACCGTCTCAGTAGGTATGATGCCACCGGTGTGCCTCCCTTCGCCCTACTTGTCAAGCCACACGAACGGAATGCTGTTAAAGCTGGCAGTCATTATCTGCTGATACCCATGGACGTACGCGTAGTGGGCATCTCCCTGTTCGCGGTAGAACACGTAGGCATAGGGTGCCAGGTCGAGCCCTCTCGTTGTGATCTTGTCGTAGAGTTCCTTCCGTTTGGTCCTGTCCGACACGGATCGCGCCTGTTCCAGCCAAGTCTCGATTTCCGGGTCGGCGAATTTGGTGGCGATACTATTGACGCCGCCCGGACCGTAGAGATTCGAGATGAAATCTGGGTCAGGGAAGCCGTACTGCGCCCCGAACATCTGCATCTGAAAGTTGCTGCTGTTGTGTACGTCGAACCATTCTGGGATGCCCATGGGCTTGAGCGTCACTTCTAGTCCGATCTGCTTGAGCTGGTTGGCAATCATCACAGAAGGCCTGCCGAACAATTCTGTGTCCACCGCCCAGGTGACAAGCTCGATCTTGAGGCCTTGTGCGCCAGCCTCTTGGACCAATTGCTTCGCCTTGTCGACGTTGTACTTGTATGTGTTCTCCACCTGTTTGTTGTAGGCCCAACTCCACGATGGGATCGGGCTGCCGTAGCACGCCTTGCCACGACCCGAGGCGGCGGTCTTAACAATCGCCTCGCGATCAATAGCATAGTTGATTGCTTGGCGCAGCTTGACGTTGTTCATCGGAGGCCGATCGACCCTGAACTCGATGTGGACGTACCCGCCCTCCCTGACCGATGCCAGCACGAACTTGGGGTCCTTCTCAATATCCTCCATGCCAGCCCAGGGGACAGTGGTGATGAGATCCACATCGCCAGCTCGCAGGGTGTTCACGCGCGCGGGGTCGTCTGTGACAGGTCGCATGTAGACCGCATCAAGATAGGGCACGCCGCTCAGAAAGTAGTTGGGATTGCGCTCGACCTTGGAGTCGACGCCGATCGTGCGTGAGACGAACTTGAACGGTCCGGTCCCCACCACTTCCTTTTCGAAATCGGTGCCGGGCTTGTCGATCATCTTCTTCTGAGCGATGCAGTTGCCACACAGCGCCATGGCGGGAATGAACGTCGCCTGCGGACTCTTGAGCTTGAATTCCACAGTATACTTGTCCTTCACGTTGATCTTGTCTATGTTCTTCAGGTAGACGTACGACACTGCCCCGATTGAGGGATCAAGTAGTCGTTCATGAGACGCCCTGACATCGTCAGCGGTCAATTCTTCGCCGTCGTGGAACTTGACGCCCTTGCGCAGGTAGAAGACGTACGTGATGGGATCCACTTCCTGGTAACGCTCGGCGAGATCAGGCTCTGCCTCGAATTTCTCGTTGAACTTGAGCAGTTGGCTGTAGACCAACGAACAGAACTCCAGTCCTCCTGTGGTCCTGTTCTTGTGAGGATCAATGGCTGTCGGTTCGTTGCTTAGCCCGATTTTGAGGAGACCTCCCTTCTTGGGCTGAGTGGAAGGCGGCTTTGCCGTCGCGGCCGGCACCGGGATGGCCGTCGCTTTGGGCGGAACACCTGTTGCCGTTGGCGGTGCAACCGCCGCAGGTGCCTGCGTCGGCGGCGGCACAGTGGGAGTTGGTGTTGGGACGCCGCAAGCGGATAACACAACACCACCGGTTGTGGCTAGTCCTGCCACAAGGAACTCTCTACGAGAAATCTTGCTCGACATGGTTTTCCTCCTTTTCATTGTGATCAAATGCCGTCGGTCTGTCCGTGTGGGTTCACATGGTTTTCCTCCTCGTATAATATGTTTGTTGGGACGTGGTATCCCAGGGATAATGACCTGGCACTCAGGCTAGGTCGGCGGGCGGTTCTGATGCTCCTTGTTGCACCGTCAGGTGACTTCAAAGCGAAAGACTGTTGCCCACGCCGAGTGGCACTTCAAACTCGCATGCTGTTCCCGTGCGGCTCAGAGCACCGCCCGAGTTCTGATATCACGAGGTTGTTGCACTGCTCGGTTCCCTGGGATACCCGCCCCCTCCCCTGGGTGACATCCCCCAAAGGAGTCTGCCATGAACGAATCAACGCTCTGTGTCGGAGCCGATGTCCACCTGGACGAGATCGTCCTGCGCGCTGTGGACAAGTCCGACGGTCACGAGGTCATTGAGCATTTCCGCGTGACCAACAATCTACCCGGCGCACACGCCGCGGCGACCACACTTGCCGAAGCCGCCACACAGGGTGGCTACACGCGCATCGAGATCGGTTGGGAAGCCACCGGCTTGCTCTGGGTGCCGTTCCACCGGTTCTTGAGCACCACTCCGCTCTTGCAGCCATTTGAACTGGAGTTGGTCTGCATCAATCCCAAGCTCGTTGCCAACTTCAAGGACGGCTTGGTCCTGCGGCGTCCCAAGAACGACGAACGCGATGCCTGGGATGTCGCCGCGCGCATTCGCTTCGGCGAACTGCCGGTCTCCTACGTCCCCGCCGACTTTGGGCAGGGCTTGCGCCGCTTGACCCGCTACCGCTTTCAGCTGTCGCGCCTGCTTTCCCGCGAGGAGATGCGTTTTCAATCCTACGCCTTCCTCAAGGTGAGCGACTGGAAACGGGTCAAGCCCTTCGCCACGATCTTCGGGGCGACCAGCATTGCCCTGCTGACCGAGTTCACCGTCGCCGAACTGACCGCGCTGTCGCACGATGCGTTGGTGGACTTGATCACCCAGCACGGTCGCGGGCGTTTTGATGATCCGACCGCCACTGCCCGCGCGGTGCAGGAGGCGTTGCGCTCTTCCTATCCGATCACACCGCCGATGGATGAGATGGTCACGGCGACCTTGGCGGCCGGCTGGGAACACATTCACTACCTCCAGCGGCTCATGCGCCGGCTGGATCGGTCCATTGCACACTACATTGCGCCGATTCCGAATCCCCTCATCACGGTCAAGGGCCTGGGCGCGGTTATCACCGCAGGATTGCTGGCGGAGATTGTTGACATTACCCGCTTCCCCGAACAGCAACAGGTCGCGCAGTACGTCGGGCTGACCTGGGAGAAGCGCGCCTCCGGCAACTTCGTCTCCCAGAACACCCGTCTGACCAAAGTCGGCAACGTCTACCTGCGCTATTACTTCATCCTGGGCGCCGACAAGTTGCGACAGTTCAACTTGGAGTACCAAGCCTACTATTGGCGCAAGTACCAGGAGGTTTCCAAGTATCAGCACAAACGCGCACTCGTTTTGACTGCTCGCAAGTTCGTGCGTCTGGCGTATGCTCTGCTCGCGAAGAATCAACCTTACGTGAGACCTCAGATAATCCCCTCGCAGGAGGCGGTCATCGAATCTGACTAACGCACGCGGTGCGACAACGAATTCAGGCGCTCCGCCCACGGAAAAAACATTCTCCGTGTGGCTAGTTCAACGCGCCCATCCATCGGCGATGACTCTCAAAACTCGTTCAAAATTCGTTCAGTCGCCTCTTGACTTTTTACCGCATGTCTTTTCATTGTGATCAAATGCCGTCGGTCTGTCCGTGTGGGTTCCTGCCAGACCGCTGTATCGTATCACCTTGCGCACCCCATAGTGCCACCATTGTCGGTCACGCTCTCGCATCAACCAATATCAGCTGGGCTGCGTAGTCTGCACAACCTCACTAGCGAACTGCTCGCGCACAAAGGCGAGAATGCGCTCGACGCCAATCTCGCATCATTTGTGCGCCCTTCTCCGCAGTGCCTTTTTCTGGATTGCCGCCGCAGCGGACCGGCAGGCGCCAGCGCATGCCCTTGTATGGGGTTCACGTTGCCGCATGGAGAAGAGCAAAGACTAGTGATGCCGATCCGAGCACCAGGATTACGCCGATGAGCAATCACCGCAGAGTGTAGGTAGCCATGCTGGATTTACTTGTCGATCCAAACCTTCATCATGCTGTTAAAGCTGGCGGACATGATCTGATCATAGCCCTGGACATACTTGTAGAGCGCCTCGCCCTGTTCGCGATAGAAAAGGATGGCATATGGCGCCAATTCGAGCCCCTTCTTCACAACCTTGTCATAGAGTTCTTTGCGTTTCACACGGTCGGTGATGGCACGCGCCTGGATCAGCCATTCCTCCATCTCCTTGTCGGCGAACTTGGTCGAGGAGCTGTTGGCGCCGCCTGAGCCGTAGAAGTTGGAAATGAAGTCGGGATCAGGGAAGTTGTAGGTAGACCCGTACATCTCCATCTGGTAGGTGCTCTTGGCGTGGATATCGGACCACTCTGCCAGCGCGACCGGTTTCAGGGTCACATCCAACCCAACCGCCTTGAGATTGTTTGCCACCACGACAGAGGGTCGCCCGAATAGCTCCGTGTCCACGGGCCAGGTGACGAGCTCGAGCTTGAGACCCTGCGCGCCCGCTTCCTGAATCAATTGCTTTGCCTTCTCCGGGTTGTATTTGTATGTGTTTTCAACCTCCCGGTTGTACGCCCAGCTCCAAGAGGCGATCGGGCTGCCGTAGCAGGGTTTGCCGCGACCAGAGGCGGCGGTCTTGACAATTGCCTCGCGATCAATGGCGTAGTTGATTGCTTGGCGCAACTTGACATTGTCCATGGGCGGCTGAGCCACCATGAACTCGATGTGCACGTACCCGCCTTCCTTTAGGGTGGCGAGCGTGAACTTAGGATCAGTTTCGAGAGCACCCTGGTCTGCCCAAGGGACAAACGTCACGAGATCGACATCGCCTGCCCTGAGGGCGTTCATGCGCGCAGGGTCATCCGCGATGGGCCGCATGCGCACTTCGTCGAGGTAGGGGTACCCGCTCAAAAAGTAGTTTGGATTGCGCTCCACCCTCGTCTCTACACCGACGGTGCGCGAGGCAAACTTGAAGGGGCCGGTACCCACGACCTCAGTCTCGAAATTGACGCCAGGTTTTTCAATCAACTTCTTCTGGGCAATGTAGTTGGATGGCAGCGCCATGGCGGCGATAAACGTGGCTTGCGGGTTCTTGAGCTTGAATTCGACCGTGTAGGGGTCCTTCACGGTGATCTTGTCGATGTTCTTCAGGTAGACGTATGACATAGCCGCATTGGCTGGATCCAACAGCCTCTCATGGGATGCTTTGACATCCTCGGCTGTCAACTCGTCGCCGTTGTGGAACTTGACCCCTTTGCGCAGGTAGAAGACGTAAGTGATGGAGTCCACTTCCTGGTACCGTTCGGCGAGGTCGAGTTCTGGCTCGAAGTTCTCTTTGAATTTGAGCAACGAACTGTACACCATGGACTTGAAGTAGGTCTCTACGATGTTTTTGTGCTTGTGGGGATCAAGGCTCAGGGCATCCTGGTTCACACCCGCCCTGAGAATCCCACCCTTCTTGGGCTGCTTGCCGGCGGGAGCAGTCACTGCCGTCGCTTTGGGAACAGAGACGGCTGGAGGGGTTGCCGCGGGCGGCGCCGTTGTAGGTGTTGGGACGCCGCAAGCGGATAACACAACACCACCAGTTGTGGCTAGTCCTGCCACAAGGAACTCCCTACGAGAAATCTTGCTTGACATGGTTTTCCTCCTTTTCATTGTGATCAAATGCCATCGGTCTGTCCGTGTGGGTTCCTGCCAGACCGCAGTCTCGTATCACCTTGCGCACCTCATAGTGCCACCATTGTCGGTCACGCTCTCGCATCAGCCAGTATCAGGTGGGCTGTGCAGTCTGCACAACCTCGCTAGAGAACTGCTCGTGTACAAAGGCGAGGATGCGTTCGACGCCAATCTGCGTCATTTGTGCCCCCTTCTCCGCAGTGGCTTTTTCTGGATTGCCGCCGCAGCCGGTCGGCATGCGCCACCGCATGCCCTTGTACTGGCCGATGTCGGCAAAGGGGACCGTGAGCGTCGGCGTATAGTCCTTGATGCGGTCGCGCACGACGAGGTCCGGCTCCAGGTGGAGCATGATCGACGTCCCGATCTCCGCCGCATGCTTGTTGGCGAGGGGCCCCGTTTCACACAGGTCTTTCACAAGTGGCGCGAGGTAGTCCCACCAAAAGACTTGAGCACACTTGACGCCGAAACGCGCTTGGAGATCCAGGGCTACCTCGTCGATGGGGTTCACGTTGCCGCGATGGGAGTTGATAAAGAGAATACGTCTAAAGCCCCAAGGGATGACACTCTCGAGCATCTCGCGCAGATAAGCCACAATGGTAGCCGGCATGATATTCAGAGTGCCCGGAAAGTCCGCAATGGAACGAGAGAATCCGACCGGTAGCGTCGGCAGAACAGCGGCGTTCAGCGCTTCGCCCACCCGACGCGCAACATGTGTTGCAACGTAGGTGTCTGTGCCCGTCGGAAGGTGCAGTCCATACACTTCGACGGCGCCGAGGGGGACGATCACTAAGTCGGTGTGTTGCCTGATTTCGTCGAACTCGCACCAGGGTCGCTCCATGACGTTCATCCTATCCTCCTTGATGGGTCGATTAGCGGTGGCATGTGATCCATAATGTGCTGCATACTTAGTCAGCGCCCTTCGCCGCCCTGGCTTGGACACTATGCAAGATGTCAATCATGAGTTTCTGCGAGTCCTCCATCATGGTCTTGAGGCGGTCTTCGTAGGCTTGTGCATCTCGCAATTCCAGTGCCCGCACTATTTCACGATGCCGATCAACGACCACGCGTCGGGTGAAATCGGCCGTTGCCGCCACGCTCATCATGCTCCGAATCACCCCGGCGTTCGGCTCCCAGGCAGTGCGGATTCTGTCATTTCCGCCCAAGACTATGATCTGGCGATGAAGACCCAGATCAGCGAAGGCAAGCAGGTCTGGGCGGCTTCGGTCCAGAGCGTGGCTAATCTGGTCGACGATGGCGTAGAGGTTGGCGACAACTTCTGCATCGGCACGTTCGACGGCGCGCCGTCCGGCATGTGTCTCGAGTAGGAAGCGGAGTTCATAGATGTCACGAATGGCAGCCTCTGTCAATCCAACCACAAAAGCCCCGCGACGCGGCTCAATCTGCACAAAACCTTCATGCGCCAGTTGCGACAGCGCCTCACGCGCCGAGCTTCGGCTTACCTGAAACCTCTCTGCTAGGGCGGGCTCCTCCAGATGAAGACCGGGCAACAAATCACCGAGAATTATGCTTTGTCGTAGGCTGAGCGCAACCGTCTCCCACAATGGTGTATGGACGGGCAGATTAATGGCCGATGCAAAGTTGACATCGGGCCGTCGGCGCCTTGGGGTTGATCGTGCCTCAAGTGAAAGACTGGATGTGACAAGATTTCTATTGGTGCTTTTCGATACCGCCTCAAGAATCTCTTCGTCCATGTTACCTCTTCGCAGTCTTGGCTATCACCAACAGGAATTCTAGATTGAGTAGACAAACCTCACCTACATGAGGTAATTGTATTATGAATACCAACTGTCGACAGTTGGTATTATAGCACTGTTTTTTTTCTCTGTCAATGGTTTTATTGTGGACTGAGTCAGATTTGATTTGACAATCATAACAATTAGTTGTAAAATGAAAGTAAATGAAAGTAAATGAAAGGAATAGAAATCATTGAGTTTGGCAAGCCAGAAAGATCTATTTGCTGAAGAGAGACGACGAGCGATTCTCGAATCTGCCATCCAAGAAGGACGAGTCTCAGTCTCAGAGCTTGGACAGCGCTTTGGCGTTTCAGAGGCGACTATCCGGATTGATCTGCAGGCACTTGAAGACCGTAACCTCCTCATTCGCACTCACGGTGGAGCAGTGCCGGTTATATCCCGCATGCACGTCCTTTCGCTTGCCCTCCGTCGTCAACAAAAAGTGATCGAGAAGAAACATATCGGCGCGGCAGCTGCTGGTTTGGTCGCAAACGGTGACGCGATCTGTCTCGACAGCAGCAGCACAACGCTGGCGATGACGCCGCATCTGCGCAACCATCGAGATCTAACCATCGTCACTAATAGTCTTGCCGTCGCACAGGAAATGTTGGATGTTCCCACCGTCACCGTCGTAATGCTTGGCGGCACACTACGGCGCGAGACCACATCACTGGTTGGCATCGAAGGACTTGAGGCACTGCGACGTTTCAATGTGCGGAAAGGATTTTTCGGCGCGCACGGGATTGCCATCACCGAAGGCCTCACGGATGTCAGCGTTGCCGAAGCCGAAGTCAAAAAACATCTCGTCGCGATGTGTCATCAGGTCATCGCCGTTCTCGATGCGACCAAGTGGGGCCAAGTTGGTTTGGCTTCGTTCGCTGAACTCACGTCGGTGCATAGCGTGGTGACCAACCAAGACGCTCCGGCCCAACTCGTCGAGCAGATTCGTTCCTTTGGAATCCAAGTCATTCTGGCGTAATCGCTACCGAGGAGAAACCGTTCATGCGATCTAAAACAATTACAACGACCGAGCAGGTTTCGGCGATTCTCGAAGAGCAATCGCTCACGCGCGTAGAATTGCTAACGATGCTGCGCCAGATGATGGAGATCCGCGCGCTCGAAAACAACATCGCCGATCTTTTAAGCAAGGCAGTGCTGAAGGGTGCATCGCATCTCTATGCCGGTCAGGAAGCTGTCGCGGTCGGCGCGATTGCCGCGCTACGCGACGACGACTTCATTACGAGTACGCATCGCGGTCACGGACACGCGCACGCGCACGGCGATAAAGCGGCGAAGACCCCGGAAGCAAAGCAGGAACATTACAACAAGATGATGGCTGAAGTCCTGGGTCGTTCAGGTGGCTATTGCAAAGGCAAGGGCGGCTCGATGCACATTGCTGATGTGGCGCATGGCAACCTGGGTGCGACGGGCATTGTAGGGGGGAACATTCCGGTCGCGGTTGGCGCGGCGCTGGCGCAGAAACTTCAAAAGACGGATCGCGTCGTGCTCTGCTTCTTCGGCGACGGCGCATCCAATACCGGCAACTTTCACGAGTCGTTGAACATGGCGAGTCTGTGGGATTTGCCCGTTGTGTTTGTCGTCGAGAATAATCTGTATGCCATGTCGGTCCCCTGGGCGAAAGCGAGCAAACTGCCCAACGTCGCGGACCGGGCGAGCGCGTACGGCATTCCGGGCGAAATCGTGGACGGCATGGACGCGATTGCAGTGCGCGGTGCCGTCGCGCACGCCGTCGAGCGCGCGCGGCGCGGCAAAGGACCCACGCTGATCGAAGCCAAGACCTATCGCTGGTTCGGACATTCGCACTCCGACCCGCGCGCCTATCGCACGCGCGAGGAAGAAGCCGAATGGAAAAAGCGCGACCCGGTTCACGTGATGACCGAGAGTCTTAAATCGCTCGGCTTGCTGGGAGATGCTGAACGTGAGCAAATGGACGCGGCGCTGCAAGAAAAACTCGACCAGGCGATGAAGTTCAGCGAGACCTCACCGGAACCTGACCCCAGCGAACTTGAGACCGATGTTTTTGCGCCGTCGAAATTTACGGCTGCCGATATCGAAGCCGAACGCGCGCTGCGCGAACGCGTGCGCCACGATCCCAAGATGCGGACGATTGCGTACTCGCAGGCGCTCGTCGAAGCGATGCGCGAAGAGATGAAACGCGACCCGAATGTCTTTGTCATGGGCGAGGACGTTGGATTGTACGGCGGCGCATACGGCGCGACGCGCGATTTGCATAAAGAGTTTGGCGAATGGCGCGTTCTCGACACGCCGATTTCGGAAGCGACCATCGGCGGCGCGGCGGTTGGCGCCGCGATGGCTGGCATGCGTCCGGTCGCGGAAATCATGTACGTAGATTTTACGCCGCTTGCGATGGACCAAATCGCGAACCAGGGTGCGAAGAATCGATATATGTTCGGCGGTAAGACAACCGTGCCGATGGTCATTCGCACCGAAGGAGGTGCGGGACGCGCGATTGCCGCGCATCACTCGCAGAGTCTCGAATCACTGTGGACGCATTTTCCCGGGATTTACGTCGTGATGCCGGCGACGCCGTTCGACGCGAAAGGATTGCTCAAAGCCGCGATTCGCGACGACAACCCGGTGATGTTCATCGAGCACAAGATGCTCTACAAAGAAAAAGGTCCTGTGCCTGAGGAGGAATATCTCATTCCGCTTGGCGTCGCGGACATCAAGCGCGAAGGCGAAGACGTGACCATCGTCACCTACTCGCGCATGGTCTATCGTGCACTCGAAGCGTCAGAGATTTTGGCGAAAGACGGAATTGACGTCGAGGTAGTTGACCTGCGCTCGCTCAAACCGTTGGACATTGAAACCATCGTGGCATCGGTGAAAAAGACCGGGCGCTTGGTCGGTTTGGCCGAGGCGTATGAGAATACAAGTTTCATCAACGAAGTGATGGCTCAGGTAAACGAACGCGCGTTTGATTGGCTCGATGCGCCGATGGTGCGCGTCGCCGCGGCGAATGTGCCGGTGCCGCGCGCCGAGGTGCTCGAAGACTTGGCGATTCCCAATGTGGCGCGCATCGTCGCCGCGTGTCGAAAGAGCTTGTCCTGAGTCTACGAAGGATGGTGACATAGTGTCGAAAGAAGTATACGTTCCCAAACTGGGACAAACGATGGAAGAGGCGACGCTGGTTCGCTGGCTCGTCGCCGATGGTGCGTCCGTTGATGAAGGGCAAGGGATTCTCGAAGTCGAAACCGACAAGGCGAATTATACCGTCGAAGCCAACGCGCGCGGGCATCTGCACGTCGGTCCGTACAAGCCGGGCGATGTCGTACCGGTGCTGACGGTCGTCGCGATGATTGGCAAGGCGGATGAGAAATTTGCGAGTAGTGAATTGCGAATTGCGAAAACCCAAACGCAGACTGATGCCCTGCCCAGCACATCAAATACCGCAAACGCAACTCACGTACCGGTGGTGGAACGCGAGGGGACAGTGTTCGCGTCGCCGCGGGCGCGCAAGTTGGCAGACGCAAAAGGGGTTGACCTCGCGCAAGTCGCACCGACCGGCTACGGCGGCGAGCGCGTCGCGGAACGCGATGTGCTGGCATACCTGGATCAACTTCCCAAGGCAACTCCAGTTGCGCAGAAAATCGCGGCAGACACAGGGATTGATTTGCGCGCAGTGACTGGTACTGGCGTTGGCGGCGCGATTACGAAAGAGGACGTGGAGCGCGCGACAGCCGACCGAGGACGCGGATCGAAACCGGTATCAGTCGTCAGTTCCCAAGAGATCTCGGAGCGCGTGCCGCTGAAAGGCGTGCGCGGTATCATTGCCGAACGAATGGGAGCGAGTGTGCATACGACCGCGCGCGTCACTTTGTTCATGGAAGCAGACGCGACCGAGTTCGTCAATATGCGCGAGCGGATCAAGGCGCGCGTCGAGAAAGAATGGGGTTTTGCTCCGGGCTACAACGATCTACTCGCGCTGATCGTCGCGCGCGCTTTGCGCGAATTTCCGTATATGAACGCGCGCCTAGCCCCTGATGCGATTGAACGCTTGGCGCATATCAACCTGGGGATGGCGGTAGACACAGAGCGCGGCTTGCTGGTGCCGGTGATTCGCGATGCGGACAAGAAGAGTCTGCGCGAGATAGGCGTCGAATTTCGCGCATTGATGGAGCGCGCGCGCGGCGGCAAGGCGTTGCCTGATGACCTGACGGAAGGAACCTTCACGATCACCAACCTGGGGATGTATAACATCATGGCATTCACGCCGGTGATCAATTTGCCTGAAGCGGCGATTCTGGGTATGGGATGCATCACGCCCAAGCCGGTGGTGCGCGCGGGGCAAGTGGTGGTGCGGCAGATGCTGACACTGAGTCTGGTCATTGACCACCGGGTCGTGGATGGTGCGCCTGCGGCGCGATTTCTGAGATTCATCAAGGACTTGATCGAGGAGCCCTACCTCTGGGTGGCAGCTCAACTCTAATGCTGGGAGAAGGAATGGCGCATTCTCGATTCAACGTTGTCATAATTGGTGGCGGTCCGGGAGGATACGTTGCCGCCATCCGTGCGGCGCAACTTGGGCAAACGGTGGCACTCGTCGAGCGTGATCGTTTGGGGGGGTGTCTGTCTGAATTGGGGGTGCATTCCCACCAAGGCGCTCCTCAAGAATGCCAACGTGGTCGAGACGATTCGGCACGCCGATGACTTTGGCATTCAGGTCGAACGGTTCACCGCCGATTTCGGCAAGGCGATTGAGCGCAGTCGCCTGGTTTCGCAATACCTTGTGGACGGGCTTGACCTCTTGATGCTGAAGAACAAGATCACCGTCGTCAAGGGTGAGGCGGTGTTGACCGCGCGCGACCGGATCGAGGTCAAACCTGAAGGAAAAGTGCTGACCGCGCCGAACATCATCATCGCGACGGGCGCACGTGCTCTATCTATTCCCGGATTGCCGATCGATGGGCAATGGGTCATCACCTCACGCCACGCGCTCGCCGCGCGGGATCTACCACGCAAGTTGTCATTGTCGGCGCGGGTCCGATTGGGATGGAGTTTGCCTACATCTATCGTGCGTACGGCGCCGAGGTGACCGTGCTCGAAATGCTGCCGCACCTCTTGCCGCATGAAGATGACGACGTGAGCGTCGAGATCGAACAAGCGATGAAGAAACTGGGCATCCGTTTCCGCGTCAATACCAAGGTCGAACGCGCCAGTATGGGCGAGAAGGTGCAGTTGCAGGTTTCAAGCGAGGGCAAAGCGGAAACCATCGAAGCAGCCCAGGTGCTGGTGGCGATCTCGGTCCGTCCCAACGTCGAAAACATCGGTTTGGAAGCGGTGGGCGTGGAGCTGGAGCGCGGCGCGATCAAAGTGGATGCCGACTGTCGCACGAACGTGCCGGGCATTTATGCGATTGGGGATGCGACGATGAAAATGCCGCTTGCACACGTGGCATCTGCGCAAGGGAAGATCGCGGCAGAGAAAATTGCCGGACAAGCGCCGCATCCGCTCAACTTGAACCACGTGCCGCGCTGCACTTCTGTACACCACAAGTTGCCTCGCTTGGTCTGACTCACGCCCAGGCAAAGGAACAAGGATACGCGGTGCGGGTTGCCCGAGTGCCCTTTCGCGCGAACGGCAAGGCACTTGGTCTCAACGAGTATGCGGGTTTTGTGAAACTCGTGGTGGATGAAAAGTATGGCGAAATCCTCGGCGCGCATCTGGTCGGTCCCGAGGTGAGCGATTTGACCGGCGAATTGAGTCTGGCGAAATCAATGGAACTGGCGCAGGCGGTTCATGCACATCCCACCCTGACCGAAGTGATTGCCGAAGCTGCCTTGGATGCGCTGGGCAAGGCAATCCATATTTAGGGCGCGGGTGCCTGAGATGAACAACTGGGGAGAGTAATGTCGCGCGCAGCGCATTCGGGCAACGAATCCCCGCCAATGTGTCCGAAGCAGAAACCGTTCCGGTGAGCATTCTGAGCGTGACCTTGGACGATCTATCACCCTTTCCGACCTGTGGAATTTTGTGAATTGTTCAGGGGGCGATATGCAGCGACCCTCACTCACAGACCGCAAGAATCAGCAGGATCACGAAACAGAAATTGCCGCTGAGTAACCGACGCCCGTCGCTCCCGTTAGTGAAATCTGTCAGCGTAGAGTGAGAAGAGGAGGCAAGAACCGCTATTTCGCCAAGCGTTGACTTGACGAACAATCGCACCATGCAAGTTTTCACCATGGAAGCATCAATCGCCGTAAGCGTGGATTGCCAGGCCGCTATGTTTGAGGTATAATGTCACTGTGATCGGGGGGGATGGTCCGGTAGTCATGTGCAGAAACGATCTATGCTTCACCAAGCCAAAACCGGAAACGGTGACATTCGATCCTGGCCATGCTTGCAGACGAAAACCCCGGTCGAAATAGTCGCAAATCAATCAGCGCCAGTTCCCTAGGTCGCGTCACAACAACGCGGTACGGAGAGGACTGGCGTTGAATTTTTGTAGGATGGAAATACACAGCATGGCCATCTCAATCGAACACCCAGATGCTCGTGATTTCTTCGACTACTTGCGGCTGAAGAACCTTTCGGCGCGTACGATAACCGAGTATCAGTGGGTGCTCAAAGATTTCTTCCGTTCCTGCCCACCTGATCTCCCAGCACCTCAAGACGTGACTATCGCCCAGTTGCGAGACTACGTCGCTGGCTTGCAAACACGAAAACTCGGTGCGAAAACAGTCGGTGATCGGGTCGTCATTTTGAAACGATTCTTCGGCTACCTGCTCGTGGAAGGACGACTAACCTCTGACCCAGCCCAGCGGCTACCAATGCCCAGGGTTGGGAAACGCTTGCCCAAAGCGCTGACGCTCAATGAGATGCAAGCATTCTTCTCCGTCTTGTCGACCGATTCGCGTTTAGGCCGCCGTGATCGAGTTCTGTTTGAACTGATGTATGCAGGTGGTTTGCGCGTGAGCGAAGCGGTAGGGTTGCGTGTCGAGGATATTGATTTCGCGGATTGCAGTGTGCGGATCATTGGAAAGGGGGACAATGAGCGGCGGATCTATCTCAAGCCTGAGGTGATGCAGTTGTTACAAAAACACATCGAATCAGAGCCGTTAGCGGGCTTGCTCTTTCCCGGCCGTAACGGTAACCCTCTGACTCCGCGCCTTGTCGAACTACGGATCAAGCGGTATGCCAAAGCCGCAGGTATTACGCGCCTTGTCACGCCGCACGTGTTACGCCATTCCATTGCAGTACATTACCTGCAGGGTGGTGCGCCGGTCAACTTTGTGCAGGGGCTCTTGGGACATGCCAGTCTGGCAACAACAGGAAAATATCTTCAATTGACGGATCAGATGGCGAAGGAGATCGCGCTGAAAACGGAAACAGCATTAGATCGCGCCCGCCGAGCCCGCGACCACAGAGGGGCGTATAGGCTGAAGACGAGAGATGTATGGGACGCGTACGTCGCAGTGGTCATGGAGTGGCTAGCAGCGAACCGAGGTCGGATTGAACGCAATGACTACGCATCATTCCAGCGTACTCGGGATCGCCAGTGAGTAGTCCAATTGCGATCATGGCCTATCAAGGATTTTGTACGCGCGTTACAAAGCAACCATCACGAACAGAATGGAGCAGCATGAGCTCATAGGAAATCACGGTTCCCGAACTAGCCAAACGTCTTGGATGCAGCATCCCTCGCGCCCAGGCCTTGATCCGCATGGGACGGATTCGCGGTCGCAAGGGCATACGCGGCTGGGTCACCACTTCCGTTGCAGTAGATGCGTATCTGGCGAAACATGTCGCCTCCAAGATGTGCAAGAAGTGATTCGGATTGTACTCGGAAATCGTCTCCATTCCAGAGCCCGAAGAGGGCTTTTCTCTTTGTGCGAAAGAGTATTGAATAACACTAGGTGCAGAAACATCCGCAAACTGCGTCAGCCCAATTGTCTACCCACTAACGAGGAACTGCATGAGGCTGCCTTGCAATTTGTGCACAAGGTCAGCGGATATCGTGTTCCATCGCGCGCGAACCAAGCCGCGTTTGAGCAAGCCGTTGGGGAGATTGCGGCATCGACGCGAACCTTGTTCAAAAACCTGAACCCCAAGTAGTGTTGGCTTGGGTGAATCTTTGGATTCCTCTTGAAGTTGGAGGAGAGATTTGATATGGCGCTTTGGCAAACGGCCACCTGTGCAAACTGGCATGTGGCGTTAGATCGTTACCCAGCCATCATCCAAGCCCAGCAGGTCAATGGTTTGGAAGAACTCGACGCGTGGTATCGGACCAAGCTACCCGAATTGATTGCGGCGCGATCCCCCGCTTACATCACGCGCAACGAACTCGAGCGGGTAACCCGATGGAAGATGAAGCGCGGTGTCTGGCGCGAACGCAATCGACAACTGGTCCTAAGCAATGAGACAGCTCGGGTAAAGCAGACTAGTATCGAAGCCTTCGCGGCGGTGCCCGATCCTCGTAAGCCCGTTGACATTCTCAGTCGCCTCGCGGGTGTTGGCCCAGCCACCTCCTCCGCTGTGTTGGCTTGCGTGGCACCGGTCCTCTATCCATTTTTCGATGAACTCGTCGCCGCGCAAATTCCGCAACTGGGCAAAGTGGCTTTCACCGCGACCTACTATCAACGCTATGCCACCAAGTTGCGCGAGCGAGCAGAACGCTTGAATGGTGCGTGCCAGCATCGGGTCTGGACTTCGCACGAGTTGAGTCAGGCGCTGTGGGCTGCGTCGGGCGGGAAAGCCGCGCACCCTGAGGTAGGACTATGAGCACTCGCAAGATAAAAGTTAATCGTGCACCTGTTCTCACGCTCTGGGCAGTTATTGTCGCCGAACGCCTCGGCTATGATCCCGACGCAGCACTGACCTTGGGCAAGGCGGTCGCCGGCCTGAACGCGCAGTCAAAAGGACGGAGTCTGGGCATCTTCAAACCCGGCGAGAAACCTACTGAAAAGGAAAAGGGGCGAAAGAAGGGCGAGGAGTTTTCGGTCGGGTTGTTGGGCCGAGCCGTGACTGTCGTTCAAACGAAAGCCGGCATCCGCGCAGCGACCAGAGGAAAAGCGACCGAACCTGAGAGTGTCGAACGGTATCTCAAAAGCAAGTTCGGCGATGCGCTGCCGGAAGTGCAGGAGGCGATGCAAAAGCTCGCGGGTTCACGCAACCCCAATGACCTCGCGGCGCAAGCCTATGCTCTGTATGAACAGTTTCGACCTGAAATTCCTGCCGGGATTAAAGGCTGGGGAGCGCAAGGTGACCTTGATCTCGACCGCATCTCTTCACTCAGTCGTCAAACTCGTAAAGGCTAGAGGCCGCAGGTGAAACTGTCGCTATAGCCCAAGGACCCAGATCCGAGGAGATTTGTGGTGAGTATTTGGCAAGACGTGAAGAAATTCTTGGCAGAGGGATTCGACATTGTTCGGATGATCCAATGCTCTCTGTCAGAGAAGCCGCACGCCTGGGATTGGAGTATTGCCAAGTTCGGAGCGCAAGATCGTCTCCGCCCGCCGCCTCCCGGCGTGATTGTTTTTACCGGCAGTTCCAGCATCACGTTCTGGGGAACACTTGAGCAGGATATGGCGCCGTTACCCGTGATCAATCGTGGCTTTGGCGGCTCGAAAATCCATCAGGTCGTCCATTACGCGGATCGCATCGTCATTCCCTATCACCCGCGGGCGGTGGTCCTGTTTGCCGGCACCAATGATATTGCGGGGTCCAAACCGAAGACCGCGCGTCAAGTGTTCGACGGCTACCTTGCGTTCGTCAAGGCCATTACGGTGCGTTGCCCCAAACGCCCATCTATTACATTTCGATCACGCCGACACCTTCCCGCTGGAAACGATGGCCGGTTGTCCGCGAAGCGAATCGCCTCATCCAAGCCCATACAACAACAGACCCACGGCTGCATTTCATTGATCTGACCAGCGCGATTTTGGGAACGGATGGTAAGCCCGATCCCAGCTTGTTCCGGATTGACCTTTTGCACCTGAACAAGAAGGGGTCTGCCAAAAGGACTTCAACCATCAAGCCAATTCTACTGGCAGATTTGTCAAAAGACCTCTTGGAGATTAATCTATGAATGAATTGCTCGCCCATTGCCCTGTCGTCATCGAAATTCCGGTCGCCTGGGGCGAAATGGATTCATTCCAGCATGTCAACAACATTGTCTACCTGCGTTACTTTGAAAGCGCGCGCATCGCCTACTTTGAACGGTTGAGACTGATGGAATTCCCGAACCAGACGGGCATCGGTCCTATCCTTGCCTCGGTTCAATGCCAATTCAAAATCCCGTTGACCTATCCAGATACCGTTTCGGTGGGAACCCGCACTACCAAAGTTGAGTACGATCGGTTTGTGATGGAGTATTATGTGGTGAGCCAGAAACATCAGAAGATTGTGGCTGAGGGTGAAGGGGTCGTCGTCTCGTTCAACTATCGGGAGAACAAAAAAGCGCTGCTGCCTGAGGAGGTCAAGCAGCGCATCGCGGAACTGGAGGCGTCGCTTGCGGAACCGCGGTGAAACTCACTCCCACGAGGTAGAGTGGCTTCGATGAGACGAAACGCGCGAGGAGTTTCTATCCCCAAGTCGAAGGGAATCGGCGTCCGAAACGAAAAGTCGTTGCACGCCGCGCTGAAACAGTGGTATGTGCAACCGGGCGATCAACTGGAAACGAAGGTGGATGGCTTTGTCGTGGACATTGTTCACGGCGACCTGCTCATTGAAATCCAAACGCGGAATCTGGCAGCGATCCGGCGAAAGCTACATGCGTTGCTCGATCACCATCGGGTCCGTCTGGTCTATCCGATTGCGAAAGAGAAATGGATTGTGCGCAAGGCAGGATCGGGCAAGAAAATCCTTGGACGCAGGAAATCTCCCAAGGTCGGACGATTGAGCGACCTCTTCGAAGAATTGGTCAGCATTCCGGATCTGATCAATCACGAAAACCTAGTGCTTGAGATACCGTTGATTCAGGAAGAAGAAATCCGGCACGCCGATGGTCGCGGCAGTTGGCGGCGGAGAGGACAAAGCGTCCACGATCGCAAGCTGATTCAAGTTCTCGAAACGGTTACGTTCGAAAAGAAGGAGGACTTTCTCTGTTTCCTGCCCGACGGTTTGGAACAACCCTTTTCCAATCAGAGCTTGACTGAGCGTGTCGGCAGCTCCATTCATGCCATTCGCCAAATGACGTACTGTTTGAAGAAGATGGGAGTGATTCAAGAGGCGGGAAAGAACAGAAATCAACTCTTGTTCAGGATTGTCGGATAGATTTGTTTGCTCGCGCGGCTGATAAATGCGAATGTAGCCGATATAAAGTGTGGCACGTACATGCGTCAGGAGAAACGGGATGACCATTCGAGATCGCGGCTTCTGGATCTATCTTCTCTGTGTTTTAATTATCGGGGTTGGATTGTGGCTGTCCATATTTCTCACGATGCATCATCCGGCGCTTGAGTTGAGGAACACCTTCATCGTTCTGGATACGGACTACTGGAGCCTCAGCCTGCAATGGCCGCGAGGCGAAGTGAGTATATGGTTTAGCGCGAAGTATGCCGAGTGGCGCATCTGGCCGCAAAGATAGATTTCTAGAGCAACATCAGTAAAACTCATTTCGGTCTTTGATATGGATCCTCCATTTCCCTCCAAATACGAAATGTTTGGGCGCATCGTTGATGGTCTGACACCCCAGATGCGCGAGCTAATTCAATACGCGATCGCGATACTTGCAGTCGAAGATGGGGCAGCCGAGTTGATCGACCTTCAGGTAGTCGACGGACGCGAGCATCACACCTTCAGAACAACCGAAGGAGAGACATTCACCTTGGTCAAACCTGATGTAGACAGCGCAGAACTGGAGAGGATAAGAGCAATGGCGCAGGAGGTTCTGCGAGGCGATAGTACTGACAATCCAAACGTGCCCAGTTAAACACGAAGATCTCGTGCGCGATTCTGGCGATTCAAAAGCATGGAGAGGATAATCAATCCCCCATGAATGGGACTCGGCAGGAGAGTACCAACAGCCATCAGTGTGCTGATTATCAGTTGAGTAACGGCGTGTCGCGGCAATTCCCGGCAGTAGTCGGCTTGCACGATGCGGCGAAGATTCGGCAGGTGTATGCGTGGGCCGCGCCCACTACGTCAGTTGCATACGGCGCGTAGATTACGGACGAGCCCAATAGGAAACTTGTGGCGCACTTGCTATCATCAGCACGCGCGACTTCCATCCTGCCGTACGACTGCAATGGAAACGAGACAGGGTGTCGCCTCGGGCGCCGGGAGCCAAAAGGGAAGAAGAAGGTATGATTTACATTGGCACGAGTGGTTTCTCGTACGAAGATTGGGTTGGACCGTACTATCCACCCGACCTCAACAAGCAAGATTGGTTAGCGTTCTACGCCAAAGAGTTCAACACCCTCGAAATCAATTACACCTACTATCGGATGCCGACCGCGCGGACGCTCGCAGGAATGGCGCGCAAAGTGCCGAACGGATTTCTCTTCACCCTCAAGACACCCCAAGAGATGACCCACACGCGCGACGCAGATGCCGCACTCTTCCCGCAATTCATCGAAGCACTCAAGCCTTTGGCCGATCAGCAGAAATTTGGCGCGGTGCTCGCGCAGTTCCCATCGTCGTTTCACAACACCCGAGAGAACGTGGATTACCTCAAGAATTTTCGCGACCGTTTGCCTGATCTTCCCATCGTTGTCGAGTTCCGCAACGCGCAATGGCTCGATGACAAAACGTTCGCGTTTCTGTGCGAGCACAAACTTGGTTTTTGCTGTGTGGACGAACCGCGCTTGAAGGGGCTATTGCCACCAATGGCTGAGGCAACGTCCCAGGTGGCGTACGTACGTTTTCATGGCCGCAACGCGGCAAAATGGTGGCAACATGAGCAAGCGTACGAACGCTACGACTATACCTACACCAAGGAAGAACTGGACGAGTGGACGCCGAAGGTCCAAAAACTGAATCAACTTGCCGAGACCGTTTTCGTCTTTGTGAACAACCACTATCGCGCGCAAGGAATTGATACGGCACGGCAGTTGCGTTTGCTGCTTGAGTAAGAGATACGTCGTCAAGCAAGTTGTTTGGATTTCTCTTTCGCGCAACGCTCGGCAAAATCGAAGAGCGGTCCCAGCCAAACTTTCTGCGGCTTGCGCAAATCTAAACGTATTCTCTCCGCATCACCGAGCCCCTCTTTGACCCACTTTTCGATCTGCTGATACTTGACACCAAGGGGCGTCAGCACGGTCTCGGTTGCTTTCAGCAACATTTCCGTGTATTTCTCCACATCATACGGCTCGCGTCCGCGATAATGCACGAAGGGTCGCACACGATCACACTTGGCATCCGCGTGTTCTTCTGTGACGATGTATTGAATTGATTCCCCCGGACTCAGCTCGACACCCGAACCGAGTAATTCCTTCGCCGCAATCGCGAGCAGTGTGTCCTTCGAGTACGCCATCGGATCCCTTGAAAGCCGTTTGGTGATGACCAAATCCTGATAGGGTACTTGTCCCGACCTCAGGGTGTCGGCGTACCCGCAGGCAATCTCAATCACGCGGGGCACAAGATCGGTCAGCTCTTTGCGGGATTTTGCTGATGCAAGCACCCGGAGCATTTCCATTTGTGCGGCAACGACAAACGGCGGTGTATCCCGTCGTCTCGCTTCAATGCCGCGCATTTTGATTTCCCCATCGTCAAAGATGCCAATGTATCGATTGGCGACGCTCATTCTCTCGTCTTGACGTGATGGCAGAAATGCCACCCATCGATAAATCCCTTCCAGCGCGATAGGAATGTGAGTCACCCGCGTAATCTCCTCCAGCAGCGCATCGTATTCTTCCTTTCGATTTCCCCTTCGATCCTTCGACACGTTTCGCGTCAGGGCAGGCATTTGCTCCGAGTCTGGCTCGGGGCGATTTTTTCTTGTACCCCGTTTCTGCACCCACAGCGAATCCACGTTCGCGTGCAGTACGCGAAACCCACGTTTCTCTGCAATCTCTTTAGCACGCAGGAGACACTCGCGTCCATACGCGGTCACCGATTCGTGTGCCTCGATGCGACCAAAGCGCGCGTTCTTGTATCCGAGATAGCCAAAACAGGTGACCAAAAGCCACTTGTGCGCAGACTGACGCCGACGATACACTTCGCGTTCTGGACTGTCTTGCATTTCACGGATTCTTTTTTTGTACTCGACCCGTTTTTGAATCAGTGGCTCGACAGTTTCGGGAATCAAGCCGCGTCGCTCTCGGCAGATCGGGTAGCCGATTTCAGGCACACGATGGTCAGGACAACAACGACAGCTCACGGTTTCAGGCGAGACGTTGAACCGCGCCATAATTGAAGGATACATCGAGACGAAATCAATCTCGGCGACATCTTCGTGTAAGCCGAGCACAGGTTGATAGACCAAGCCACCCTTGTCCGTCCGCACGAGGTCAAGACCCGACTTCCATGCTTCGGGTTCCTGCTTGTGCCAGGGAATGAGAACGCCGCGTCGATGCGCCGCCGCGATTTCCATTGCACTGATTCCAGTGCCTGTGCTCGTCCGCACGACCCGCTGCACGGGAATCTGCGTCAGCCGCGCAATCTCGAATGCGCCTTCCAGTCCGTAGTCGTCGGTGAGAAACGCATTGTGCCGATCAATGTGCCAGCGTCCGAACAGCATCTGCGCGGCAGTCTTGTAGACGATGCGGCCGTACGAGAAATACGAGTCCGCGGGTCGATAGAGTGGCGTCTTGGTCGGATCGCGATTGAACGGAAGTGGAATCTTGTGCTTGCGCGACAGCCGCAAGAGCTGCGGTAGAATGAACGAATCGCCCCAATCGGTCACGATTAAATCGGGATCGTGTCGTAGTAATAGTTCGCGCAATCGCTCGAGTAAGGACTGCGGGTCATCACCGTTTAGGGTATGCACGCGATCCTGGAACGAGTCAAATGGATCGTTGGTCTCAACCTCAAGCGGCGCGCGATAGCCATGATTTGGATTCAACACATCACCTTCCATCCGAATCACCATCCGCTTGAGTGGTGGAAGCTTGTAGTCAAGTGCCCAGGGTGAATCATCCACGTCGAGCGCGAGAATCCGCCGGTCATCGTCGACGGCGAAATGGCAGAAGGCAAGCGGGAAAGCATTGCGCGCAAAAAAGTACATCTGCGGCAGTGAGATGTCGCCGTTGTAGTAGGTGAGCGCTGGTTTGAAGTTCGTCACGCGATGGAAAATCGTCGTGAACAAGCTCGGATTCAGCACCTCGACCTGAAGAACCACGATGGGATGACCCAGGAACAATTCCGTTTGTTGGGCGCGGGATAATCGAATATCCCAGCGTTGATTGATGAGAAACCGCGCCACCGCGCGCAATTCCTTCAAATCACCGCCGACGTAGAATGCAGGGACAAAGTGATCGTGCAAACAATGGGAGTGTCCTTCTCGATCAATCACCCATACGATCACTTCGCGTCCTGAGATGTATACGTCAAAGATCCACCCATCAAGCACTTTCACTCCGATTCTCCAGCCGTTCGATTTCTTTCTGTAGATGCAGAACACTCTTGTGTTCTTCGAGTAGCATCGCGAGGAGCATCACCTCGAAGGGCAACGCGTGCGAGGCGTACGCCGCTGCCGCGACGTGATAACGCGCAAGGCGAAAGAGATCATCAAACGCGTCTTGGTCCTCGGCACGCAGCGCTCTTCTGAACTTAGCCAGCGATGCTTGCTCATTTAAGATCACCTGCATAAACGACGGTAAGGTTCGGCCCATACTTTCATCCTCTACGCAGCAATCAACTGCAACTGTGTTGGCACGGGCACGGTCACGTCGTTAGTCATCCAATCAATCCGTTGCGTATGAGTTGCAGTAGCAATGAGTAGATTCAACAACACGCGCCGATCTTCTGGGCGTTTAGTCCGCTTCGGTATCGTGAGTTGGCGCGGCTCACGCGCCGTGATGAAAACGGTGTGCCCCCCTTTAGCGAGTTCCGCCAGACTTACGATGATCGCTTTGAGCAAGCGCACCGCGTCCGTCAGTGGTACAGCGTCGTCATAGAACGTATCCAACAAACCGATGCAGAAAATCGTTGCGTTGCGGTGAGAAGATTTGGAATCAAAATCTGGCTTGCTTGGACTATCTCGACCAGGTTTCGGGAGTGCAATATCGAGTCGCCGCGTAATCGACTCAGTCAATTGGTAGCAGGTGAAGGCACGGGAGAGATGGATGTGCGAGAGAATGGATTCAGATGCGTAATTCCAGCGGCGTGCCAACCGGGCGACAAAATACGCGTCAAACGAATTCGCGCCGTCGATGACCCACACAGAACGATGGGTGACTGCGGCGGATGTGACGCCGTACATAGCAAGACGAGTGAGTGGGGCATTGCCGTAGAGTAAGCCGATTTTTCGCCAGTGATGGAAAAATCGGCTCAAGGAGTCATCCACGTTTTGCAGATGCGGTGTGGTCAAGAACATCGTGCCTCCATGAGTTACGTTCGTGCTTGATTCCGAAATCGAGCGCGAATGCTCCGAATCGCTCGGGCACTTTTGCCGTGCGCGCGAGCGTACACTCACAAATAGCACAAATGTTCTTGGGAGTCTATCCCCGAAAGCAGGTATTCGGTAGGGATTTTTGCGAAGAGTGGGGAAGTAGAGAGGACGTTACCTGGAAACAGGTAACTATATCTCGTGGATGTGAGGAATTAATCCACAAGATCGCGGATCACGCGCGCGAGTTCTGTGCGTGAGCGAATCTTGAGTTTGCCGTAGATGTGCTTGAGGTGGGTCTCAACCGTCAAGACGCTAATGTGGAGTTCGTTGGCAATCTCGGCGTTGCGGTGTCCTTGTGCAGCGAGTCGCGCGACTTGCATTTCGCGCGGGGTGAGGGTGTCCCACTGCCACCGGCGATTGGTAGATTGGGATTGCGAAGCATCAATGATGTGGACACTAAACGCTTTTGATTCGTCGCTGAGTCGATCGTTGCGAGACAAGTGTTGTCGAAGAGTACGCCAGAGGTGAAAAGCGAGGAGTACCATGAATGCGCCGAACAGGATATAGAATACAGGTGGAACCGAATCCATCGTGGGCATGTCTCTCCTGCAGGTGTGTTCGCTGATCGAATGCGAGTAACGCGGGAGCAGGTAGCGAACATAAGTTCTGTCTAACCCCATTGTACTAGCACAAGCGTTCTTAGTCAAATTCTGTTTTGGAAAGCGAAAACCCGTGTCCTTATTGGAAAAGGTTGTCTGCGTGAACTGAGGTGTATCCCGCCGTATTCAAGATTGGATTAGCCCTGACAACGGGGTTTTACCTAATGCGCCGGCGGGCGGAAGACGCATGTCGAGTGTGATTTGGGACAATGCCTTGTCGCTGGTGCAAAACGGTCACAGGGGGAGAGTTGCGCTATTTGGACAGCCCGAGTGATATAAAGCAGTGTGGTTGACTATGTATTCTTAACCAGATGTATTGATATCGATCTCCTATTCTCGGTTGTTGACTCGTTGTTTTCACGTTGAGCGCTATTTCCAATGTGAAGAGTTTATGAACTTATGACGTTTGACAAGGGACGGTGAAAATGGCATTGAGATTTGACCTGCTCCCATGGAATGTATTGCACCTTCTCAAGCGACAGCAAAGACAAGTAGAATATACTCCATAAGTAATTTGTGTTTTACGGGGAGTGTGGTAAAATAGTAATGCGAGATTGTCTTTGGCCTCTGGATTACGGTTCGACTTGTTTCGAAGGGGAAGCACCCCTGACGATGACCTTTATGGCCCGTTCCGGGCATTAGTTAATCGCGGCGCAAGGAGAAACAAGGTGATTCAGAACTAATTCAACACCTACCGTTTGACGCTTACCGCGTTGGCGATAGGTGTTGCTTTTTAGGAACCGGGTGCAGAGGAAACCTGAGGGATCAACTCAGGTGTTAGACATTGTCACTGATTATATTGGTGAGTGATTTGCCTACGTTGATTGGTAAGCAGTTCCAGCAAATCCATCTTAGTCGATGACATAGAGGATACATGGACATGCCAGCTGACACCAAATGGATGTCGGATGATCTAAGGAAGTTTGGACAACTGAAGTTTGAGCTACTAGCATCGGGTCTCAGGGTGACACGAGAGGCAGAACAGCATCTTCGTGACGCGAAAAAGCCTATTCGAACCCGGTCAGGAGCATCGGGCGGCTTGGACATTGAGTTACCCCATCATATCGATGTCAATGTCCCGGTTGATGAAAGATTTGCCTCTCAGTCCGAATTGCTCCTAGACTCCGTGTCTGGGAAGTTTGCGATTAGGCGTGGTGAAGAAGTTCTGACTTTTGTTGAGGTTCAACCCATCCCCAAGTATTATAGCCTCCACACTGCAGATAACGTCCCGATGGTCCAAATTGGCCAGATGTGCTCAGGTGACCGCTTCTGCTACGGAATGACTGGGCCATACTGTTGGTTCTGGAAGACTGAAAGACGATGTCAGTTCTGTTCAATTGGGCTTAACAAAGGCCTTGATGCAACCCAGAAAACTGTCAAGCAATTGTTGGAAACATTGGAGGTTGCGATCAGCGATCCTGCAATTCCTGCCAAGCATGTATTAATCGGGGGAGGGACTCCTGATGGCGAAGACATGGGAGCACTCTTGGCATCCGAGTTTTGTAAGGGGATCAAGAATCGTTTCAATCTGAGTTGCTATGTGATGATCGCTGCCCCTCTGAAAGACAAGTACATTGATATACTTCGCGATTCAGGCGCAGACGAACTTGGAATGAACATTGAGTTCTATAGTGATGCTGCGTGGAAGGAATTCATACCTGGCAAGAATCAATATATTGGCAAAAAAAGATATCTTGAAGCCTTGGAATATGCTGTATCGGTGTTTGGAGCAGTTAATACGCGCTCACTGATTATTGTGGGATTAGAGGATCCCAAGTATACCATTGAGGGAGCCGAAAAGCTTGCGTCTATGGGTGTGATGCCTATCCTTTCCCCGTTTCGCGCCCTTACAGGTACCCCCCTTGAGGAACGACGGGGGTTTGATCACCTCACTTATTGGGACATATACAGTCAAGTACACCAAAATGCCGCCAAGCATAGCATTCCAACGGGGCCTACCTGCATACACTGTCAAAACAATATTTTAGCGTTACCCATCCCGCAAAGCCACTACCGATTTTACTGAGAGTACGCCAAGGTGATGATTGCAGTCGTTGCCACTTTGGAATCATGCTATTGGGCAGAGAGCATTTTGGTCAGCAAGTCGAGAGGACATTACTCTTGCTTCACGGCGCTGACGGTGTTTTATAGATCAACTGACTCCGTCATACAATTATCATCCAAGTGTAAACCCGATGCGTCAGTTATCTAGGTTACATCACAGAGATACGGTGGATAAGACGCTGTATGAACATATCCGGAACGTGGAAAGGCAACCAAGTTGGTCGACATTTCGTTTGGTTGGGACAAAGAGCATTAGGTTGTGCTGGATTACACCATCTCATCGATTTCAAACTTATCCTGTGTTGTGATTATGGTCTAGATGCGGAGCTTGTTTCGTCTACCATAGGTGCACCAATCATTTCAGTTGAACACAGGTCAGGGGTGCGTGAGAGCTGGAGCAACTTCGACCTTGATAGACTTTTCGTGGGTGAGATGGCTTCACGAATCCATACCGCCTTGCTTAACCACATCGAAAAGCTCTATTTCGTGGCTTATTGCTCCACTCCTGGATTTGAAAACTTGGCCCTTGAGAAGCAACCAGATTGAAGTCCTTGCAACACGCGCATCCCTGAAGCGGTACCTTGACAACAAAATAGTTCTGAGACAGATGCTCCCTGCTCTTGGCATTAAGCCCATACCAAGGTGCATAGCCAAACTGGATGCAACAACATATGAAGATCTGTGTTCCGAATATGGATCGCCGTTTGTCATACAGTTTGCCTGGTGCCTCTGGTAATAGGACATTCATTATTTCGGAAGAGATAGAATTCGCGTCCTTACAGAAGGCAAATCAACCTGCAGAGGTGATCATTAGCAATTATGCTGGAGGCGTCTCGCCCAACATCAATCCTGTTATCACCGACGATGCGGTCTTGCTGTCTCAACCTTCCGTGCAATTGATTGGTATTCAATCGTGCACGAATTGGCCTTCAGCGTACTGCGGGAATGATTTCTCAGCGGCTCGACGCATTGGTGAATCAAACGTTGCTCGGATTTATCAGCAGACTCACACGGTAGGAAATTGGCTCCGCGAGAAAAGGCTTTCGCGGCATCTTCGGCATCGATTTTGTGATGGAAGGAACCGAGGTTTACCCTATCGAAATCAATCCGAGGTTCCAAGGCTCCACTCAGATGCTAATACAATTGCAGATCATGAACGGGGAAATTCCATTAGCTATTGCGCATGTCCTGAGCTTTCTAGGCGGAACCGCGGAGAAGTTCGCTCAAGATGGCTGGCACCACCCCAACCCAGTTCATGGTGCACAAAGCATTCTGCACAACAAACAAAACGCCCGATGCAGAGTGCAGAATAGATTGGACCCTGGCATCTATAGCATCAAATGTGAAAGGGTGGTTTTTGAGCGTCCTGGGTTGTCAAGTGAGGACTGTAAAACCGAGGACGAGTTTGTCGTGACCTGTGCTGTTCCTCGAACGGGAACAGTCGTAGATCCCGAAGCACCGTTGCTCAAAATACAGACGCTGGGCGAAGCCTTGGATTCAGAGGCAAAAAGACTCAATGTTTGGGCAGCCAAGATATCTGAATGGGCATATGCATCGCTTGATCTGGTTGATTGTGTCGGCTAAAGGATCCGGGACATACCCGTTTGAGCTCACAGTCTACGGCCTTATCTCCGTTGTGCCATTTCGAAGAAGCCGCAATTCTAACATGTCTGTTGTCCATTCGAACGGGCGTATGCCATGGATGAATCTGGATTTGCAGCAAGATCAGACCTCCGGTAAACCCGTTTCAGAAGAATGTTCGGGCTCAACCAAATTAGGCCGAGGGATTGCATGGAGATACGCGACAATAAAGTCTTTCTAGGTGGCATTAGCGCAACACAGTTGGCTGAAGACTACGGTACACCGGTCTTTGTGATGGAAGAAGATGTGATCCGGAACCAGTACCGATCGCTCTCAAGGAATGTTGCATACCGACCACTTGTTGTTCATTATGCCTGCAAAGCAAACTGGAATGTTCAAGTGATGCGGGTACTTCGAGACGAAGGTGCTGAACTTGATGCCTGTTCCCCCGGCGATGTGCATTTGGCAATCGCGGCAGGCTATGTGCCGGATCAAATCCTATATACGGGCTACGCGGTTTCAGACGACGAGTTGCGCCACACAATAAAGTATGGCTTGCTACTGAACGTTGATTCACTATCACAAATCACGCGCTATGCCAAATTGGGAGGAAGAGGCAAAATAGGTTTACGAATCAATACGGACGTGCAGGCTGGTTCCCACGTCCATCTCTCCTCGGCAACAACGACAAGCAAGTTCGGACTTCATTTCAGTCAATTTGAGGAAGTTTCGACGCTTGCTAGTATGCATAACCTGACCATTGGTGGGTTGCACACGCACCTTGGTTCAGACATTTTGAAGCGCGAACCATTCCTCCAGGCGCTGGATGTTTTGTTGTCTGCGGCCGAACGATTTGGAGATGTTGAATATGTGGATCTTGGCGGCGGGTTGGGTGTGCCATTTGCACAGATCGAGCATCCGTTTGACCTGTTCGTTTATGGGCAGGAACTCACTAGGCGTCTAGAGGAATGGTGTGCAAACCACAGTCGGCGACTGACACTAAGGTTGGAGCCCGGCGAATTCTTGGTTTCGGAGTCAGGGTGTTTACTAACTCGCGTAGTTGATATCAAACCTGCTGCACATGTTGGCCCTGAGCGGTCACCATTGTTCATCGGAACTGATACTAGTTTGAACCATATTTTTGGCGCAGTTTTTTATGAGACCTATCATGATATCCTGATTGCTGATCGGGCCGAGGAACCAGAGGGCCAGCGGGTGCATATCTGTGGCAACCTTATGCAGGCCGGCGATGTTCTAGCCAAGGATAGGCTGCTCCCCTCACTTCATGAGGGCGATGTGCTTGTGATTCAAAAATGTGGGAGCTATGCCATGTGCCGTGCCTCCCGGTTCAATGGACGCCCTCTGCCGGCCGAGGTTATAGTCAAGGATGGACAAGCACGGTTGGCTCGACGGCGAGAGTCTCTTGACGATCTGTTGATCAATCAGATACTTGACTGAGGTGCAATCATGGGACAGATTAGACCAGCCAATGTTTTGCGTCTCCGTATTAACCATACAGATGCCGAGGTTCGATTTTCCTATCATATTGACAACAGGTTCTCCGGGGATCTAAAAGTGGTTTTTCCCTTTGTGCTCGACGTAGAGGCAGCCAGTCTGCTGTCACCCATAGGCGTCGGCATTGCTACCTTCCTGGCTCAACTTTGCCTTGCGCGCCGGATTGTCTTAGAGTTCCCATGCTCTCTGGAACAAGTGCAAGCAATGCTGCCGCTGACAGAAATGTTGTATGATGTTCGTTGCTGGAAGGACCGGATAGACCTACTGCCATTGCCGGAGTTCGTAGTTGAAGGAGGAGAGCCATTACCCGTCTGCTTTTCAACGAATGCATCCAAGCGTGCCTGCTTGCTCTGGTCTGGAGGTAAAGACTCGACGTTTGGCAGCATCCTCCTAGCCAAGAATGGCTTTGACGTTTGTCCGGTACACTTCACTGTAAACGCGCGCAAGGAAGAGGACGAATTGCAGGCAGTCGTTCAATTGGTAAAGTACTTGGGGCTGTCATATCAAACGGTGGTTTACCAATTTCCACAATATCTCGAAGTTGCGAGAAGCTACGCAATTGATTGGGACAACTTTCCATACAACAACACTGTGCCCTTTGGGCGTGACTTGGCACTGGGGCTGTTGACGACTCTGATTGCCCGAGAAGTCGGAGCGACCTACCTGTGCATGGGTCATGAGCACGACTCCAAAACACTCTATTTTGATTATCAAGGCAAGAACATTGCTCGCAACGATGTGGAGTCGACGCGAGGGGCTATGCTACTTGAAGAGTATATACAACGATTTATTTCGCCAACGATGAAGCTCCTGCCCCCGGTCGGCGTGCTGCCCGAATTTCGTATCCTATATGAGATGTATACTCATTACCCTGACTTGATGTCTCGCATTTCGTTCTGCTTCTGGGGCGGTACCTGCGGCCGCTGTTCCAAATGCCTCCGGTACTATTTGGTAGGCCGCGTTTTGGGTCGAGAGAAGATCATAAACTTCCAAGCAAACCCACTGGAGGGGGAAAATTGCCCTGAATTGCTTGACTATGTCAACGAGTGGCAAGACGAGAGTTTGCTTTACCGTGACCAAGTTTTGTACTGCATGGCTCGGCTCGTTGAGCGAGGTGATATCAGGCCCGGGGAACACTTGCTTGAGCGATTCGCCAAGGAGATTTACCCACACATTCAACAAGACTTGGAAAAGATGGGGGAGCGTATCATGCGAATCTATGAAGACGCTCAGGTACCCAAAGACTTTCGGGTCCCCTAACCTGCATCAAATTTTGGTAGTGATGCACCTTGGCTTGGGAGGAACGAGTGCCCAAGTGTGCGATGTTTCATGGACATTCGCCAATCATTGTTCGGCGTAGCGCATACCCCGAATAGATTGTCCCAAGTCCACTGTCACGCCGAGCAAGATAGATAGAGGTGACATCTAATATCAGGAGTATCTTGGTGGCGCATATGGTTGCATCAATTCGTAGGAAAAGTCGTGGCGATAAGCAAGGTAGCAAACGGAAAGCAGCTAATTCCTTAGCTTACGCAGATAGAGTGCTGCTACCGGGAAGCTGTGAGCAAAGTTTCGGTGACATAGGTACTTCCTTTGATGAGCTGTTTCAAGATGCAGAAGAGTTGACTCGTCTTGAAGCTCTGTCATTCGATGCCGTGCTCAAGCCGCGTGGAGTCCAGACCGTATTAGATTGCTCATGCGGAACTGGAATCCAAGCTTTAGGGTTGGCCGCTTTAGGTTACCGTGTATCAGCTTCGGACATTTCAAACAAAATGATCGCGATAGTCAAAAGCAAAGCAAAACAAAGCCAATTGCAAGTTGAGGCAAAACGCGCGGACTTCCGAAATCTTCGTCCTTGGGCAGGCCGCCGTTTTGATGCAATAATCTCCGGCGGTAACTCCCTAAGTGTACTGGGACACCTCAACGAGATAGATCAGGTGCTCAAAAGTGCGATGGGCCTACTGAATCAAAATGGTGTTGTCATCATCGGCTGTCGTGATTACGGTCTTTTGAGAGACGACCGGGAAACAATGCTACCTCGCCGGAGCGGGTTTCGGGACGGCAACCCAGAATGGATTTTCGACCTGCGCCTGTTTGGGTCCGAGCGCGTTCGAGTCATTAATATGTTCGTGCGTGTCGTAAATGGCCACTGGCGTTTGCGATCATTTGTTAAATCCTATCTCTACCTATCGGCAAATGAATTGGCGGTGCAAATGAAACTTGCGGGTTTGTCAAGAGTTGAGGTTCTCGATGTGAAAGGTATGAAACCATACGAGGGCGGCGAGTGGTATCTCGTGGTTGGTGCCAAGCGACGGCTTCATTAGAGGTGCAAACCGCAAATTGATTTGTTGTCCATGGGTTGCGCTCTTGTCTTGCGATTGCAGGATCATTGCGCAGACGGTGTGAGGGTATAATAGGTAGATGAACCTAGTACAATCATCGAAACTCAGCATGTTTGTCCACGGTATTCGTATTACTGATGGAGCTGAACGGCAATTGACCCAGGGAGGACGAATCCCACTCTCCGTTCATGATTACACAACGACTGGTGGTGTAACTCTGATTCTTGACAACAGCGTCTACATCAACGCCCCTTTCGATGATAGTTTTTGTCAGGAACCCGAAGCAACGCTGTTTTTTGATAGTTCAAATGGCTATTTCGTTAGTTTCCGGGGAAAAGAGATCCCGGCCCGAATACTTGCTCTCCCCGGCTACCTCCATGCCACAGACTCGCAGGGGCGTCCAGTTACCTATACGGTATTCTCTCATGCTGATCGGGTTCGTGTGTCCCCGATTTACGGTTGCACAATGAGTTGCAAGTTCTGTGATATTCCAGGTAATAAGTATGTACGCCGACCACTTGAGCAGTTGCTTGAAGGTTTGAACATTGCCATGACAGATTCCACCTTGCCAGTGTATCACATACTTATCACTGGTGGGAGTCCAAGCCCTAGAGACTTCGAGTATTTCGACAGAGTCTGCGCTGGAATTATCGGTTCAGTGCACTTGCCGGTTGATCTCATGATGCCGCCCAGGCCGAAAGACTTCGGATTTGTTGATCGACTTGCGGATATGGGAATACGTGGATTCTCCATAAACTTGGAGGTCTTTGGTGAAGAAGCTTCGAAGAAGATCACACCTGAGAAACATCGGATTGGATTGGGTGCCTTTGCAAAGACTATTGAGCGGGCAGTTCAGAGAACGGGAGGGGCAGACCGTGTTCGTTCTTTGGTTGTTGTGGGTCTGGAATCAGAAGAAAAGACCTTGGATGCAGTACATTTCTTGGCAAGGCTTGGCTGTGATCCGGTACTCAGTCCCTTCCGACCGACAAGAGGAACGGCACTCTCTGGCTATCCCGTTCCTTCATATGAATTCCTGGAGCGAGTGTACCTTGAATCCGTGGACATTGTGGAAAGGTATGGGGTCAAGTTAGGTCCACGTTGCATACCATGCCAACACAACACGCTTACATTCCCCGATAATTCGGGGGCTTACTATTTCTCAGCAGAGAAGTGAAAAACTATGCATAACCGGAAGGTACTTCTCAAGCAAATAGCTGAGCGGCTTGGTGGGCGTCAATTGATATGGTGGGGGGTGCGCGGGAGCGATGCCTATCCGCTTCTTGAATTGGAGCAGTTCAGCCAATGTTTTTCCTTTGTCGCGCCCCTTGGTGCCACAATGCTTGGAGATGAGGTATGCCTTGAGAACCTTAGTCATCATCGCGTTGACCTTAATACCTATGATGCCGGCGAAGACAGGTCTAAGGAGTTTGATGCTTTTTACCAACAACTTCTGTCAGCATGCGAAGAACCCTCGACCCTCATCACGTATAGTCCATGGCCGCTCGTCGCAACAATCTATTTCGCAAAGGCTGCTTCAGTTGATTATTTAGGCATATTCCATGAACAGCAAGCCGTATTTGAGCATAGAGCATGGGTAGAATCCGAACTGCGACGTGAAGGTATCCAGGTACTGCCGTGGCGTTATATAAGCGATCGTGACCAATCCATTGTGTTCGAGGCGGTGCAAAAAGTTCCACATGTTCTGCGAACAAAGCACTCCAGTGGAGGAACCGGCTTCACGCTAATCCGCGACCCACGCCGAGTTCCAAGCCTGAAAGATTACGGAGAGCGCCTGTTTGCTTTGGCGCCATACCTGGAACCCAATACCCCTCTGAACATTAGTGGATGTATTTTCCCATCCGGTGAAATCACGCTACATGGACCATCCCTGCAGTTGGTCGGCATTCCATGTTGTACGCAGAAGATATTGGGTTATTGTGGGAACGATTTCGCACGAATTCGTGATCTAGATAAGAGTGTGCTTGATTCGCTTGAGCTCATGAGCCTAAAAACAGGGCATTGGCTCCATCGTAAGGGATACATTGGTGCATTTGGAATCGATGCGGTATTCCATGATGGGAATCTCTATCTGAGTGAGATCAATCCCCGATTTCAAGGATCATCTGCTGAAGCAGCTAGGATTGAGGCTGCGATGGGCATACCCGATATTTTCATTTCGCACATTGCTGCCTTTCTGGGACTTGAAGCCCCATCGATCATCCATGTTCGCGATCTGGTACGAGAACAGGAAGCAACCGCACAGATATACTGCTACAATCAACGACCCGATCATGTACACCGAGTTGCTCAGGAATCGCCCCAGCAGAAGTCTTGGGTATTGCAGATTGTTCCCTCACCAACCGTTACTGTCGCACCCGGCGCTACTCTTTTCAAGATGGTTGTCAAAGGTCCAGTGACTGAAAATGGACTGACGCTAATGCCTGACTACCATATCAGTATCCAAGATCTCGTAGCCAGATTGTTCACGAAAGCCGCAGACAATGCCTTCTAGCAACTATTTACTTGAAGATCTCCGTAACCAACTCCAAAAGAAACAGGTTGTGGCCATCATCGGTGCGGGTGTGACACTCGCCGCGACTAAGCAACAAGCCGTGGCTTCGTGGACGGGCCTTCTAGAACAC